>WNFY01017393.1_pt1 | contig 11861 bp, 11 predicted proteins | sample 5400091 | NCBI WGS metagenome assembly WNFY01 (sample SAMN13153364, study PRJNA577476) | soil metagenome | isolation source: 60 cm soil or saprolite under grassland replicate 1 | place: USA:California | collected 2016-06-15 | reverse complement strand
CGACGCCGTCCAGGCACGACCCGGACGCGCCTGGCGCGGTGAAGTCCACCAGCACCGGCGCCGGCGACGACAGGATGACCGACACCAGCGCCGCCGCGTCGATCGGCTGCGGCGCCCCGCTCGTGTCGAGCGCGCACCGGCAGCGCGGGCACGCGGGGCGCTCGGCGCCCGCCGCGATACGGTTCACCGCGCCGCACGCGGCGCAGCGATAAATGGCCATGGTCTTCCCCGCTCCAGACGCGGCGCCATCATACGGCAGCCGGGCGGACAAGGCGTCGTCCCCCGACGTGGGCGGCGGTGCGCGGATGTGTGCCGGGCCGGCGCTGATGCGGCGCTAGTGCCGGAACATCCGCGCCAGGTCGCCGAAGACCGTCACGGCCACGAGCAGCCCGAAGAGCGCGACGAAGCCGGCGAGGTGGACGATGTTCTCGACGCGCTGGTTCACGCGCCGGCGCGTCACGATCTCGTAGACCAGGAACACGAGCCGGCCGCCGTCGAGCGCCGGCAGCGGCAGGAGGTTGAAGAGGCCGAGCGCGATCGAGATGAACCACACGATGGTGATGAAGGGCGCCGCGCCGGCGCGGGCGCTCTTCGCCATCTCCTGCGCGATCCCGAGCGGCCCGCGCAGCTCGGCGCGCTGTCGCCCGGTGACCATCTGCCCGAGGCCCGACAGGATCTCGCCCGCGCGCTGGTTGGTGACGCGCGCGCCCGCGATGAGGGCCTCGGCAGGACCGACCCGCACCACGCGCCCCGGCTGCTCGATGCCGAGCTTGCCCACGCCGCCCGCGCCGTCGGGGACTGCCTCGATGTCGACGGGCGCGGCGCCGTCGCGCGAGACGGTGAGGCGGGCCGGCTTCCCGGGATGCGCCTCGATCTCCGCCACGAGGGCGGCCCAGGTCGCGACGGGGCGGCCGTCCACCGCGAGCACCCGGTCGCCCTGGCGCAGCCCGGCGCGCTCGGCGGCCCGGCCGGCGACGACGCCGCCCACCACCGGCGAGGGATCGGGCTCGCGAAAGCCCATGCTCGCCAGCATGGCCGCCGCCAGGACCACGGCGAACAGGTAGTTCATGCCCGGGCCGGCCAGGATGACGAGGAAGCGCCGCCACGCGGGCTGGTTCGCGTACGCGGCGCGATCGCCGGCGTCGATCTCCTCGCCGGCGCCCATCCCGGCGATCTTGACGTACCCGCCGAACGGGACCGCCGAGATGGCCCACTCCGTGTCGCCGTGGCGGCGCTGCAGGAGGACGGGGCCGAAGCCGACGCTGAAGCGCTCGACGCGCATCCGGCACAGGCGAGCGACGGCGAAGTGGCCGAGCTCGTGGATGATGACGAGCGCGCCGAACGCGAAGACGACGACCAGCGCGACGAGGGCGTAGCTCGCGGAGGAGCCGAAGAGGTGAGGCATCGCCGATTCCTTAGCACGTGGCGCCGCCCGGGATCATCAGACTCGCCCCGTTCGCCATTCGTGCTGCCGAGCGGTTCATCGGCGAGTCTGAGGATTTCCGGGCTTGCTGCGCTTCGCTTCGCAAGCCCTCAATCTGGGGGGAGCGAGCGCCGCTCCCCCCCAGACCCCCCACCGCGTGGGAAACGACGGCTCACAGCTCCTCGGCAGAGAAGAGCTCGACCACCGCCTCCGGATCCTGCCAGGCGTGCGGAGGCAGGCCCGCCTTCAGGCAGGTGCGCTCGAGGAAGGTGACGGCATCCCATCCCTGCTCCACCGCGACCTGCGGCAGGAGCGCGCCGCGGTGCCAGCCGAGGCGGACGAGCGCGCCGTCGCGGCCCACCTCCAGCTCCGCGGGATCGTCCATGCGGCGGCGCGGGTCGAGCGCCGACACGTGGACGTCGAGGTCGTCGAGCTCGTCCGCGCGCACCGGCTCGAAGCGGGGGTCCTCGGTCGCGGCGGCCCCCGCCATGCGCGCGACGGTGGCGGCGAGCGAGCCGGTGGGCTCGAAGGTCCCGACGCACCCGCGCAGCTCGCCCTTGACCGTGAGCGTGACGAAGGCGCCCCGCGGGAGCGCGAGCGGCCCGGTCCGGGGCAGCGACGGCGACGCGCCCGCGCCGAGCCGTGCTCGCACCGCCGCGCGGGCGATCCCGAGCAGGTCGGCGCGCTCCGCCGGCCCGAGGCGCGGCGCGTCCGTCACAGCCGCCGCCGCGCGCCGGTGAGGAGATACCGCCGGACGTCGGCCAGGATCTCGGCGTGGTCGAAGACGAGCGGCCGCGGGAGCGACGCCCACCCGAACGACGCCGCGCGCGCCGCGTCGTCGCCGCCCGTGGGCTCGCCGGTCGCGCGCCCCAGGAAGACGGTGGAGATGTTGTGCTGGCGCGGATCGCGACGCGGGTCGGAGTAGGCGTGGAACTGCTCGACGAGCTCGACGTCGAGCCCCGTCTCCTCGCGCGCCTCGCGGGCCGCCGCCGCCTCGAGCGACTCGCCCTCGTCGACGAAGCCGCCGGGGAGGGCCCAGCCGCGCGGCTCGTTGCGCCGCTCGATGAGGACCACCCGGTCGCCGGGGAGCAGGATGACGACGTCGACGGTCGGCTTCGGGTTCTTGTACTCGGGCATGGTCAGCGCGCGGGCGGCACGATGAGGGGGCTCTCCGCCCCACCGGCGCCCGGTCCCGGGGCGGCGGCATCGGCGGCGGCGGGCGGCGGGAACGCCTTCTCCACCAGCAGCCGCGCGAACGGGATGCGCGCCGCGTCGACGCCTTCGCGCAGCGCGCGCGCCGTCGCGGCGGCGAGCTGCGCATGCACCGGATCGCCGGCGCGCTCGAGGTGGTCGGCCACCGTGAAGAGCCGCCCCGCCCAGAGCGCCCGGCGCGACTCGTCGAAGTGCGCCGAGATCGCGTCGGCGACCGCCTGCAGGGCCGCGTCGGCGCGCTGCCGCTCGTCGAGGTACAGGGCCGAGACGGCGATCTCGTCGAGCTTCTGCGCGAGCGCGCGCAGCGCATCCTCGTCCGCGAGCCACCCGCGGACGAGCGGCAGCTCGTGGAGGCGCGCCGACGCCTCCACGGCCGCGCGCTCGTCGTCGGCGGGGAGCGGCGCGAACCGCGTGGCGGGATCCTCCGGCGGCGTCCCCGGGCCGATCCGCGCGAGCCACGCGTCGGCGCCGTCGGGCGGCTTCGTCCCCGAGGCGTCATTCAGCTTCCGCGCGGCCGCGACGAGCCCCTTCGCCCGCTCGCGGTCCACCTCGGCGACGCCCATGCCGCGACCGCGCTCGAGCAGGTCCTTCGAGAAGGCGCGGTACTCCTTGCGTCCGAGGAGCCCGAGGTGGAGCTCGGTCAGGCCCTTGCGATCGGAGATGATGGCCTGCGCCACCTCGATCCCCTTGCCGGGGACCGAGCGGCCGATCCAGACGGCGCGCTCACCCTGGCCGTCGAGCGCGGAAGCGAAGCTGGAGACGGGCGGCTCGGGGGAGGGCGGGGGCGGCGCGGGCGTGGCGCGCTGCGGCTCCGGCACGGCCACCCCGCGCATCTTCATGAGGTAGAGCGCGCGCTTGCCCTCCTTCGCCACGTCCTTGTGCGGATGAGCGGCCGCGGCGGCGAGCACGTCGGCGCGACCGGCCGACGCCGCGGCTCGCAGGGCGGCCAGCGCGAGCAGCGGCGGCAGCGTCAGGACCTCCTCCGCCTTCGCTCGCGAGATCCCGAGGACGAGCCGGGACGCCCGCCCCGCCTCCTCGCGTGGCACGCCGGCGGCTGTCGCGATCTCCTGCGTCTCCCGGTTGGGGTCCCGCAGCATCGCGAGCAGGGCGTCGGGGTCGAAGCTCGTCATTCGACGGCGGAATCTACACGCCGCGCCGCGGGGCCTCAATGGATTGATGGGCGGCGCCGGTTGCGCTGTGCGACGTTACGTGAACAACGCCGGGGCCTGTCGCGTCTCTCGCCTGGAGCCCGCAGGGAGGGTTCCCGGGCGGGCAAGGCGCCGCTTGACACCATGATGGAGCCCCTCCTAGGCTCTGCCCCCCCGACAACCTCACTCGGGCTCGAGAGGAGTACACGACCATGTCGAAGCGCTTTTTCCTGAGCCTCGCCCTCGCCACGGCGGGCGCCTTCGCCCTCACGGTGGCGGTCCCCGCCTCCGCCTGCGACAAGGACTGCGGTTGCGCCAAGAAGGCCGCGGCCGAGAAGAGCGAGAAGAAGCCCGAAGCGAAGCCCGAGGCGAAGCCCGACGCGAAGCCGGTCGAGAAGCCGGCCGCGGGCGAGAAGAAGGCCGACCTCGGCGCCCCGGCGGCGCTCCTCCTCGCGGCAGGCGACAAGCCGTGCGAGTGCACGAAGGGCGGCAAGGGCTGCACCTGCAAGAAGGGCGAGTGCAAGTGCGCCAACTGCGGCGAGGCGAAGTTCGCCGTGGGGGAGAAGAAGGACTGCGAGTGCCACAAGGGCGCGAAGGACTGCGCCTGCGCGAAGGGCGAGTGCAAGTGCAAGAAGGAGGCGAAGCGCGCCTAGCCGCCGCCTCGCCGGAGCTTCCGGGGCCCCGTGCGCGCGAGCGCCGGGGCCCTCGCCTTTCCGGCGGGCCCTCTCCCGCCGTCACGCTGCGTGAACGGTCGAGAGAAGCCATGTTTCAGGGGGAGGAGACATGGAAAGCAAGGCCAAGATCGCCGGTCATCCGGTGCACCCGATGCTGGTCGTCTTCCCGCTCGGGCTTCTCGCGACGTCATTCGTCTTCGACCTCGTCCACCTCGCCACCGGCGGCGAGCGATGGGGATACGCCGCCTTCTACATGATCGGCGCCGGCATCGTCGGCGCGCTGCTGGCCGCGGTCTTCGGGCTCGTGGACTGGCTCGCCATCCCACACGGCACGCGCGCGAAGCGCATCGGCGCGGCGCACGGGCTCGGCAACCTCGCCGTCGTGGCGCTCTTCCTCTTCAGCTGGGGCATCCGGTACGGCGACCCGGCCCGCAACGGCGGCGCGGCCATCTTCATCTCGCTGGTCGGCGTGCTGCTCGCGCTCGTGACCGGGTGGCTCGGCGGCGAGCTGGTGGACCGCCGCGAGACGTGGCGACCGGAGCGGCCGCTGCAGCCGCGCCGCGCGACGTGACGCCGGTCACGCCCCTCAACGCTCGCCGCGCGCGGCGAGCGCGATGCCGGCGAGGATGAGCGCGCCGCCCGCAAGCTGCACGGGCGAGAGCGCCTCGCCCAGCACCACCCACGCCAGGGCCGCCGCGAGCACGGGCTCGAGCATGGCGAGGAGGATGGCCACGCTCCCCGACAGCGCCGACAGCGCCGCGGCGTAGAGGGTGAACGGGACCGCGGTCGCCAGGATCGCGACGTACAGGAAGTAGGGCACGTCGTGCGCCGGCACCGTGGCGAGCGCGGTCCACGGCGCCCGCACCGGGACGAAGGCGAGCGATCCGAGGACGAGCCCATACCCGAGGAGTGGCGTCGCGCGGACACCGCGGCGCCGGAGCGAGCCGGCCAGGATGGTCGCGCTCGCCATGCCCAGGGAGGAGGTGATGCCCCAGGCGAGGCCGGCGAGCGGCACGTGCACGCCGCTCCCAGGCAGGACCAGCAGCGCCGAGCCCGCGCTCGCGACGAGCAGCGCCGCGAGGACGTTCGGGGTGGGGAGCCGCCGCGCGCGCGCCGCCTCCCAGGCGGCGACGAGGAGCGGGGCCGTGTACTGGAGGAAGATGGCGACCGCCACGCCCGCCACCGCGATCGCCTCGAAGTAGGTGAGCTGCACGGTGGCGAGGACGAGCGCGTAGGCCGCGACGCCGGGAAGCGAGCGCGCCGCGAGCCTCGCCGTCCCCCGCGCCGCCGCGACCGGCAGGAGCGCGAGGCCGCCCACGAGCATGCGCACCTGCACGAGGTGAGCGGGATCGACCGCGCGGCGGAAGAGGCTTCGCGCGACGACGCCGCTCACGGCCCACAGCACGGCGGCGGCGAGCACCTGCGCGACGGCGGTTCCGCGGCGGTGGCGCGGCAAAGCGCCGGCGACGGGGCGGGTCGCGGGGAGGGGCATTCAGGTCGAGGGGGTCGCCGTCGCGGGGTCGGGGTCGGGCGGGGTGTCGTCCCCCTCGCCCCGCGAAGCGGGGAGAGGGCCGGGGAGAGGGGCAGGGTCGAGGTCGCGGGTCCCCGGCTCCCTCGCCCCGCGAGCGGGGAGAGGGCCGGGGAGAGGGGCTGGGTCGAGGTCGTGGCCGGAGCCGGATGGTCGACCCGGCCGGCGGCGGGAGCCTGCTACCCGATCTTCTGGAACTTCGTCGCCGGGGCGCCGCACACGGGGCACGTGTCGGGCGGCGTGCCGAACTCGATGTCACCGCAGACGGGGCACAGGTACACGTCCATCTTCGACAGGTCCGCGCCCGCCTCGAGCGCCGCCAGCGCCTGGCTGAAGAGCCCGGCGTGGATCTTCTCGGCCGCGTTCGCGAACGAGAGCATGTGCCGCGCCTTGTGGTTCTCGCGCAGCGCCTGCTCCACCATGGGCGGGTACATCTCGCTGAACTCGTAGGTCTCGCCGGCGACCGCGGCGCGCAGGTTCTCGAGCGTCGAGCCGACGCCGCCCATGTTGCCGAGGTGCGCGAGCGCGTGGATCGTCTCCGCCTCGGCCGCGGCGCGGAACAGCTTCGCGATCTGCGGCAGGCCTTCCTTCTCGGCGTGCCGGGCGAAGGCGAGGTACTTGCGGTTCGCCTGGCTCTCGCCGGCGAAGGCGACCTTGAGGTTCTCGGTGGTGTTGGGCATGCGCCTCCGTACCGCGACTGTCGGCCGAGGCGCGTTGATCCAGCTCACTTACCGCGAAGTCCCGGCGAGAGGGCTCACGCGCTCCGCTCGTTCACGGCCCGCCGGGTGCGCTGGTGCTGGAGCACCTTGCCGAGGTAGTGGCCCGTGAAGCTCTCCTTCACCAGCGCCACGTCCTCGGGCGTCCCCTCGGCGATGAGGCGGCCGCCGTCGTCGCCGCCCTCGGGGCCGAGGTCGACCACCCAGTCGGCGCACTTGATGACGTCGAGGTTGTGCTCGATGACGACGACCGTGTTCCCTCCCTCGACCAGCCGATCGAGCACCTGCAGGAGCCGCCGCACGTCCTCGAAGTGGAGCCCGGTGGTGGGCTCGTCGAGGATGTACATGGTCCGCCCGGTGCCGACGCGCGCCAGCTCGCGGGAGAGCTTGATGCGCTGCGCCTCGCCCCCGGAGAGCGTCGGCGAGGGCTGGCCCAGCTTGATGTAGCCGAGGCCGACGTCGTCGAGCGTCTGCAGGACGCGCAGGATCTCGCGGTGGTTCGCGAAGTGGGCCATCGCCTCGTGCACCGACAGATCGAGCACCTCGGCGATGTTCTTGCCCTTGAACTGCACCCGCAGCGTCGCCTCGTTGAAGCGCTTCCCGCCGCACACCTCGCAGGGCACGAGCACGTCGGCGAGGAAGTGCATCTCCACGAGCTTCATGCCGTCGCCCTGGCACGCCTCGCAGCGGCCCCCCTTCACGTTGAAGCTGAAGCGGCCGGGCTGGTACCCGTAGGCGCGCGCCTCGGGCGTCTGGGCGAAGACGTCGCGGACGGCGTCGAAGAGCTTGGTGTAGGTGGCCGGGTTCGACCGCGGCGTGCGGCCGATGGGCTGCTGGTTGATGTCGATGACCTTGTCGATCTGCTCGTGGCCGAGGATGGCCTGGTGCTTCCCGGGCACCTCGCGTGTGCCGTAGAGGAGCCGCATCAGCGCGGGGCGCAGGATGGCGTTCACGAGCGTGGACTTGCCGGCGCCCGAGACGCCCGTCACGGCGGTGAGCGTGCCGAGCGGGATCGCGACCGTCACGTCCTTCAGGTTGTTGGCGCGCGCGCCGGCGACGGTGACCGTCGCGGCCGGCCTGCGGCGGCGGTCCGGGACGGCGATCTCGCGCCGGCCGGCGAGGTACGCGCCGGTGAGCGAGGCCGGGTTCGCCTTCACCTCGGCGGGCGTGCCCTGGGCGACGATCTCGCCGCCGTGCTCGCCCGCCCCGGGCCCGAAGTCCACGATCCAGTCCGCCTCCTCCATCGTCTCCTCGTCGTGCTCGACGACGATCACGGAGTTGCCGATGTCGCGCAGGCGCTTCAGCGTCGCGAGGAGCTTGCCGTTGTCGCGCTGGTGAAGGCCGATCGACGGCTCGTCGAGGATGTAGATCACGCCGGTGAGCTCGGACCCCATCTGCGAGGCGAGGCGGATTCGCTGGCTCTCGCCGCCGGAGAGGGAAGGGCCGGGGCGGTCGAGCGTGAGGTAGCCGAGGCCCACGTCGAGGAGGAACTTGAGGCGGTTCTTGATCTCCTTCAGGAGCTCGTCCGCGATGCGCGCCTCCGAGCCCTTCAGGTCGAGCGCGCCGAGCCAGCGGTGCGCCTCCACGATGGTGAGCCGCGACAGGTCGACGATTCCGCGGCCGCGGATGCGGACCGCGCGGCTGTCGGGCTTCAGGCGCTCCCCCCTGCAGACGGGGCAGGGCTTGTCCGAGAAGTAGCGCATGTAGTAGCGGCGCATCGCCTCGGAGCCGGTCGCCTTGAACCTGCGGTGGAGCTGGTTCACCACCCCTTCCCACACGATCCGCGCCCGGCTCATCCCCTCGTTGCCGTTCAGCACGATGTCGCGCTGCGCCTTCGAGAGCCTCGACCAGGGCGTGTCGAGGTCGATGCCGAGCGACCGGGAGAGGTGCTCGACGAACTCGAAGGTCCAGCCCTCGCCGCGCTCCATCCCGCTCGCCCAGGGCTCGACCGCGCCCTGGCGGATGGTGAGCGACGGGTCCGGGATGATGAGGTCCGAGTCCATCTCGGCGCGCGTGCCGAGCCCCTGGCACTCCGGGCACGAGCCCATGGGGCTGTTGAAGGAGAACGCCTGCGGGACGAGCTCGCCGAAGGAGAGCCCGCACACGTGGCACGCGTTGAGCTCGGAGAAGAACCGGTCGTGCTTCTTGTACTCCTCCGGATCGCCCGGGCCGACCTTCTGCTCGCGCGCGGCGTCCGCCACGACGAGCGTGCCCTTGCCCTCGCGCAGGGCCGTCTCGACCGAGTCGGTGAGCCGGCTGCGGATGTCGGGCTTCACCACCAGGCGGTCGATGACGAGCTCGATGTCGTGCTTCAGCTTCTTGTCGAGCGCGAGCCGCTCCTCGAGCGAGTGGACGAGGCCGTCCACGCGGACCCGCGCGAAGCCGCGCTTGTGCGCGTCGCCGAGCAGCTCGCGGTACTCGCCCTTCCGGTTCTGGACGAGCGGCGCGAGCAGCAGGATGCGCGACCCCTCGGGCATGGAGAGGATCGCGTCCACGATCTGCTGCGCGGTCTGCTTCCCGACCGGCCGCCCGCAGCTCGGGCAGTGCTGCACGCCGACCGAGGCGTAGAGGACGCGGAGGTAGTCGTGGACCTCCGTGATGGTCCCCACGGTCGAGCGAGGGTTGTTCGAGGCCGCCTTCTGCTCGATGGAGATCGTCGGCGAGAGGCCGCGGATGGTGTCGTACTTGGGCTTCTCCATCTGCCCGAGGAACTGGCGGGCGTACGAGGACAGCGACTCGACGTAGCGGCGCTGCCCCTCGGCGTAGAGCGTGTCGAAGGCGAGCGAGCTCTTGCCCGATCCGGAGACGCCCGTGAACACCACCAGCTTCTTCTTCGGGATCTCGAGCTGGACCGACTTGAGGTTGTGCTCGCGGGCCCCCTTGACGACGATGCTCTCAGGCTCGCTCATGGAACGGCTCTTCTAACGGAGCAGGACCGCGAAGGCCAGGGTCCCCCCCGCCGCGCGCTGTTCCCTCGACGTCCGAAACGCAGTATCAAGGCGCCTGACATGGCCGAGCTCCGGAACGACAGCGGCGCGCTGCGGCTCGGGCTCGAGCTGGTCGCGCAGGAGGGCGAGCCGGCCGGCGCGGCGGCCGGAAGGCTGCTCGCCACCGCGGGGCTCGAGTACCACGACCGGCGCGACGGCGAGTGGTGGCCGCTCGTCCGCCTCCCGCCGCTGCACCTGCCCGCGCCCGCCGTGGAGCGCCTGGTCGCGGACCTGACCAGCCTGCTCGCGGGCGCGTCGCAGGGGTTCGCCTGGCGCGCGGAGGACGACGCCGCCATCGCGCTCCAGCTCGGCGCCGTCCCGGACGGCGCCGTCGTCGAGGTCGGGGTGGACCTGGGCGCATTCCTGGCGGACACGGCGGGTGTGCCGCGGCGTCCGGAGGCGGAGCTCGCGCTCTTCCGGTTCCGCGCCGCCCAGCCCGAGCTGGTGCGCTTCTCGGACGCGCTCGGGCGCGAGCTCGAGGCGCTGCGCCGGTGAGGGCGCGCAAGCTCGCCGCCCGCGGGCAGCTCTTCGCCGCCGGCCTCCTCTTCGGCCTCATGGCGGCGCTGGCGCGCCTCGGGTCGCGCGGCGGCGGCGGCTTCAGCGCCGCCCAGATGTCCACCGTGCGCTTCGCGGTCGGCATCGCCCTGACGCTCGGGCTCTTTCGCCTGCGGCCAGGCACCTTCCGCCCGGTGCGCCACCGCCTCCTCGTCACGCGCGGCGCGCTCGGCGGGGTGGCGGTCCTGCTCTACTTCGTCGCGCTCGCGCGCATCCCCGCGGGCGAGGCGACCCTCCTCAACAACACCTTCCCCGTCATCGCGACCATCCTCTCGTTCTACACGCTCGGGGAGCGCCCGACGGTGCACCTGGCAGTCGCCCTCGCCGTCGTCACCGCAGGCGTGTTCCTGGTCGTGGGGCCGGGTTCGGGGTCGCTCGGGCTCGGGGTGGGCGAGCTCGCCGGCATCGCGTCGGCGTTCCTGGGCGCGGGGGCGGTGACGAGCATCCGCGCGCTGCGCGCGACGGACAACGCCCCCACCATCTTCTTCGCCTTCTGCGTGGGAGGCCTCGCCGTGTCCCTGCCGTTCTCGCTGGGCGCCTGGCCGGGCGGCGCCCTCGCGTGGGGCCTCGCGGTGGCGGTGGGCGTCCTGTCGTTCTTCGCGCAGATCCTCATGACGCACGCCTACGGCGCCCTCACCGTCGCCGAGGCCGCGCTGTGGCAGCAGCTCACGCCCGTCGCGAGCTACCTGTGGGCGCTCGGGATTCTGGACGAGCGCCTGTCCGCGCTCGCGGTGCTGGGCGTCCTCCTCGGCGCGGCCGGCGTGGCGTACGGCACCGTCCTCGGCCACCGGCCCGCCGGCGCCGCTGCCGTGGAGGTGACCCGCGTGCTCGAGCCCGTGGACCCGGCATGAGCGTGGCGCCGCCTGGCGCGACGCAGCTCGAGCACCCCGCGGCGCGCCGCGAGGCCCGGGGTGGCCGCGGCCGCGCCCGCCTCCTCCTCGCCGGGTCCGGCCTCTGCTTCGGGCTGATGGCGGTCCTGGCGCGGCGCCTCTCGCGCGCGCCGGGGGGCTTCACGGCGGGTCACCTCTCCGTGGTGCGGTTCACGGTCGGCGCCGCCGTGTCGCTCGTCGTCTTTCGGCTCCGGCCCGGGACCTACCGCCCTCGCAACATCCGGCTGCTCGTCACGCGCGGCCTGTCGGGCGGCCTCGTGGTGGTGCTCTACTTCGCCGCCCTGGCGCGCATCCCGGCCGGCGAGGCGGGCCTCCTCTACAACCTGTTCCCCATCATCGCGACCGCGATGTCCTTCTTCACCTTCGACGAGCGCCCGACGCTGCACCTCGTGCTCGCGCTCCTCCTCGCGACGGGCGGGGTCGCGCTCGTGCTCGGCGAGGGCGCGCTGCGGGTCACCGTGGGATGGGGCGAGGCCGCGGCGCTCGCGGCGGCGATCTTCGCGGCGACGAGCGCGAACGTCATCCGCGCCATGCGCGGCACCGACAACGCACCCACCATCTTCTTCTGGTTCTGCGTGGCCGGCCTCCCCGTCGTGCTGCCCTTCGCGCTCGACCCATGGCCGGCGCTCGGCGCTCCCTGGGCGGTCGCGGTCCTCGTCGCGCTCTCGGCGTTCGCGGCGCAGGTGCTCATGACCGAGGCCTACGGAGCGCTCTCCGTCTCCGAGGCG
>WNFY01008353.1_pt1 | contig 11863 bp, 6 predicted proteins | sample 5400091 | NCBI WGS metagenome assembly WNFY01 (sample SAMN13153364, study PRJNA577476) | soil metagenome | isolation source: 60 cm soil or saprolite under grassland replicate 1 | place: USA:California | collected 2016-06-15 | reverse complement strand
GTGACGGTCACGGTGACAACGTCGCCGGGGCGCGGCGCGGCATGGTCCAGGGCGGCATGGTCCAGGGCGGCATGGTCCAGGGCGGCCTGGCCCGGGGTGAAGTGAACCAGGCGGTTGTCCCGGGCCCGGCCGGACATCCGGCGGGTGGCGGCGTCCTTGCGGCCCTCGCCCTCAGCCACCAGCACCTCGACGGTGGCGCCGGCCAGCTTCTGGTTCTCGGCGTAGGTGGTCTCCTCGACCAGGGCGGTGAGCCGCTCGTAGCGCTCCTGCACGGTCTGCGCGGGCACCTGGGCGTCCATGGTGGCCGCCGGGGTGCCCGGGCGGATGGAGTAGCGGAAGGTGAACGCGCCGGCGAACCTGGCCTGGCGCACCAGGTCCAGGGTGCCTGCGAAGTCCTGCTCGGTCTCGCCGGGGAAGCCGACGATGATGTCGGTGGTGATGGCGGCGTCGGGGATGCTGGCCCGGACCCGGTCCAGGATGGCCAGGTAACGGTCCCGGCGGTAGGCCCGGCGCATGGCCTTCAGGATCCGGTCCGAGCCCGACTGCAGCGGCATGTGCAGGCTGGGCATGACGTTCGGGGTCCCGGCCATGGCGTCGATGACGTCGTCGGTGAAGTCCCTGGGGTGCGGGGAGGTGAAGCGGACGCGTTCCAGGCCCTCGATCTCACCGCAGCCGCGCAGGAGCTTGCCGAACGCATTGCGGTCTCCGAACTCCGCCCCGTAGGAGTTCACGTTCTGGCCGAGCAGGGTGACCTCGAGCACCCCGTCGGCGACCAGTGCGCGGATCTCGCCGAGGATGTCGCCGGGGCGGCGGTCCTTCTCCCGGCCGCGCAGGCTCGGCACGATGCAGAAGGTGCAGGTGTTGTTGCAGCCGACCGAGATCGCGACCCAGGCCGAGTAGGACGATTCGCGCCGGGCGGGCAGCAGCGAGGGGAAGGTCTCCAGCGTCTCGGCGAACTCGGCCTGCGCCTCGTTCCTGACCCGGGCCCGCTCGAGCAGCGCGGGCAGCGAGCCCATGTTGTGCGTGCCGTAGACCACGTCGACCCACGGGGCGCGCTCGGTGATCCGGGTCCGCTCCATCTGGGCCAGGCAGCCGCCCACCGCGATCTGCATGCCGTTCTTCTTCTGCGGCAGCAGGTGCCCCAGGTTGCCGTACAGCCGGTCGGCCGCGTTCTCCCGGACCGCGCAGGTGTTGAACACCACGACGTCCGGGGTCTCGCCGTCGCCGGCGGCCTGGTAGCCCGCCTCGTCGAGCAGGCCCGCCAGGCGCTCGGAATCGTGCGCGTTCATCTGACACCCGTAGGTGCGGATCTGGTAGGTCCGGCCTGCTGTCACAGCACCAGGATAGGGGCGCCCGGGCGGGGAACGGAGCGGGCCAAGATGCCCAGTGCTCTTGGCCGCCGAATCCGGCATGATATCTGTATGCGAATGACTACAGAAATGCACATCCACGGCGAGTGGCCCTCCCCGATCGACGGCGCTGACGTGGCGCGCAAGCAGGTTGGCCTGGCGTTCCCGGTCATCGACACCGCCGGGGTGTGGTGGCAGGAGTCGCGGCCGGAGGAGGGCGGCCGGGTGACGATCGTCTGCCAGGGGCCGGACGGGGTCAAGCGCGACCTGCTCCCGATGCCGTGGAATGCCAGGACCCGGGTGCACGAGTACGGCGGCAAGTCGTACCTGCCGCTGCCGGACGGGTTCGTCTTCGCGAACTTCGGCGACCAGCGGCTGTACCGGTGCGTCGACGGGTTTTCCCGGGGGGGCGCAGGGGGGTCGTCCCCGCTGGAGCCAGCACGGCGCCCGGAGCCGTTGACGCCGGCGCCGGCGCAGGACGCCGCCGACCGGTTCGCCGACCTCGTCCTCTCGCCCGGCGGGGGCGAGGTCTGGTGCGTGCGGGAACAGCACGCGAGCGGCCGGATCACCCGCACGATCGTGGCGGTCCCGCTGGACGGCTCGGCCGCGGGCGATGCCGCCGCGATCAGGGTGCTGGCCAGCGGGTCGGACTTCTACGCCTACCCGGCCCCGTCGCCGGACGGCACCCGGCTGGCCTGGATCTGCTGGGACCACCCCCGGATGCCGTGGGACGGCACCGAGCTCCGGGTCGCGGCGCTCGACGGCGCCGGACCGGTCAGCGACGAGAGCCGGCCTCAGGTGCTCATGGGCGGTGACACCGAGTCCGTGCTGGCCCCGGTCTGGCGGGACGAGAGCAGCCTGTACGTGATCTCGGACCGGTCCGGCTGGTGGAACGTCTACCTGACCGGCCTGGCCGGCCCGCCGCGAGAGCTGTGCCCGCGGGAAGAGGAGTTCGCCAGCCCGCTGTGGCAGCTGGGCCTGAGCCCGTACGCGCTGCTGGGCGACGGCCGCCTCGCCGTCAGCTACGGCACCGGCGAAACCCGGCTGGGCGTGCTCGACCCGGACAGCGGCCGGCTGACCGAGCTGGACCTGCCGTACCGGGTGTTCGTCTCCGGGCTGTCCGCGGCCGGCCAGACCATCGCCACCATCGCGGGCGGGCCGGCGGTGCCGATGACCGTGATCGGCGTCGACGTTCCTGCCCGGGGAGGGCTCGGGCCCGCCGCCGCAGGCGGCCAGGCCAGCAGGGTTGTCCCCGCCGGAGCCAGCAGAGCTCCGGGCGGTAACCCGGGGAGCCCGGCGGTCCGCGAGCTGAGCCGCGGTGCCGGCGCGCTGCCGGACCCCGCGTACCTGCCGGTGCCGCGGGCGGCCCGGCTGACCGGGCCGTCGGGTTCGGTCGTCCATGCGCTGGTCTACCCGCCGGCCAACCCCGCGGCCCGGGGCCCGGAGGGCGAGCGGCCGCCGTACATCGTCTGGGTGCACGGCGGCCCCACCGCGCAGGTGGTTCCCCGGCTCGACCTGGAGAAGGCCTTCTTCACCAGCCGCGGCATCGGCATCATCGACGTGAACTACGGCGGGTCGAGCGGGTACGGCCGCGCTTACCGCGAGCGGCTGCGCGGCCAGTGGGGCGTCGTGGACGTGGCCGACGCCATGACGGCCGCGCTGGCCCTGGCCGAGTCGGGCGAGGCGGACGGGAAGCGGCTCGGCATCCGCGGCGGGTCGGCGGGCGGCTGGACCGCGCTGGCCGCCGTGACGTCCGGTATCGGGGTGATCGCAGGGGCGAACGGGTCCGGGGCCAGGGCCGTCTTCGCGGCGGTGGCGTCCTACTTCGGGGTGGCCGACCTGCGCGCGTTCGCGGAGCATACCCACGACTTCGAGTCGCGGTACCTGGACGGGCTGGTCGGGCCGCTGCCGGAGTGCGACGCGCTGTACGCCGAGCGGGCACCGGTCGGGCACGTGACCGACGCGACCTGCCCGGTGCTGCTGCTGCAGGGGCTCGACGACCCGGTCGTGCCGCCCGCGCAGGCCGAATCCATCGCGGCGGACCTGGCCGCGCACGGCATCCCGTACGCGTACATCACCTTCGAGGGCGAGTCGCACGGGTTCCGGCGGGCGGAGAACATCGTGGCCAGCCTGGAAGCCGAGCTCTCCTTCTACGGCCAGATCATGGGCTTCACGCCGCCGGGCGTGCCGCCGGTGCCGCTCGCTGGCGGCTGAGGGGCAGGCACCCGGTCCGTTCGGGATAAAAGGTCTGGTCAGCGGGCGAATTCGGTGGCGCGGGACTCGCGGACCACGGTGATCCGGATCTGGCCTGGGTAGGTGAGTTCCTCCTCGACCTGCTTGGCGATGTCGCGGGCGATCACCTGCGCTTGGATGTCGTCGATCCGGTCGGGCTTGACCATGACCCGGATCTCGCGGCCGGCCTGCATGGCGAAGACCTTTTCTACGCCCTCGTGGCCGCCGGCGATCTGCTCCAGGCGCTCCAGGCGCTTGACGTACATCTCCAGCGACTCGCGCCGGGCGCCCGGCCGGCCACCGCTGATCGCGTCCGCGGCCTGGGTGAGCACCGCCTCGACGGTGCGGACCTCGACCTCGTTGTGGTGCGCCTCGATGGCGTGCACCACGTCTTCCGGCTCGCCGTACCGGCGGGCGATCTCCGCGCCGATCAGCGCGTGGCTGCCCTCGACCTCGTGGGTGAGCGCCTTGCCGATGTCGTGCAGCACCGTGCAGCGCTTGAGCAGCGCCGGGTCCAGCCGCAGCTCGCTGGCCATCATGCCGGCGATGTGCGCGGACTCGACCAGGTGCCGGAGCACGTTCTGGCCGTAGGACGTGCGGTAGCGCAGGCGGCCGAGAAGATCGACGAGCTCGGCGTGCATGTCGGTGATGCCCAGCTCGACCAGGGCATCCTCGCCGGCCCGCTTGCACAGCTGCTCGATCTCCGCCTTGCCGCGCTCGTAGGCGTCCTCGATCCGCTGCGGGTGAATGCGGCCGTCCAGGACGAGCCGCTCCAGGGTGAGCCGGGCGATCTCGCGCCTGACTGGATCGAAGCAGGAGAGCAGGACCGCCTCGGGGGTGTCGTCGATGATGAGGTTGACGCCGGTCACCGACTCGAACGCGCGGATGTTGCGGCCCTCGCGGCCGATGATGCGGCCCTTCATCTCGTCCCCGGGCAGGTGCAGCACCGAGACGACGGACTCGCTGGTCTGCTCGGTGGCCACCCGCTGGATGGCCAGCGTGACGATCTTCCGAGCCCGCTTCTCGCCCTCGGACCTGGCCTCGTGCTCGATGTCGCGGACGATCAGGGCCGCTTCCCGCTTGGCCTGGTTCTCGATCGTGGCCACCAGCTCGGTTTTCGCCTGGTCCACGGTGAGCCCGGCGACGCGCTCGAGCTCCTTGCCGCGCTCGGCGTCTTGTTTCTCCAGCTCGGCGGCGCGCCGTTCGAGGTCGTGCTTGCGCTGGCCGAGGGCCTGCGCGCGGTCTTCGATGCGCCTGAGCTCCTCGTCGAGCCGCTGCTCGCGGTCGGCGAGACGGGTTTCCCGGCGCTCCAGGTCGCCGCGCAGCTCGCGCACCTCGTCCTTGACCGCGCGGATCTCTTCCTCGACCTCGCGGCGGCCCTGGGCGGCTTGTTCGGCTTCCTGGCGGGCTCGCTCCAGGATCCCGGTGGCCTCGGTCTGGGCGCGGGCGCGGATGTGTTCGGCTTCGGTGGTGACGCTGTCGAGCTGGCTGCGGTCCGCGTTCCCGGGCTGGACTCTTGCCGCGCCCGGGGTCCGGCGCCACACGACAACGAGCGCGAATACTACCGCGAGCAACCCGATTACCATGAACGCGAGCGACAATCCGCTGCTCACGGTCACCCCTTTCCGTCCATAGCCCTCGGGGCACCCTTGTGTTGTGACTGCGTCGTGACGTCTCAGCGGCAGGGCGTAATGGGGTTATGCCCTGACGCGGGCGATCGCACGCCACGTCCGCCCGTTAGCTGATCTTGCCGTCAGCTTCGGCTACACACCGTATCCTCCTGTTTCCCCTCCGTTGGATTCCTGTGCCGGTTGAGGCAACATCTCGCTGCCGTGAGGTTAAGGCTTGATAACCTTTTTATCAAGCAAAGTATCTTCGACCATCGCCAACCGTGCGTCAACCGGACGAATCGTGCGATTGCTCCTGCCTGCGGAGACGCTTTGAGCTGGTGTGCCAGGGTTCGCGGCGGCCCGGGACGGGCGCCAGCTCTCCTGCTCCGGCCGCTGCCGGAACGTGGGTCACCGGGAGTAGCCGGTGCCGCCTGCCTTGGGCTGGCCCGGCTACCTGGCCGGCGTTCCAGGCCGGGATTTAACCGAGAGGATCCGGCGGCGGGAGTGAACGGCGCGGCGGGAGGTTCTGGGCGGGCGGGCGGCACGAGCGGGGGCGGCACGGGCGGGCGGCCGCTTCGCGGACTGGGTGACGGGGGTCACGATAGGGGCTCATGCGGTCTGTGATGCCAGCCGGGCACCAAAGTCAGTATGAAGCGGCCGGCTCCGGTGGCCGCCCGTAGCCCTGTTGGCTGATGTCGCGGGTCGCCGGATGCTGGTAGGTGCAAGTTACCCAGTTCCGGTGCCGTTAGGGCGGAAGGGAGCCGGCCGTCATGTCGAGTGTGGCATCTGCGGCGGGGCTGATCCATCTGGGGATGGATACCTCGAAGAACACGATCGTGGTGGCGGTGCTGCTGCCGGGTGAGGAGTCCCCGGTCACGGACCGCATCGTCAATGAGGAGGCCGCGGTGCGGCGGCTGGTCGGCCGGTTTGAGGACCGGTCGGTGCTGCGGTGCTGGTATGAGGCCGGGCCGGGGGGGTATGAGCTGTGCCGGCTGCTGGCCTCGATGGGGGTGGCGTGCGAGGTGGTGGCGCCGTCGCTGGTCCCGAAAGGGGGGTCGGACAAGGTCAAGACGGACCGGCGGGATTCGCGGCGGCTGGCCCGGCTGGGCCGGGCGGGAGAGCTGACCGCGATCCGGGTGCCGTCGGCGGCGGAGGAGGCGGTGCGGGACCTGGTGCGGGTCCGGGATGGCCTGCTGGCGGACCGCAAGCGGGCGCAGCAGCGGCTGACCGCGGCGCTGATGCGGCACGGGCGGATCTGGCGGGGCGGGTCGTACTGGACGGCGGCGCACCGGGCGTGGATCGCCGCGCAGCGGTACGGCGAGCCGGCGCTGGCCGCGGCGGTGGCGCATTACCGGGCCGCGCTGGATACCCGGGAGGCCGAGCTGGCCGCGGTCGAGGCCGAGCTGATGCCCTGGGCCGGGCGGAGCCGCTGGCCGGCCCGGTGGCCCGGCTGGGCTGCTACCGGGGCATCGCCGGGCTGACCGCGCTGACGCTGGCCGCCGAGATCGTGGACTGGCGCCGGTTCCCCGCCGCCCGGGCGTTCATGGGCTGGACCGGGCTGGTGCCCGCGGAGTACTCCTCCGGCGAGCGGACCGCCGCGGGCACATCACCAAGGCCGGCTCCGAGCCGGTCCGGACCGCGCTGACCGAGGCCGCGTGGGCGTACCGGCACGCCCCGGCCATCGGCGCGGGGCTGCGCCGCCGCCAGGCGGGCGCCGCCCCGGAGACCCTGGCCCGGTCCTGGAAGGCGCAGCGCCGGCTGCACGCCCGGTACCAGCACCTGGTGCTGCACGCCGGGAAGGCCGCGCCGGAGGCGGCCGTCGCCGTCGCCCGCGAGCTGGCCGGGTTCACCTGGGCCGAGATGACCGCCTGAGCCTCCCGTGACCCCCCCGAGCCGGTGGCGTACCGGGACGCTCGCCGCCGCAGGAACGACCCCCGTCAAGATCAGTGGACGCCGGCGCGACTCCCGGCCGAAAGCCTGGGGCACCATCCTGCCGATGACAGACCTGCGATCCCGACCCGCGCATATGAGAGTGGCAGTGACAGCAGCAGCCCTCACGCCGCCCCGGTACGCCACCCCGCCCTGCCCCGCCCGCCGCCCGCCCCGTCCAGCCCCGGGTACCCCATGCCCGCGCCGCCCGATCATCCCGGCGCGCGGCACCCGGCGTCAAGGGCGCCTGCGGCGTCGCCGCGCGAGCAATGACGCGTCGTTAAGCGCGGTCTCCGGGTGTCAACTGGTAACCATTTCATGGGAGTTACGGGCTTGCCGAGGCTGTAACCGGCCCGGACGGCTCGGGGATGGCATACCTGCCTTGCCCGGTCTTGGCGAGGAAGCCCAGGCGGGTCCATTCGGCGAGCTGGGTGAGCATGTTGCGGGGCTTGATGCCAAGCAGGGCCGCGAGGTCGCGTCCGGCCCAGTCGCGTCCGGGCTGGCTGGTCATGATGCGGGTGACCTGTTCTCTTCTGGTGTCGGGCCGGGGCGGGCGGGGGCCGGGCGGCTGCTCCTTGCGGCCGCGGGGAAGAGCGGCGGGCCGGTCCGGGGGCGGGGCGGTGATGGTGACCTGCACCCGGGTGATCCGCGTGGGCAGTTCGGGCCGGTCCTGGTCGCGGGGGCGGTACCGGGTGGTTGAGCACTTCACCTTCCGGGCGCTGTAGCGTGCCCGCCGGGCGGGCAGCAGGCATGCGAGCACGGTGCGGCCGATCCGGCCGGTGTCGCCGGGGCGGCCGGGATCTTCGATGCCGCGCGCGGCGATGACCTGCTCCCGCGCGGCTTCGAGCGCGACGGTGAAGCTCGCCCGGTCCGGGTCGGTGCCGGGGACGGTCCCGGTGGCGGCGGTCATCGCCATGCGCAGTGCCTGGTAGACGGTCAGCAGCGCCCATAGTTCCTGCTCCGCGCCGGCCCGGTCACGGGAGCGGAGCACGTAGCCGCCGAGCAGGGTGTGGCGCAGCGCGAGGTAGGTGACCTCGATTTCCCAGCGCTCATGGTAGAGGCGGACCAGTTCCCCGGCCGGGCAGCGGCGCCAGTCCAGCAGGGTGGTGATCAGCCGGTAGCTGTCCCCGGGCCGGGTGCCGTCGGCGCCGTGCACGTCCAGGCGTGCCTCGATGATCCGGACCCTGAGACCGTCGATCGAGGAAAGACAGGATCCGTCGGGCAGGACCTCATCGACGGCGGGCTTGCGGGCGGCGCTGCCGCGGACCAGGACGTGCGCCCCGGTCGCGGCGGCTTCCTTCAGCAGGTCCGCCGCGTCGTAGGCCCGGTCGGCCAGCAGCAGCATTCCCTCGCGCAGCAGCGGGACGAGCTTGCGGGCCAGCGGCACCTCGCTGCGCTCGCCCTTGCCGCCGGTCACCGCGCCGAGCAGCCCGCGGGTGCCGGTCTCGGCCAGGGCCACGATCCGCATCGCCGGGTACCCGGCCAGGCCCAGGTTGGTCATCGTCTTGCCCAGCCAGGACCGGTTGCGGTCGCTGTCAGGCACCTTGACCGAGTTCAGGCCGTCGAACGCCACCGTCCGCATCCCCCGGTAGAAGACGCCCGGGGTTCCCGGCGGCGAGAGCGGGACCGCGATCGTCTCGAACAGGGCCTTCAGCGGGGCCGAGCGCGAGCACGAAATAGATCCCGACGCGCGAGGGCAGCACCCGCATCCGCCTCTGCACCGTCCTGGTGCTCTCCAGGACGTCGTCAACCAGCTCAAACGGCAGGCACCGGGTCAGCTCGCCCAGATGACCCGGGGCGAGCACGCCCGCGGCGACCGTAATCAGGCACGGCACGGTCACCATGGCACAATCATTCAACGGAGCTCCTGTCCAGGATCGAAGGTGATATCGCAATCCCTCGATCTACAGGAGCTCCGCCGCTTTCACCGGGCAGCACACAACCCGGAACCCGAACGTGACCCAAACGAGTTGACGGCTAACGCATAGCGCTAACGACGCGGCATTGGCCGCGCGAGGGCTGCGCGCCCCTGGACCCCGGGCACCGCGCGCGTCACCTGGCAGCGATCACGGCCATGGGGGCAGCCCCGCACGCCCACGACAACCAGGCCAAACCAGCCGATAACTGCACAAACCAGGCACAGAACCAGCAAAAGCTTGACGGGCCGCTTCATATGAGATCTTGGAAACTCCGGGCCATGCGGAAGGTTGAGGGGTCTATAGGAGCTTTTATCAAATCCCCTAGCGTGCCTCACTCAGTACGTCGGCTCACGATCGAAGCTACGTTCCCGCTGTGACTCGCGCAAGCCTAAGCCGTACATCGCGACCACATCCACGAAGCAGGCACCGGCAAATAGGCATTCCTCGCCCGATGGCCGCGCGCCGCGCTGACCCGAGGTCCCGGCCGACCACGGCCGCCTACCGGACGCTGGCTCCTTCGCCGGGCCGCCTGGGCGGCGATGGCCACATACCTCGGTTCCGCAGGTCAAGCCCACCCGCCCCGTCGGTGTCAGTTCTCGTTCGGTCTGGCCACTGTTCATGCCGTGACCTCGCACTGGCCAGTTGCCGTGAGACGGCGTCGTGCAGTGCTCGTCTCACCGCAGTGGCCAATTTCGGGACGAACGCAACCTCGCGTTCGCAACCGCTGCGGGCCCGCTCGTCGCGACCTGCGGGTTGGCCAGATGTGACTGCCAGCGTTAAATGGCGTCTGATCTTGTCACGCCCTGGGGTTTCGCAGGAATTCCAGGCCCAGTCGGCGTGATCTCCCAGACATGGTTGGCGTGCGGGCCAGGGCCTGGGCGGCTTACTGTCTGCGGAAGCCGGATGTAACCGCACGACAGGAGCGCTACGACGACCGGTGCCCGTGGTCACCTTGGCCCCTTCGCGGGAGCCAGCGGGCAGGCGCGGTCAGGCCGGGGCCGGCGTCGGCGGTCATCGCCGGCAGGCTGCCCGCCCGGCGCCGGGGTGCAATGCCGAGACGTCGAGCAGTTCATGCCAGGTATCGCTGGCCAGCAGGCGCCGCAGCATGGTGCCGCGCCGGGCCGCGCCCGAGCCCGTGGTGAGGAGGGCAAGGCGGAGGAGGTCGATGTCCGGCTCGCCGTAGCCCTCGAACCAGGGCCGCCACCAGCGGTAGCCGCCGAACCTGGGGTGGCTCAGGGCCGCCGCGATGCCCGCCACGTCCAACAGCGGCCAGCCGCCGAGCGCGACCTCCATGTCGACGACCCCGGTCACCGCCCAGCCGCCCGGCGTGCGCGCGGCGAAGAACTGCTCCGCGTGGCAGTTGGCCTGGGTGAACCTCGGCGGCACGAACGCGGCCTCCACGCGCGGCCGCATCCGCCCCGCGTAGGCGCGTGCCGCCGCCACCAGCGCCGGGTCCGCGCCCGCCTCCTCATCCGCGCGCCACCAGATCTCCATGGCGCGGTAATACGCCCGGGCGGACTGGTGGCCGTGCTCCCAGTCGCCCGGGAACGGTCCCTGGCGCCCGAAGTAGCCCGGCGCCGCCATGACAATGCCGTGCATGCGCGCCTGGTAGGCCCCCACGGCCCGCACCAGGGCGTGACGCTCGCCAGCATCGCCGGCCTGCGCCAGCGCCTCAGGAAACGGCGAGCCCGCCAGCTCGCGGGTCACCAGCAGCGGCCGCCCCAGCGGGTTGCCAGCGGTCTGGTCGACGGCCACGACCTCGGGTACCGCCAGGCCGTGGGCCGCCAGCAGCTGGTACGCGGCGGCCTCATGGTCGGCGTTCAGCGCGCCCGCTTGATCGCCTCGCAGGTCACCGGTCACCCGGCAAGTATCCGCCCCGGCGTCCGGCTCCACCTACCGGTTTTCCGGGGCCGACCCGGCCGGACGTCCGCCGACGCGCCCGGGACTGGTAAGCCGCGCCGCCGATACGCCCGATGCCTGAGCCGGTCCTGAACGACCGCGAGCGCGTGCCTGCTGACGATTCCCGCTGCCGGCCCAGGACAGAGAGGAGTACGAGCGCTCGGGGCACGTCTCCGCGATCTCTACTCACGTCAGGTAAATCTGGGAAACGTCGTTTATCGCTGGTAGTCACAGTGAGCATCGGTGCCGGAGCCGGGTGCCGGCACCCCATCTAGTCAGGATCTGACACCTTCACTGAGAACGGACAATCCTGGCCACATCGGATGAGACTGGCCACCTGGTTGACCAGATCGATGAGAAAAGGCCAGTCCTGCCGCGACCTGACAATCGTCTCGCCGGGCCATTCCGCCTCCCAGGCTGCCAGTCCGTCCAGAAGATTATGCCGTATATAATCCGGCTAACCGCGCCGCCGCGCCGCCGGATACCGGTACTAGCAGGCCAGAGTGCGCTAACCACGTGAATCAGCCGGCAGAACCGGCGAGTCAGTACGGTAAGACCCGGCGGAATCCCCTGGACACTCACGGCAGAATCCTCTTGACACTCTGGCGGTCAGCGCCCGAACCGGCACCCAACTGGGCGACCAACTCGGCCAGCACCAGAAGATCCGCCGCACGAAACGGCGAACGCCCCGCCGAAACCACCACGAACGGGTCCGCCGGCACGACATCAGTCCACTCGGCCGGCAGATTCGCCAGCTCACCGGCGTCGTCGAAGAAGAAGACCCGATCGCACTGCCAGGTCTTGCAGCGTTTCACGAACTCAAACGAGCGGCCGGACAGCGGATGGAACCGGTGCGTCACCCGCACCAAATCCGGATACTTCCCGCCCGCCGCATCACGTGCAGTCCACGGCTCGGTTGAACAAC
>WNFY01005142.1_pt1 | contig 11868 bp, 12 predicted proteins | sample 5400091 | NCBI WGS metagenome assembly WNFY01 (sample SAMN13153364, study PRJNA577476) | soil metagenome | isolation source: 60 cm soil or saprolite under grassland replicate 1 | place: USA:California | collected 2016-06-15 | reverse complement strand
ACCTCGTTCCGCCTCGCCACCGGACGCTTCCGTGCCGCTCGCCACGGTGCGCCGATCATGTGGTGGTGGAGCACGACGACGCGGTACGCGCCCGGCGCCGCAGCATCGAGCCGCTCAGCGGCTCGGCGGAGCTGGTCGCCGCGGAGCGCGCCGCTCTGGTGGCGGTACGGCCGCGCCGAGTTGAGGCCGACGATGTGGAGCGTGGGGGAGGAGTGCGTGGGCTCGGCCGTCTCCCACTGCCGCTCGAACTCCGCCCACGGCCGGGTGAAGCGTGCGGGGAACGTGTAGGGCATGTCGTGGTTGCCGGGGACGGCGACCACCGGCTTCCCGAACGAGCGGAGAAATCGGGCCGCCCGCTCGTGCTGTTCGCGGCGCCCACGATGGGTGAGGTCGCCGGAGGCGACGACGACGTCCGGCATGACCTGTTCGATAAGTGCGGCGAGGGCCTCCTCGACCTCGCGATCCTCACGTGTACCCGTGTGAAGATCGGATACATGGAGGATCCGTGCCGCCACAACCGAATGAGGCTATAGATTCATGAACGCAATGGCCGACGAGTCCGGCGAGATCTTCGACGACCTCTACCTCGGCCTTCGGGCCGGCGGCGCGCTGCGCAAGCAGCGTCGCGGCGAGCCGTTGACCGCCGAGGAGAAGGAGGCGCTCGGGCGTTGGCAGCGTCTGTCGGGCGCACGCAAGGCGATCGCGATCGGCGGCTTCGCCCTCGGTACGTTCGGGCTCGGGTTCACGCTCGGCGGCCTCGTGTTCGGCCGCTGGCGCAAGGTCTAGTCGCTAGCCGGTCCCTCTCTCGCTCCGGCGAAGAGCACGGCCGGCACCTCCTGCTCGGCCGGGTCGACATCGCGTACCACGACATCGACGAGCGTCGCGAGCACGGCGGTGATCGGGATCGCAAGCAGGACGTAGAACCCGCCGAGCAGGATTCCGATCGAGGTCACCGAGACAAGCACGAGCAGCGGTGAGAGGCCGACCGCGTGCCCGAGCACGCGCGGCACCACGACGTAGTCCTCGAACTGGCGCACCGCGAGCACGATCAAGCCGGCGAAGAGCGCCATGTGCCAGCTCTGGGTCAGGCCGACGCCGATCGCGAGCGCGCCGGCGGCGAGCGGTCCGATCACCGGAACGATCTCGACCACGCCTGCGAACGCTCCGATCAGGATCCAGTACGGAAGGCCGATCGCGAAAAAGCCTGCGGAGAGCACGACGGCGACGAACGCGATCAGGATCAGCTGACCGCGCACGAAGGCGCCGAGCTTCTGGTCGATGAGCACCCACGTGTCGCGCGTGATCCGCCGGTGCTTGCGCGGCACCATCGACTGGACGAGCGCGATCGTGCGGTCGCGCTCGAAGATCCAGTACGCCGCGACGGCGAACAGGAAGAAGATCCCGACGACGACCTCGAACGCCGTCTTCGTGATCTCGACCGCAGGATGGAGGATCTTCTCGCCCGACGGCAGCCGGCGGAGGCGTTTGTCGAGCCCGGTCAGGATGTCGTGCTTGATCCCGGTCGACTGCTGCGCCTGCTGGTGCAGGCCCGACCCGGATACCGCCTGCTGCACCTGGTCGATCGCGCGCGGGACCACGATCCAGAGGAGCAGCGCTACGAGACCGGCCAGCACGAGGTAGTGGAGAAGCAGCCCGACCGCCCGCGGGAAGTGCGCCCGGCGCTCCAGCCACTCGATCCCGGGCCGCATCGCCGCCGCGATGATGAAGCCGAGGAAGACGAGCGCGATGACGATCCTGATCTTCCAGAGGGCCAGCGCCACGACGACGATCGAGCCCGCAACGAGCGTGACGACGGCCGTGCGCTTTGCTACAGAGCCCATGGCCAGGGGTCCTGCCCGGTTCGTCGAAGGGTTCAACCCATGCTCGCGCGTCCGGAAGAGCACGTGTTCCTCGACGCACGCCGTCACGGCGTCGTCCTTGTCCGCCCGCTCTCTCGTGCGCTCGCGCTCGCGGTGCTCGGCGCCGGCGGATTCGCGATCGGGTGGCCGCTGTCGCTGGCCGGCGCCGCCCTGCTCGTCGTGGCCGCCGCGGTCGCGCTCGTGGGGGTCTGGCGCTGGGATCGCACGCACGTCGTCGTGACCGCCGAGAAGCTCTTCGTGGCGCACGGCGTGGTCCGCAGGCGAGCCGCGGCCGTGCCGCTCGCGAGACTCGGCGCGATCGAGGTCGAGCAGACCTTGCTCGGACGGTTGCTGGGCTACGGGACGATCTTCGTCGGTGACCTCGAGATCCGGTGCGTGACGAAGCCGAACGAGGTGTGCGGGCTCGTGCAGCGACTCGCTGGATAGCACTGGACGAACATATGTTCGGTCGATACAATGGCCGTTCGAATGGCTGCCGACGAGCTCGTTGTCCACGGCGCCCGCGAGCACAACCTGAAGGACATCACTGTCCGCCTGCCGCGGAACCGCCTGATCTGCATCACCGGCCTCTCCGGGTCCGGCAAGTCGAGCCTTGCCTTCGACACGATCTACGCGGAGGGGCAGCGCCGCTATGTCGAGTCGCTCTCGGCCTATGCGCGTCAGTTCCTCCAGATGATGGAAAAGCCGGACGTCGACCACATCGACGGACTCAGCCCGGCGATCTCGATCGACCAGAAGAGCACGTCCCGCAACCCGCGTTCGACCGTCGGCACGGTGACCGAGATCTACGACTACCTGCGCCTGCTCTATGCGCGCGTCGGGCGGCCGCACTGCCCGGTCTGCGGCAAGCCGATCGCCGGGCAGTCGATCGACGCGATCGTCGACCAGGTGCTCCGGCTCGAGGAGGGGACGCGCTTCACGGTCAACGCGCCGGTGGTGCGCGACCGGAAGGGCGAGTTCAAGGACCTCTTCGAGGAGATCGTTCGCGAGGGCTTCACACGCATGAAGGTCGACGGCGCGGAGGTGCTGCTCGACGAGGGCATCCCCGAGCTCGACAAGAAGTTCAAGCACACGATCGAGGTCGTGATCGACCGGCTCGTGATGAAGCAGGATCTCCGCGCCCGCCTGTGGCAGTCGATCGAGACCGCCGCCGCGCTCGCCGAGGGGCTCGTCGCAATCGACGTCATCGACGGCGAGTCGATGCTCTTCTCGCAGAACTTCGCATGCCCGGATCACGGCGTCTCGCTCGCCGAGCTGCAGCCGCGCATCTTCTCGTTCAACGCGCCCCACGGCGCCTGCCCGCGCTGCACCGGCCTGGGGTCGCAGCAGGAGATCGACCCGGACCTCGTGGTGCCCGACCCGTCGCTCTCTGTCGACGACGGCGCGCTCGTGCCGTGGTCGCTCGGCGGCTCGTCTGGGTTCTACGAAGCCGTTATCCAGGCGGTCGCCGACCGGTACGAGATCGATACGTCGGTGCCATGGCAGGACATGACGGTCGAGGATCAGGATCTCTTCCTCTACGGCACCGAGGGCGAGAAGGTGTACGTCCAGTACCGCAACCGGATGGGCAGGCGGCGGCAGTACACGCTCGCCTTCGACGGCATCGTCTCGAGCCTCGAGCGGCGCTACCGGGAGACGGACTCGTCGCAGCAGCGCGAGCGCATCGAGGAGTACATGTCGCTGCGGCCGTGCCCGGTCTGCAAGGGCGCGCGCCTGAAGCCGGAGGTGCTCGCGGTGACGGTCGGCGGCAAGTCGATCCACGATTTTTCGCAGATGTCGGTGAACCGGGCGCTGCAGTTCCTCGACGAGCTCGGGCTGACCGAGACCGAGCAGCTGATCGGCCACCGGATCGTCAAAGAGATTCGCGAGCGGCTCACGTTCCTCGACGACGTCGGGGTCGGCTACCTCACGCTCGACCGCGCGGCCGCGACGCTCTCGGGGGGCGAGGCACAGCGGCTTCGGCTCGCCACGCAGATCGGCTCGCAGCTCGTCGGCGTGCTCTACATTCTCGACGAGCCGTCGATCGGCCTCCACCAACGCGACAACGCGCGGCTCATCGGGACGCTCGAGCGGCTGCGCGACATCGGCAACACGGTGGTGGTCGTCGAGCACGACGAGGAGATGATGCGGCGCTCCGACTGGCTCGTCGACATGGGCCCGGGCGCCGGCCTGCACGGAGGCGAGCTCGTCGCGGAAGGCCCGGCGGCAAAGGTCGCACGGAACCGAAAGTCCGTCACCGGGCAGTACCTCGCGCGCGCGCGCACGATTCCGATCCCGGAGCGACGCGAGGAGGATCGCGGCTCCTTCCGTGTGCTCAAGGCGGCACAGCACAACCTGAAAGGGATCGACGTCGAGTTCCCGGTCGGGAAGTTCATCTGCGTCACGGGCGTGTCGGGCTCCGGCAAGTCGACGCTCGTGAACGACATCGTCTTCAAGTCGCTCGCCAACCGCCTGAACCGTGCGCGTACGAAACCGGGTGCGCACCGGGGTGTCGAGGGCATCGACGTCTTCGACAAGGTGATCGACATCGACCAGAAGCCGATCGGCCGCACGCCGCGCTCGAACCCGGCGACGTACACCGATCTCTTCACGCACATCCGCGAGCTCTACTCGCTCACGCCCGAGGCGAAGGTGCGGGGCTACAAGCCGGGGCGCTTCTCGTTCAACGTGCGCGGCGGCCGCTGCGAGACGTGCAAGGGAGACGGGCAGATCAAGATCGAGATGCACTTCCTTCCGGACGTCTACGTCCCATGCGAGACGTGCAAGGGCGCGCGCTACAACCGCGAGACGCTCGAGGTGCGCTTCAAGGGGAAGACGATCGCCGACGTACTCGACATGTCAGTCGAGGAGGCGCTCCAGTTCTTTGCGAAGATTCCGAAGATCCGCCGCCGTCTCCAGACGCTGCACGACGTCGGGCTCGACTACATCAAGCTCGGACAGCCGGCGACGACGCTTTCGGGCGGCGAGGCGCAGCGCGTGAAGCTCGCCTCCGAGCTGTGCAAGGTCGCGACCGGCAAGACGCTCTACATCCTCGACGAGCCCACGACCGGACTCCACTTCGCCGACATCGAGAAGCTGCTCGAGACGCTGCAGCGGCTCGTCGACTCCGGGAACACGATGATCGTGATCGAGCACAACCTCGACGTGATCAAGCAGGCGGACTGGGTCATCGACCTCGGCCCGGAGGGAGGCGAGGAGGGCGGCGAGATCGTGGCTGTCGGCACGCCGGAGGAGGTCGCGCAGGTCGACGAGAGCTTCACCGGACAGTTCCTGCGCGAGGTCCTGCCCGCGCGCGAGGAAGTCGCCGCGGCGTAGCCGCAACCAGGTTTTCAACCTGGTTGCAGTCATTGGGCTTGCGCGACCGACGCGACGACCGCAACGTGCTTGAAAGCAGGTTGTCCGAGCTACAACACAGCCTGCGTTTGCGTGACCCGCGCGACGAGCTTGCCGTCGTCGTCGTAGAGCTCGGTGTCGACGACGATCGTCCGCCTGCCCTTGTGTAGCGCCCGGCTCACGGCGTTGACGTAGCCGCCGCGGATCGGGCCGAGGAAGTTCGTCTTCGACTCGATCGTCGCCGTCCCCTTCGCGTCCTCCGGAAGGTTCAGGAACGCGAGGAAGCCGCCGGCCGAGTCGGCGAGGCTCATCAGCGCGCCGCCGTGCAGCATCCCGCCTGCGGTGCACTTCTCCGGCCTCCATTCGAGTCGGCTGCACACCTCCTCGGGCGATGCGGAGACGATCTCCATGCCGAGAAAGCCCGTGTACGGCGCCGCCGCCGCGACCTGCGCGGTGAGCTCCGCGTTCGCCTCCATTGCCGGAGGCTACCCTGCGCGGCGTGAGCACGGACCTCGCACCGGCGCCGACGCTCGAGCGCAACTGGTGGCTGCGTGCGCCTGCGGTCCTCGTCGCTTCACGCGCGGTTTTCGTATCGCTGCGCGACGACAGCGACGACGCCGCAGAGGCGCGGCAGGAGGCGTTGATCGTCGTCGCCGTACTCGCCGGGATTTCGGTCGTGCTTACGACCCGGACGTTCCGGGAGATGCTGAACGCCGGATCGGCGTCGCTCGTGGTGATCCCGGTGCTCGCGTTCATCGCCGGAGCGCTGTACGGGACCGCCGTGTACTGGCTCGCCGGCGGCCTCCTGCACGGAGCCGCGCGCCGCCTCGGGAGCCAGGGGAGCTACCGACGTGCCCGCCACGTGCTCGCGCTTGCCGCGATGCCGCTCGCACTCTCGCTCGTGACCCTCTGGCCCGTGAGGCTCGCCGTGTACGGCGAGGATCTCTTCCGCACCGGCGGGGACGACTACGGCCGCGGCGACGCCGTCTTCGGGGGCGTCTACCTCGGCTTCGTGGCGTGGAGCCTGCTGCTGCTCCTCGTCGGCGTTCGCACCGTGCACGGCTGGACGTGGGGGAGGGCGGCGGCCGCCGTCGCCCTCGCGGCCGCGTTCCCCGTGCTCATCGCCGTCGGGACGTCGCTGTAGGAGCGGCTCCAGCCCTCCTCTCGAACGCCTCCCGCTCGGTCTCCGGCATCGTGTACGTGTGCTGCTCCTCGGGGAACGCGCCGCTGCGCACCTCCTCGGCGAAGCGGCCGAGCGCAGCCGTGATCGCATCGCCGAGCTCGGCGTAGCGCTTCACGAAACGCGGGGCGTGCCCCTCGTATAAGCCGAGCATGTCGTGCCAGACGAGCACCTGGCCGTCCGTGTCGCCGCCGGCGCCGATGCCGATCGTCGGCACGCCGAGCGCCCGCGTCGCCTGACGCGCCACCGGTGCGGGCACCGCCTCGAGAACCACCGCGAAGCAGCCGGCCTCCTGGAGCGCGAACGCGTCGTCGATCAGCTCCTTGGCCCGGTCGGCGGTGCGGCCCTGAGCCTTGAAGCCGCCCAGCACCGTCGCGGTCTGCGGTGTCAGGCCGACATGGCCCATCACCGCGATGCCGGCGTCGACGATCGCCTTTGCACGGGCGACCGACGTCCCGCCGCGCTCGAGCTTGACCGCGTCGGCTCCTCCTTCCTTGACGAGCCGGACCGCGGTTCCGATCGCCTGCTCGTTCGACGCCTCGTAGGTGCCGAACGGCATGTCGGCGATCACAAGCGGCCGCTTCGCACCGCGGGTGACCCACTGCGTCATGAAGAGGATCTCGTCGAGCGTGACCGGCACCGTCGACTCGCGGCCGTGCATCACCATCCCCGATGAGTCGCCGACGAGGATCATGTCCACGCCTGCCGCGTCGGCGAGCCGTCCGCTCGGCGCGTCGTAGGCCGTGACCATCACGATCTTCTCGCCGCGCCGCTTCATCTCCACGAGCTCTGGGAGCGGCAGCTTGCCGGCCGTCCACGACGCATAACGAGAGGGCTTGTTCGTTCCCGCTCCGGCGCCGGCCAAGCCGGCGCCTCCGCTACTTGCCGGTTCCGTCGAGCCTACACCGGTCACGAGAGGTCTCCTTTCAGGAGGACGTTGTCGATCAGACGGGTCGATCCGATCCGCACGGCGGCCGCGAGCACGGTCGCGGCATCGAGCTCGACGAGCTCGACGTAGTCGGGGGTCAAGCCGTTCAACTGCGCCCGCGCAACCGCGACGGGGTCGCCGCCGCCTGCGAACGCCTCGGCGCCGGCGGCCAGGGCCAGGGGCAGTCCGAGCGCCTGCTGGCGCTCCGTCTCAGAGAGGCGCACGTTGCGGGACGAGAGCGCAAGGCCGTCGGGCTCGCGGACGGTCGGCAGCACGCGGATCCCCACCGGGAGATTGACGTCGCGCACGAGCCGGCGGACCACCGCTGCCTGCTGCGCGTCCTTCTGGCCGAAGTACGCGCGCTGAGGGCGCACGATGTTGAAGAGCTTCAGACAGACGGTCGCGACACCGCGGAAGTGGCCGGGACGCGCGGCGCCCTCGGCACCCACGTCTTCGACGTCGACCCAGGTTGCAAAGCCGGCGGGATACATCTCCTCCGCCGACGGCGCGAAGAGGACATCGACTCCTTCGTCCGCGGCGATCGCCGCGTCGCGAGCCTCGTCGCGCGGGTACGTGGCGAGATCTGACTCTTCCTCGAACTGCGCCGAGTTCACGAAGAGGGAAGCGACGACAAGTGCGTTCTCGGCGCGAGCGGCACGGAAGAGCGAGCGATGGCCGTCGTGCAGAGCGCCCATCGTCGGCACGAGGCCGACCTCGCCGCCGAGGTCGAGCTCTGCGATCGTGCGGACGATCTTCATGTTGCGAGCGCCAGCGTCGCGCCGGCAAGCGTCTCGTAGAGACGGTCGAGCTCCGGCCGCGCGTGCTCGATCGCCGCCCGGTGCGCGTTCACCGTCGACCAGTCACCGCGCGCGATGGGTCCGGTGAGTTCGAAGCCGTTCTCGATCGTCCGGCGCATCAGCGGCTCGAGCGCCTCGGGCGGCGCTCCGGCCGTCTCGAAGAGCAGCGATGCCGCGCGCTGGAGCGTAACGACGTAGTTCGACGCAAACACCGCGCCTGCGTGGTAGATCGTGCGGGCGGAGTCGGCGAGCTCGAACGGGCGGAGGCCGAGCATCTCGGCGAGCCGCATCCCCTCCCCGAGGGCGTCCGGCCGCTCCGCGGTCACCGCCGCCCACGCGCCGTCGAGCTGCTCGGCCCCCCGTGTGCGAGTGAACGTCTGCAACGGATGGACGCTGAAGCGGCGCTCGTGCGGATCGAGCGCGGCGAGCGGCGTGCCCCCGCTGACGTGCGCCACCCACGGGCCCGGCTCGAGGGCTGCTGCGACGCCCGCGATCGCCGAGTCCGGCACGCAGAGCAGCACGAGCTCCGGCTCGTCGGTGTCCACGGCGACGCCGCGCTCGCGCAGGCGGGCGGCTACAGCCGCGCCGACGCGGCCCGAGCCGATGACGTTGATCCTGTTCACTTCCGTAGCTCCAACTCCGTAACGGATGCCGGGCAGATCCGAGTGTAGCCATCTAGGCTCGTGCGGTGCGCCGCGTCGAGCCACCGACCCTGGCGGACGTCCACGCCGCGGAGACTCGGATCCGCCCGCTCTTGCCGCCGACGCCCCTGCACGAGGGGCTGAAGCTCGAGACGCTGCAGCCGACCGGCTCCTTCAAGGTTCGCGGCGCCCTGGCCGCGCTGACCGCGCTCCCTCCGGGCACGAAGGTCGTCACCGCCTCCGCCGGCAACCACGGTCTCGCGGTCGCGTGGGCAGCGGCGGAGCTCGGGCTCGAGGCGACCGTCGTCGTCGCGGAGACGGCGTCGGCTGGGAAGGTAGATGCGCTACGCCGCTTTCCGGCGACGCTCGTCCAGCACGGCGCAGACTACGACGCTGCCGAGCGACATGCCCTCTCGCTCGACGGCCACTACGTCTCGGCCTACAACGACCGCGACGTGATCGCGGGAGCGGGCACGCTCGCGCTCGAGCTGGCGGATGCGGAGACGATCGTCGTACCGGTAGGCGGCGGCGGGCTCGCGGGCGGAGTCGGGCTTGCCGCCAGAGGGCGTGTGATCGGCGTCGTCGCCGCTGCGTCGCCTGCGATGCAGGCGGCGGTCGAGGCCGGCGAGGCGGTCGAGGTCGAGCTCCGTGAGACGCTTGCCGACGGGCTCGCCGGCAACATCGAGCCGGGGAGCGTCACGGTCGAGCTCTGCGCCCGGCATCTCGACTCGATCGTCGCCGTCACCGAGGACGAGCTCGCGGACGCAATGCGCCACCTCTTCCAGGCGCACGGGATCGTCGCCGAGGGATCCGGAGCCGCCGGCATCGCCGCGATCCGCGCCGGCAAGGTCGAGCCGCGCGACGGAACCGTCGCGGTCATCAGCGGGCGCAACGTGACGCTGGAGACGTTCGCGCGCGTGCTAGAGAGCGGCGCCGGCGGGTAGCCGCGCGGCGACGACGCTTTCGGCGGCCTCACGGCTCGGCGCGTGACCCGTCACCGCGCCGATGAAGTCGTCTCGCTCGAGGCTGTAGAGCGTCAGCTCGTCCACGGCCCGTACCGTGGCCGTCCTCGGCACGTCGCGCAGAAGCGCGATCTCGCCGAAGAAGTCGCCCGGGCCGAGCGTCCGCTGTTCGGCGCCGTCGATCTCCACCTCGGCGCTACCGGTGGCGACCACGTAAAAGCGGTCGCCGCGCTCGCCCTGGGTGAAGACCGGCGATCCGGCCCGCACCTGCACCTCGACCGAGAGCGACGCGAGGCGCTCGAGCACGAGCGGCGGGAGCAGCGCGAACATCGGGATCGCCCGCAACAGCTCCAACGGCTGAAAGGCGACGAGCGCGGCGGCGTCGACGCGGCGGAGCAGCGGGAACAGCGGGACGAGGAGCACCGGCAGGAACGCGCCGACGACGACGAGTGTCGTCTTCAGACCGAGCAACGCCACGAGACCGGGCGTGACCAGCGAGCCGATTGCGATCGTCCCGAGGATGAGGCTCTCGAGCACCCCGAACACCCGGCCGAGCACCTCGGCGGGGGTCGAGCGCTGAAGGAGTGTCATTCCGACGACGTCGACGAGCGTGTTTGCGAGGCCGATCACTGCGAAGAGGAAGAGCACGAAGACGAAGTTCGACCACAGCGCGACGAGCGCGAGGGGGATGCCCCAGAGGAGGACGCCGATCCCGAGATCGCCGGCCAGCCGCTTCCGGCCGGCGAGAGCGGCGACCGCCACGACTCCGAGCACGCCGCCGATGCCGACGGCGGCGTTGATCCAGCCGACTCCGCTGTCGCCCGTGTCGAGGAGGCGGAGCGCGACGACAACGAGCAGGACCTCCAACGCGCCGGCGACGAGCGTCTGCGCGCCCGTCAGGCCGACGACGACGCGAAGCTCGGGAGTGGACCCGATCGTCCGGAAGCCGGCGAGAAGGGCGGAGGCGACGGGTGCCGGCTCACGCTTCGGCACCGGGTCTCGCGGAATTCGCAGCAGACACATCGCCGACCAGAGGAAGGCACTCGCGGTCACGCCGAACACGGCGGTCGGCCCGCTTGCGGCGAGCAGCACGCCGCCGAGCGCAGGGCCGGCGAACATCCCGACGCTGCCGACGGTGTTCATGACGGCGTTCGCCGCCGTCAGCTCTTCCGGCGTCGAGACGAGCGACGGCAGCAGCGCCCCTTGGGCGGGCCCGAAGACCGTCGAGACGATCGACGCCGCGACCGAGAGGACGACGACCGGCCAGATGCCACTGTCCGCCGCGGCGAACACGGTCATCGCGCCGAGCAGCACGGCACGGAGGAGATCCGCGGCCACCATGACGAGCCGGCGCGACATCCGGTCCGGCAGGAGTGAGAGCCACGGGGCGAAGAGGGCGGCGGCTCCCCAGCGCGCGAAATACACGAGCCCGACCGCCTTCGCGCCGCCCTGGTCGTAGACGTACACGGCGAGGCCGACGCTGTACGCCCAGCTTCCGACCGTCGAGCCGATGCCGGCGAGCTGCAGCCGTCGCAGGTTCGCGCTCGCGAACACCGCGCCGAAAGCCCGCAGCGAATCGATCGCACCCCGCATCACCGCCACGGTTTCGGAGGATTGCAGCCTCTGTTGCAAATGTGAAGATCGGGTGGGAAGATTCTGCCCCAGTCCTCCGTCTTGGTGGGGACAGCGCGAAACCGACGCGCGAGGCGCTTCCGACAAGGAGGGACGACATGTCCGAGGACGAGGCCAGGAAGGTCGCAGGACACGAGGAAGAGCACGACGAGGTCGAAGCCCATCGTCGTCTCGTATCGGCGACCGACGAGCCGGGCGACGAGGCCCGCAAGGAAGACGACGACGACTTCGAGGCTCATCGCCGTCTTACCACCTGAGTACCGAGTCGGGGATCTTTTCGGGAGAGCCCGGGCGACCGGGCTCTTTCGTGGTCCGGCTCTTTAGGCGAGGAGGCGCTCGAGCGAGCGCAGGAGGTCGAGCCCTGCGGCGCGCGTCTCCGCGGGTGCGTCCTCGAGCCTTGCGGCGAAGCGGGCCAGTGCGGCGAGCTCTCCCTCGCCGTCGAGCGCCGCTTGCGCGCGGCGGGCGCGCCTGAGCAGCTCGAGCGCGATCGCCGCCTGGTTTGCGAAGAGGGCGAG
>WNFY01005719.1_pt1 | contig 11869 bp, 13 predicted proteins | sample 5400091 | NCBI WGS metagenome assembly WNFY01 (sample SAMN13153364, study PRJNA577476) | soil metagenome | isolation source: 60 cm soil or saprolite under grassland replicate 1 | place: USA:California | collected 2016-06-15 | reverse complement strand
TGCTTCGAGAACGTCTTAGCCAGTACCCCGATGGAGATCCGGTCCGGCAGCCGCTCCCGCGCCGCCTTCGCCTCCCGCGTCAGTCCCGCCACAAGCCAAGATCATACCATGATGATCTCTTAAAGACGCGCCATTGGGGGTGCCGGCGGTCCTGCACTGTTGAGTCATGCCTGCCTCCCTAGGTCACCCTGCGGCGGCACGCTGCAGGCTCTTCGTCGTCTTTTGCAGGTTCGGCCCGGCCCGGGTGAGCCACCGTCGGCTAATCCGGGTGAATTGCGGGGCGCAAACCGCGCCGTGTCCGCGGCGGATGTGCCCGTAGCTCGTGTCAGGCTCGCCCGGATCGCCGCTTGCTAGGTCAATAGCGGGCAGTGCTCAGCGGTCGCGGCGTCTGTGTTACCGGCACCGACGTGATTGCCAACTCGATATCACCCTGTTTGCACGACGGCGACTCACCCCGTCCGGCGCGACCCTGGGACCGGCGGCGACAGCCCACGACTACGCAGCCGTGTCCCCGGGCACGCGCGCCGCTGGCGGCAACCAGGTGGTACCTGCAGCCGGAGCTGATGGCTGATCCGGTGCCGGGCGGAAACTCTGTGAACAGGAAAGAGGGATTGTGATGGCGGACTTCGACTACGTCATCGTCGGCGCAGGAGCGGGTCCGCGGCGTTACCGGGCTGCGCGTCGTCGACGCCTCCCTCCTGCCCGTCCAGGTCGCCGGCAACACCCAGGCCCCCACCATGGCGGTCGCCTGGATCGCCGCCGGCCTCATCCTCCAGGGCTCATGACGGCGGTGCCGGTCGCAGCATTGAGGCCATGCGGCAGATGAGGAGGGAACCTTGTCTGGCAACGTCACGAGCGATCCGCCGGCTGAGCCGGTGCTGACGGTGGATACTCGGAAGGAGTTGGTGTATCTGCTGGGTCAGGCCTGTGAGATCGAGCACGGCGCGATGTGTGAGTACCTGTACGCGCAGTTCTCGCTCAAGCGCGCGCTGGATGAGGGCCTGACCGAGGCCCAGCTCGCCCGGGTGCAGGTGTGGGAAAAGGCGCTGATCGGTGTGATCAAGCATGAGATGCTGCATCTGGCGCTGGCCACCAACATCTTGACGGCGATCGGGGCGGCGCCTCATTTTGAGCGGCCTAACTTCCCGATCTTGTCCCGCTGGTACCCCGAGGGTGTCCAGATCGCGCTGGTGCCGTTCGGCGAGCGCGCGCTGCGCCACTTCATCTACCTCGAACGGCCCGAGGGGATGGCCCTGGACGACGCGGCCGGGTTCGCCGCCGCCCGGCCCGCCCAGCCGCTGACCGCAGGCGGCGCCGGGCTGGTCGCCGAGCCGCAGGAGTGGCGGACGGTCGGTCATCTCTACCGCGGGATCGAGGCGGGCCTGGCGAACCTGTGCGCCCGGTACGGTGAAGACGCCGTGTTCATCGGGCCGGTGCGGGCGCAGGCGGTCACCGAGATCTTCGAGTGGCCCGAGCTGCCGGCGGTCACCGGCCTGGCCTCGGCGGGCCGGGCGATCGAGATCATCGTCGAGCAGGGCGAGGGGGCGCGCGGCGATTGGATCAAGTCGCACTTCGGCACGTTCGTGGGGATCCTCGAGGACCTGCTGGCCGAGCAGGCGGCCGACCCGGCGTTCAGCCCGGCCCGGCCGGTCGAGCCGGCCTTCGTCCGGCCGCCCCCCGACGTGCAGGCCGGGACCCTGATCGAGGACCCCGCCACCGCGCAGGTCGCCGACCTGGCCAACGGCCTGTATGAGGTCACCCTCCAGGTGCTGAGCCGGTACTACGTCCACCACGGGGAGACCGCGGCCGAGTTCGACACCCTGGCCCGCACCGCCAAGCACCTGATGAACTGGGTGATGCGCGAGCTGGGGCCAGTGCTGACCGCCTTGCCGGTCGGCTCGTCGTACCCGGGCCGCACCGCCGGCCCCACCTTCGACATCGCCCGTCCCGCCGTCTTTATGCTGCCGCACCAGGACGCGGCCTGGGAGATCATTAAAGAACGGCTCGATGCGCTGCAGCAGGCCTGCGCTTCGCTCGGCCAGGAACCGGGCCTCGGCGCGCTCGCCCCGCTCGCCGGCAACCTGCAGTCGATGAGCCAGGACATCGGGAAATACGGCGCCAACACAGGTGGCTGACGGCAGCGTCCGGGGGAAGTGTAGTGACCCGGCCGTCGGCAGCGGCCGCGGAAAAGGCCCGCCTGAGCTTGGCGCCGGTGGCGGAGATGGGGCTTGCTGACTGCCGCTGCGGGTGGAGCCAGATCTGCTGGGTGCGGCACGGCGACGCTGGAATGGCTGGCCTGATCGGAGCGGTTTCGCCGACCTCGCCGACGTCGCCATGCTTGCCGGGTGGGCTCCTGCAATGATCTGGCCATGGGGCCTGCCGAGGGATCGGGCTTCGGCGCCGGCCGCCTTGCCCGCCCCGGAGCGGGAGGTGTCGTTTCCCGTTCCGGACTGTTCGAGCGTCTGGAGGCGTCGGCCCGGGTGACCGTGGTGTCCGCGCCGCCGGGCAGCGGCAAGACGGCCTTGCTGCGGTCCTGGATCGGCGCGGCGGGCTTGGCGGAGCAGGCCGCGTGGGTGCCGGTCGAGCGCGGCGAGCGGGATCCGCAGCGGTTCTGGCTCTCGGTAATCGGCGAGCTGCGCCAGACAACCCCAGGGTCGGCGCTGGTGCGGCCGGTGACGGCGGCGCCGGACCTAGACGGGTGGGCGATCGCCGAGCGGCTGCTGAAGGACCTGGCGCCGCTGGCCGAGCCGGTGTGGCTGGTGCTCGACGACGTGCACGAGCTGGGCTCGGACGAGACGCGGCGCCAGCTGGAGTTGCTGGTGATGCGCGCCCCGGACACGCTGCGGTTCGTCCTCGCCACCCGGCACGACCTGCGGCTGGGCCTGCACCGGCTGCGGCTGGAAGGCGAGCTGACCGAGATCCGCGCCGCCGACCTGCGGTTCAGTCTGGCTGAGGCGCGGGAGTTGCTGGCGGCCGCGGGGGTGGAGCTGGGCGAGCCGGCGCTGGGCATGTTGTACGAGAGGACCGAGGGGTGGGCGGCGGGGCTGCGGCTGGCGGCGTTGTCGCTGGCCGGGCACCCGGACCCGGAGCGGTTCGCGGCGGAGTTTTCCGGCAGCGAGCGGACGGTGGCGGAATACCTGCTGGCTGAGGTGCTGGACCGGCAGAACGAGGAGGTGCGGCGGCTGCTGCTGCGGACCAGCGTGCTGGAGCGGGTGTCCGGTCCGCTGGCCGACCTGCTGACCGGGGGGTCGGGCGGCGAGCGGGTGTTGGAGGAGCTGGAGGAGGCGAACGCTTTCGTGGTGCCGCTTGACGCGGCGCGGTCGTGGTTCCGTTACCACCATCTGTTCGCCGATCTGCTGCAACGGGAGCTGCGGCGCACCGCACCGAGCGAGGTCACCGCGCTGCACCAGGTAGCCTCCGGGTGGCTTGCCGGGCACGGATTCACGGTGGAGGCGGTCCGGCACGCCCAGGCGGCGCAGGACTGGGGCCTGGCCGCCCGCCTGCTCGCCGATCACTGGCCCGGCCTTTACCTGGGCGGGCAGGCCGCCGCCATACACGAGCTGCTGTCCGGGTTCCCGGCCGAAGCCTCTGCTGCGGACGCCGAGCTCGTGGCGCTGGCCGCGGCCGACCAGCTGGCCCAGGGATCGCTGGAGGAGGCGGAGCGGTACCTGACGCTCGCGGCACAGGGATCGGTGTCGGTGCCGGCTGGCCGGCGCGGCCAGGTGCACGTGCTGCTCAGGATGGTCGGGCTTCTGCTGGCCCGCCAGCGCGGGAACCTCCCGGCGGTGGCCGAGGAGGGGCAACTGTTGCAGGCCGCGGCCGAGGCCCCAGGCGCGGCGCGGCCCGGCCTGGGCGAGGACCTGCGCGCGCTGGCGCTGATCAACCTGGGCATCGCCGAGTACGGGACGGCCCGGTTCGAGGAGGCCGAGCCGCACCTGGAGCAGGGCGTCACGCTGGCGCGCCGGATCGGGCGGCCCTATCTGGAGTTCACCGGCCTGACGTATCAAGCGGCGATTGAGGTCTCGCGGTCGTATACGCGGGGGGCCGAGCGCGGTAGGCGGGCGGTCGAGCTGGCCGAACGGCACGGCTGGACCGACGAGCCGGTCGCCAGCATCGCCTACCAGACACTCGGAGGCGCGCTGACCGGGCAAGGGCGACCGGAGGAGGCAGAACCCTGGGTCCAGCGCGCCGAGCGCACCGTCAGACCGGACGCCGAGCCCGCAGCGGGGGTGAGGGTCCACACCGTCCGCGGGCTGCTCGAGCTGGCACGCGGCCGTGACGCCGACGCGCTGGCCGCCTTCCGGGCCGCCGAGCGGCTGGGCGGGCTTCTTGCCGCACCGCACTACCTCGTTACGGCGGCGCGAGCGTGGCAGCTGCTGGCCCTGGTGCGCCTCGGCGAGACAGAGCAGGCCGAGCAGGCACTCGCCGACCTTGGCGAACGGGACCGTGACCGCCGGGAGATCCGCACTGCCGTGGCGGCGCTGCGACTCATCCAAGGCGACCCGGACGCGGCGACCACCGCGCTCGCGCCGGCCCTGGACGGTTCCACTCCGGTAATCTCTCCCACCTTGCATGTTCAGTCTTACCTGCTGGAGGCGATCGCCCGGGACTCGCTCGGCGACCCCGGCGCTGCCGAGCGCGCCCTGGAGCGCGCGCTCGATCTGGCCGAACCCGACGGCGTGCTCTTGCCGTTCCTACTGCACCCCGCGCCAGGGCTGCTCGAGCGCCACGCCCGGCACCGCACCGCGCACGCCGCCCTGATCGCCGAGACCCGCAGCTTGCTCGCCGGACAGAGGCCCGCGCCGCCGCCCGCCGCAGCGCAGCCGCCGCTCGAGCTGCTCAGCAACAGCGAGCTCCGCGTGCTGCGCTACCTGCCGACCAACCTGTCGGTGCCGGAGATCGCGAGCGAACTGTACGTCTCAAGGAACACCGTCAAGACCCATATCCAAAGGCTCTACGCCAAGCTTGGCACGCACCGCCGCGGCGAGGCCGTCGAGCATGCCCGCGCCCTCGGCCTGCTCGCACCCTCCTCACGTCGGCGCTGACCCAGGCCCGGCCCGCCTGTCCCGTGGTGATCCGGATCAGGCTGCCCGGTGTGTCAGGCGATCTACGAGCAATTCGCCGGGAATGAATGGCCGGCTGGGCTCGCGTGTGCGGGTACCGGCATCGACTCGGGCGGGCACACAGGTCCTCGCGGCTGCGCCGGCCCGCTCCGGTGGTCCGGGCGGGTCCGCTGGGTTACCGTCGCCCGCCGAAGAGCTGATCGGGTACAAGCAGCAGCTCACACAACCGCCTGCAAAAGATGACCGCACCAGCCACCACGGTCGGCGCCGCACTCGCGATCTTCTCATGCGGCCACGTGGAGCCGTGCGGGCGGGCGGCACGCGGCAGGACACGGGCGAGGCCGTGCCAATCACCCTGATTTGCGTACACCGGCTCACCTTGCCGTGACCGAGGCTCACAGGCAAAGACGCAAGCGAGCCTGCCAGGCCGAGAACAGCCAGAGGCCCGGTCTGCGCCGGGCAGGCCCGCCCACCAAGTCACAGGCGACGGTCATCGCCCGCCGATGGAAAGGACGCACATACCATGACCACTTCGCTCGCCCGCCGCCCGGAAACCGGCGGCGGGTCTCCCCCGGCCGTCCCGGCCACGGCCAGGTACCTGCTACCGGCCACCGGGCGCGGCACCGCCGCGCAGGCGGCCGCGGCACTCGGCACACTGACCGGGCCGTGGGGCGGCCCTGTCCCCGTTTTTCATCCTGCTGCCTAGCCGGTATCCCCCGCTGGCAACCAGCGGGGCGCCCGCGCGGGTGGTGGCCGTGGCGACATCCGGCCGCCCGGGCCCTAGGCGTGCCAGGAAGGGAGAGACGTCGTCATGATCAATCCCGCGGTCTTCGCCACCACATTTCTCGCCGCGGCCGTGGAGATCGTCGAGATGGTGATCATCGTGGTCGGCATCGGAGTGGTTCGCGGCTGGCGGTCGACCTTGGTTGGCGCCGGCTCGGGCCTGGTCATCCTCGCGGCGCTCATCCTGGCGCTCGGCATGGTGCTGACGCTCGTGCCCATCGGCGTCCTGCGGCTGGTAGTCGGCTCGCTGCTGTTCGTGTTCGGCCTGCAGTGGCTCCGCAAGGGGATCCGCCGGGTCGCCGCCAACGGTTTCCGCGGCATGGGCGCGCGGGCCGCAACCGACGACGACATCCCCGCCCACGGCGTGGACTGGACCGCTTGGCTCTTGGCCTTCAAGGGTGTCCTGCTCGAGGGCCTGGAAGTCACGATCATCGTCGTCACCTTCGGCGCGGCCGCGCGGGCGTTCCCCACCGCGGCCCTCGCCGCTGCCGCCGCCCTCGTGGTCATCGGCGGCGCCGGCGCGCTCGCGCGCCGGGCCGTGGAGTGCATCCCGCGCAGCGCCCTGCAACTCCTGGTCGGCACGCTACTATCCGCCTTCGGCACCTTCTGGGCGGTGGAGGGGCTCGGCATCGCGTGGCCCGGCGCAGACCTGGCCATCATCGCCCTGGCCGCCTGGTACGTCCTTGCCGCCGCCTACATCGGCCGGCTCCCGCGGCGCGCCAGGCAGCTCACTCCGCAGGACAATCTCGTTCCGCAAAAAGCGAGGTGAATCATGACTGTTTCCTGGCTCCACCGGGCAGCGACCGTGAGCCTTCGCGGGCTCGTGGCATTCGGAAAGTTCTGGTACGAGTTCATCATCGGCGACGACTGGACCGTCGCGGCCGCGGTGGCGGCCGCGCTGGTGGTGACCTGGCTGCTGCACACCGCGGGCGTGGCCGCGTGGTGGCTGCCGCCACTGGTCGCGGTGGCCGCGACCGAGGCCAGCCTTCGGCGCAGCGGATGAGTGTGCGGCGGCGGGTGCTGACACCGGATCACCCGGCGCCGGGCGCTGCCGCTCACCGGCAGGCCGGTTACCCGTTCTCCCTGGCCGGGCCACGCCATCCGATCGTCATCCACCCGTCGCAGGGGTGGTCATCTGGCTAGCGGCATGCGGCGGCGCGGCGCTCTCATCGCCACACCGGCCCGGTCCGGCCGCGCCGCCGCCGCATCCCTCGGACTGGCCACCGGCCTGCTGTCCGACGGCGACGTCTCCGCCCAGCTGGTCGGCTACGGCGGCCTGTGGCTGGCTGCGCTGGCCACGCTCATCGTGACCTACGCCGCCGGGACCAGCGTGCTGCAGTCCGCGTACCAGCGGGGCGACGTGCTGACCGCCGCCGGGACCGCGACGATCATGACCAACCCGGTCCCGATCACGGCCGGGTTCGTGCTGTTCGGCCAGAGGCTGCCGGACGGGATACGAGCCGTCCTGCAGCTGGCGGCGTTCGCGTGCCTGGTGGCGAGTGCCGTCGCGCTCGGACGCCAGCAGACGCCCGGATCTGAGCCGCACTGAGGCCGCCGTGTCTCCAGTGTGGGCTGCCGTCGCGATGCTGGTGCAGAACGTCCTCGCCGTGCTCCTGGTGCAGGCTGAGGCCCGCAACCGGGCGGTGCTGGCCGGGCTGCTGGACTGCCTGATGTGGCCGGTCGGGATGGTCACGACCACGATCACCGTGACCGCGCTCCAGGGCCACCACGCGGGGCTGAAAACCGAGGTGATCGCGGCGGTCACGCTGGCCAGCTTCGCCGGCTCGTCGGCTGCGGTGAGGCTGGGCAGGCGGTTCATCAAGGCGCGGCGTGAGTAGAACGGTGCGGCGTGAGTAGAACGCTGCTGCTACCAGCGCGCCAAGCACGGCGGCGATGATGACGTTCTTTCCCGACGTATGCTCCGCGCAAGCAGGCATGAGCCTGGCCGGGGCGGTCGCCGTCTGCGCGAAGGTCACCGAAGGCACCGAGTACTCGGCCTCGCCTTACTAGCCGTTCGCCTGTGTGCCGACGCGCCAGATCCGGGAATTCTGCGCTTGCATTATGCGAGCTCGACAGAGAACACATCTGCGCCCGAATCGGCGATCTGGCCCCTTTGACGAATGCGCGCCACGATGTGATGGACTGCTGCATCGGCGCAGCCATGTCAGCTGAACCGCAAATTAATATGCCAAACGACGCATAAGTATCCGAACGGCGTGAATGCGCAGGCCAGCACGGTCGTGGTGCGGCCGGCCTTCTCGCACTGCCGCTGCGCCCAGGTATGGCCGTCGAGCCAGATCCAGATCGGGTACGGCGTAGGCGTTGGTCTTCCAGAACGCCGCACCCCACTCCGGGTCCCACAGGTGGAAGTAGAAGTGGTTGACGAACGCCATCTGCCGGCCCCACTCCATGTGCGGGTGCGGCAGATGCTCCTGACCCTTGGTCTTCCACGACCGCCACACCGGCGCCTTCTCCTGCGCGATCCCGATCAGCGCCACCCGCCCGGCACCGCCCTCGGCCGCCGCCGCCTGCAGGTACGGACGGGCGATCTCCTCCTTCCGGTCCCCCTTGGCGAACCGGACCACCGGGACGCCGTGCACCGGCGCGTACCGGTGCACACCGGCCACGTACGCCTCGCCGATCTTCCCGAACGCCGCCGAGGACCGGATCTCAAACCCCAGCTGCCACCGCAGGAAGCTGCACACTCAGCCGACCTTCTGCAGCTTCGGCACGTACGCCTGCAGGAAGATCCGGTCCACCGACCGGCAGGTGAGCGTCACGTGATCCCGCAGTAAGGTCGCGTAGTCGGCCATCACAGCCTCCCCGGTCTCAGCAACCAGGAGGCTACGACCGGCAAGCGAGGGAGTCTCCTGCCGGAGACTCCCTCGCCCACATCGGCGGACCAAGTCCGCTGCTCCCCATCAACTCGGCGGTCTGAGGTCGCTCGCTATGTCGTAGCTCACTCTCCGGGGTGCCGTGACCGAGGTGGCGGAGCGGTTCGGGTGTCCGGGGCTGGCGGTGCACCGATGGCGGCGCTGGTACCAGGACGGGGCCTGGACGCGTTCGGTTGCCCTGGGCAGGCGCAACGTCAGCAAGCAATGTCTGATCGGCCGGAGGCCCGGTGCACACCGGTGGAACCGTTGTCTCCATCGTCCGGGGCTGGGGTAGTGCAGACTTCCAGTCATCGGTTTGCGATTGGTACTACCAGTGGCAGATGGGGTGGGTCTCGGTGGGCTTCGCTCCGGGGTTCGTCGACCGGCGACGCGAGTGTGCCGTGCTCGACGAGCTGCTCGACGCCGTTCGTGCCGGGCGCGGTGGTGTTCTCGTGGTCCGCGGCGAAGCCGGGATCGGAAAAACCGCGCTTCTCGACTACGCGGCCGGGGCTGCCAGGGACGTTCACGTCGTACGGGTCGCCGGCGTCGAGTCCGAACTGGAGCTTGCCTTCGCTGTTCTCCACCAGCTGTGCACTCCGATGCTCGATCGTCTCCCGCTGCTGCCGGAGCCGCAGCGTGGCGCACTCGCAACGGCGCTTGGGCTGCGGTCCGGGCCCGCGCCGGACCAGTTTCTCGTTGGGCTGGGGTGCTCAGCCTGCTGTCCGAGGCGGCCGAGGAGCGTCCGCTGGTGTGTCTGGTGGACGACGGGCACTTCATGGACCGGGCGTCCAGCCAGGCGCTGGGGTTCGTCGCCCGGCGCTTGATGGCCGAGCCCGTCCTGCTGGTGATCGCCGTTCGGGAGCCCGCTGCCGAACTGCACGGGCTGCCCGATCTCGCCGTCGACGGGCTTTCGGACGCGCACGCCCGTGAGCTGCTGGCCTCGGTGGTGCGAAGGCCGTTGGACGAACTGGTCCGTGAGCGAGTCCTGGATGAGGCGAGGGGCAATCCGCTCGCATTACTCGAGTTGCCACGCGACCATTCGGTGGCAGACCTGGCAGACAGCTTCCGGCTGCCGGGCGCGTCCTCGCTGACGAGCCGGATCCAGGAGGTCTTCCGTCGGCAGATCGCCGAATTGCCGGCCGACACCCGCCTGCTGTTGCGTGTCGCGGCCGCCGATCCGGTCGGGGATCCGGCACGGGTATGGCGGGCGGGCCGGCGGCTCGGCGTACCGGCGGAGGCCGCCACCCCGGCGATGGAGGCCGGGCTGATCGAGTTCGCCACCTGGGTGCGCTTTCGCCATCCGTTGGTGCGTTCGGCGGTCTACCACGCCGCGTCGCTCGGGGAGCGGCAAGCGGTACACCGTGCTTTGGCGGAGGCGACCGATCCGGACGCCGACCCGGACCGCCACGCCTGGCACCGGGCGCAGGCCTCCCCCGGACCGGACGAGCACGTCGCCGCCGCGCTGGCCCGGTCCGCGCGGCGGGCACAGGATCGCGGTGGCTTGGCCGCGGCGGCCGCGTTCCTGCACCGCGCCGCGACGCTGACGCCCGATCCAGCCGGCCGGGCACGGCGGCTGCTCGACGCGGCTCGGGCCAAGCGGGACGCCGGCGACCTCCCGGCGGCGCTGGAGCTACTGTCCGCGGTCGATGCCGGCCCCTCCGACGAGAGGCGGGCCGCCGAGGCGCAGCACCTGCGCGGCCAGGTCATCTACGAGCAACGGCGCGGCCGGGAAGCCGCCGGTTTGCTGCTCGGCGCGGCGCGGCGGCTCGAACCGTTCGATGCCGGGCTGGCGCGCGAGGCGTACATGCAGGCGCTCGGCGCCGCCCTTTGGACCGGCGAGTCTGAGCAGCCCGGCATTCTGCGCGAGGTCGCGACGGCCGCCCGGACCGCGCCGCCCCGATCAGTGCCGCCCCGATCAGCGCCGCCCCGATCAGCGCCGCCCCGAGCGGCGGACGTGCTGCTCGACGCGCTCGCGATCCGGCTCACCGAGGGCCATGCGGCGGCCGCACCGACGCTGGCGCATGCGCTGCGGCTGATTCTCGACATCGACCTCGGCACCGACCTCGATGTCGGCCGGTTTCTGTGGCTGGTCGGATACCGGGCCGGCGGGATCGTCGCCGGCGAACTGTGGGACGACGACGCGTGGCACACGCTCGCCGCCCGCCAGGTCGAGGTCGCGCGCAACGCCGGTGCGCTGGTCCAGCTGCAGTTCGCCCTCAATTTCCTCGCCTGGACGCACATTGAGTCCGGCGACCTGACCACGGCGGCCCACCTCATCGAGGAGGACCGACTGATCGGGGAGGCGATCGGGGCGCCCCCGGTCGGATACTGCGCCCTCGACCTGGCCGCCTGGCGGGGGGAGGAGGCCGCGGCCGTCGAGCGCCGCCGCACGGGACGCCGCCCGGCGGGCGTTCCAACGCGACGAGGTCGGGTACGACACGTTCATCGGCGCCGAGCTGGCCGAGGCCGCGTCCAGGACCGGCGACCGGGTCCTGGTGACGGCGGTGCTGGACCGGCTTTCGAAGCGGGCTCGGGCGGTGCCGACACAGTGGGCGCTGGGCACGGAGGCGTGTGTGCGCGCTCTCGCCGACGACGGCGCCGCCGCCGACGACTGCTACCGGGAGTCGATCGAGCGGCTGGGCCGCACCCGTCGGCGGGCGCATCTGGCCCGCGTCCACCTGTTGTACGGAGAATGGTTGCGCCGCGAGCGCAGACGTACCGATGCCCGCCGACACCTGCGTCTCGCGTACGAGATGCTGACCGCCATGGGCGCCGACGGCTTCGCCGAGCGTGCGCGCCGCGAGTTGCTGGCCACCGGCGAGACCGTCCGCAAGCGCACCGCCGACGCCGCTGTCGTCGAACTGACCGCGCAGGAGGCACAGATCGCCCGGCTCGTCCGGGAGGGACTGTCGAACCCGGAGATCAGCACCCAGCTGTACCTGAGCCCGCGCACCGTCGAGTGGCACCTGGGCAACGTGTTCACAAAGCTTGACATCCGCTCGCGCCGACAGCTTCGCGGCGTCCTACCCGTCGCCGTGGCGCGCGCCCTGCGGATCTAAGCCCCGGGAGTTTCCCGGGTACGAGCCCGGGAGGGGCAGCGAGAGGGTGATCTGGCCGGTATCGATCCGGTGCGGTTCCCAAGGCTGTCGA
>WNFY01005137.1_pt1 | contig 11871 bp, 13 predicted proteins | sample 5400091 | NCBI WGS metagenome assembly WNFY01 (sample SAMN13153364, study PRJNA577476) | soil metagenome | isolation source: 60 cm soil or saprolite under grassland replicate 1 | place: USA:California | collected 2016-06-15 | reverse complement strand
TGCCGCGAATCACCACCCGTCGCGATTCGACGGTGAGATCAACGAACGCGCGATCGACTCCCGCCAGATCGACGCAAATACGAATGGATTTTTCGCAGCGATACGCATTGATTGCAGGTTCCCAGGCGTGCGGTGCAAATCTGGAAAATTGCAAGCGCGATAGCTCGGAAGTAAGATCCTGCAACGCGCCATGCAGCCAGCGCAACTTAATGTTCCTGATTGGATCCATTGGAGCGTGAAACTTCCACCCCGCCCGTTCGGTTTTCAATCCCCCAATGGAGAGATATGCAAACCAACAACTGCGCAGGCGAGATCCCTCGGCGCGCTTCGCCAGCCTCGGGATGACAACGGCCGCAGGTCGAGGTCCCACCGGATGGCCACGCACTATCAGTTTTACCAGCCTGCATTCTCTGCTCTGGCAACCTGGAAGCTCGCGCTACTTTATTTTCCCCGGCCCCCACAACGCGCGGCCAGGTTTCGCGCCTGTATGCTCGCCATCTTTCAGCACTTGCACGCCATTTACGAAAACGTGTTTCACGCCTACCGCATATTGATGCGGTTTGTCATACGTGGCGCGGTCGGCAATCGTCGCCGGATCGAATACGACCACATCAGCAAACATTCCCTCCTTGAGAAACCCGCGATGATCGAGCCCCAAATTTGTAGCAGGCAATCCACTCAGTCGTCGCACTGCTTCCTGCATTGGAATCACTTTTTCGTCCCGCGAATATTTGCCCAGTACGCGGGCGAAATTTCCATAGGCACGCGGATGCGGATTGGATTTCAGGAACAGACCCTCAGGCGCCTGCGAAGCTTCATCGGAGCCGAATGAAATCCACGGCTTCGCGAGCTCTTTCTTCACGTTGTCTTCGGACATGATGAAATAGAGAGTCCCGATCCGCGATTCATCGTCGGCGATCAAATCCATCGCTGTGTCGATGGGATCTTTCCCGCGCATCCTGGCTACTTCAGCCAGTGTCTTCCCGGTAAGTGGCTTCAGTTTTTCCGACCTGAACTCTGCCAACAGAATGTGCTCTGGACCTCCGGCATCAAAATACAGGTTTTCCCATCCGCCTGTGGGCTTTTGGACCTCTGCCTTAATCTTCTCGCGCGTCGCCGGATCGCGCAGCCGCTTGAATAAGGCAGGATAACCGCCGTCTTCGGTCCAAGGCGGAAGCGATGCGTCCAAGCCGGTTCCTCCCGCGGTGTAAGTGTACATATCGGCAGTGATTTTTAGCCCTTCCTTCTGCGCGGCCTCGATTCGCGAAAGCAGGTCGTCGATCTTCGGCCAGTTTTGCTGGCCCGAGACTTTGATGTGATAAACTTCTGCCGGAATTTTCGCCTCCCGGCTGATGCGAATTAATTCATCAAGCGCTTCGAGCAGCCGGCTGCCTTCGCTGCGCATGTGCGAGATGTATTTGCCCTGATATTTTGCGGCCACCTTGCAAAGCTCGATTAGTTCCTCCGTCTTCGCATAAAACGCGGGAGGATAGATTAAAGAAGTGCCAATCCCCAACGCGCCGGCTTCCATTTCCTTGCGCACCAGTTCGCGCATCTGGTCGAGTTGCTCAGGCGTCGGCTGTTTATCTTCAAAGCCGATCACGTACTCACGAATGGTCGTCGCACCGATGAACGACGCCACGTTGCACGACACGCCACGCTTTTGGAGGTACTGCAAGTACTCCGCGAGCGTGTTCCATTTGATGTCGTATTTGATGTCGATTTGCTGACGAATCATATGCTCGCGCACGCGATCGTTCACCGGACCCATCGATTCGCCCTCCCCCATGATCTCAGTCGTTACGCCTTGCCGAATTTCACTCTGTGAACGGCCATCATGGATCAGCGATACAGTGGACCACGAGAGCATATTGATAAACCCGGGCGCCACCGCGAGTCCCTGCGCATCGATGACGGCTTTGGCCTTCGCAGCTTTGAAATCGCCGATACCAACGATCCGATCGCCACGAATCGCGACGTCGGCTTGTTTCGGCTCGGCACCAGAGCCGTCGTAAACCGTGCCATCTTTAATGACGATGTCGAAATCTGCCGGTCCTGGTGATGAGGATTCTTTTTGCGCAAACATCGTGAACACAATTGTCACGAACACACCGAGCCAAAAAAAAGTCCGTCTCATTATGTCGCTGGAAGGTATACAGCGTCTATGTCGGCGCAAAAGCCAATGGAAGGTTCGACGTGGACAACGATATCTACCGTCTAAGGCGAAATCTCACGCGGCCGATCGAGCCACGTGGTGCGAATCGTACTTAAAGGCTTGCTGCAGGAATCCTCGGTACTCCGGGAGTCCAGCAAGTCAGAGGGAGCCGAAGCGAAATTACTACGTGGAAGTTCCTTAATAGGGGGTGACTAGGTTTGATGGACACTAATGGGTCCGACTTAACCGACATCCTTCTTAACTAGCTCCCACGCGGGAAAACAAGCGCGGCTCCGAGATAGAAACAGGGAAATCGGAACTCAAACGAAAGGGAAACATCTGATGAAAACGATAACAAAATCCAAATCGATGCACCGCGGTCGAGCATTCTTGCTGGCGATTTGCGCAGGCGTCGTTGCAACTTTCATGGTTGGATGTGCGGAAGGGCCTTATGTGACGGCGTATGATAGCGGTTATTATTATCCGACCACTTATTATGCGCCGGCCTATTATGACTATGGACCAACGTATGAGAGGACTACCGTACGTTCTGGCACTCGCTATAATGACGCGTACGGGGCACGCTACTACGGCAGCGGCACATACGGCGACTGGTATTGATTTGTAACGCGCGCTTCGATGGCGTATCGGTGCCATCCGCTGTTGGCGATGCACCGATGCGCTCGAAGCGTGTGGCTAACGACTCCACATTTCGCGGCGCGCTGTTGCACGGCGCTTCTCGTCAAACCCGAACCACGGCCGAAGGCGATGCCGCCACTACCGAGGTAATCAAATCAACGCCTCACAGGAGGCGAGTACAAATTTTCTTTTAATTTGGCTTTCTTGTTTTGCGCGGTCGTCATTAAATGGCTGGATGAAGACACCAGCGATTACGAACAGATCTCGCGCAGTACAAATCCTTCTCTCGGTCCTGTGCGCAGGATTCCTGGGGCTTTCGCTCGGTGGCTGTGCTGGCACCTATAACGCTGAGGCTTCTGCCACGCCCGAATCCCGGTATAATACATATTACGGACCGTACTATTATCCATACTATCCGTGGTACGCTTACTATGGCGGCGCGTACTACTACGGAGTGATCCGCTAATTACTTTTCCGTCTCTTTGAGCAAGTCCGCGAGCTGATCTTTCCACAACGCGGCCAATGTGTGGCTGCCGTGACCGCGTGTTTTGTCGCTGAACGAAATCACGATGGCGCGACCATGCGGAACCCGCTTGATCTCACGCTCGAGAATGCCCAGTTCCGGCGGGTTAATAAGATCATCGGCTGAGTTGATTGCCAGAAGCGGCGCCTGGATCTTTTCAAGATTTGGTCCGGGATCGTAATCATGTGAAGCTTCCAACGCGTAGAGCACGTCATTTGCGTCATCGGTCTTGACTATTTGCTCGACGAATTTGTCCAGAACTTCATCCGTTTTTGCAAGTGTAGGCGCATCTTTCTGGCGGAGGACCGGGTTGCTGCTTATGAACCAAAGCATCTCAGCAGCGGTGCGCAGGCTCGGCGGTTGAGTCTTGTAGTCGCCGTCGGTCCATGCCGGATCGTTGCGGATCGCGTCGATGACCATGCGACGCCATGCACGGTTGCGCCCAGAGATCTGGGTCGGCAAACTCGCCAGCGGCATGAGCGCGTCCATAAAATCGGGATGCAGCTCCCCCCACAGCCAGGTGTGCATTCCGCCCATAGACGTTCCCATTACCAATCGCGCGTGATCTACGCCGAGTCCCTCCGTTAAGAGGCGATAGCCGGCCTCCACCATGTCAAGATAACCGTAGCGCGGGAATTTGGCGTGCATGCCGTCGCTCGGCTTGCTCGATTTGCCGTGACCGATTCCATCCGGCAACACAATAAAAAACTTCGTCGCATCGAGCAGCTGATCTTTCCCGAATAGCTCGCCGGCAAATTCGGGACGAATAAATTGCGCGCCACTGCCAGTTGTCCCATGCATGATGAGAACGGCATTGGTCGTTTTGCCCTGTGCATCTTTCTCCGGTTTTCCCAGCGTTCGATAATGGAGACGCAACTCCGGCAGTGTCTCGCCTGAGGCGAATTTGAAGTCGCGAATCGTAAAGTCGCTCTCAGTCGGCGCCGGATAATCGGCGGCAAACGCGAAACGCGCGACCAAGATGAACAAGAAAAATACGAAGATTCGGATTGTTGGGTTCATGTCAGGACTCATCTCTTAAGAGGCCGTGTCATGTTGAGCAAAGCGAAACATCTCTGATTTTATTTGGGTGGAGAACTGTTCAGAAATGATCCGGGATTCTTCGCGTCCGCTCAGAATGACATTATATGATCTCATGTTAATTGCTTCGGTGCCGCTCGGCTTGAATCTGCTTGAGCAACTTGGTGTGCGTTCGTTCAAGCTCATTAGCAAAGTTCACAGTTTCCTGTAGAGCCTCGGGATAAATCTCGAATCGTTTTCTCAATTCCTTCGTGACCGGATCGTAAAAGAAGGAAATGTCCTGGTCGAGATTCGGAACGATCAGTTCGTCACTTAACTTTTGGTAGCGTGCCATGCGGGCGAGTCCCCAGCGTATAACTGATTCGTCGTCGCGCAGCGCCCTGAGCGTTTGCACGTCGAGCAACTGGACGCCTCCGGATTGGAGCATCGTGGCTAAGTCGCTTGGGCTGTAGTCCGTGATGAAAGTAAAGGGACGCACTGGCGGCATCTCACCAGCGTCCAGCGCGCGCCGAAACTCTGCCGCTTCTGGTTCTTGTTCTTTCGCGCGGTTAACTTTTGAGCTCTCGATTCCTTGACGGAGCGTTTGCTCAATAGACGCCAGGATTTGGTCGCGCCGTTCTGTATCCTGCCGGTGCTGCTGGTAATTGCTAAGCCAGAACGCCGCGGAAACGCCCACGAACACCAGAATTAATTCGGCAACCCAGCCGCCGATCTGCGAGAAACGCCCGCGTTTTTCAGTTGTTTGGCTCATGATTCACGGGAACAATTCAATCAATGAGACAATCGTGGTCAGTCAACAATTTGACCGCTTTCGTCGTCGACTCCGTTCAAGCGGCGCACGCGGATGAGGCGCCGTTTTATCATTTGAGATTCGACCGCGTATTTCCCGACGATTTCTACGTGGAGATGTTGCAGGCGATGCCAGTGGCGGAGGACTACCGCGCGATGTCCGGCAAAAGCAAAATGGGAAGCAGTAGACCTGACGGAAAGCCGACTCGCGCGAAGATTGATCTTTTTCCGGAATACATCCGTCATTTGCCGCCGAACAAGGGTACGGTCTGGGAAGTGGCCGGTCGGGTCCTTCGTTCCAAAGAGTTGGAGGCCGCCTTTGTGCAGAAACTAGCGCCAGGCTTAAAACGCCGGTTCGGCGAAAACTTCGAGAAGGTAACCCTGTATCCCGTGCCGATCCTAACGCGCGATATTCCCGGATATCGCATTTTCAAACATACCGACAGTCTTTGGAAAGGCATCACAGTCCAGTTTTATTTGCCGCCGGACAACTCGACACCGCATATCGGAACTATTTTTCACGAGGTGCTTCCCAACGGGAGAAAACCAAAGAAGGCGCAGATGCCGTTCTCGCCTAACAGCGGTTATGCATTCGCAGTTGCCGACAACACGTGGCATTCAGCCGACCCGGTGGGAACGGAAGTGAAGACGCGCGACAGCATTCTGCTCACTTATTTTGTCGATGCCGGGCCGTTGCGCTTTGTGCGCAATCGCGGCCGGCGAGCAGCTAATTTCGCGCTCAACGAGCTGCGCAATTTGAGACACAATTGATTCAGCTGCGGACGACCTCGCCTGTTAACCAGGCTAACCGGGTATTTGTTCTGTCATTCTGAGCGACGCGCCAAAAGACGACCAGAGATGTTTCGCTTCGCTCAACATGACAACAGGGGTCGCTGATGAGAGGCGGACCCAAAAAAGACAAACTGACATTCGCAAAATTAACGAGGTAACGGTTGTTCCATGTTCGCTAGCGCATACGCAAGGACGGCGACGACAGCGGAATTTTCAGCCAGTTCTTTCGGAACGATTTTGTCCAACGTGTCAGCGGCAGTGTGATGATAATTGAAATAGAAACGGCTGTCTTGAATCGGACTGAAAGCAGGCACGCCGACTTTTTCCATCGGGCCAATGTCGGCGCCACAATGTTCGACCAGGTTAAGCATGCCTGCGCCTGATGCCTGCAAGATTGCTGCAACAGGTGCGAACGTCTTTTTCACTTCTGGCTTTGCTTTGATATTGATGCCAAGCGGATGATCGGCGCCGCCGTCTGTCTCCATGGCTGCGAAATGGTTCATCCATTCTTTTTCGTGATCTTTTGCGTACTGTTTTGATCCGGCCAACCCATTTTCTTCATTCATCCACGCGATCACGCGAATTGTGCGCTTTGGCTTGAGATGAAGTTTTTGGATCAAGTTCGCTACCTCCATCGACACTGCGACGCCGGCACCATCATCGATTGCACCCGTCCCCAAGTCCCACGAATCCAGGTGACCCGAAACGACGATCACCTGTTCGGGATGTTCGCTGCCTTTGATGTCTCCGATCACGTTTGCGCTTTCGACATCCGGCAGCATTTGGGGCGTGAGAACCAATTTCATTCTGACGGGTCCTTGTCGGACCAGTTCCGCGATCAAATCCGCATCCTCCGCGGTGACTGCGCCGGCTGGAATTTTCGACGTATCATTTGCGTAATCCGTCTGTCCAGTATGTGGCAGCCGATAGTCAGCTCCACTCACTGAACGAATCAAGCACGCAACAGCGCCTTGTCGCGCGGCTGCGCTCGGCCCATCGGCTCTATAGACAACTGCTTCGCCGTATGCTTCACCACCGCGACCTTCCGCGGCCATTTGTTTGTCGAACGGATAATTGAACAGCACGATCTTGCCTGCGACTTTCTCGCGAGGCAGCGATTTTAGTTCATCAAAATTTCTGACAGCGATCACTTCTGCTTCGATCCCATCCGCAGGTGTCTCAACGCTGTCCCCGAGCGCGCACAAGACAATTTTCTGCGTGGTGTTCGCTGCCTGTCCGGGAAATTGAACAAGCGCTGCTGTTTCTTCGCCGCGAACCCAATGCGGTACCATCACTCTTTCGAGCTGTACTTCGCAGCCTATTGCCTTTAATTCGCTGGCGACGTACTCAACGGCTTTGCCCGCCTGTGCGGATCCGGTCAATCGCGGTCCGATGTTATTCGATAAATGTGCGACCTGCCTGTAAGCGTAATCGCTGGTCAGAGCTGCCTGTTGCAATCGTTTCAGATCCGCCAGTGTTTGCGCTGAAAAGACAACAGGTGTGGGAGGCGGCGACGCGCTGGGACTCGATGTTGCCGCCGGCGTTTGCCGCGCATTAACCGACGGGCCGCAAAAGAACAGTAACAATAATAGAAAGCAGGTCGCGCAGAGATAGCTTCTCGGTTCAGCCATCGCGAACTCTGTCAGAAAAGCGCGCGCCCGGCAATTATTGTGTCAAGGTGGATCGGCTTGTCCTCAAGCCGATGGCAGTTGCCGGAGACCAAGGATCCCTCCCATCGTGGCGCACACAGAGCAAAATTTCTAGAACAGCAAAGCGACGATGACCAACGTGTTGAGGACAACACGTTCAATGAGCTGGCTAGCAACGTCAGCTACTTCTCCTTGCGAAACCCGATCTCTTCGCCAAAGAGCTCGGGGTTTCGGACGTTTTTGGTCAAAAGCGCAGCAACCGTAGCTGAGTCCTTGGTTTCCTTTGGGATTAGCTTGTTGACGCTCCGCAAACTCAGCTTCTTGCCGTCATCGGACAGTTTCCAAACCACATAAGCATACTTGCGGTCGTTCGAGTTGAGATCCTGGACGCTGACAAACGGCGTTTCCCCGATGTCGGAGTGATAAGCGCGGAATAAATCTCCATCGTAGTAAACGATGTAAACGCTGTCATCGAGCTTGCGCACTTTCATCTTTTCTCTGCCGTCTGCAGAAGTCCAATCGCCAAGCAACCGTTCCTGCACCTTTTGAGTGGGGTTCGGTGTGATTGGAACTTCGTATTCGCACGCATTGAAAGCCAGGATGCAGAGGCAAGCCGCAATGCAGAACCCGAGTCGGCGATGAATCAAATTCGATGAGGTCACGCGGTCTTGGTCGCTTCAGCGAAGCGGCCTTCGTCGAAATCCATCAGATCAGAAATGGTTAGAATGTCGGTTCGATCAGCGATGCTGTGCTCCTTTTTCCTTTGTTCCAACCTCGCCGCGAACGAATCGCGCCATCCGAGTTTCGATGCGAATGCATTCCAGACAAAGAGATCGCCCTCGTTCAAGCGCCGCCCGTTTTCAAAACACCATTCGAGAATGTCTTCATCAGTTCCGCCTTGGAGAACGCACTCGCGAAGATCGGCATAGTTGACACGCAAAAAATTGCAGCAGGCACCATCAAGCGTTCGGGGCGTCCCGAGGTTGTTGTGATAATCCTCGTGCAACTCGCCGCGGGCGTGCAGTCGGATCTTATCGATCATTCGCGGGAAATAGCTCATTCCTTTCGTCATTTCTTTGGGGCTTTTTGGATAGGTCGTCATTCCAGAGTAATCGCCGTGTCGCTATACTCGTGCAACTCCAGCGGCTAGTTTGTCTGGTTCGCGCTGCGATTTGTTAGGGCCAGGATGCGCGCCCTTTTTTCATCGTAATCCAACGAATGAAAGCGGCGGATTTCATCGAGGCGCCGCGCCCCATTCAGAGTATCGAGGTAATGCGTGTAGCTCGCTGCGAGCTGGCTCGTCTCCAGATAACGGCCGCGCAAATTTGCATCCCGAAACGCTTCCGGGCATTGGCGCGCGAAAAGATGAAAGCGCAGCCAACGCCGGTCCATGCGCGAAACGCGCTGGGTTTTTCGAAAGAACGCGATAAACAAAAGTAGAACGAGATAAGTATCGACCTGCGCCTGGAGCTCTAGATTGCGGGCAAAATCTTCAGAAGCAATTTCGCGGGTTCCGCTCTTGAACTGAAGCGCCGCATGCAAGGCATGATTGAGTTCCTCCACGAACATGATCAGCGACCGGATATTGCGATCACCCACTCCTGCACGGGGATCGTGTTGTTCGAGCTGTTCAATGAGCCAGCGCGAATAATAAATGCCGACGTAAAGCTGATCTCCAGCGCGCCGCAAAAACGTGCGGGCGAGCTCGCTCAATTCGCGGGCCGATCTTCCAGCGAGGATCGACAATTGCGCGCAGCGCGTCCGATCGATCAAACAATCTTCCAGATTGATCCCCACCTGCGCGTAGGTTCGCTCAAATAATTTCTGGATTTGGCTGAAGAGCGTCTCGTTCACAAACAAAGCGATGGTCGCGCATCATCATCCAAGTTGAGCAATCGATCGGAAAGTTGGTTCAGCGCGAGGCGAACATCGCGAAATCGATCAGCCAATCCTTCGAACACGTCATCCAATTCACAGCGACGTGCGACGGCGTGTGAGGCAACAAGTTGAAAGTTCGTCCGGCCGACTTGTTCATAAAATTCGAGATCCGGCCCGCCGCGCAAACTGCGGCGCTGTGTGTTCTCGTGAAAAATCCCACTGATGAAAAGTGAGTAATTACCAACGTGCGCACGTAGCAAGAATGCCTGTTCGGGAGTCGCGCGGGTCAGCGCGATAAGCATGTCCGAAATGTATTGTTCGCCACAGGACGAATCCGCCGTGGCCGACTCGGCGCGCCCAGAGGTTTGCGGCACCTGCAATTGCTTCGCGCGCGAAAATGTTTCCAGCAAGGACGCGACATAATCGCAAAGCTTTCGGTCGCCAATTCCGCCCTGTTGCAAGACATGCCGGGCCAGAACGTAAAAATAAAACTGAGACGAGATCCGCAGATGCCCGCAGTGATTTAAAATTGCATCAACCAATCGCGGATGATCGAGAATGGAATCGCGCGTTTCAACATCGCTCAAAAGATCGACAAGCGAAACTTGATCCGTTTGCGAACGCGCAAGCGTGCGCAGGATGAAATCGAAATCAGCCGCAGTAAACCGCGCCCGACAATTCGCCCTGACCATCGGGACTTAATCCTGCGCGAGAGACGCGCGTATGGCAAGTCAGATTACAAAGGCGTCCCAGGGAACACAGGCATCCTGTTCGCCAAAGGACGAATCCGTCCCGTGTGCGGACCTGTGCGGCACGCGGGCTTCGAGCCTGCGCGATTTAAAACCCACCTTACCGTTGTGCCGGGTTTATGGCACCCGGATTGCCTGTTGTGCCCGGCTCCTGCCTCGGATTTTCTGTTGCGATGTCCCTGATTTGCCTGGTGATCGCAACCGATTGGAACGTATCCGCACTCGAAAGTTGCTTCAGAAGCTCCTGAATCTTTGCGGCTTTGTCGTCTTCGATAATCATATCAACCTTTCGTTAGCGCGCTAAGCGTGGCGGCTAGTTGATCTTTTGAAATCGTCGCCGCCTGTTTCTCGGCCATCAATGTGAGAATTTTACCACCGCTCAAGCCAACGACAAGCGATGTCAGGAGCTGGGCGACAGTCAGGTGTAGCTCAATCTTTGTTCCGGTTACCAAATCGTACGACGCCAGCGGACCGTAAACACCCCAGACCACGAGGGCAGCGACCGCGCCGACAAGCACATTGCCGATCCAGCCCGGGCGCCAAACCTTCGCCCCTGGGTCAAACCGCGGATAATTGAACTCGCCGCTGATCGCGGAGTTAACAATCCCACCGATTGCTCCGAAGCCGGCGATAAGCAGAATAATTTGCGAGATCGTCATAAAACCTCCGTGTTCGACTCTGCACCGTTCGAGCAAGGAATTAAAGCAAATTTGCACACGTTCGGCCTAACGAGTCGCATAATAGCATTGGCATCGTAAGCTGCTTATGATGGATCAGCGGCATGAGTTTGTATTTGCTTAGCGCCAAAGACGCGCTCTCACATTAGCCTGGGGCAGCGCCCCGGGAATCAAATCGCCGCGAAAACCCAGCGCTGAAAGCGCGTCTCAATAGCACCGCAAATGCCGTGAGTTTGGGTGAGTGAGTTTTTCTCGCCGCGGCGCGAACCTCGCGGTAAGAGTGGAAATATGGCCCAAACGCACAAAGGCGCATGTTACTGCGGGGCCGTGGAGATCGAGATGCGCGGCGAGCCTCTGGAAATGGGCTACTGCCATTGCGAAAACTGCCGGCGTTATTCCGCCGCGCCGGTGAGCGCGTTCACGTTGTGGAAAAAAGAAGCCGTGAGCGTCACCAAAGGCGAGGAATTCCTTGGCCGGTTTAAAAGCAGCGACATCAGCGAACGCGGATATTGCACAAAGTGCGGCGGCCACATCACAGTCGAGCATCCGACGCTCGGTTTGATGGATGTTCGCATCGGCGCTCTCCGGGATTTTCCGTTCAAACCAAAGGTGCATCTGAATTATGCGGAGACGATCCTTCCCATGAGAGATGGATTACCGAAGCTCAGGGATTTTCCCGCGGCGAGCGGAGGGTCGGGTGAAACACTACCCGAGTAGCAGGCTTCGATCTCTCAACTAACGCGAAGCGTTCTCTCATCTTTCAGCTTCGACCCTGACGGTTTCCCCAGGTAAAGGATTTTCCGCAGTTACTCCCGCGGTCCATGGAGCTTTGCATGCTTAGAGTTTTCATATTTGAATAGGTCCATTGTGCTGCAGCTGGATGGAACGGGAGCGCTTTATCGGCAAATCTACCGCGCCTTTCGTAACGATATCCTGACCCGGGCCCTGCCACCGGGCGACCGAGTTCCTTCGACTCGGGCCC
>WNFY01015870.1_pt1 | contig 11872 bp, 4 predicted proteins | sample 5400091 | NCBI WGS metagenome assembly WNFY01 (sample SAMN13153364, study PRJNA577476) | soil metagenome | isolation source: 60 cm soil or saprolite under grassland replicate 1 | place: USA:California | collected 2016-06-15 | reverse complement strand
ACGACAGGCGCTGGAAAAACTCCAGGCCGAATCCTATGACCTGGTGTTGCTGGACGTGCAGATGCCCGAAATGGACGGCTACCAAGTGCTCGAACAGCTCAAGGCCGACCCCCGCCTGCGCGACATTCCGGTGATTATGATCTCAGCCGTAGACGAGCTGGAGAGCGTCGTCAAATGTATTGAATTGGGGGCCCAGGATTACCTGCCCAAGCCTTTCAACCCCGTGCTGCTGCGTGCCAGGCTCACTGCTTGCCTGGAGAGAAAGTGGCTGCGCGACCAGGAAGTCGACTATTTGCAACAGGTTGGGCTGGTTACCGCGGCAGCGGCGGCCATCAAGGCCAATACCTTTCAACCTGAAAGCCTGGACGAAGTGGCCCGGCGTCCCGATGAGCTGGGGCAATTGGCGCTGGTCTTTCAGGAGATGGCGCGCCAAGTCTATGCCCGCGAGCAGCAACTGCAACGACAGGTGCAGCAATTACGCATCGAAATTGATCAGGAGAGGCGCGCCCGCGAGGTGGCCGACATCACCGAAAGCGAGTATTTCCAGCAGTTGCTTGGCAAAGCTGACGAGCTACGCAACAGAGTGCGTGCCGACGAGTAAGATGTAGTTCAGGGTAGTGCGAGCAAAAATCAAGTTCTTCTCAACTCCGAGAAAGAGGTATGCCATGAAAACTGAACAAACGCGATGGACACAAGGCAACGGATGGGAGCCGACTGCACCCTGCAGGTTAGGTGCAGCAGCTCAACTGGTCTTGCTCTTTGGGAGTACAGCCGTCCTCAAGGAACAGCAACACCTCGACGAGATCAAGCAGACCTATCCTAAGGCCCATCTCCTGGGCTGTTCGACCTCCGGCGAAATCTATGAGACTCAGGTCTTCGACGACTCTTTGGTCGCCACGGCAATCCAATTTGAAGACACCCAGATTCAGGGCGTGCGTGTCAAGCTCAGCGATGAGATCAGTAGTTTTGCAGCGGGCGAGCGCCTGGCAAAGGAGCTTGACAAGGCAGGGCTCGTTCATGTCTTTGTGCTGTCTGACGGGTTGCATGTCAACGGGAGCGAACTGGTCGCTGGACTGGCAGCGCATCTGCCCTCACATGTTGCCATCACCGGTGGGCTCTCAGGCGATGGTGCCCGCTTCCAGGAGACCCTCGTGTTCTGGGACAGCGCACCGGAGCAAGAGATCATTGCCGCGATCGGGTTGTATGGCGATCAACTGCGGGTGGGTTACGGCTCTCTGGGCGGCTGGGACTCCTTCGGTCCTGAGCGCTTGATCACGCGCTCCAAAGGCAACGTGCTCTACGAACTGGATGGCAAGTCAGCCCTTGAGCTGTATAAGACTTACCTGGGTGAGCATGCTCAAGGTCTGCCCGCCACGGGCCTGCTCTTCCCCTTAAGTGTGCGCACGGAAGACGGCACCACGCCGGTGGTACGGACTATTCTGGCCGTCAGCGAGGACGAGCAGAGCATGACGTTTGCCGGCGATGTGCCGGAGGGAGCCTATGCCCGCTTCATGAAGGCCAACTTTGATCGGCTGGTCGATGGGGCAACCGGGGCGGCCAGGACGAGCTACGAAGCTGTGGGGTCCTCTTCCCCGGACCTGGCGGTGCTCATCAGTTGCGTTGGTCGCAAGCTGGTCCTCAAGCAACGCATCGAAGAAGAGGTGGAAGGCGTGCGAGAGGTCCTGGGCGATCGAACTGCACTCACCGGCTTCTACTCGTACGGCGAGATTTCTCCCTTTACACCCGGTGCGAAGTGCGAATTGCACAACCAGACCATGACCATCACGACATTCTCTGAGAAGTAATCGTTTATCTCGAATGCGGCAGACCCCTCACCCCGGTTCTCACCTAAAGAACATGGGAGAAAGCGCTGGGATGAGGATCACCTCTTCTCCGTTTCTCATGTGCCGTTGTATTGAGCGGGAGAGGGAGCGGATAGCTGCTAGCCAGGGAGCGTAGCTTATGGAGCAGATGCACAGTTTGCTGAAACGTCAAATCAAACGCCATCTCGGTAGTCCAGATTCCTTTCCTCAGGAGTGGCAGCCTTTCATTGCAGCTGTGAACGATGCGTACGTGCAGTCCGATGTAGACCGCGCCATGTTGGAACGCTCCCTCGAGCTGAGTTCGCAAGAGCTACTCGCTGCCAACTCCAAATTGCGAGCCGTCTATGAAAGGCTGATAGATAGCAGCCCAGACGGCATCTTCGCGTTTGACCGCCAGTGTCGCTATACAGTGTGGAATCCGGCTATGGAGGGGATATTTGGTCTCAGCCAGTTGCAAACGCTCGGTAAATGCGCCTTCGATGTCCTCCCATCCTTGAAAGAGACGGGGGAAGACCACTTGTTCTCTGAGGCTCTTGCAGGCAAGACCGCCAGCACAGGAGAGCGGCCCTATGTCGTGCACCAAACAGGCGAGCAACGGTTCTTTGAAACGCATTATTCGCCTCTCCTGGCCGAGTCAAGGGAAATGATCGGTGGGCTGGCAATCATGCGTGATATCACCAGGCGCAAGCACACCGAAGAGGCACTACGACGCCAAAATGACTATCTGGCCGCTCTGCAGGAGACGGCCTTGAGGTTGACCAGCCAGCTGGAATTGACCGAGTTGCTGGCAGACATGATCAGGCGGGTGGGCGCACTCGTGGGTACCCCGCACGCCTTTATTGCCCTGACCATACCTGCTAGTTCTGTGATCGTGCTACGGTTCGGCTCCGGTGTGTTTCGCGACCTCATCGGCCTGCGCCTTGGGGAAGGCCAGGGAGTCGCGGGCTTAGTCTGGCAAACCGGCCAACCCGTGGTGACCGACCATTATCAGGGGTTGCCCGGTCTCGGCCTCGACGTTTTACGCGCCTGGGCAGCGATGCCTCTCCTCAAGGGATCCCAGGTCATCGGCGTGATCGGTGTGGCACGTACTGAAGAGAACCTGCCGTTTAGCGAGGATGAGATCGCTCCCTTGAAGCAGTTCGCCCAACTGGCCTCCATTGCCCTGGATAATGCCCAATTATACGAGGCGGCCCAGCAAGAGCTGGCCGAGCGTGCTCGCGCCGAAGAGGCCCTGCGTCAGGCCCGCGATGAGTTGGAAATCCGTGTCCAGGAGCGCACCGCCCAGTTGGCCAGCACCAACGCCGAGCTTTCCAGAGCTATGGACACCGCCGAGGCCAGTGCCCGCGAAAATGCCCGGTTGTACCTGGAAGCCCACAGCCAGCGGCAGTATTTTGAGGCCCTGATGAACGTCTGCCCGGTCGCAGTCGTCAGTACTGATATGGACGACAAGATTGTGGCCTGCAACCCGTCCTTCGAGCAGCTGTTCGGCTACAGCCAGGCTGAGATAGTCGGCTGCAACCTGGATGAAGTGGTGAGCACCCCAGAATATCGTGCGGAAGCGATCAGCTACAGTGCCAGAGCCCACAGTGGGGAGGTCATTCATAATACGACTCGGCGGCGACGCAAGGATGGCACCCTGGTCGATGTGGAAGTCCTGGGTGTTCCGGTGCTGGTAGAAGATCGAAGGGTTGGACTGTTTGCCCTCTATCTGGATATTACTGAGCGCAAGCAGGCAGAGCAGGCTGTGCGGGCAAGTGAGGCCCGCAAAGGAGCGATCATGGAGACCGCCCTTGATGCCATCGTCTCGATTGACCAGCAGAGTAGGATCATCGAATTTAATCCCGCTGCCGAGAAGATATTCGGGTATAAGCGCGAGGAGGTCTTGGGTCAAGACATGGCAAAACTCCTCATCCCTGCCTCTCTACGCGAGCAGCATTACAGGGGTCTCGCTCATTATCTTCAAACAGGGAAAGGCCCGCTGATCGGCAAGCGAGTCGAGGTGACAGCCAGGCGTGCCGATGGCACTGAGTTTCCTGTTGACCTGGCTCTCGCCGACATTCCACTAGCTGGGTCGCCTGTCTTCACAGCCTACATACGCGATATCACCGAGCGCAAGCAGGCGATGGAAGCCTTAGAGCGAGCCAGGGAAGAGCAGGCGGCCAGTGCGCGCGAAAATGCCCGATTGTACCAGGAAGCGCATAGCCAGAGGCAGTACTTTTTTGCCCTGATGAACAATAGCCCGATTGCAGTGGTCAGTACCGACGTGGAGAACAAGATTGTGGCCTACAATCAGGCCTTTGAGCTGCTCTACGGCTCCCCCCAGACCGTCCTCGCCGGGTCCAAGCTGGCCGAGGTGGTCAGCAGCCCAAAGTATCGTGCCGAAGCCAGCAGCTACCAGGCCCGCGTCCAGCAGGGAGAGGTCGTTCGTCTCGTGACCCGGTGGCGGCACCGGGACCTGGAAGTCATCGGGGTCCCAGTCAGAGTAGCCGGTCGGCACGTGGGGATTCTTTTCCTCCATATCGATATCACTGAGCGCAAGCAGGCGATGGAAGCAATAGAGCAGGCCAGAGCCGCTGCCGAAGCGGCCAACCAGGCGAAAAGTGCCTTCCTGGCCATGATGAGCCATGAAATCCGCACCCCCATGAACGCCATCGTTGGCATGACCGGCTTGCTGCTGGATACGAGCCTCTCCACTGAGCAGCGTGAGTATGCCGAAACGGTGCGCTCGAGCAGCGATGCCTTGTTAACCATTATCAACGACATTCTGGACTTCTCCAAAATTGAAGCCGGGAAACTCGAACTGGAACGGCAGCCTTTCGACCTGCGGGAGTGTGTGGAGTCGGCCCTCGACCTTGTGGCAGCCAGGGCTACCGAAAAAGGCGTAGACCTCGCTTACTTGCTGGACGAGCAGGTTCCAGCGGCAATCTATGGCGATGTGACCCGCCTGCGCCAGGTCCTGGTCAACCTGCTCTCCAACGCCGTCAAGTTCACGGAACAGGGCGAAGTCGTGATCTCAGTTGAAGCTAGGCGCACGGATGCAGTTGCAACACCACCTGAGCAGGACAGTGATAGACTAGTGTTCTACGACCTGCATTTCGCCGTCAGAGATACGGGCATCGGCATTCATGTGGGTCGAAAGCCAGCCAGGAAGCGGCTCGACCTTTCATTTCACCCTCTTAGCCGAGATTGCCCCCGCTCGCTCGCGTCCCTACCTGGATAGTAGCCAGCCCTACCTTACTGGCAAGCGTATCCTGATTGTGGACGATAATTCGACCAACCGCTCCATCCTTACCTTACAGACGCAGTCCTGGGGGATGCTGCCCTACGCCTATGCTTCCGGCCAGGAAGCGCTGGTACAGATGCAGGCCGGTGTGCCGTTCGATGTGGCCATCCTCGATATGCAGATGCCGGACATGGATGGGCTGATGCTGGCCGAGCAGCTCCGCCGCTATCAGAACGCCCAGGAGCTTGCCCTGGTCCTGCTCACCTCGCTAGGGCGGCGTGAGATCGATACACAAAGCGTCGAGTTCGCGGCTTTCCTGCACAAGCCGATCAAACCCTCGCAGCTCTACAATGCGCTGCTCTCTATTTTTGCCGAAGCTGAGCAGGCGCGGCCTGCGCTCAAGCCAACAGAGGCGACAGGTGTACAGTTTGATGCCGGGCTCAGTCAGCGACTGCCCCTGCGCATTCTCCTGGCCGAAGACAACACCGTCAATCAGAAACTGGCGCTGCGGCTGTTAGAGCGCATGGGTTACCGTGCCGATGTCGTCGCTAACGGCCTGGAAGTCCTGGAGGCCTTGCAGCGGCAACGCTACGATGTGATCTTGATGGATGTGCAGATGCCGGAAATGGATGGCCTGGAAGCCTCCCGTGCCATTCATGAGGGTTGGCCTGCCGAGGAGCACCCACGCATTGTGGCCATGACGGCCAATGCCATGCAGGGCGACCGCGAGGAGTGCCTGGCTGCCGGCATGGATGACTACCTCAGCAAACCCATTCAGATCAAAGCACTACAGCAGGCTCTGGAGCGGTCTGGGCTATGGGTCAAACGGCGAACTACCCCTCTTCAGTCCCTTACTGCCCCTCTTCACCCCCTTGAGGAACTCCCTGGGGTAGCGCCTCCAACCGCAGACGATAGACGACCAGGGGAATCCACGCCAGCCCTCGATTCGGCGGTGCTGGCCGAGTGGCGCCAGTTCCAGGGAGAGGGGGAGCCGGATATCGTGCAGGAATTGGCCGAGGCGTTCCAGTTCGAGACGCCGCCGCTCTTGGAGACCTTGCGCCAAGCCGTGGCCGAAGGGCAGCCCGAGCAGCTTCGACGAGCGGCTCACAACCTCAAGGGCAGCAGCAATAACCTGGGAGCACGCACGATGGCGGCGCTGAGTGCTGAATTGGAGATTCTGGGTAAGAACGGGACGGTGGCAGGGGTGGCGGAGCTGGTCACCCGCCTTGAGCAGGAGTACCAGCGCGTCTGCCGGGCACTTGCCACCGAAATAGCACGTGCAAAATGAAAGGGCAAGCAACCACAACCCGCTCATCTGAACTTCGTCGCGTACCAGCGGTCTACACATAACGAGTGCTGAAGGAGAAGTAATGCATGTCAACCGATGATGAGCTGTTTACCCCTGACGAGGTGCTGGGGGGCTTTTCAGCCAAGCGTGCCCGCTTGCTCCTGTTTCAAATCGAGAGCCGAACCGCCTATTTAAAGGTGCAGTCACAGCGCGTAGTCAGCAGCTATTTGACCGAAGAGGCTGCTGAGCAGCAAGACCTGGCGTTCTTTGAAGCCCTGGTAGAGGGTCGCGAGTCAGCCGTTCGTCCTACTATTCGCGACCTGGAACGCTATGCCCCACAGTGGCAATCCCTGGTGCCGCAAAACGTGACGTTGCAAGCAGCCCTGGTTCACCTGTTGGGACAGAAATACCGCTTTGCGCTGCGCGACATTCCCCACATCAGGCAGGCTTTGGCATTGGACAGCGAAGGGGTACAACGAGCATTTGAGCGCCAGTTCCAGCTGCCCCTGTCAACCATCTCTACCAGGAGAGTTGGCCTGCCTGAGTGGATAGGTTGGCGCTGGAACAAGCTGAACGGGTGGTTAGAGCACTTACCGCCTTTTTGGACCGCCTATGCTCTGACGTTCACCGAGACAGTAGGAGCTTCCATCCTGGCACTGCCCATTGCTCTGGCCGGGGTGGGTCCGCTGCCGGGAGTAGTCATCCTGTTGGTGATGGGCGTGATCAATATGCTCACCATCGCTTCCATGGCTGAAGCCGTAACCCGCAACGGCTCGATCCGTTACCAGGGAAGCTACCTGGGTCGGCTGGTTCGTGACTACCTGGGCAGACCTAGTTCAATTTTGCTGACCACCATGGTGGTGACCATCTGTGTTCTGGTGTTGTTGGCCTACTATCTCGGTTTCTCGCTCACCCTGGCTGGCGCCACGCCGGTACCTGCCGAAGTATGGGTTGGAGTCCTTTTTTTGCTTGGATTCTATTTTGTGCGCCGGCAAAATTTGCATGCCACCATCAGCAGTGCCCTTGTGGTGGGGATGATCAGCCTGAGTTTAATCTTGATTCTCTCGGTACTCGCTCTGGGGCACCTTCAAGTTGAGAACTTGCTGTACATGCATGTTCCGTTCCTCAACGGGGGGCCTTTTGAACCGGCCCTGCTGGGATTGATTTTCGGCGTGGCTTTTGCTGCCTACTTTGGCCATTTCTCTGTGAGCAGTTGCGCCAGGACCGTGCTCCAGCGGGATCCGGGTGGACGATCCCTGGCATTAGGATGTATTGCAGCGCAGGCAAGTGTGATGGCGCTCTACATTCTGTGGGTCGTAGCAGTCAATGGGGCCATTGCTCCACCTGTCCTGGTCGGTTTCTCTGGCACTGCTCTGACGCCCCTGGCAAACGTAGCTGGTCCCGCTGTGAACGTCTTTGGAACCATCCTGGCAATTTTCGCCATGGGTATGGCTTCCATCCACTTTAGCCTGGCCCTCTTCTTCACCGTACGAGAGTGGATCCCTGGCCAGTCCCGGCATACGTTGGCGCTTGGGCGACGACAAGGCAGGCTCATTTTTATTCCGCGCGGCAAAGCTAATACCAGGCTTGCTCTGACGTATCTGGGTCTGAAAGGGGACGCCACACAACCCCCCGGATTGCGTCCGCAGTTTCGCCTTGACCTGCAGCTAGATGGCGACATGCGCCGTTTTGAGATGGAGGTGCATGATACCTGGGAAGCGACCGCCTTACTCGCAGAGTTGACCCCAAAACTTCCGCTCAATTCGGTGCAGCTCACTTTACAGGTAATGGCTGCCAGCGCTGATAGCGCCAGGGTGCAATTAGTCACCTCAATGCGGATGAGGTATGAGGGCAATTGGGATGCGCTAGGGTTCGATGTATTGGAGGCGGCTGAAACTGACGATATGACCTTAGTCGGCTGGCTCGCAGGTCGTGAGCCGGCGAGTGTACAGGAAGTAGCTCACTACCTGGGGCAAACAGAGCAGCAGACCCAGAGCCTGTTGAACAGGTTGGTGGAGCAAGGTGTCTTAGTAGAGACCAGGAAGCAAGGCTGGATATCGTATCACGTACATTTTGCCCCTAGACGCAGACGGCAGGCTACCCCGGCTATCTGGCAGGCTCTGGACACTCCTGAAATGGTGGGTCCCCACAAACGCGATGAAGCCCAAAACGTGAAGAAACAGATGCGGTTGAAGCGTGTGAAAGAATTGGTGCAAGGAGAATCTGCCCGTTCCTGGCTGGCGATCACTCCATTGCTTCTCATTTTTCTTGTGGTTGAGTGGCTATTAGTGACCAAGCTGGGGTCATTTTCCCAGGTGATCAGTTTTGTGGGAGTCGTGGCTATAGCTGTGATGGCAGGAGCATTTCCAGTGCTCCTGCTACTCGCCAGTCGCAGGAAAGGAGAAAACGTGCCAAGGCTCATTTTGCACTTTTTGGGCCATCCACTGGTAGCAGGTGTGATCTACCTGGTAGCTGTGAGCATCTTGTTCCTGCATGGGCTTTTTATCTGGCAGAATGCTTTCCAAAGGCTGGTAGCGATACTTGTTGGGGTAGTTGTGCTGGTAATGACGTATCTAATGGTGCGCAAGGGCGCTTTTGCAAGACGAGTTGTGATCGAGGTCCGACAAGATCCAGCAGTCACAGGGCAAGCGGAGGGCACTTTTATGGTGACCGATTCTGGTCAGAGGGCAACACAGGCTAGAGTAGAGTTGGGTTATGCCGACGGAGAACGTATATTTCAGGCTGCTTGTGGCGTCATCCCCGAATTTTCCGGGCTGCGCTCCGCGAAATTCCACTTGACTGGAACCAAGGCTCAGGAACTCAGGGTTTGGCTGCATCGCGTGACACCGGATGGCCAATCGGAAAATCTGCCTGCTCTGGTGAAAGTGTCTTCTGGCGAGGAAGTCCGAGAGTTTCAGATAGATGTTGCAGGGAAACAGTTCGTGCTCCCTATGAAAGATTTCATGAAGAAAGAGCACCAAGATAGCCCAGGGAAGGAGAGTCAGCTCGAGGTCGAAGTGCAGCTAGCGGCTCGGACTACGTAGGCAACAGACGCTAGTGGCTCAAACCGACTCACAACTGATGAACAGATTGTTGAAAACCCCCAATGAGAGATGGAGCCACTCACGCTTCTTCAGCAGTCAATCTGCCACCTCTGTATCCAAGGCATTGACCAGCGCTGCAGGTCCTTGCCAGGCGAATTCGGGCTGGCTCCTGTGACACACACTGATACTTGACTTCCTCACACCGCACAGTTCCCTCGAACATCCTCCCACTGCGAGAAGTGCAGCAGCCATTTTTGGAGGGAGGAGATGGCCATCGGGTCCTTGTGTTTACTCCCGCCTTTTCCGGTCCCTTGTCCAGATGCTATCCGTTGTCGTATCGTCCTCCTCTGCTACCCTTGTTTTGTACTGATGGGACCCGCAGCGCACAACGGACCATCTCAATCGTGTCCCTACACATACAGACGGTCCACGGGGAAGATGCAATGAAAGGAGGCAGGACAGCATAGCACCTCATGCTCCAGAGGGGAACTGCTGGAAAAGGAGAGCGGTAGAGCGCTGACGAGAGTTGCAAGGGAACAGGCAGCATCTAGTGGGCAAGTCCTACCTAATAGAGAGTAATCAAGCTACTCCCGTCACTCTGCTACCAATCCTAGGGACAGAACTAGGGTAGACTGAGCAGGGGAGCAGTCGCTCCCCTGTACAAGGAAAAGAGCTGCTGCTCTGAGGGACTGAGACCAGCTTGAGTACTGGTGTGCTTCCATGCCGAAAGCAGAGGAGCAGTATGTGGTGAGTGTTTTGCCCGTTAGCTCCCTCTTTTTGCGGGCAAATGAGGACGAGGTAAGATCGTGTAAGGGAGGAAACTGCGGACGTAATCCGCCTTATTGGGCCAGTTAGTCTTCAAGAGACCATCTTACAGGTTACATACCTTCAATTCTAATATGAGTTCAATTCAAATTTGTGAAAAATGTAGGTGTGCGCAATATAAGTAGGATGTGTGAAGCTCCACTGAAAACAGTAGACAGTTCCTTACCGCTAATGTGCTCGTAAAAGCTGCCTGTGGTGTAGAATAAAACATTATGCTTTTTGTTGAGATGAGTTCCACCTCGGCGCTGATATTCAGCTTCTACCGCCAAGGCTCTTGGATCAGTAGTCACGCGGTTGTCACGGACAGTAGTAAAAACGGCATAGAGATAGTCAGCCAGCGTGTTAGCATTGTAGTTTTGTTGCAGCTCGGCTTGCGCAGTTGTGACAAGCGCATCTATCATGATCAGTTGCCGGTCAATGGTGGCAATACCACCAATCTGCTCTAACCATTCAGGACCTGTAAGACGCTTAAAGTCACGAAGGAACGCTTTATGTTCCTCAATCTTTTCTTCAAGAGTAAAGGACCTCTTGCCATTGTTCGCCAATGTTTACTCTCCTTACTTCAGCTATATGGTGTAGTGTACTTACTGGGAGTGTAGTGTCCACTATCAACTTCTGTGTACTCACAACCTGATAAGCTACAAGTGTTTCCTTTGAATGTGGTAGTGTCTTCACCAGACGCCTACCAGAGGATTCTATTGAGTAATATTATGTAGTATTGTTCTTACACAAGTAGATTCGCAGGAGGTTACAATAAACTTGTTTGGTGAGAACATTCATTTTCATCATCACGTTCTATATGAGTTTGCACATCGGGTTAGTAATTCTTCGTTAGCTTAGGAGAAATAGCTCTACAAGCCATTCAGATTTCTTTAATCCCTCATATGTATGAGAACTCTTACCATCGATACCTACACACTTCCTCATGATGTCAAGTAAATGCCCACAGGATCAATGAAACCAGGCACCTATCCGTCTTGCCAATGCCTCTCTCGCTGCAGAGACTTCGTCTCTGCAGCAGTGCAAGGAGTGTGCTGCGCTCAGGCAAGACGAAAGGAGTAGGTAATTCTGTCTAGAACTTTCCAAGAGTACAGAGAGGGAGAAATTAGACGATTCTATCGATGTTCCCTACTTTTCTGCGAGGTATATCTATTGTGGTGGCAAGTAGCAGAGAAGTATTCTCGAGCTACATGATGTAGGAACCTCCGCTCTCTTGGAGAAATAGAATACTCTTCGTGCTATACGGCGTCACGCTTATGTACGAAGTCAGCAAGTCTTGAACTCGCAAATCTGATCTGCCTTCCGGTAACACCACAGGTCTGGCAGTGTACTAAAAAGGAACAGAGCAACGATGAGCACAAAAAGGTCTTCCGTGGGGGAGAAACTTCGGAGTATCTGGACGACTCCAGATCTACGCAACAAGATTCTCTTCACGTTGGGGCTACTACTGGTTTTCCGCATCCTCGCCCAAATTACTGTCCCCTTGACCCATCAGGAACAAATGAACCTGGCAAATCTTTTTGGCAGTAGCAGGAACCAGAATCTGGGTCAATTGCTCGGCCTGTTTGATGTATTCTCCGGTGGATCCTTGCAAACATTTTCTATCGTTGCCCTGGGCGTTGCTCCGTATATTACAGCCACAATTGTGATGCAACTCTTGCAACCAATT
>WNFY01006487.1_pt1 | contig 11876 bp, 9 predicted proteins | sample 5400091 | NCBI WGS metagenome assembly WNFY01 (sample SAMN13153364, study PRJNA577476) | soil metagenome | isolation source: 60 cm soil or saprolite under grassland replicate 1 | place: USA:California | collected 2016-06-15 | reverse complement strand
CACGAATGGCTGGACCCTCAATAGCTTCACCACGCCGAAAGGCGGCAACGATTTGTTTTTCGTCGCCCGGAACTGAGCGTGCGCCGTAACGTGGAATGGTGCGCAGATTCATATTGCTACCTTTCTCTGCGAAAGCCACGGACGATCAAAATATTCCTGCTGGCGCCAGGACCAGGCGTCTGCTCGCTGAAGCCATTCACGATGCGAATACTTGTGCAATCCAAGCCAATTAAAAAGCTGGCTGGGACGAGCGATGTATCGTGAGTATGCCATGCCCAGCATCAGGCGCGCACGGCGCGGCGTTAGATGTGGATGGTTGAAAGTCAACGTGTATCCGTCGAATTTCTCCCAATCGGTTTCGAAGATCAGCGGCTTCAGTTGGTTGAATTGCGGAGTGCCGGGATACGGAGTCAGAATCTTGAAATTCGCGTACGTCGTGTCCAGATCACAAGCGAAACGAATCGTATTTTCGATTGCCTGTTCCGTTTCCTGCAGAAATCCAATTACGTAGAAAGCCGTCGTCACAATACCCAGTTCCCAGCAGAGATTGACTATGTTACGCATGTGCTCGTGCGGGATATACCGGCGGGCGACCTTTTTCAGTATTAAGGGATCAGGTGATTCTACTCCGAAGGAGATCTCCCGCAGGCCGGCCGCATGCATCGCGCGCACCATTTTCTCATCGAGGTCATCCATTCGCGTCTCGCATTCGAACGTGAAGCGAAGTCCCCGCGCGACGATCTCTTCGCTGATATGAAAACAGCGTTCGCGGTTGAGCGTGAATAACGGATCACGAATCTTGATATGCGGCTTGGGACACTGTCCGCACAGCTCAGCCATTTCAGCAATCACTGACTCGACTGAGCGCTCACGGAAGCTGGCGGTGATGCGATGCGGACAGTACGTGCAATGCTCCGGGCAACTGCGACTCGTCAGCATGGGAAACGCCCGCTTCAATCCTTTACCGTTCGGACTCAAGTATCGCAAGCGTCTGGCTTTTATTAAGTCCCATCGCGGAAACGGAAGTGAATCAAGATCATCTATTGCCGGGCTCTTGACGACACCAAGCCACTGTTCGCCTTTTGCCAGTCCGATCGCGGCAGCTTCAGGTTCTCCGCTTAGGATGAAATGCCCTGCGTCAACGAAGAGTTCAGGCAAATGTGTAGCGGGCGTTCCAAAGAATCCTACTTGCATTCCGCGAGCGCGTGCTGCCAGTGCCCATTCACGCTCGTGCCGGTAATCGACCAGCGAAGTAAGGACTAAGCCAAGATCTCCTTCGACCGGTTTATCGTCGCGTGTGACGACGACCTTGTGTCCGGCATTAGCGAAAATCGCGGCCAGATAGCCAGTGTGGATGCTGGGTAGATTTAGAAAGACACGTCTGACATTTTTGGCGAAGCGCGTGGTGACGGAATCCCCGCGAAAGCGTGAGCCGTAACCACCGGCAACCGTGTCCTTGCTTACTGAGCCGCGCCTGCCCTGCAAGTCGGCAATTACTATTACAGACATGGAGGTCCTTTGCCCCCGGCAAGAGCGAAAATCACTTGCCCATCGGCGAACTGAAACTGTCTGGGATGTATCGACTTTACAGGTTGGAAAATGAACGCAGGATGAACAGGCGAAAGGCGCTAAAATGCTGCTCTTTGACGGGGTTCAGAAGCAGGCAGCGACGCGACAAAAACGCTCCCGGTTTGATCGGAGCTTCGCAGCTCTAACCGTCCGTGATGGGTTTCTGCGATCCACCTGGCAATTGAGAGGCCAAGTCCGGCGCCGGCTCCAAGATCGGATGCTTCGGTTCGCGAGCGTGACTTGTCCACTCGATAGAAGCGCTCGAAAATGTGCGGCTGTGCCTCAGGCGGAATTCCTCGGCCGGTATCGGAAACTATAATTCGATGCTCGGAATCGTGACGCTCGAGGCCCACATAAACTTCCCCTTCACTGGGAGTATGTTTGATTGCGTTATCGAGCAGGTTCAGAATCAATTGGCGCAGCAAACCTTCATCGCCGCGATACGGTATCTCCGGCAAATTGCCCAGCCTGATAGTAACTCCCCTGCGCGATCCCAAAAATTCCGCCGCGCGCACGCATTCCCACACCAGCTCGTCCAGGTAAAAATCATTGCGATGAAGAGCGCGTCGCCCCGCATCAGCGCGCGCCAACGTAAACATATCAGCGACAATGCGGGTCAAACGTCTTACCTGCTGGTCTATCACCTTCAAGGCGTCACGATATTCGCTATCGCTGCGCTGTTCCTGCTCAAGAGTGACGCCAGTCGCAGTGCGCATTACCGAGAGCGGGGTCCGCAATTCATGTGAAGCATCAGCCATGAAACGCCGCTGTTGGGAAAGCGACTCATCCAGGCGACCAAAGAGTTCGTTGAAAGTTGCAGCGAGGCGGCCGAGCTCGTCGTGCGGATTACTAATTGGCAACCGTTGTTCCAGATTGTCGGCGCTCATGCGGCGCGCTTGTTCTGTCATCTGGACGACAGGCGCGAGACTTCTGCGCGCCAGAAACCATCCACCGAGTCCGGCCAGGACCAGCGCACCCAGAATGGAAAATAGCAGGATCAAACGAATCGTTCGCAATCCATTAGTTACTTCGTCAAGTGGCTGGCTGACAACGATCGCATATGTCTGCGCAGGAGGTGCAGTGGCGCGCTTAACGATAACTCGGCGTTGCTCGCTCTCGTTTCGCTCAGATGTGGAGTAAAGACGAATTTGATCCGCAGCTGGAGATTCGAAAGTCGGCAGGGGCGCGTGAATCCCATTGAGGGCTGTATTCTCAGCAACCAGAGATCCGTTCGCATCGAAGAAGGCTGCTGCCTGGCGAGGTCCAATGTGTTCGTCGAGCGCGTCGCTCGCGGCGTCCCTCGCAGATCGGCCCTTTCTCATTTCCCGAAGGATGGAAACTGTCGTCGCGTCAACTGTAGTTTTCAAATTATTGTCCAGGTCTGTGTACAGTTTGCGCGCGAGCAGGACAGACACTCCGAAACTAAATAGAACCAGCACCAGCGCCAATACGCCGATGTACCACAGCGTCAAACGTGTCCTGACTGAATCGAACATATCAATTGTGACGGACGGGTGTCAGGACATATCCTTCCCCACGGCGTGTCTGAAACAGTTTCACTTCGTGCCCGTCGTCAATCTTTCGACGCAATCTCTGAATGTAAACATCGATGAGGTTGGAAAACACGTCAAAGTTTTCATCCCAAACGTGCTCGGCAATCTCGGCGCGGCTGAGGACCTTATCCATGTTACGTGCCAGGTACTCGAGCAGCGCATATTCCTTTACGGTAAGTTGAATGTTCTGCCTGGCTCGCTGCACGCGTCGCGAGCGCGTGTCAATTTGAAGATCATCAATCTCGATCGTTTCCGGATGCAGGGCTTCGCCACGGCGCAGCAGTGCCCGGGTGCGCGCCAGCAGTTCGCGAAAATCGAAAGGCTTGATGAGATAATCGTCAGCGCCTGAGTCGAGCCCAATAATTCGGTCATCAACCGTGTCGCGCGCTGTCAACATCAGGACTGGAAAAACCGAACCTCCTGAGCGCATCTCGCGACACACCTCGAACCCGTCTTTGCATGGCAGCATGACATCCAGAATCACTAAATCATAGTCGTTGATGCTCACTTGATAGAGCGCCATCTCGCCGTCCGCGGAGACATCTATCGCGTAGCCTTGCTCGCGCAATCCCTTTGCCAACATTTGTGCGGCCGCGGGCTCGTCTTCTACCAACAAGATGCGCACTACATCCCCTCCAGCTTAACTATGGTCCAACAGGTTCGGACTCCTGGATGAACGTCCGAGCGGTAATGAAGGAAATTTACGCGTCTTTCGAAGAGAGGGCAAAGTACGGTCACGGCCCCAGCACCGTAGCCTAACCGGTGCCGGCTTGGGTGTTGGGTGTTTCAGTTCGTTGCGACCCGGTTCGAACAGTCGTGCGGGCCAGGCTAATAAGGATGATTGCCAGGGCGAGGCTGGATGCGGCGAGCACGACATATATCAACCACGGAATGCGCTCAGTGAGTGGCAAGGGTTCGGGCCTGTAATCAGGATTGTTGGCGACCGCCGCTACTTCGCTTCGCATCGGTTCGGTCGAGAGCCTGGCGGGCAGCTCTTTCTCGAAGTCGTAGTGGGGCGCCGTAGCTTTAGGATTACCAAAAAAGAGGCGCAATGGTTGCGTGCCGGTCTCCCTCAGATCGAAAACTAACTGCCGGGCCGGCGCGCTCGCTCTAATCGAAGAGATTGATAGCGTCTGGTTGCTATAGTCGTTGACCAGCAGACGCACCTTTCTCGCATTCTCCTCCTTCTCGAAAGTGATGACTAAGGGCCGACGTTCTTCACCAACACGCCGGGTCAACTCGCCGGAAGCGACCAGACGTATGTTTTGAGGATCGTCAACCACCTCAACCTGAAAGGGACGTGAAAAGGACTGGTCGTTGACCTCAAGCAGGAGCCGATCGACGGGAACGCGAGCACCGAGATCGATTGGCCAGGCGGAAGCCGGAGCACCCTGGTTGCGGAGCGATTGATAGGGCGGTACGGCCACGGTCCAACTCGACAACTGGCCCTTATCTCGCAGCGCCATTATCACTTTCACTCCTCTGATAACTGGCGCCTGCTTGTCGGTCAATTCGTCGGCAAAAACCCGGACCCGAAGATACTTGTACCTGCTCATCGGGTAACTCACGCGGTTCGATTCAACAGCTCTATTTTGAGACTCGAAGTTAAGAATCACGTCGCCGGTTTTCAGCGTCCTCCATTCTTTACCGGAATCGCTGCCTTCCAGTTCAACCCGGCGGCGAAAGTTCGTTCCGGCGGTGTCAATCTCGACTTCGTTGTGTTCGCCTGAATTCTCACCCAGGTCAACTGACACTTCGGTGGCGGCCATGCCGACGTTCGCTTGATTGAACAGACGGGCCCCTATCTCCTGTTTCTCATCAACCTCCCTTCGGATGCGAAGCGCATACGGAATTTCCCTGCCGTTAGCATCGTAGAGTCTGAGGTCGGCGAGATCCTCTCGCGACTTGTCCAGCACCTGAAGCGGAACCACGAGATTATATGTGCCGGGCGCTGCTGAGCTCGGAGTTACCTCGACGAAGAAAGCCCACGACGACATTGACGCTTGAGCGAATACTGGAATAAGCAACGTAGATGTCGCGAAAATGAGGAGCGTAGCTAAACCAAACTTCTTCATGTGGGTACCTCCCTGGAATGAAAAGCTTTGTGGTAGCCCCGGGCTACCAGCAGCAACAACATCCCGAGCACAAGGAACGCAATGATTCTGTAAAGCTGCTGGAGTTGTGCGATATCAATAAGCATGACCTTGATTATGGTCAGCCCAAATAGCGCAAGCGAAGCCCACCGTACACTCGCTGAACGGCGCAGGAAGCCAACGGCCGCGAGCGCGCCTGCGTAAACTGACCATAGAACGGAGAGTGCCATCTGGCCCAGCCATCGCTCGCGGCTGGCATCCTCGACCAGTCTTTGGGCAGATGCTCGTGCCTCAAAGAACGTGTGGGTTTCAACCGACATAACGAACCAAAGTGTGACGATCGCAACAAGCAAAATAACCAGGCTGAGTCTTGGCATGAAGATCTGTTTGCGCTCGCCCAGCCTTTGGTACAAGGCCGCAGCCGCAAACAGACATATCGTCACAACCAGAGAAGAGAGAAAATACCTGTTCAGTACGGGCGTGAATATTGGGCGAAAATCAAATGGGGTATCCCAGAAAACAAGTCTCACGAGAGCGAGCGCGAACAGTGCGAAGGCGAGTGCCCGAAGCTGCCACGTTTTGATCTCTATGCCGGCCCATAATATTGCGAGCGCTTCAACCGACCAGGCGATCGTGATCCAGTTTGACCGTAACTGAATCGGCATGGCAATTGTCACGAATGTGAGCGCAACACCGATCATTACCAGGACGTCAGCGCGACCTGGTATGGAACGGTTCAGCACCATCTTCGCAGCACCCGCGTAAAGGACGGCCATGCCGATTGCGAAGACTCCCATCCAATCGTGATAGTCAGCATTGAGGAGGTGATAAGCAGTCGCAAAAAATACGAAAGGGTTCACCAGCAAGAGCCCGAGGTCTTCGAACGTGGCCGGCTGGAGCCTGACCAATTTCCGGCCGAGATGAGCAAGAAGAAAGATCAAAAACACGCCGGCTTGAAAGACCATAACCGCGCCGCGCTTTCGTGGGTGATAGTTATCAACGTACCAGAGCCAGAACAGCAGGTGGGTCCCAGCGAAGGCGAGCGAGCTCAGTCCCCGCCAGTGTTTGAGCACAGCTAACGCGCCGATATCAAGCGCCGCGATATAGCCAAACAAAGACCTGTATTGGTCGCGATCGGATCGCAAGAGTATGGGCGCCAGGAAGCCTCCTATCAATGCCATGATCGCAATCGCCGGCGCATCGTATAGCAGCGCAAGCCCAGCGGCCTCGGCGACCAGGATCGCCAGATATACAAAGGCCGCCTTCTGAGTAGCGAGATGGTAGTACCCGAAGGCGGCATAGACAGACAGATAGAGCAGCACAACCCCGCCTGCGGTCAGGATCTGAGAGAACATTCGCCAGGCGCGCTTGTGGTACTTGAAACCAAATGCGGTCAGGCTAACACCCGCAGCCACGCCGATCATTACTCGGCCAAGCTCCCCAATCCAGCGGTTGTCGAAAGCATATTTGAGGAAGAAGGCAGTTGCGAAAAGGATCAAACCGACCGCTGCCCACCCCAGCCACCGGCGCCCGATCATTGATTCAAGCTGCCCTGCCTGAATAGTTTGAATCGGGCGGGTGAACAAGGAAGCTGATGCGGTGGGCTCTCGGGACTCGCCGGCGCCAATCGGCCTAAAGCTAACCGCTGTTGGTGAGGATCGCTTAGCATCAAAAGGAATCTCGGCGCTCGGCCCGGATTCGACCGGGGGCGGGCCTGCTGTTCGCTCGGTTGCAACTTTACTTCGTTCGTCAAAGACTTCCGGAAGCGGAATTGACCGCGCCGTTAGTGCCGCTTCGAGCCTTTCTATTCGGGCGTTGAGTTGCTGTATCGACACCGCCAGCAGGGCCTCGCCCGGGATTGATGGTTGGGACGCGCTCGGGAGTCGCTGAGGTTGGACCGCCTCAAGCCGGTAGATCTGTTCAGCAATCCTTTTCTTCGAGCGGATTGAGATCACCAGAGCAATGATTGGGAGGACTATTGCGGAAATAATCGCCACCAGGACGACCAGGGTGAGGACTAATATTACGAGTTCGTCCATTACTGTCAGGGCGTACCAAAGTCCAACGCTCGCTAGCGAGCAAAAATAAATGAACATCAAGCAGCGATCGTTTTGTCCTGCCTGTTACGCGGCGGATTCTATTTTTGCTCGGCAGGCAAGTCAACAAGCCATTAGTAGCGTGACCATATAGCACGTAATCGCATTGCCGTGATTTGAGTCGCTCCTTCGGCAGGACGTAGTGGTTCATCAGTTTGAGGTGGCACGCGCATCCTGCGCGTGGTTTCACGGGCGAGACGGCCCGTGCCACTTGCTCAAACTGATGAGCCACTACCCGGCAGGAATACAATTTGCCTATTGATCAGGGACTCTCCCAGGACAGTCTTAACTTCCGGAGGGCAAAGAAGTAACGATTCGAGCGTGCCCTAGGGCAAATAGGCGCTGAAGGCCGTGCCGCTTAGAGCCCGCAAACTGAGGTTACTTACTGTCCTACAACAGGTCTCTCTCTCGCAAAAAGAGCTGAAAGCTGACATGATCTAAATCAGGGAGGGAAAAAAGATGAGAATAATAAAGTTAGTGTTAGCGGCCGCTGCTCTGATCGCGCTAGTGGCCGGTTCCGGCCCGTGGGTGAGCAAGTCAACCGCTCGTACAAAAGGTGACAATGACACCACCAAGCGGCTAAACGCTGCGGCTGATGTGCTAGGCGAAATCATGGCGGCGCCCGACAAAGGTATTCCGCAAGACCTGCTCGACAAGGCGGCCTGTGCCGTGGTCGTGCCGGGCGTGAAGAAGGGCGCTTTCATCATAGGGGCGAAATACGGCCGAGGCTTCATCCTATGCAGAAGCAAGAGTGGGCGTGGCTGGTCGGCGCCGGCCGGAGTGAAAGTCGAAGGCGGCAGTGTTGGGTTTCAAATTGGCGGATCCGAAACTGATGTCGTAATGCTGCTTATGAACCAGAGAGCCGTTGATAAGCTCCTGTCCAGCAAATTCACCGTCGGGGCCGATGCTTCGGTGGCGGCGGGTCCAGTCGGCCGTACATCCGCGGCTCAGACAGATGCTCAGCTTCATGCCGAGCTTCTCACCTACTCGCGCTCGCGCGGACTATTTGCCGGTATCTCACTCGATGGCGCGACTTTGCGACCCGATGATGACGCAAATAAGGACATGTACGGCAAGCCCATGGCCAACCAAGATGTAGTGCTCGGAAACGTGACACCACCGGCAGCCGCAGGGAGACTGCTCGCGGAGTTGAATAGACGCTCCAGCCGGAGAGCTGGTGATTAGCGAACAGGAATAGGCAACGGCGACTGAGTCAGGCTGATTTGCTTTTAGCCGTGCTGATCGCGTCATCAACCGAGCGTCAACCGGCGTCGCCAGCGGGACTGGTTTCACCGGAACGTGCATCTGGTACACAACAAGAAGGAGACCCATATGAAGATACGACACGTTGAGAACAAGATGGCAGGAGTTATCCTGGGATTCACCTTACTGTTAAGCATCGGCACCGGCGTCGGTTCGAGCACAACCGTCTATGCGCAGGATCGCGATCGCGATCAGGATCGTCGCAACCGTAACTGGGATGGTTATCCGAACTGGGGTGGTTCTTTCGAGTTGCGTCAAACGGCTTTGAATGCGGGCTACAACGAAGGCTCTAAGGAAGGTCGCAATGACCGCGCGAGGGGCAAGCACTCCAACTACCAGGACTTTAGTGCTTATCAGAAAGCCACGAAAGACTATAACTCACGTCTTGGCGACCGCGAACTATATCGCCGCTATTTCCGTGAAGCCTTTGAGAACGGATACAACACAGAGCTTATTCAAGTTACTCGTGACCGCGATGATCGTTATAGGGACCGCGACCGTGACGATCGCTTTAGGGATCGAGACCGCGATAACAATCGTGGTCGGGATCATCGTGGCCGCAACTGGGACCGATACGGCAACTATGGTGGCTCTTTCGAGCTTCGCCAAACGGCCTTGAACGCCGGCTACAATGAGGGTATTAAGCAGGGTCGCAACGATCGGAACAGGAACCGATCTTTCAACTACCGCGACCAGAGTGGCTATCAGAAAGCCACCCAGGACTACAGCTCACGGCTCGGCGATCGCGAACTCTACCGCCGATACTATCGGGAAGGGTTCGAGAACGGTTACAGCGATGGCTACAATGGCTACTAGAATTCGCATTCCTGAGTCAGAGCCTGCTTGATGAAGATGCTACAGGGCTATGCCCTGGTCCTGGTCGGCTCTTATCTCATGCTCGGCAAGATCGAGGCGAGGGAGATCTTGAAAAGCCTCACCCTTTTCAAGTTGGCTTTTCATGTGCAGGTTGCGGCTTGCAGCGTGCGCATCTGGCGACGGTCGAATCTGCCGCCACGCCGAACAGATGGTCCACACCGGTTCGGTCGTGGGTCGTTAAGGTTTCAGCAACAAGAGCGCGGACGGTCATTCGCCACCCACCCTTTGTTTCAGCGGTCTGACGTTTTGAGGCTTAAGCCATCACCGGCTCGCGTTTTGCAATTGCGCGACTAACGGCAAACTCGAGTTCTTCCAGGGGGAATGGTTTCGTAAGGAATGCAAATGCGCCCATCTCCATTAAGAGTTCTCGGAACTCCTCTCCTCTTGCTGACATTACGATCACGGGTGTCCCGGGCCGGCGTTTCTTCACACGCTTTAACATCTCAAGCTCGCTCATGCCGAGCATGAATGTATCGGTAATTACAACGTCGTATTTCCGGAGTTCGATATATTCCAGTGCTTTCTCCGCTGACTCTGCGATATCGCATTGGTACCTCTGAGAAAAAACCTGTTGCAGGGTTTCTCTGACGATCTTCTCGTCATCGACGACAAGCAGCATAGCCATGGGAGTCTCTCCGCCGTGGTTAGTGGATTTCGCTACTAACTCCTTCAGTTCAGGGCACTTTCAAGAGCTTGCTAAAAGAATTGCCAAAAGCATCAGCGGAAGTTAGTTCAATCTGGAGTTCCTGTCAATATTGCGCTGAGGCTGCTGCGCCGCAGACAAGAGTCAACGCCAATGCGCCGACTAGACTCGATCGGATAAATGCAACGATTTTCAGGCTCCTAAAATAAGGTGTGTTAACTGAATCAGACAAACGCGCAAGTCACGAATAGGCTCGTGTTCCGGCATAAAAAACGGAAGCGGCAACGCAACATCCACTCAAGCTAACGCGGGCCGATCTCGCCAGGTTCAAAAGGCAGTTAGTCCAGGCCAAAGATCATGATGGGAAAGAAGGGAAATATGACGGCGTAGCGCTCGGCGATATTTGAAGGCTGCCGGTGTAAAGTTCGGTGAACAGCCTTTTAGAGTCTGTGTCAAACTCGGTCATGACTTTAACCAACGACTTTCTTAAACGCAGAGAACGCGTTAAAAATGCTCTTTGACAATCACACATCCCCTGGTTTTGACACAGACTCTTTAAGGCTGGGTAAGCATGACCCAATAAGAACCACGTCGCGGCCGATTGAGTCCCGGCGTTGAAACGCCGGGCTAAATTCAATCCGGCGCTACGCGCCGGCCCGACGGAATACAATGAATCAAAATAGAAAAGGCCGGGCCCTCCCACAAGCCCAGCCTTCTCCTTCACAGCTTTAAGGGCTGTGTTATTTGGGCGGAGACGTTCAAATTAGGAAGCTGTCAAAGCCAACGACGCCCCGATCACCCCGCAATGACAATTTTTGTAGTGGGGTAAAGGTGTTACCCCACTACCACAATTTTCGTCAGCTTGCGTGCTCATCACCGCGAATAGGTTCTCAGCGTCTCCTGGCTTTCCTTGCGTTCAGTGATGTTGCGAACGCTGCCTTGCACACCGACGGGTAAGCCTGCCTCATAAATCAAACGACTGCTTACTTCAACTGGAATGCGGCGGCCTTGTTTGGTAATTATCTCGACCTCGTATGTTGTCTCGCCTACCTCCTCCAATTTCTTACACAGATTCTCGCGCATCTGTTTCGTGTATTCGGGAGGCACGAAATCCCAAAAGGTATATTGACCGCTCATATTGTGGACGTAGAGGGCGTCTTTGGAATTTTCGAACAACTCGCGATAGCGTTTCTCATTCATCTCCACAGGCAGGTTTCCTCCGAGCAAGGCACGACCCAGCTCCTTATTGCGCAGCGTGATGCTGCAGTTGTGGCTTCTTATCGCTACGATGAATGCTTACCTGGGCGGTGATCAGTCTGTCATCTGGCCGGCCGCGCTGGCCAGTCTTGTTTGCTTCGGCCTGAACGCGGGATTGCTCTGGTACATATTTAGAATGGAGCGACGGCGCTGACTGCCCTTGCGTGATTTTCCTGCTGAGAAATCCGTGCATTCCCTGAGATGATCCGCAGCTACCAACGCCTAAGGTTTAGCCCTGGCATATAATTGGCCCGCCTAGTTTTCCGATGTCGTTGCCAGGGCAGGCAAGGCCTTATGCTAGCGCTGCACTTCGCGCGCTCAATGCAAACTCTTTGCTAAGGAGTTTCCTTCCGTTTGTCGCTAGCAGCCGATAAGCCAAAGCTTGTTGGGCATGCCGCCTCCCGAACTCGGAAACTGCCCGACTAACTTCTCATCACTCGATTAATATCAGACAGTCATGCCAGGTGATGCCTTGCGTGCTAACTCACCAGCACCGGCACCAGATGCGCCTCGGTGCTGCCGGCAA
>WNFY01007060.1_pt1 | contig 11877 bp, 17 predicted proteins | sample 5400091 | NCBI WGS metagenome assembly WNFY01 (sample SAMN13153364, study PRJNA577476) | soil metagenome | isolation source: 60 cm soil or saprolite under grassland replicate 1 | place: USA:California | collected 2016-06-15 | reverse complement strand
CTCCGACTCCAACCGACGGACACGACCGATTGGCAATTTGTCGAGGCGCGGGATGTGCCTTTGGGTCCCTGGAGGAGCTACGGCGAAAACAACCATTTGGACATCGCGAGGCGGCAAACCGAGTAGCGGCAAGCCGAGCAGCGATTGAAGGAACAGAAAGGGAAATAAGAGAATAGCACCGAACGAAAAAGGACGTTCGCCTGGAACAATCCACGGCTGATACGTCGCGGCAAATAAACGCTATGATAAGCTTGGGACTATGAGGAACATCCACCGGTGGGGATTCCTCTTCATAGCGATAGGAATTGTCCTCTGGATGTCTGGCGTTTCTCTCAAACTAGGCAGCATCGTATTTGTGATAGGTCTGGTCGGCTTGGTGATCGCGTGGGTTATACGCTAGATTTCAAACTGACCCACTACCCGGTATTTTGGTCGTTTGAATGTGTTGTTCGTGTGCATGTTGCGCCTTGCATTCCATAAATGATGCCTGGAACCAAGGCGAGTGACGCGCGATTCCAATGACAAGCTCACAATACGTTTACGAAGTCCGTCCGCGCAAAGATCGACGAGGCGTCGATCTGATTTCCGATGCGCTGCCATTCGGTCGGCTGTGGTACGGCGAGCCGAACGAGGTCAGCAACGCGATTGACTACGCGAAGTTTCGCAGTCGATCACACGATGGCGTGATCCGCGTTTACGATGCGGCCCGCCTTGGCCTCTCCACACAGAGCAATGACAAATTGATATAAAACCTTGGCAATGACGGGAACTTCGTTTCGCCGTTACCGTAGAACGAGGTGGGAAGCGAAAGCCCCGTGCTACAATGAAGGCCGAAAACCTTGCCATCGACGCTATCCGAGGCTCATCGCTTTCTTCATTAGCTGACATTCCACACTCGATGGAGTTTAACCTCTTCAAAACACTCGACGGCCTGATCAATGGCTGGTGTGAACGTCGCGAACTCCGTCCACTCTATTTGCTGCGCGTTTACCCGGGGGTCTTAACGCACACTGACAAGCAGTTTCAGTTGCTCGAAGCATTGAAAAACCTGAAGAGACTCTGTCGTGATTATCTCACACCAGAAGAATTACGGCTGGTCACGCAAGCGCATAATTTCCTCGAAGAGCGACTTCGAACACGTGTCATCTGACCAAGCTGCTGCAGCCAACCGCTAGCGCCCTCTATTCCCGATTCAAGTTCCAGAAACGCGGTTAGCTTTTCATCCGCACGCACAACGTAACGCCTCCCGTCGCCACGATGGGCGTCCGCAATCCAGATCGTTCGCCCGTCGGAATCAATCGCTGAGACGTAACCCAAGCTCCAACCGCGTTTCTTGAGATTACGGGCAATATTTGCCAGTACTTCAGGCGGGCCGCATTCTGCCTCTTTTGCTCTCCACACGGCAATGACAAAGTGATATGAACGGGCGCGAATGGTGCGGATGACGGTCACGACTGCGATTGCGGTTCTTTACAGCGCAGCAACCGCAACACCGCCGCCTGTCACAGTCGCTTCGCTTTGTGGTAAAGTTCAGTCCGCGTTCATTCACCAAGCACTATTCCGTTACGGGCAATGCGAACCTTCATTTCTTGGTCCCGGTTGAACGCGTGGTTCGCGCGGCCGACCAGTGATTGCCAAGCAAAAATATTTTCCTGCATCCAAACGGAGCTTCATTGTTGATGTTTCGCAGAATACGTTTTGCTCTTGCTACCCTCAGGTTTGGCAGATTTGCGAAATGCCTCCGAAAAGCAGCGTACGTTATTAGAGCTTTGTATGCAGGCGACCCGCCTTTGTCCTTCACGGCACCTTGTAGGCGGCACGCAATGTTCAATGGTCGTCCAATGTACTCGCGCTGCCCGTACATCTGCATTGACGAGAGCCAGCCTCGGTCGATTCCAAAGGAAAGCCCAACCACCTTTGGCGGATGAATCAGATTAGGCCACACGCGGAGGCGAAACTCGTCTCGATAGAACCGGCATAACCGTTCCAAGAACGCGATGAGTGCTGCACCATCTGTATCTGATGGAAACAAGAGTATCCAGCCGTCCCCAGTGAACTTGTAGGGGTCAAATGGGACGGTCTTCTGCTCCGCCGCAAGTCTTCGCTTTATTGCGGTAAGAAGGCCCGTAAGGCAGCTCATGTCGCCTGCGAGTAGCAATTGCTCCATGATGCTCGACGAGGAGCACATGTCGAAAGCAACAACCAAGGCTTCGCCGTCGAGACGTATGCGGCTGTATTCCATGCTTCTCGTGCGCGTGGCGCGACCTAAAGTGGCTCAATTTTCATGATCGGATGAATTTCCCAAGCGGTCGAGCGCCAAGGATGATGGAATCCGTTGCTCCCGATCCACTGGATCGTTGAACCCGCATCTGCGCTTCCGTTGTGCTCGTCGTCCCATAAGAGATAACCAGTAATCCGAACTTTCTGCGCTTCGTGTCCTGTTGCTTGGTAGCTCATATCCTGTAGCCGAAAAAATCCAGTGAGCGATACATGTGCAACGTGCACAGGAAGTGATCCGTGCTATGCATGCAAAAACTGCCGGTATTGCGGACATTGCCAAAAGGCGGCGGGACATGCGGTGTTTGCAAACGATGATCCTTAAAACGCGAGCCGCGTGAAGTACTGTTGCATCGTAAACGCGAATCACAGCATCATGTGGAAACGCGAGTACAGTTGCCAAAAACGAAGGAAACCTTTATCTACCGGACATGGACATATCTCTCAAATCGTTGGAAGAAGCACTTTTGATTCGCCGCCAGATCGGCACTTTGGAAAAACGTCTCGCTTCACTTCTCGGCACAGCTTTATCGCGTTCAGCGTTGCTGGTACTGGTTGAGCTGGTTGAAACCGCTGGTTGCACAGTCCCCGCCTGGTTGCAGCGGTTGCAGTCGGATGTCGCAAACTATGTCGCAATTCTATTGCGACAAACTGCGACAAAGTTGCGACAAACACCGATCTAAAGGATAAAAACCAATGCGAAAACGAATCAGTTCTCCGCCGCAGCGAGAAAGCCCGTCAGCGAATACCGCCTGGCTCGACTTGGAAGCCCTAGCCCGAGTCGAAGTCACATCGGAAGACGCGGCGCACCCGATCGAATCAGCGCTGTTGCCTGTTGGCGCAACAGGATGGCGCGCGGGAAGCCCAGGAGAACAGACGGTCCGCCTCCTCTTCGAAGCGCCGCAGAGGCTCAGGCGCATCCGCCTGCTGTTTCGAGAAGAGAAGGAGGCGCGCACGCAGGAGTTCGTCGTGCGCTGGTCGCCAACGGCAGACGGTTTATCGCGCGATATCGTGCGCCAGCAGTATCACTTCAGCCCATCGGGAGCGACTGAGGAGATCGAGGAATATCGAGTCGAGTTTGAAGACGTAACTGCCCTGGAACTTACGATCATCCCGAACCTGAGTGGCGGCTCATACGCCTCACTGGCGCAATTGCGCTTGGCATGACCAAAGATCGAGCGACTTCTCGTCGCCATAAATAGGAAATACAACTAGTTCAGCGAACGGAGTGATATCCGCCGGGAACACCTTTCTTCGAGAAGACAATTTGCCACAGTTGTCCGGTACGGGAACGCGATAAGCCAGCCGCAGCCAAAAGATAGTACCGCCAAATGCGGTAAAACCGGTCGGAGTACTTGTTTTTGAGCGAAGGCCAGGCCGCCTCAAAATTCCGGTGCCAGCTTTGGAGCGTTTTGTCGTAATCAGCACCAAAATTGTGCAAATCCTCCATGACAAAGAGGCCATTAGTGCTCGAGGCAATCTCGCCGAGACACGGGATCAGAGTATTCGGGAAAATATATTTTCCTGACCACGGATCGGGCAGCGTTTTCGAATTGCTTCTGGCAGCGATCTGGAGGAGAAAGAGTCCCTCATCCTTTAAAACGCGGTTGGTGACTTCCATAAACGTCCGGTGGTTCCGTGGTCCGACATGTTCAAACATTCCGAGTGAGACGACGTGATCATAGCTTCTGGTCGTCTCGCGATAATCTTTTAGTTGAAAGGTGACCGGAAGGTTTCCCGCTCGTTTCCGGCCGAGCTCAACTTGTTCTTTTGAAACGGTCACGCCGGTCGCGGCGACCCCGTACTTCTGGGCGGCATAAATCATGAAGCTGCCCCAGCCACAGCCAATATCGAGCACGTGCTGACCCGGTTTAAGTCCGAGCTTACGACAAACCAGTTCAAGCTTCGCTTCTTGCGCTTGGTCCAGTCCCTGCGGCGTTGGATGCCCGCTCCAGTACGCACAAGTGTAGGTCATCCGTTTATCAAGCATTCGCTCAAACAGATCGTTACCGAGATCGTAATGCCGCTCACCCACCTCGAAGGCTTTCGATTTGCGTTGGGGATTCATGAGATGTGCGAGGAGAAATAAGTAGAGAAATTTACGGGGCTTGATTTTCTCTTCCAGGCCGGCTCCGAGAAGCCGCGCAATCATTTCATCGATCGCTTCACAGTCCCACCATTGATCCATGTAAGATTCACCCAAACCCAATGACCCATCGGCGAGCACTCGCCGGTAGAACCGCTCATCGTGCACGACAATGTCCCAGGGACGCGCGCCGTTAATCAAGACATCTGCTTGTCCAAACAATCCCGCCACAGTTTGTCTGAAACCATTGCAAAGCTTGCCTCCCTTATGCTTAGTTTGCGTGATCTCGATCCCAGGCGAGCTATCCATTGAGGCTGCCATAAATCTATTGTGCTTCGTCACGGTAAACTACCGCATGCTCAGCCTCCCGGACCACGCTGCTTAGTGCATTGAGAATCACGCCGAACGACTCTCGCAGGTCGACGACGGTGAACGGAAGACCATGCATACGACACAGTTCCTTAATGTAAGGTGTCACTAGCTTGAGTTTGTTCCGTGGACAGTCAGGGAACAGATGGTGTTCGATTTGGTAATTGAGACTTAGGTATATGAAGTCGGTGAACCAATTGTCAGCGATGTTTCGAGACGTGATAATTTGGTGTTCTAGAAACGACAGCCTGGCATTTCGATCGAGCACTGGCATCCCTTTGTGATTTGGAGCAAAGACGCTCGCAATGTAAAAGCCGACCGTCGCTGGAACGATCGTGATAAAGAGCACCGCCTTTAAAAGATCAAATACGAGAAACGGAAGCACATACCAAAGAAAAAAGCCCCCCAGATGAAGCGACATTTCGCCAAGGATACTGAGGCGAAACCCTGTTTTTACCTCACGAATAAAATACTCGATGTTATTTTTGAATTGAAACGAGTAGGCGAGCAAGAATGTTAGCGGAAAGTAAAAGTAGGCCTGGTAACGTCTTAGAACCCGTGCCAATCCCGTTTTCGATGCGTATCGTGTGCCGGTAAACGAAAAAAGCGGAATGTCGATATCAGGATCGTGTCCTTCCTGATTCGGATGCCCGTGATGCGCATTGTGCTTGATTTTCCAAGCGTTGTAATTCATCAGAGCAAGTGACGCACAAATCGTTCCCGCCACATCGTTCATGATTTTGGTTTTCAAGATCATCATGTGTGCGGCATCGTGCATGTATCCTCCGAGTTGGCTTAAGCACATCGCCAGCAGCATTGCGATTATGCTAAACAGAATCGTATTCGCAGTGACCGCCAAAAAATACCAACTAATGGCGATGGCCATCAAAACAAAGAGCGCATGTAGTGCGTAGAACATATATGACCGCTTAAACAGCTGCGCTGCCCTTACACGCTCATGCAGTTCTTTGTAGAGTTTTGCACCTTCGAGCAAGGCAAGTTTCGGTCTATATGTCGATGCTGTAATTTCCATCGAAAAGTAGTAAGATGTGCCTTTTGGCGAGGAAGGGAGACTATTACATTGGAGTCTTGGAGAATATCGTCAGCGGTTCTGCCAGCCTTGGAGAAGCGTGGCAAGGAAAATGTTCGAATCCGTCCAAAATTTTGATGATTTCACCGGAATGAGAAATGCACGTTTACGAAGTCCGCGCGCGTAAAGATCATCGCGGTGTCGATATAATTATTCCGCTTTCTAAATGCCGAATTATTCGGCACAGTCAATCAAACCGGCGACCAGGAGAGCCAAATAAAGCTGTATGGGAAATTCATCCCGTAATGGAAATCCAAACGGCGAACGAAACGGCGAACTAAGTGACATACACTTATGTTACGCGGCGGCGCTGATGTATGGACTTTCCTTGGTTGATGAAAAAGCTTTTGAACGCGGAGAACTTTTTATTCCTGTCGATATATGCCGCGAAAAATGCCGGCCTGAGATTGATTACCAGTACCTGCGCGATTTTGTTCAAACAGTCGGAACCCGAATTGCCAAAGCGAGCCATTTATGAATGCACCATTAGAATTATTATTCACGATTTACAGCAAAGGAAAACGCTACGCTGGCAATGTACTGCGTGAGAAACCATGCAACGACTCCCTAAGCGACGGCCCGCGCGATAAACATTGCGCCGCTTCAGCTCGGCGAAGAAGTTCGTTGGATTCACTCTGCGCGCTTTGACGAAGCGCTTGTTCACGCTAGCAATTCTACTTTGATGCGCGTGACTTGAAAAGCGCGTGAAGCGTCCAAAACAATAAGACTACCTGACTGTCAGCGCTCACGTCACAGCTTTCGATCCGTGTCGTCGAACGGAATAACGCACTCGACATTGCCGCTTGAATCCAAAATGCGAATTTGGCCTGAGCGAAAGCTCGCGCGGCGATTTCGAGCAAAACAACAAGCCGCCAAGCGGTGATGCGTGACGGCTGGCTGCGCATCAGCGTTAATCTCGGTGCACTCAGCCTCCAAGGTTGTCCATGACGAAATAGGTCATGTTGATGTTCTTGCACGCGCCATGGTCGAGATGGGCATATATCAACGGTGCCGCTCATTCGATTCTCGGGTTGGTTAGGAATCGCTGTTCTGATCGGGAACACGATCGGCTCTGGAAACTTCGCAATCCCCGGGAAGTCGTACGGGCGTTTGCCTTCCACCGGACGAGTTCCTGTGCACAAGATTAGGGTCGACTCTGACAATAAGCGGTGAGCGCGATGCGTTCGCCCGTAAGAATCAATGGCTGAGACGCAACCCCAACTCCATCCGGCTTTGCTGAGATTGTCAGCGATGATCTCCCAGTACTTCACATAATTGGAACGGAGCGGTGTGTTGGTTTTATGCGCACCGTCACACCGCCCCAAGCCACTTCAAGTTTTGCCTTGGGTCTTGCTGAAGTGTTGTCCAAGACCAGCATTAGGCTATTTCGCTCCATCCGGCATCTGCGATTGGGCGGTTGCCAGCTTGCCCAGCCGGCGAGCCAACACGGCCACACTCATCAGTCTTTCGGGTTCTTCCATTTTTCACACATAGAACCGTGTCAACCCTGTCATTCGGCGATCACCACATCACCATTTCAATTTCTTAGGCGCTTCACGGAACTTGGCGAACAATTCGTTCACTCTGGCCGGGCTGAGTTCTTTGCAATTCTTGAGCGTGGCGCCGATTGCTTGAAATATTTCGTCCATCGTATCCAAAACAATTTGTATCGGAATCCGTTCTTTCCGCAGCACTTCTTCGCGAACTTTATTCAAAGCCGCCTGGCTGCGGGCCTGTTCGGCGCGGGCTGCTTCCAAATTGTCAACGGCGTAGATCAACGGCAGTGCCTCGGTCGATTCGTACAATTTCGCACCCTTCTTGCCGGCTTCGAATGGCACAGACGCGAGACGCTTCGAAATAGTGTCGCGGTGGACGCCGGTCAGTTCCGTGAATTTTAGAATAGGCAGCTTCATTTCACTTTTTCCCTCGTGTCAACCCCGGTCATGCTGCCACTAGAGCAAACAACACGTCTAGAAAACGACGACAGTTGAACCAACCCGCGACCTCTACACCCGCCAGGAAGGACCCGCGCGTGTGCCGTAACCGTAGAAAATCAAAGTGGGGGATTCGGGGCCCGTATCTGCCTTGCGCATTCCGCTAGTTGAGGCGCTCGACCTCTCGCTCAGCCGTTGTCCGGCTATTTTATACGCCGATGAGTCTTTCGTGAGGCAATGACAGATCACGTCAGAACACGAGTGCCGCACTTCCACCTATGAAAACGCGCGTCAGATCAAATCAGAATAAGTGAGAATACTCGTTAGGCAGCAGTGTAAACGAGATGCTCTACCACTGAGCTAACCGCCCCTTTCAAGGCAGGTGATAAGTGATTAGTGAACGGTGATCAGTCAAGCAAAGCATTTTCCGTAGCTTGAACACGAATGAACCGAACCTGTTGACGCGCATCGCGGCAACGGAAAGCGTTTCGTTGTGCACGCCTATGAAATACTGACGGGCGTTTTTGGACATCTCACGGTCTCTGGAGGGCGGAAGGCCCGCACGTAAGACCAGCAACAATAGGTGCAGTAAATTCTGTTGCAGTTTCTGGTGGAAAGATATGGGCCTCATACTATCAAGATACTACCCATGCATGGGTGGGAGTATGGGATGCTAACACAATTAACCCCACACTTGTTTCAGGGTTAACTGCTCCTAATGGAAGTGCAGTATATGGTGGAAAGCTATATGTTGCACTCACTTTTGGGTCTCTTGAGAATGTAAATGGTATTGGAACAGTTGCAGAATATGATGCTACAACTGGCGCTCCGATTAATACTCAGTTTATCTCAGGATTGAATGATCCTTGTGCGATAGTTATCGTTCCTCCTCCGTTTGTGGCACAGATCGAGCAGCCTATTAACGCTGATGGATCAAGTGTGTTTAGTGTTAGGCGCGGAGTCGTACCGGTTAAGTTTACTTTCACCTTGAATGGCGTGGCCACCTGCGACTTGCCTCCGGCAGCCATGGCTCTGACTCGAACTGCCGGCGGGACGATCGGAACTATCGACGAATCTGTTTACGTTGGCTCCGCCGACGCAGGCTCAGACTTCAGAGTTGATAGTTGCCAGTACGTGTACAATCTGCCTGCGAGCGCGCTTGGCGTGGGTACATATCGTATTGACATCCTAATAAACGGTCAAGTTGTGGGCAGCGGTATCTTTGCATTGAAATAAGGGTATCCACAGATTTGATCGCATCAGCCGTCACGTTTTACCACGTGGCGGCTTTGTGTTTCGTTACGACTCTTAAAATCGCCCGCGTGCTCGTAGTTTTTCTCAAGCTGGACGCGCCCCCGTAGAAAGGTCCGGATCTCTCACCGAATGCTACCGGAATTGCGTTGGTGGCGTCAGTCCGACCGCATAACCCCAGTGATTCGGACCGACATGATAGAAATCCCATGGCCACCATACGTGGCGGAATAATTGGCTGCTACAAAAACTGCATCCTCACCAGACGCCTCGCCTGAACCGCGCAGCCTTGTGCCGTTATATGAGAACTCCACTCGGACTGGAAATGAATTTGAGTTTGTGAAGCGCGCGACTCGGGAGCTGCCCGAACTCTCGTACGAAACTGCTACACCGCCTTTTCTGTTTTGCCCTGTTACAACAGCCACTTGTAACATCAACATGAAAACAGTAACAAAGAAAACGTATCGACCCGTTGTTTGGGGAATGGTCATAGCACTTTCCAACAACAAACTGATTGCCTATGTCAATACCGGAGGAGCCATGTGCGAATCCGTCAAAACACGGCAGTCGCCAGGGATCAGGTTGACGAGCTTATTGGATGTGAAGATGGTTTCCGAAGCACTTGAGTCCTAAAGGCAACATAGTCCGGATTTGGTTTGCTGCCCGTCGTAAATAATCAAGGCGCAGAAAAATGAAACGATCAAGAAAGCCGATGCGGAGGAGCGTCAGGATCGAAGCGCAGCGTTGCTCAAGATGCGGTTCCAAGCGACGATCTATCCCGGTCGAAAGGCGAAGACGAAAGATTGGGCTGATGATCTTGACGTCGATCGGGTTCCCGACAGTAAGGGTCGAGTTCGCGCCTTGATAACCGTCGAGGATTTGGTAAGGCTGCTCGATCAGGGTCTGGAAGTTCGTCTCTATCGGGCACACGCTTATGAACCGCTCGATCCGGCATTGATCGTGACAGACAGGTCGTTTAAGCGCTGGCTCGACGAGCAAGTAAGGACCCTCAAGGCCAATCCAGGTCCGAAGCCTTTTCTCAAACCCTGACATCTGAATGTATCGGACGATCGCACAACTCGACGCGGCCATAGATTCGCTGGTTAAGACAAGGCCGGAACTCTGCACTCGCGTGACCTTGAACAATTCGATTGAGGGCTGGCCCATCCATGCTTTGCGTCTGCGCTCTGGGGCCGGGACAAATCGCCGAGGGATCCTGATCGTTGGCGGTATGCATGCTCGGGAGTTGATGAACCCGGACGCGATCATCGAGCTCGCGTTTGATCTCGCGCAGGCCTATACGAGCGAGACCGGCTTGGCATACGGCGGCGCCGAATGGTCAGCCCTCGATATCAGGATCATGATGGAGACGCTCGACATCTGGATGTTGCCTTGCGCCAATCCGGACGGTCGCAATTATGTAATGACCACTGACTGGAACTGGCGGATGAACCGCCGCGACAATCCCGGCACGCCGTGCGACGGCGTTGATCCTAACCGCAATTGTGACTTTCTGTGGCGCGTCATCGGTCCCACTACCGTTTGCAACCCCTGCTCGAGTACACAAGGTTTTGTCGGCAGCCTGCCGTTTTCCGAACCTGAATCCCAAAACATTCACTTACTTTGCGATACGCACCGAATAGATGTCTTCGTCGATGTTCATTCTTTCAGCGAGTTCGTGCTTTTTCCCTGGGGACATGCTCCAACGCAAACAACGCAGCCGCTTCCGAATTTTACGAACCTGCTGTTCGGGTTGTCGACCGCTGGATCCGCCGGGGCATCAGGAGTTTATGCCGCCGTCGGATCAGGTTAAGTACCAGACCGTTGCAACACGAGTCGCGGATGCCATCAGAGCCGTACGCGGTAGCAATTATGTGTTGAAAACCATTTTCCAGGTATACAACGGCACCACCACCGGGACCTCTTCGGACTACGTGTACAGCCGGCACATCTCAAATCCTGCACTCCGAAAGACGTTTGCGCTTGCCTTTGAGACTGGACCAAATACAGGAAACGATCGCTTGTCGTTCCAGCCAGTAGACCCGGAACCGGTCAAATTCGATACCAAGGCCGGACTCGTCGCGTTGATCCAACAAAGTGTTTGCGCGATCGAGTTTATAGGCGAGACGCTGCAGGCACGAACAGTTGAATCCATCCGCGCCGCTCGCGACGAACTGTTGGAACCTAGCGAAAAGGGCCGTGGTTGGATCGACTTCGTCAGCAGCGTCCAGCATGAACTGCTCGGGATCGTGCTTTCCAACAAGGTACTTACCAAGCGAGCCATGAGCTTGTTAGGGCGAGTTCAGAAGTTGTCAGCGGCGAGCGTGAGGCAATTTCAATTGTTAATCGACAACTCAAGAAAGCCACTGGACAAACAGTAGAGACGATTCTCAAAAAACTCGCCAAATCCAACCCGCCGAAATTGTGATCGGGTCGAATGTGCATTCTCATGCTCACTTCGATCGGGTTATGTGACGTAGTTTTAGAGGCGGTGGGGACCAAACTCCGACAGGCAACGAGGCCGCGAGAAAGTCAAGCACTCGTCTTCCGAACCAACGAGCCAACGGGCGAACAATGTGGATTGCAGACGCGCATCGCGGCGACGGAAAGCGTTTCGTTGTGCGTGCGGACGAGAAACTGACGGCGTTTATGGAACTTGAATCGGTGATTCGACTTCAGAAAGGCTAAAGTTATGTTGCTAAGCCTTAGGCAGCTTTACAGAAAAAAGCTCCGCGCCTCTGACGGCGACATCGGCCATGTGGAGGACTTCTATTTTAATGATCAACAATGGGCTATCCGCTATGTTGTCGCGGACACAGGTTCATGGCTATCGGGCCGCTTGGTGCTGATTTCTCCCCATGCTTTCGGAA
>WNFY01005791.1_pt1 | contig 11878 bp, 15 predicted proteins | sample 5400091 | NCBI WGS metagenome assembly WNFY01 (sample SAMN13153364, study PRJNA577476) | soil metagenome | isolation source: 60 cm soil or saprolite under grassland replicate 1 | place: USA:California | collected 2016-06-15 | reverse complement strand
ATACCAACCTGCACTCTAAGAGGCCATTCTAAAATGGGGGAAAGAGGTCATAGAGTGAAGAAGCGTCGAATTGTTCTCAAGTCGTAGCAATTGGTCACAAAGAGTATCAATAACGGCATCAAGGGATACAAAGATACGGTTAGAAAAAGCTTTTTCCCTTATTTCCTCCCAAATATGCTCAACAGGATTGAGTTCAGGACTATAGGCAGGCTGAGGAATCAAACGAATATTTTCGGGAATGATCAGATCTTTGGAGCTGTGCCACCCTGCTTGATCTACCTGTATCACAAGAAAATGCTTAGAAAAAGTGTGACTTACATGTTGTAAGAAAAGATTCATCATTGAGGTGTTAGCAGATGGGAGGATAAGAGATGCCATTTTTCCATCTTTTGGAGCAACAACAGCATAGACATAGGTATACTCACGAATGACTTGTCTTGGTGTAAGCGGTCGAATATGTTTTGGTGCCCATGACCGTATGATCGTGCTTATCCGACCAAAACAGGCTTCATCTTGAGCCATGTTGAGGACGGGCCGATCGTCTTCTGGGTCTCTTGACTGAAGAGCTTCTTCAACTAGTGGTGCAAAGTTTTGCTGGAAAAGCCTCTGTTCCTCTTTATCGGCCTTTGGATGAAAAGGGCGCGGCACCAGCTTTCGCCACTCATGCCGTTTGAGAAGTCGATAGATCGTTGTCTCATCTACTTCATGCCCTACTCTCTTCTCAAATTCTTGCTTGATTTGTGCAACAGTAGTAAGTTCTCCTCGTTATTCATCCTCTCTTTTACTTCTTCTACTGATAAATGTGGCGCTGCTCTTGTTATCCTTGCCATCGCTCTTTCCTTCCGATCTTGGTTTCCTCTTTTCAGAATTCTACCACAGACCGCAAGTTGGTATCAGACCCCAGTTTCCTTACACCGCCGTACGGGTGCGCCACAGCTTTTTGCAAAGCGCTGGAGAGTGAACGTGAGATTCTGTCAGGCCGGATTCCTGTTACGCTCGCGTGCTCACTATTTGCAAAAACGTGAGGCGCACCCGTAGCAAGGGCAGAGTTCTGAGTTTCCTCAAGGAAATCCAGAACATCGACAGGCGCAAAAAGACGCCACTCCGAAGAGTGACGCCAGTTCTGGAATTATGATCATACTGTTATGGCTTGTCCTGTTGCTCTTCGCTTTCTCTCAGCGCCTGCGCTAAACTGTCAAGTTGATGCTTCGTTGCTTCGTCCAGATGCTCATCCTCGCCGACCAGGCGAGAGAGTTGGTCTAAGACAATCCTGATCTCTGCAAGTTGCTGTTCGCTGAATGCTTCTGCAAAGTTGACGAGCAGGTTCTCGACATAGCCGCGCAAGATGCCATAGCCGGCAGGGTAACGCTGATCTATCGGGAGCTGCATACCACGGTCGTGAATATCCTTCAAGGCGGCGATGGTTGCGACGTAAAACCGCTTGTCGCGCCTCTCTTCATAGGTGCTCATTATTCCTCTCACTTTCTCACGGGCCTGATTCGGCGCCCAGGCCCGCTCTATTGTACTGCTCAGATCTACAATGCTGCCTGCTTACAATGACTCCTGTTCGCCAGTGTCGCGGTCCAGACCATTCACTGCCCTGGTCAGCTTGCCCTTTTGCTCGTCGAGCCATTGCAGGAGGGTGAGTGCATCTTCGAACGCGAGATGCACCTCGCCGTGCCCGTCGCGGATCTGGATCTCGTTGTTCGTTCGTTCGAATTCGAAGTTGCGTGAGTGTAGGCCGGTTGTCTCGGTCCAGTTTGCTGGCTTGAGCGCTTCCAGAAAGTCCTCGTGAGTCATGTTGTCAAATGGATCACTCATTGGTTCCTCTCACTTTCTCAATGCTGGCCGAGAATGCCCGGCCAGCTCCATACTCCATGATTTCTCGTCGGTGTTGCCTGCCTACTCAGCTCTTCTTGATGGTACTGAAAGGAGAGACCACCTGATGCCCGTCGCGGTAGAGCTGCAACTTCATCTCAACGTACACTCCTTTGTAGTTGATTGCCCCATTGTGTCCAGCCAGGTTGTTGATGTCGTGCGAATAATTCCAGGTAGGGACCAGGACTACATTGTTCAATAAGTTGATAGAGTTCGTCTGGCTTGCGAGAATGCTCACGTTTCTTGCAGGAGAGGATATTGACTTGGCGGCGACCAGGCGTGAGTGTTCGTAGAGATCCGCGTGTGCCAAACAAGACGAGCTCCGTTACATTGCGAAAGTAGAAGCCCACTCCCCGTCCATCTGGCCCGCCGTCCTTGCGTATTTTGAACCAGACCAGGTTGGTTTTGTAAGTGAACCCCCACGCTTGCATGACCTTGAGTCCTTCGCTAATGAGTGCGTTTGGTACCCAAAGGTAGAGATGGCTGTTTGGCGATGTGAGATCCGCGATAGGTAGGTTCATAATTTTTTCTACTGTCATCGTGGGATAGCGTGTAAGTCGCTGATGCTCAGGAGCGACTTTTCCTGTACGATTCCTGAACTGCCAGGGGGGATCTGCCAGAACGGTATGAAAGATTTTGGGTAGAGCATGAAGCTCAGTGATACTCTCCATTATTTACGCCCCCGGTGAGCAGCTACTAGCCGGTAGCCGTACTGGTCGATCTCGCTGATGTCCAGATCGAGCGCTTGCAGCTTCGTGCGGCAGGTCTCGATCAGCGCCTTGAGCGGTGCAATGAGTGTTTCCAGGTAGCGTGCGGCGCGTGCATCGTCGATCTGAGAGGGGGTGGTGAGCCTTTCTCCGGCCTCATTGGTCATCAGGGCCTCGTAGGGAACGTACGAGGGCCAGTCGCTCGCCAGAGCGAAGACGACGGCCAGCTCCTCTTTGGTAAAGGGGGTTGCACTCTGAATCGTCTGTTGCTGCCAGTCGATCACCATGCTGTAGCCGGTGAGTTGGTCGAGCACGAGCTGTTGTGTTGCTTCCAGGAGTGGCAGGCCGGTGCTCAGATGCAGGCTATGGTAACTAAAGCGCTCCGTCGGTATACTGTCGATGCTGGTCATAAAGGGTTTCATCCTTTCTGATTGGTCGGGACGGGGGCCTACCCGTCCCTGATTTGTGGGCTACTCAATGGTGAAGACTATTCGGACCAGAGAGCAACGCTTGCCATCATTATGATGAGGACAACGGCCATCCAATAGAGCATGCTTGCTGCTACGCTTGCTGATGAGAGTAACGTGAACCAGATCACAGCCGCTGGCAGGCAGAAACATTCCGCTAAGCCACAGAAGATGTCTGGGAACGTCATATGCTCATCTATGCTGCTGGGTTGATACATCTGGTTTATATGAGGTCTGCTTGTCCTGGAAATGCAGGACAAGCGCTGCTTGAAGCGCCTCGTCTTGTTGGCATGATAGCCACATATCCCGTCGCCGTGCCCGCCAGGACAACATCGGCAAGAGTTGCGCGTGTTCAGGTGTCGTGCCTCTGGTGCGAGCTGTGGATAGATCACGTAGAAGAGAACATTCAGTTCGCCCTCTTCGGCCTCCGTCATCTCCCCTTGTTCGCGCAGGTGTCGGTGCCGCTGCTGCTCCGCCTGCGAGCCGGGAGCCGTGGGAATGCCGGCAAAGATCTCATCCCAGGTCTGCGGCCAGTTAGTTTGAATGTTTTCCTTCATTGGTTTTCCCTTTCTAGGTCGTTCATTTTTTGTTGCGTGGAACGCGCTACAAGATCATTGGCCGAAAAGCCAGGGTCGGGATCAGCACCGACCACCCGCTTCAACGGTACTGGCTCAATTCTGACTATGCTCGTTCTGCTAAAATCTTGCTCGCATACTGCCTACTGATGCCAGCTTTACGAGCCAGTTCGACAGGCTCTAAATCCGGATTGCGCTGCAACACTTTGAGCGCCTTTTGTTTCATATTTGGCGCGCTTTTTGTTGCGCCCTCTTTCGGTTCTTTCGGTGTACGTGTTGACAATTTCCTGGTGACTTTGGCGCGCGGTTGTTGCGCCGGTTGTTGCTCATTGCGGTACTCTTCGATGTCAACAATGTGCACATCGCTGTTGACATCGGTGTTGCTCTCGCTGGCCTCCATCTGTTGCGCAGATTGTCGCGTCAATGCTTCCAAATCGGCGCGCAACTGGTGCAGCTGCTCAACCATGCCGGTGGTATCCGGTACGATCTGCCTAACCTCTTGCGCGACCAGGGGCATTAATTGACGGGCGATTTCTTCATAGTCGATCTGAACAGGAACCGACGGCGCTGCAGCCGGTGCCGGTTGCACGGGTGTGATCACGGCTTGCGCCTGGCTGACCATTCTTCGCCCGACGCCAGCATAGACCATTTCCAACAGGCCATAGGCCCAACCGGCGAAACAACGCAGCCCAATCATGCCCGCGCCGGCCTTCACGAAGTTGCCACCATTGGCAGCAAGAGTGTTGAGCGTATAGGCGGTCAGGTACAGAAACAACACCGTCGGGATGGTGAACGCGAGCGCCCACACCCAGGCCATGATGTTGTAGCGGGAGCGTTCGACGAGGAGCCAGTGACCAACCGCATTGATAATGGCGTTGCCGAGAATGATCTCAGGGATAAGCGCCAGCACGATAAGCGCCACGCTGACAAAGTATTGCATGGTCTTCGCGCTCATCACCAGCTCGATCAGATCAGGTGCAACGCTGGTGGCCGAGATCCACAGGACGGCGAATAGGAGCGCCGATTCCGCCACATAGCCGCCCACCCGGATCATCCAACGCGCCAATGCCACAATGAAATGCCCGTTGAGAAAGAAGCCCGCGACCTCGCCCGCGATCGCCAGGGTTCCTGCGAGGTTGGGATGCTTCTGCATCTTGCTCCGCCAGAACCGACGGGCGGCGCTTTCCTCGCTGCCCGCCGACGGTTGCTGCTGTACGATACTTGCCATCTATGCCCTCTCCTTCCGTTTTAGCCCCGCCAGCTCATCGGCCAGGAATGCCAGAAAGCAGAGCACGGCTGTTATCCAGAACACCGCATTTCCTGCTGTCCAGCTGCTTGTCACAGCAAACGCGATGAGTGCCCAAAGTATCGCAAGCATCAAGATGAGCATGCCGCGACCGATCGCCTTGAGTATGAGTATCATCCTATCCTTCCCTCTCCGCTATATGATGCTTGTCGCATACTGGCTTTACTACACGGCTAAACTGTCTATTGCTGGTCCACCCCAGGTAGTCGCGAATGGCACTCCTGGTGACTGGTTTCCCTTGCCGCAACAGTTCAGCATATGCGAGCAGCACCTGTGTCTCTTCAGCCTGTGTATAATCGGGTTCCTCATTCCCCATGTCGGTGGGAATGTTCCCCGCGTCGCGGGAAGATTCCCGCGCATTCCCGTAGGTTCCCACGGGCTTGTAGAGCGGTTCCCGCGCATTCCCGCTCTTCCCGTTCCCCGTGTTCCCCGCCGCATCTCTGAGCTCAAGTAGAGAGGTTTCCGGGGAATGGGAACGCGGGGAATGCTCCTTTGCTTCAAGATCTAAAAGCCTTTGCTCAAGTGGATAGTCCGGCGCAAGTATGAGGTCGTGCCCGTCTGGTGTTTCGGCAACACACTGTCCAGGTTTGTTGTCTTTTGCATTCTTGTTGAGCAGTTCGGTTTGAAGAAAGCCCGCCGAAGACGCCGCGCTCGCCTTCACGCAAAAACAGAAGCCAGCGGTGATATTGGCGAACGCCTCATAGAGATCGTCATCACGATAATCTACCTGAGCACAGATGAGAAACTGCATATTGAGCTTGAGTCCTAGTCCGGCAATCTTATTGACACAATAGATGAGCCGCTCGTAGTCGGCGTTTGCTTGCTCTTTCGCCTCGCCGCGTAACCCGGACGCCCGCGCCTTCAGCTCTTTTTTGAGCATCAGAAATTCTTCCAGGTAGATGACGATGAGCGGCTGCTGACGGACCTGAGTGACACTCATAGCAGCGCGCTGGTCAAGGATCTGGATGAGTAACTCGAGATGCGCAAGCACCTGCTCGTTTGACCTCGCATGGAGCTGCTCAATCCGCCCATCATCGAATCGGACCCTGATGATATGTGGATCGTTCGTGAACAGCTTGCCCGTCCTGTCCTCCTTGTCCAGAATGGCGACCAGAAGATGTTTCGTATCGTGCGTCCTGAGCATGATTTCCAGGAGCGCAGCGGCCATACTGGATTTCCCTTTCTGGCTCGCTCCAATCACCTTGAGATGACGGCGAAAGAAGTTGATGGAGAGCGCCGGATACTTGGGCAGGGTGAGTGAGCGCCCGATATAGATTTTGTAGGAGTTGGGCGTGATATGCGAACAGATCTGCTCTACCGTGAAGCGTGGAATACCAGGAACGTCGGTTGACTGCTGATCGACGCGCACGAAATCCGCGTCGTTGGCGGGTGCCTGCTCATCCTGTGGCTCGTCCTCTTGCACCTGGCTGTCCTGGTCAGGATGGATACCAAAAGCGCGGTCCCACAAGCTCCTGCCTTGTGGTGTCCCCGCTTGCCCTGGCTCCGCTTTCCTGCCCTCAAGAGAAGGCAGGAAAGAAAGCGTGTCGCGCGCCATGTCGTAGATTTCCGGTCCATGACGATAGGCAACAAGTGCGCTGATGCCGGAGAGCAGTAATCCGGTTGCTCCAAAATGAGCGCCGAATGGCAAGGTAGCAAGAAACGTGCTGCCCGCGAACTTTGCGGCAACCGGGGCCGGATATTTCTTTGTCTGCTGTTCTTCGCTCATTTCAGACCTCCCTTACACCATCTCAAGGATAGCGCTGAATACCATCTTGATCCCGATGGTGCCGAAGAAAGCTACCATAAATGAGGTGATCGCGGCAAAAGCGATCTGACCGCCGATGCCACTTGCTATCGTGCCATAGTTGAGATCGGTCCAGAAATCGAAGATGATGAGCAGAAGTGCGCCCGTCTTGAACAGGCCGCTTAGTCGCCCATGGACAGCGGCTCCACCGACCACACAGACGAGGTAGACCAGCTCGATACCCCATCCCCATATCACGGCCTTCGCCATGCCGAGCGGGAGTTGTCCGTGCATCAAGTCCCACGGCTGCCGCAGAATGCCCCAGTCAGCCGAGAGCGTCACGGGCGCGCCATTGAGAATGAAAGCTTCGCTCGTCTGAATCTGGAGCATGAGCGCCAGTAAGAAGAAGCCGATCAGCAGCAATCCGAGGAGCAAGCGGAGCCAGGGAACGTCACCTTGATTGGCGGCAACGTTGCGGGCCGTATTGCGGGCTGTCCGTGTAAAACCATCTCCAGCCATCGTTACACCTCCTGTCGTGCATATGCGGTATAGTCTTCGATCATATCAGTACTGTCTAAGATGTCCAGAAACAGCCGATCGATCTCGCAGCCCGTCCATTCCATGATGAGAAATCCTAATCCGGTCTTATCGGTGGTGCCCTGATCGACAAAGATCACGTCTTCGCGATCGCTAAACCAACGCTCGAATGTCTCAACGATGAGGTCAAGCGCCTGCTCATTGATGGTGATGAAGACGCCTTGCGCGCCTGCAATGGCAACCTGTGGTGCAGGCGTGTAGGGCCGGTTGTAGGGAATTAACGCCTGATTCATCGCACCACATCCTTCTGCCTAATGGCGCGATCGCGCTCGCGGCGCTCTTCTGCCTGCGCCAGCCGTATCTCGCGGTCTTGATCCTCGCGAATGGCCTGTGCACATCGTTTCAACGCTCCAGTTCTGTCGAGCGCTTCGATGACTGTTATCCAGTCCTTCGCTCTCTGCTCGTCCATGTTCAAGTCCTTTCTGACTGCTTGTTGAACGCTTGTTCCCCTTGCATGGCCAGTCCGGACCCATTAGAATGCGAACATCGCAAAGGGGAACCTTTGTGGTAGGGCTCATCTGTGCTTGCTTTGATCGGTTGGGCGCAGGTGAGCAAAAACAAAACGCGCTACGGGTTCAGATATTTCTCCAGGGACTCTCTACGAATACGCCAGGTGCCACGCACTTTCACGCCGTCGAGCTGACCGGCCTTAATCATGCGCCTCACCGTCTCGTCAGAGACGCTCAACAACTTCGCGGCCTCTAAGATGGTATAGAGCGGTTTGTCTAACTTCTCTGGCATGCTGATCATTATGACCTCTCTTTCTGTCTAAATGACTCTACCACCACAAGTCTACACAGATACCACACACACTGTCAAGAGGTTTCCTAACTAATTTCCTGATATTCTTAATTTTTCATCTCACAGAAAGCAGTGTACTGAATTTAGAGAGAAGAGTCAAACGAGTGAATAGTCTTTATTCCCTGCTTGCCTGTCACGCTCTTTTGCCCGATTACTCTTCTTTTCTGTCTATCTGATAATGGTAAATATTGCAAATTTGGTGATGTTTCGTTATAGTAGGGAAAGACATTAGAAAGCGAGCAAGCAAACCATGCCAAGAAGACAACCGCCGCCGGGTTGCATCACCGCAACTGAGGCTATCAAGCTAATCGGGAAATCGCTATACAAGTATGTGGACAAAGGAATCATCCATCCACAAGGGCCATCGACGTTACAACATAAATACTATCTAGCTAGCGAGGTGGAGCGTGTACGCGCAATAGAGCAATCCGCTTTTGAGGAAAAGATAAACAAGATACCGGCTCACTTTACGCCTGCACTGAGCAGTGATATGGATAGCCTCTATGACCTGGCTGTTCGTCTCTTTGGAGGCGTCACTATCAGCGCAGAGAGGCGCAAGGAATGGATAGCAGCGGAGCCCAAAGGTCACTATGTCGTCAGGCACGATGAAACGCGCGAGGTCGTAGCGTATCTCTATCTCCTCTCGCTCTCTCACGATCGCATGCTGCAATACATGAAGGAATGCCGCGCTGGGAACATCACAGGAGAGGAGATAGAGCCACTCACACCTGGCAAGTCTCACGAAGTAGCCATAGCTGGCATTGGCCGAGATCCACGCGCATCGAAACAATATACAGCCGTGCTTCTACACGGTTTCGCTCAGGATCTGGAGACCTGGGGGAAAGCCGGTATTGAGATCAGCCGATTCTATGCATACAGTGAGACGCTTGACGGCGTATATCTCTGCCTATCAATGGGAATGCAGCAATGGGGTAAGCCGCGTTTTCGTGACGGTTCGCATTGCTTCAAGTTCGTCCTGGATGTGCAAGAAAGTGATACCCCCCTACTACGACCATATAAGCAGGCCCTAGCAGAATGGCGGCGCGCACATGGCAAGAGAATGCCAGCGCCGGTACAATCGCGTCCTGAGAGGCAAGAAACGCCCGTACTCTCTCTACCATCCACACGCACGCCTACACGTGAGAAAGCCACCACAGCGCCGCAAGAACGCCCTACAGCACCACAAGAACCGCGTGAGCAGGAGTTGAGCACCTATGCAAGCGAGCGCGACCTGCCACCTGGCTCTCTCAGCTTTCAGGACTTCTTGAGCCAACATGGATTGAAGCGCCATCGACGGCGCGTGTTGGGCTATCTTGAGCGGCAAGGCAACCGATTGCAGCATGAAGCATTCCAGAGCAATCGTCCAAATGAACTCAACCGTTATTTGACACCTGAGCAGCAGAGCGCACTACTCGACTGGCTACGAGCTTCTCACCCCGACGTGTTCAAAGAGTAGTCATAAAATAACTCTATTGGGGTCGGAACGTACCCGACAGTCCCGTTTGTTCAAGTACAAGGCTCTGGCAGGTGTCAGAGCCTTTATGATGCCCTGGACGCTATACGAATGAGGAAACAATCCAGACAGAGAACATCGAGAGAAGTCGCGCTGGCTGCATTGTGGCGCAGGCAGACGGCTTTGCGACAGCCTGAGCAACGCGTCTCACAATGCTCAGCGCAGGTCTTGCATCTCAGGATGATAGCTTGTGCCTCATAACGCTCTCGTTTGTGTTTAAATCGCCGCATGCCTTGTTCCTCCTCATCGACCTCGATCCCGGTCTCGATCCAGATTCCGTAACCGCTGCTGCAACTGTTGTCGCTCGGTATTGCGTTGCTGAGTTTGCATCTCCCGCTGCCAGGATCGTTTCAGCTCCTTCCGATACGGATGAAGAAGCATCGCCATCAGCACCATACCGATGATCACGCCACAGGTTAGGCCGATCATCAGGGCCCATGGTGCGGTAATATCCATATGCGTATCCCCTTCCACTAGCGATCGTAACGAGGCCGAGCCATCGCCACGCCCAACAGCACCCCAACCAACAGTGCAATCAGAGCGAGAATCACTGCCATCATCAATAAATTTGAAAGGCTGAGACTGACCATGATATCCATCGAGCAACCTCCTATCATTCGCGGATGTCGATCCTGATGCTTCGATCATTTCATGCTATACTCTCATCAGGCCACGCTTTCCTACTGAAAAGTTTATCTGCTCCTGAGCGAACACGAGGGGTAACGAGGGTGACTCATCGGGGACAGTTTGGTGACAGTTTTCCGGCAAGCCGAAAATTCTATCGAAATCGAGCGAATAAAGAGGTACACTAGAAGTAGTTGTAAGAGGTCAGCGCATGGAGAAGCATCCATTAAAGGTGATTCGGGAAGAGAATAACCTCTCCATAGACCAACTCGCAGCCGAGACCGGCCTGTCAGACCGAACCATCAAGCGCGCTGAGAAATGGGAAAGCATCAATCCCACCTCGCGCCGGATACTCTGCAGCTACTTCAACAAAACCGCTAAGGAACTGGGGCTACTTCCACAGACAACCTCAACGATAGAAGAAATGGAGCGGGCTATGAACAACTTAAGAAGAAAGCTTATTACTGGAACGCTCGTCACAGTCAGCAGTGCCCTGGTTTTCCCACGCACCAACACCGATATTGTCGATCGCGTGATGTCAGCATTAGCCAGGCCATCCCACATCGACGGTGCTACTCTCACACATCTGGAAACCGACATGGGCAACTACTGGCAGCTGCTTCCCGACATCATTGGCTCATCCTCACCACCTTTACTTAAATGCGTCGAGGATCAACTCAGAACCGTCATGGAGTTTCTGAGCGCCCCGCAGGAGGATGTGACCGAAAAGCGACTCTGGAATCTCGTAGGAGAGTTGACCCAGATCGGGGGACAAATGGCCTTCGATATGAAAAAGCATGACCTGGCCGCCGCATATTATCGGAGTGCCATCAACGCAGCGCAGCTCGCAGGCAACGATGCTCTTACCTCAGTAGCGTTGACACGCATGAGTTTCTTACCTACCTACGACAAAAAGCCCTGGGAAGCTATCCCCTACCAGGAAGAGGCCCAACGTCTCGCAGCCAGCAGCGCCACACCCACAACACGTGCATGGATTGCCGCAGTCACCGCAGAAGCACACGCCAACATTGGCAATGCTCTTGGCTGCCAGCAGGCGCTAGAAAAGTCGGAACAGGCCGACAACCTTGCTACCCTGAACAATGATCCCTACAGAACCGGCTTCGATCAGGTCAAAGTAGGGGGATACAAGGGAGCATGCTATCTCAAAATTCAGCAGCCAGAGAGAGCGCTCAGCTCCCTACAAAGCTCACTAACCACGGTAGAGCTATCGAGAATACGCTATCAGTCAATTCTGCTCACAGACATTGCGAATGCATACAGCCAGCAGGGAGAGCATGATGAGGCAACAACGTATGCCAACAAAGCGTTAACACTTACAAAGCACACACGGTCAGCAAACGTTCTAGGCCGCATACAAGACTTCAGATCTCAGCTACCAGCAGGATACTCAGCCGCAACAGACCTGGATGAGCAAATCCGGATGCTCGGTCTGTAAACATCACATTCCCATCATCGAGCGGGTACTCAATCGGGTACCCGCTTTGTGTTGTTGGTAAATGCCCAACGAAGTGGTTCTCCCGCCCTTTTGATGAAGCTCGCTTGCTTGTTACTGCCCAGAATTTGCTGCCAAAAAGGCCCAACGCTCCATTTTACGTACTCGTCCATTGCACGATATCCTCCTGCCAGAGAGGAGGGAGCTTCTGGC
>WNFY01007092.1_pt1 | contig 11879 bp, 9 predicted proteins | sample 5400091 | NCBI WGS metagenome assembly WNFY01 (sample SAMN13153364, study PRJNA577476) | soil metagenome | isolation source: 60 cm soil or saprolite under grassland replicate 1 | place: USA:California | collected 2016-06-15 | reverse complement strand
GCAGGGGCAATCGCATCAGCACAGAAGTCAACTGAGGAACGGAGAAGGGACCTCTTTCACACGGCTCGTCAGTCACTTGGGACTATTCTCGAAGAACTTCTTGAACGGATTCTTGATGCTGCGCCTTCAGCCACTGTTACTCGGTCGCCGAATCTGATCGTACAGCTTGGAGATGGGAGGCTGTCGGTCGATTCAATACAGCCTGCACCGCCCAAATGTCTCGCAGCTTTTAGCGGTCCACCCGCATTCGATGTGATTGCTCATACCGCTATCGCTGTCCATAAACCCCGCGATCGGTACGACTATGAAGGACGCAGTCACTCGCTGTGGTTCTGCGATGCCTACGACGAGGGTGTCTATCGCTGGTTCGAGACAGCTTTCATGGTGTATCCTTTGATTCCACATACAAGCTCTGTGAATCCATTCGCCTTCTCTCCTACAGACGAGGAGGCAGCAGAAGCATTCTCCCCGACAACGGCAGAGTACCAAGTAGCGTGGGAGCCACTGCCATTCGATCAAGGAGATGAGGAGCAGTTCATTGAACGCTGGCTGGGATGGTTCGCTGGAGCCGCCGGTGGAGCACTTCACATGCCTTCACAAATGCCAGAGAGCTCTGGTGGACGCCATCGGAGCCCGAGTTCAACTCTAGCGGTGTCTTGAGCGCGCCCAGCGCAAAAGTGTAGCGCGCTCTCGGAGAGGGAGGAAATTGACACATGTTCATTGTGAGCTGACAAATGTTGTTGACAGTGCCAGAGAGCACACTGCACAATTGCTATCGAGGAGGCTTGACCATGCAAACCTAAAAACCAGGTCATAGACAGACAAAAAAATAGCCAGTTTCAAGAACGAAGCTCCAGGCGGCGGCCAAACCAAACGGAGCAACGATCTCAACGCTGGCGAAAAGGCTTGCGCTCACAAGGTGAACGCAAACGTAACATCTGCTGTTGTTACGATAGCGCATAATTCCTCGCCTGTCAAGGGTTATGCGCAGGTGTCCTATTGCTTTCCTGCCTTGCGGAACGCTCACAAGGTAGATGTCAGCACGGTCACAGGGCGAGCGCTAGCCTTCATTGGATGTATTCATCTTAAAGTAGAAAGAAGGCGCGTAGTATGCCCCAGACTGAAATGATGGTACCCTTCGTGAAGGGTATCTCTCGCCCTGTGCAGGCAGGTATTTGCCTGAAGCTCGCTGGTTCCCGTGTCCTTGACGGAAAGCACGCACTCATTCCTCAGTGCTCGATGCAGGGGAAACGACTTCCTATAGCCGTTTGGCTACTTGTCGTTGGAACGAGGAGGGAGGTAGCACATGAGTGACACCGCCCTGCTTGAGAAGCCCCCTGAGCAGCAAGACAGCGGCGATGCCCAGGAGCCGCCGAACAAGTACCTCTACCCGGAGTTTTGCAGCTACGCGGGCGAACGCTACCTTGACACGATCATCCAGCAGATCCTGCCCTATGCATTGTGGAGGACGTGGCACTACGCGGTCGATTACCAGGCCCCTGGTAACGTCTGCTATGTGGGGACAGCGCGCCTTGCCAGCCGCGTCAAGCCTGGCATACGGAAGATCGAGTTAGACTTCCAGGAACTTGAAGCCCGGCAGCTCATGCGGAAGTATGCGGCCCGCCTGCCCATTGCGCAAGACGATGGCTCTCTCAAGAGCGAGGCCGTGACTGTCAAAGACTTCACAGCCCTCTATGCGCTGGCACACGAGTACCATCTCTGGACGCATTCAGACGAGTATATTCCGGCCGCGCGGGACCAGATCGATCTCATCCTGGACGATCTGCGCCTGCTCGCCAAAGTGCTCCGGTTTGACAATTACCGGCGGCTCATCGAGTGCCGCAAGCCTGGCCGCAAGGCCAAAGTTCAGCCGGTCCACCTCTACTATCAGTGCGTGCGCCCGGAGGACCAGGAAGGCTGGGAGGACCTCCCCGATCAGCCTACATCCCTTCGCCAGGGGGTGCAAGAGCCTGGAACATCCGACCAAAATACGAATCTTTATTCCAATGGTCCTGATAAAACTTCTTCGGCATATCGAGAATCGAGGAGTGAAGAAGATTCACCGGAGAAAGTTTCGATTTCGAGCGGCTTCGGAGATGTAGTCGGCGCGACTATAGGAAATCCAACGGCGAATCAGGTGACTGAAACGGACGAAGGAACGGAAGAGACGCAAACGAAATCGAAATCGAAATCGAAACAACCGAATCCCCCCACCCAAGAAGAAGTGGGCCGCGCGGCGCGGGCAAAAGATGCAAAAGAGTATAATATAGAAGAATTGAAGCGCGATCCCTACGCGATGGCGGCAGCGCTGCTGGAGATGCGGGAGCGCGGCGAACTGGGTGGTGATCCGCAGCCTGCCCCAACGAGCCGCAGCCAGAAGCCAAAGAAGAACCAGCGTCCCCGGCGGATGCCACCGCAACCGCTCATCACCACCATTGGCAAGTTCGCTCAGGACCTGGGCGACAACCAGAAGTTCGTGCAGTCGGATATCACGCGGGCAACAAAAATCTACTTTGCCTCGACGCAGATCTTCAGCGGCTTCCAGAACGGCTGGTTCAGGGAGCAGCTCGAAGCAGCCTTTGCTACCACCCTTCATGCGCGGGGCATCAAGAAGCGTATGCCGTACCTCTTCTCAACCCTGGAGAACCAGCTGGAGTTCACCGCGGAGGAATTGGCCTTTATCCGCAGCGATGAGCCGCTGTTCGCCGACGGCGACATCGGCGACTTCGTACGGGAACTCCAGCGCCAGCATAAGAAGAGTGGCAGCACACTGGACTATACTGAGTGGGTACGGCAGACCTGGCTTTCACCTGGACCAGCAGCGCGATTGTGACCGCAGTGCCGCCGTCACACAGGCTGGCCAGGCCGCTGAATGTGACAGCAGGCCTACGGTCACACAGAGCAACGTGAGCAGATCTGCAGGGGTGATGGCAGGTGCCTGTCACGAGCCAGCTCGCGACCTGCAACTGTGACCCCGGATAGCGTGTCACGGTCTGAGCCTATGACCTACTATCGGGGTATGACGACGATTCGATCAAAATTGGGCCATTTGACAGAACTTGAATATACCCGAATTCTTACTATCGCACCTAATGTGCAAAAATGATATACTTTGACTGATACTCAAGATAGCATTTTCGTAGTAGAGGTTTGAGCACGGTAGGAACCAAAAGTCGGAATAGAGGAGAAAAAACAACTGGTTTTCTTCGTCTGGAGAGGAAAAAACAGCAAGAACGACTTTTTTAGAGAGACATTTCTCTTGAAATTGCTTCTTTACGATCTGGAAGAGGGCTTCCTCTGTGCCTCTCCAGGCCGGTTCAACAGGCTATTCCGACTTTTGGTTCCTACCGTGCTCAAACCCCTACTGTATTGGGCCAAGTAGAGCAAAAGGAAATATGGCTATCCTCGCTTCGTTAGGATGAGTCTTCTAAAACTCTCCTCATCTCGCGTCTATCTATTATGAGATATTGTTTATGAACTGCTGAATATATTAGGTACCGAGTATTTCGACTGAGCATGTTCTAAAACATAAGAAGCCCGTAGAACCAGGAATGAAAGCTACAGCTTCCAATTAGATGTGTACAAAGATAGATATCCGTAGAAGTTACTCTTTCCTAAGCTTAAAAAGATTTTCACTGAACAAAAATCTCGTATAAAAAGGCTATTTTGATGCACGACACACGGTAAGACAAGCATTCGGTAGGCTTGATCGAGAGTAGTTTGGCACAGGAGAGATACCTATGACAGCCAAATATACCGGACAACAGAAGGTCGATCATGCATCGATATCTACTTCACAATTCGTTGGGCGCCAACGCGAGTTGAATCTGATCTGGGACCACTACCATGCAGCCAGTAATGGGAATGCTCATGTTGTGTTCGTTTCAGGAGAACCAGGGATTGGCAAAACTCGTCTCCTCGATGAGGTTGGCGCGCTTGCTACGAAAGATGGAGCGATAGTCCTGCACGGTGGCGCATCCGAGGCAGAGGGCATGCCACCGTATTTGCCGTTTTTGGAGGCCCTTGGCCGACACATTCAGGTTACCCCTCTGGACCAGTTGCGTACGCAAGTTGCCGCGGCACCTGAGGAACTGGCCACGCTTTTGCCCGAGCTGATCACCCGTCTCGGCGACCTTCCTGCATCTCGGCCATTGCCTCCTGAGCAGGCACGATTTCGGCTGTACGAAGCTATAGGAACGTTCCTAGCAGTCATTGGCGCAGCACATGCACTGGTCCTCATACTCGACGACCTGCAGTGGGCGGATACCGCCAGTCTGGACCTGCTGTGTCACCTTGCACGCCACCAGTCGAACGCTCATCTGCTCGTGCTAGGTGCCTACAGAGAGAGTGAGATTGAGCGGAATCCCGCGGTTGCCCGTATCCTCGTCGAGCTCACTCGTCAGCGCGTGCTCGCGACTGTCGCAGTCGGTCCGCTCTCGGTTGAGGAGACCGGAATGCTGGCTAGCAGCAAACTTGGCGTCTCTCTCAATACAGGAGTGAATGCGCTTTTGCACGCACAAAGCGAGGGCAATCCGTTCTTTGCAGAGGAACTCTTAGACGGGTGGATTGAGGAAGGTGCCCTGGTACATGTGCACAACCAGTGGATTGCAGTCACCCCTCTCAATCATGCACTGCCCCCAAGCATTGTTGCTGCCTTACAGCAACGCTTCACACGACTCTCTGCGAAGAGCATTGATCACCTGCGGGTTGCAGCCATCATTGGGCGCACTTTTGATCTCTCCCTGATCGCTACAGTGCAGGAGCAGGGGATAGAAGCGGTGGAGGAGTATCTCCTTGAGGCTGCACATGCACATCTCGTCCGAACCGATCAGACGGGAAGGTTCACGTTCAGCCACGACAAAATTCGTGAGTGTCTGTACGCTGAAGTCAGCACCTCTCGTCGTCGACGCCTTCATGGGCTGATTGGTCACGTCCTTGAGGCCCAATATGAGCCCGAGAAGACCATGAGCATGTATCACTTTGCCGAGCTCGCCTTCCACTTCGCTCGCAGTAGTGATCGGGATCGCGGTATTGACTACTCGAAGCGGGCCGCTGTATATGCACTGCACATCTATGCTGCTGAAGAGGCCATGGCCCACTATCGTACAGCTCTCGAACTCCTCCTTGCAGAGGATCAACGGCGTGGTGACCTGCTGCTCGGCTTAGGCGAGGCGGCTCTCCTGGCGGGCAAAGAAGAGGAGGCAGAGACCTGCTATGAAGCTGCACAACGATGGTTGTCGCAAGGGGAAGGCCAGGAGGTTGTTGCGCGGGCAGTTCATGGCCTGGGGCGAGCGCTGTGGCGGCAGGAGAAGCGAACAGAGGCCTATGCAGCGCTGAAGCACGCGCTGGACCTGTGTGGCGATCACCTGTGTGCGAAAGCTGTAGAGGTGCTGCTCGATCTGTCCGTCCTCCTCATGGTCTACATGAGACAGCACGATGAGGGCATTGCGTATGCACAACAGGCCGTGGAGATGGCACGCAGCCTGGGAGACCTGCGCCTGGAGGCGATGGCACGTCGAATCACCGCAGGAAACCTCACGCTTCATGGGAGTGATCTCCCGTCTGCCGTCCAGTTTCTCGAGGGTATGCTGACACAGGCAGAAGCGCGTGGCGATCCGTCGGAAGCAGGAGAGTGCTGCCTCAACCTAGCCGTTGCCTCCTACTGGATGGCTTCGGTGAGACGTTCCCTTGACGTGGGTAGACACCGGATTGCGCTGCTCGAGCGCAGCCGAGAGCCGTACCAATTGCGGACAGCGTACACCTGGCGCGTCCTCCTGTTCGCTTCGCAGGGGACGTGGGCAGAGGCCGAACAGGCGATAGAGCAGGCACACCCTATTGTGGATCACCTTGTGAGCCCCATGCCCGCTGCGTTCCTGCGTCAGTTTCAAGGCTTTCTCGCGTACCAGCGGGAAGACTATCCGACTGCTGAACGAGAGTTGCAGGCTGCACTCGTGGGCCAGGATCTCCAGATGGGTCTTGGCGAGATCATGTTCTATGTTGGTCTCCTGGGCCTCGTTCAAGCAACGATGGGCAAAAGTGAAGAGGCACGTGCCGCTATGGCGCAAGAGGAGCGCCTTCTTGACGCCTTGCCAAATGGCATCCTGCCGACGGCACCACTCCTGATGTGTCTCGCGCTGACGGCAATGACCCTCGATGAGCAAGCGCGAGCTATCCAACTCTATTCACCCCTACGCGCCTTCCAGGGACAGCTCTACTGGTTTCTGGTGGATCGCGTGTTGGGAATGCTCGCTGCTCTGCGAGGCAACTGGGAGGTGGCAGCAGCCCACTTCGCCGCCGCCGAAGCCACCGCTCGGCGCGAAGACCTGCGCCCTGAACGAGCACGGATTCTGCAAGGACAGGCCGAGGTCGAGTTGGCTCGGGGGGATCAAACCGGTCTCCTGCGTGGCAGGGATCGCCTCAATGAGGCACATGCTCTCTTTGAAGAGCTAGGCATGCTGGCTTCAGCACAGCAGGTGCGTCGGCGACTGCACTCCCTTTCCCACGCACCCGGTCCCCTCACGCCCTCGGTTCTTCCTGCCCACCTGACCCAGCGCGAGGTCGAGGTGCTCAAGCTCGTCGCCCAGGGCAAAAGCAATCGCCAGATCGCCCAAGCCCTATGCCTCACCGAAAAAACCGTCACGAATCACCTCACCCATATCTTCAATAAAACCGGTTGCGAAAACCGGGCAGCGGCAGCCGCTTTCGCGCTCCGTCACGGGCTGGCCTGATCTGCTCGTCAAATGAGACGTTTGGCGAGGTTCTGGGAGGACCCTCCCAGATCATGCCGCCTTTCTCTCCTGCGACAAACTCCTCCAGAAATGGGAGGTTTCTCCGATGGCAAAGACTCCTTGAAGAGGATACACTTCCACTAACACCTGAAGAACCGTATGTGCTACCAAGCTTTCGTCTCTGTGTACATGCAGGAACGCTGGAAGAACTGAGGAGAAAGAGGCGACGGAGATGTTCGTGACCATTTCCACGTACCAGGCGAGGGCCGGTGAAGAGGATGCCATTGTAGCCTTGCATGAGAACTGGCAACGTACCCTGCAGCCAAAGGCAGCGGGCTACATCTCGGGGGAACTGCTCAGAAACGTGGCGAACGCGTGCGAATTCATGGCGATTATGCGTTTCGAGAGCCGGGAGTCTGCCCAAGCTTTAGCGAACGACCCAAAGCAGAATGCATGGTATAGACGTTTAGTAAGCTTGGTTGAAAACGTACCGGTGCGTGCAGAGTACAACAGCGAGTGGCACTGATAAGTAACATACCAGGGTTTCACGGTATAAAGAAAAAGCAGCACGTCTGTTCTGCGACGCATTTCCTTTTAGGAAATGCGTTCGAATGTGACGATCTGCCCGTTCTTTTCTTTAGTCTAGACATCAAATGGAGGTTAACTATGCCAGACATTGATCCGAAAATGAGGAAGTCGAAAGAGGCAATTGAAGCTGATCTGCTGAGCAGGCCTGGGGTCGTCGGAGTCGATATCGGGTACAAGGAAGTCGGGGGCCAGCAGACTGATATCCTGGCGATTCGTGTGTTAGTCCGTCAAAAGAGGGACGTCCCGGCCAACGAACGAATCCCCACAACTATCGAGGGGTATCCCACAGACGTCATCCAGCGTGAGATTCAACTCCATGTTCTTAGGGTTCCGGTAGGGGAAGTCGTACCGGAGGCAGACACTGGGAGCTACGACCCCTTGGTGGGGGGAATCGGTATCGGCCCATGTCGGTCCGTGGGAGGATCTATCTTTGCGGGCACTCTCGGCGCGCCTGTTGTCGATAATGCCACGAGTAGTCCCATGCTTTTGAGCAACTTCCACGTGATGTGCATCGACAACACATGGCAAGTTGGCGACACGATGGCGCAGCCCTCGCTCATCGACACCGGCTCCTGTCCAGGCTCGGTGGTTGGGGCATTGCAGCGGGCCTCACTAGGGGGCCAGGTTGATTGTGCCATAGCCAGCCGTTCGGCGCGGGGCATAAGCGGTCGGATCGCTGACATCGGTCGGATCGCGGGCACCAATACGGCGACGCTAGGCCAAGCTGTGCGCAAGCAAGGCCGGACCACTGGACTTACGTACGGTACCGTTGACGGTATCCATGCCACTGTCCAAATAGACTACGGCAACGGGATTGGCCTCCGTAAGCTCACCGAACAAATCGGCGTGAAGCCAGATACTACCCGCAACCCCAAATTCAGCGACCACGGCGACTCCGGTGCCGTCGTTGTCAACGACTCGAACGAGGTGGTGGGTCTCAATTTTGCTGGCAACGACACTGGCTATGCATATGCTAACCCAATCGCTGCCGTCCTGTCATCGCTCAACATAAGTTTTCACATTGGCACACCTGACTTCAACTACCAAGGGGCAGCGTTCCTTGGAGGGGCAGCCAAAACCTGGACCGATGTGCAGTTCATTCCGACGAGTTGGGGAGTGCTTGCTTTCAACCCCAGCGATGGCTCCTTCGTAAAGTGGTATAACACTCCTGGGGTTAGCTCTGATTTTAACTATCAGACGGCAGGGGTCCTTGGAGGAGCACCCAAAACCTGGACCGATGTGCAGTTCATTCCGACGAACTTTGGGGTGCTTGCTTTCAACCCCAGCGATGGCTCTTTCGTAAAGTGGTATGACACTCCTGGGGTTAGCCCTGATTTTAACTATCAGACGGCAGGGGTCCTTGGAGGGGCAGCCAAAACCTGGACCAATGTGCAGTTCATTCCGACGAACTTTGGGGTGCTTGCTTTCAACCCCAGCGATGGCTCCTTCGCAAAGTGGTATCCCACTCCTGGGGTTAGCTCTGATTTTAACTATCAGACGGCAGGGGTCCTTGGAGGAGCACCCAATACCTGGACCAATGTGCAGTTCATTCGGACGAACTTTGGGGTGCTTGCTTTCAACCCCAGCGATGGCTCCTTCGCAAAGTGGTATAACACTCCTGGGGTTAGCTCTGATTTTAACTATCAGACGGCAGGGGTCCTTGGAGGAGCACCCAATACCTGGACCAATGTGCAGTTCATTCGGACGAGTTGGGGAGTGCTTGCTTTCAACCCCAGCGATGGCTCTTTCGTAAAGTGGTATGACACTCCTGGGGTTAGCCCTGATTTTAACTACCAAGAGGCAGGGATCCTTGGAGGAGCACCCAATACCTGGACCAATGTGCAGTTCACTCCGACGAGTTGGGGAGTGCTTGCTTTCAACCCCAGCGATGGCTCCTTCGCAAAGTGGTATGAGTGGTGATTACCCACAACTTAACTATGGGGTCACGATATCAAATCCTGAAAAGTGTACGCTAAGCAAAACGGGAGGTCGTGCTGATTTACTCATTTGGCTCATATAATAATTTGGTAGGAGCAGTGCAGAGGGGTGGCCCCGAAAGGGGTATACTGATGGAAGCAGCGGGAGAGCCTCAGTATTGGCTTGAGGCCTGTTCAGCCATAAAGTGAACAGTGATCTCCTTGTGAAGACGGCTCCCCGTCCATCAGGGTTAAAAGGGTCTATGAGGCTTGTTGCAACAGCCAGCGGCTTTCCATCTGAAGCCGCTGGAGCCAGATTGCCTATCCAGCATGAGCTGACGCTCGCCCTGGTTGGTCGGGTTTCTCGCTGATCCTGGTGCAAGACCGCACCGAATAGGATGTAGAGGGATGGTGAAATTCAGCAAAGGCAGGTGTTGTACTGGCTACTTGATACATCCGTTCAAAAAATTGATCGATTATGGTGTAGCTTTTTGATAATTCTATGACGCTTACCACAAACAGCTTTCTCAATGGGAGAGTACTTAGACCTGCCAGCAAAGGTCTCTCCATCGCTAAGAGAAGAAAAAGGCCATGCTGGCATTACGCTAGATAATTATCAAATTTTGCCGCCATCGAGTAATCACATTTACACTTATTGACGGAGGTAAATCTATGTCCGATGAAAAAAACGAAAACCTTAAGGCAGTCTATGAACAACTTTGTGATAGCTATCGTGCCATTGACGACTTTCGTACGAAACTGCTGGGATTTCTGCCCTTAGCAACAGGGGGTGGAATATTTCTCCTTTTAGGTCCTCTCAGTAATCAAACCCAGCGCTATTTGGGACCTATTGGGGCCTTCGGGGTGGCTATTACCTTTGGGTTATTCTGTTACGAACTTTATGGAATTAAGAAATGCACCCATCTCATAGCGGCTGGAATGCAGATTGAAGGGCAGCTGGGCATCGATGGGCAATTTATAAAACGTCCTCCCGGAGTCGCTGGCTTCATTGATGAACCGTTCGCTGCTGGCATCATCTATCCAGCCGTGGGAGCAGCGTGGATGTTTTTAGCTTTGCCCTTCCCGCGGCCTCAGGATGCTGCGTGGCCACCATATGCTTTGTGGATTGCGATTGTCGTCTTTCTCGTTGGCCTTGCTGTCTCAGTATTCTATACTTTCTGGTTAGCTTGCTGGTTAAAGAAGAACCGCGCAAAACCTGTAAAGTCTTGATGGCAAGTTACAATTTCTGATGACAGAAGTTCGGAACAAAGGAACACATTTCGCGAGTCTCCGCTGCTTTTCTTCTCTAAAGAACCAAAGGACATGTTATGGTTCCTAAATCGGACTCGGGTAGAGGATATGCGTCAAAGATACCACTTCTGTTACATTGTCTGCTTACTATGAAGCAAGGTAGAAAGCCAACCCCCGGACCGTTTATGTGTCAAAGGGAAGGACGTTATATCGGCTCTCCGACCGGTTTGGTGGAGGTCGCTTGTTGTGTGGTAAAATGAAAGCGTAAATGCCTCTTGGCACCAATTCTCTCATGGAGTGTTCCCTTGTCTCTCGATCTCCTCTTTCCCCATCTTCACGACTTTCGTCTGCTTTCCTACAGCAGAGAGGCCACGCGTCTGGTCCTCACCTGTGAACGGGTGACGCCGAGCGTGCCCTGTCCGGTGTGTGGCACTGCCGCTCATCGGATTCACAGCCGCTATGAACGCAGCGTCTGGGACCTGTCGGTTCAGAACCTGCAAGTCCTCCTGTAAATTTTGGAATTTCGTGAGCGGAAATCGGATAATTACGTGGCTGATTCGGCCTTTTTGACGTAGCGAAAGAACGTTGAGCGAGAGATGCCAAGCATGGAGCAAATCTCAGCCACAGAGTGATTCGGGTCTTGATACAGATGCTGGGCTAGGGCGACTTTCCCATCGGAGGCTCTTCTCGGCCTGCCTCCTACACGCCCTCGTGCCCTCGCAGCAGCCAACCCTGCGTTGGTCCTCTCACGAATGAGGTCGCGTTCAAACTCAGCCAATGCCCCCATCAGGTGAAAAATGAGCTTGCCGCCGGGTGTTGCCGTGTCAATGTTCTCCGTGAGTGAGAGAAAATCGACCCCTCGATTGTTGAGGAGGTTGAGGGTCTCAATGAGATCCTTAAGCGAACGCCCCAATCGGTCGAGTTTCCATACCACGAAGGTATCTCCTGGTCGGATGAACGCAAGAGCCTTCTCCAGCCCTTTGCGTTCAAATGTTGAACCCGTTATGGTATCAGTGAAATACTTCTCACATTTCGCTTCTTGTAACGCATCTCTCTGTAATGCCTCGTTTTGCTCGTGTTTGGAGACCCGAATATAGCCGACCTTCATAGAACCTCTGCCTGTAGTGTCACTTACTCATCTCATGGTGAGGAAACTGAGACTTTGATTCTGGCATATTTTTTGAGACTAGTCAAATCTCTGCATTCTGCTCGTAGAGGTGATGCACTGCGACGTTGGAAAAGCTGAACTATGAGTGTCAGAAAACGGACGATTTCGAGACGCATCAAACGGTCGGTTTTGGAACTCATTTAACGGTTGATGGTGATGCACGTCTCATCACCCGCCCAGCATAGGGAGAGGATTGCCTTTGTAGGATGAGGGAATGAAGGAGATGGC
>WNFY01008497.1_pt1 | contig 11880 bp, 10 predicted proteins | sample 5400091 | NCBI WGS metagenome assembly WNFY01 (sample SAMN13153364, study PRJNA577476) | soil metagenome | isolation source: 60 cm soil or saprolite under grassland replicate 1 | place: USA:California | collected 2016-06-15 | reverse complement strand
TCTCGTTGAACGTCACGGGACCGGCCGGCGGCCCGGGGCCGGGGCCGAGCGTGCCCGCGTCGAACGGGGTCATGTCGACGCAGTCGCCATTGAACGCGTACTTCGTGTCAGCGCCGCCGCAGAGCGTCTCGGCGTACTGGTCGATGATGTCCGTCCCCGACGACGTGGCGCTCCAGGAGAAATCCTGCCCGCGGCCGAGCTGCACATAGGGGCCCGATCCCGGGAAGGTCGCCCCGCGGGCGTCGATGCCGCCGCCGTGCAGGTCGGCCTCGTAGAGTGCCCCCGGGTACAGGTAGCCGACCTGCGGGCCGGCAACCAACAGCGGATGGCCGTTCCCGGACCGGCTCGCCCCCAGCAGCAGGGCGTTGCTCGCGCTGCGCTGCGCGGACTGCTCGGTCTCGGCGGCCTGGGCGGCCGCCGTGCCGATGCTGGCCGCGTCGATCACGGCGTTGCCCGTCCCGTCGCCCGAGGCGAGCTTGAACTTGCCGGGCACGGTGACCGGGGCCTCCGGGTCGTTCTGCTCACGCAGGTCGTTGAAGACCCTGCGGCCGGCGCCGTCGCCCAGCCGCTGCTGCAGCGCCGACAGGAACTGCGCCCGCCGCGCCTCGTCGCCACCGCCCTTGCCGAACCGCGCCCCGATCAGCGCGGCCACCGCCACGACGTCGTTGCGGGTCCAGGCCGGCCCGGGCACGCCCGCCAGGGAACGGCCGTCGTTGATGCCCTGCAGGTAGTCGTCGATGTCCTGCACGACCTGCTGCCCGGCCGGCCCCTGGCGCTGCAGCAGCGAGATCTGCTGCGCGAGGAACGCCTCCGTCTGCGCGCTCGGAGTGAACTGCCGAAAGCTCAACGCGATCTGGAACGGGTCGATGCCCGGCGCGTCGACCGCCGCGAGCCGCCCCGGCCCACGCAGCAGCTCCATCAGCGCGGCGCGGTCGGAGACCGTCACCCAGCCCGCGCCGTACATCACGTCGCCGCGCGTGTCGCCGAAGACGTGCGCGACGCCCTTGCTGTCGCGGTCGATGTGCAATCCCGGCCGCGCTGGCGGCCGCTCGACGCTCGCGGGCTCCTCGCTCCCCAGGCCGAAGATGTTCGGCTTGAAGTAGTTGGGCAGGTCAGCGTCGGTGACCTGATCGAACAGCGGTGTCAGGCCATCGTAGAGAGGAAGCTGATCGGCCGAGTGCGGCCCAGGGGTGGTGCTGCCGGACTCCCCCGGTGGGAGCACGTTCCAGGCTTCCCCCGGCGAGGAGAAGTCAGGCAGGCCGTCGGCGGACGCCCGCGGCGCCAGCCCACCGAGCGCGGCAGCCACCAGGACGAGCCCGACGACAACGCCACCGCGCAGCCTCGTCGCCGGCACGCGGGCTCCTCGCCTCCGCGGGCTCCCGGACGACCGTGCGTGTGTCCCCTGGTCGTGCGAAAAGGGCCTCATCAGCACTCCCTTCCAGCAGCCTTCCGGTTCCCCTCAGGTCCCGGACCGGGCTTCCTCCCGCGCGGCTGGGCGGGGGTCTCGATCCCCAGCCGGGCGGCGACGCGCTGCTTGACCTCCTCGGGGGCGAACGCCGCGGAGAGGGCTGCCCGGTTGCAGCGGCGGAAGTGCTCCTCCCGCCAACCGAAGCCCGCCCGCAGCCGCTCGTACTCCCCGGTCAGGGTCGTGTCGATCATCGTGCGGACGTCGGTGGAGATGCTCAGCGGGACCCCGGCCCGGTACAGCCGGTCGACCGGGTGGTCCTCGTAGCTGCCGACGGCGCTGGTCACGACGTTGGAGGACGGGCAGACCTCGAGGTGGACGCCCTGCCGCGCGAGGTGCTCGACGAGCGCCGGGTCCTCGATGCTGCGGATCCCGTGGCCCAGGCGGGTCGGCCGCAGCCGTCGCAGCGTCTCCCACACGCTCGCCGGGCCGGACGATTCGCCGGCGTGGGCGGTCAGCGCCAGGCCGTGCTCCGCCGCGTAGCGGAACGCCTCCTCGTGCTCGTCGAGCGGGAAGCCTGCCTCGTCGCCGGCGATGTCCAGGCCAGCGACCAGGCCGCCCTCGAACTCGCGCACGAGCTCGGCGGTGCGCAGGCTCCGGGCCGCCTTGAAATGGCGCATGGTGCAGAGGATCAGCCGTGCCTCGATCCCGGTCGCCGCGGCGGCCGCCGCCGCGCTGCGCTCGACCTCGGCGACGACCTGCTCGACGCGCATCCCCGCCTCGGTGTGCAGGTACGGCGCGAAGCGCACCTCGGCGTAGGCGACCCCGTCGCGGGCAAGCTGATCGAAGAGGTCCTCGGTGATGACACGCAGGCCACGGGGGCTCTGCATAAGGGCGACGATCCGCCGCGGGCGGGCCAGGAAATCAGCGAGGCTGGCGCACTTGGCCGGGCCGACGAAGTCCCGCCGGTACTCCGCAAAAGTCGTCTTGGGCGCAAGCGCTGCCACGGCAGCGTAACTTGCCGCGCAGTCCAGGTGGAGATGCAGCTCGACCTTGGACATCTCGCCCCTCGGCTCGGTCGACGGGATCTTCTCATGGCTCAGTGGCCAGCTCCCCGTCCGAACCCCAGGCCACGCACATCGTGTCGTCCAGCCGTAGCACGGCGTGAGCCCGGGCTACGGGTCCTCGCCGGTGGCGACGGGGCGGGTGGGGTCGGTGATCCACTCGCTCCAGGAGCCGGCGTACAGGGCGGCGTCGAAGCCGGCGAGCTCGAGCGCGAGCACCAGATTGGCCGCCACCACGCCTGAGCCGCAGTACGCGCCGACGGGCTCGCCCTCGCGCACGCCGAGGGCGGCGAAGCGGGCGCGGAGCTCCTCCGGCGGGCGCAGGCGACCGGCGGCGGTGAGGTTGCCGGTCGCGGGTGCGCTGCGGGCGCCGGGGACGTGCCCGGCGACCGGGTCGACCGGCTCCTGCTCCCCGCGGTAGCGGACGGCGGCGCGGGCGTCGAGGAGGGCCCCGGCCTTGGCGGCTGCGGCGGCGCCGGCGGCGTCGAGCAGCGGCCGGCGCCCCGGTCTGGCCTCGAAATTGCCGGGCTCGGGCGACGGCACCTCGGTCGTGGTCCCCAGCCCCTGGGCGACCCAGCCGTCGTAGCCGCCGTCGAGCACGCGCACGTCCGGGTGGCCGTGGTGGCCGAGCAGCCACCAGGCGCGCGCCGCGCTGGTGGTGTCGCGCTGGTCGTAGACGACCACGCCGCGGCCCCGGCGCACCCCGCAGCGCCGCATGGCCGCCTCGAAGCGGGCCGGGTCGGGCAGCGGGTGGCGGCCACCGGCGCCGGGAGGCGCGGCGAGGTCGGCCTCGAGGTCGACGAAGACCGCGCCCGGCAGGTGCCCGGCCAGGTAGGCGCCCAGGCCGGGCGGGCCGGCGAGCTGCCAGCGGACGTCCAGCAGCAGCGGCGGCGCGGCCGAGCGCAGCGCGGCGGCCAGCTCGTCCGGGGAGATCAGCGGGTTGGTCGGCACGGGGGCTCCTCGATGGTCGGGCGGGCGGTCAGGCGGGCTCGCGGGCGGCGTTCCAGATCGCCTCGAAGCGGGCGACCCAGTACTCGAACCAGTGCAGCGACTGGGACCGGTGGATCTCCACGTGCATGCGGTCGCCGATGCCGTCGTCCCGGAAACCGTGGAACTCCACGATCAGCCGCCCGCTGCCCCGGTCCGGGTCCAGCACCACCAAGCTGAAACCGGGATTGGCGCCGAGCAGGCGGAGCTGGACCCCTTCGAGCGTGTCCAGCTTGGCGAGGGTCGCCAGGGAGGCGCGCAGGGCCGTGTCGAAGTCGGTGCTCTTGTCGAGCTGCACCCGGGTGGCCTCCAGCGCCCCGGAGTCCGGGTCGAGGACCACCACCCGCGCGCTGGTGCCGCGACGCTCCATCCAGCGGCGGATGTCCGCCGAGTGGCGCAGGAACACGTTGAGACCGGTCGGCGCGTACATCCACAGCTCCGTTGCGTCCGCCAGCAGGTCGCTGAAGGAGCCGTAGCTGTCGCGGTTGCGCAGCACCGTGTCCAGCGAGACGCTCGCCGTCCCCTCGCCGGCGCGCGCGCTGGTGGTCCACAGGATCAGGAAGGCGAGCCCGGCCAGGACCGCGGCGTTGACGAGCTGCGCGGGCAGCTCCCCCACCACGCTGACGATGGTCAGCGCCAGGGTCAGCAGGAACAGCGAGTACGCCTCGAGGTGCCGGCGCTCGCGGAGGTCGTCGGCCACGCGGCGCAGCCCGCGGCGGTAGGTGCCCTTCACTGCGCGCGAAGTCTAGCCTCGGGGGGCCTTGGAGACCAGCAGGTCGCCGAGGAACAGTGCGTCCATGTCGGTTCGCAGGAAGTCGGCGACCGCCTCGTCCGGGCGCAGGACGATCGGCTCGCCGCGCAGGTTGAAGCTGGTGTTGAGCACCATGGGGACGCCGGTGCGCCGCTCGAACTCGGCGATCAGCCGGTGGAAGGACGGGTTGACGTCGGCGGTCACGGTCTGCGGCCGGGCGCTGCCGTCCACGTGGGTCACCGACGGGACCGCCTCCCGCCTGTCCTGGCGCACCGGGAGCACCAGCAGCATGAACGGGTTCGGGTAGTAGCCGCCCAACCAGTCCGGCCCGCGCTCGTGCAGCACGCTCGGCGCGAACGGCCGGAACGCCTCGCGCCGCTTGACCCGCGCGTTGAGGATGTCCTTCATATCGGGTTGGCGCGGATCCGCGAGGATCGAGCGGGCCCCGAGCGCACGCGGCCCCACCTCGGCGCGGCCCTGGAACCAGCCGACGATCTTCGAGGCCGCCAGCAGCCCGGCGGCCTCGGCGGGCGGGTCCGCCACGCTGCGGACGGCAAGCCCGCGGCCGGCCAGCGCCTGCTCGCAGGCCTTGGCGCCGAACTCTGGCCCCCACAAGGCATGGGCCATGGCCTCCGTGCGCGGCCGGCCGAGCCGCTGGTGCCACACCCACAGGGCGGCGCCGAGCGCGTTGCCGGCGTCCGAGGCGGCCGGCTGGATGAACACGTGGTCGAAGCCGGCCTCCCGCAGCAGGCGGGTGTTCATCACCGAGTTGAGCGCCACCCCGCCGGCCAGGCACAGGTTGCGCGAGCCGGTGCGCCGCCGCAGCGAGCGCGCCACGTGCAGGGCCACCTCCTCCAGCAGGTCCTGCACGGCGTAGGCGAGGTTCTCGTGCAGCTCGGCGATGCCGCTCTCCGGGACCCGCGGTGGCCCGTAGCGCTGCACGAAGCGCCTGGACAGCCAGCCGCCCTCGCGCTGGTAGGCGAAGTGGGCGAGGTTCACGCGGAACAGCCCGTCGGGCGTGGCCCGCACCAGGTCGGCGATCTCCCCCACCAGCTTGTCGTGGCCGTAGGGTGCCAGCCCCATCACCTTGCCCTCGTCGGCGTTGGGCAGGAAGCCGAGGTACCAGGTGAGCGCCGAGTAGACCTCGCCGAGCGAGTCGGGGTTGCGGACCGCGTCGAGCTGGCGCAGGGACGTCCCCTGCCCGTGCCGGAGCGTGGTCGACAGGAAGTCGCCCCCGCGGTCCAGGGTGAGCACGGCCGCCTCGTCGAAGGGGCTGGCGAAGAACGCGCTGGCGGCGTGCGCGTCGTGGTGGCCGACGTGGGCGACCTTGCCGCGGTAGCCCCAGCGGCGGCGGAAGCCCAGCTCCTTGCGTGCCAGGTTGCCGTCGACGTAGGTCTGGGCGGCCAGCCGTTTCGGCGAGCCGCGCCGCAGCGCGTCCAGTGCCCCGCGCGCGAAGTCGAGCCCGGGACGGTGCGCGAACGCCACCACGTCCACGTCGCGCAGGTCGGTGCCCGCCCGCTCCAGGCAGAAGGCGATGGCCGTGTCCGGGAAGCGCTTGGTGTGGCGTTCGCGGTTGAAGCGCTCCTCCTCCGCGAACGCCACGATCCGGCCGTCCTGCACCAGGCAGGCCGCCGTGTCATGGCTGAAGCAGTTGATCCCGAGGATGCTGCGCACGGGCCCACCTCCGCGGCCGGCGGGTACCTCCCGAACGGGCGCCGAAACCTGACGAGCCTAGCTCCAGCATGCGCCCCAGGACATGCAGGACATGAGAGAGCGCCCCGGGAGCCGTGTTGCCTTCGGCTCCCGGGGCGCTCAGGGAGGCGCGGGTTGCGCGCCGGGAGTCAGCGTGCCGAGACCTTCGACGCCTCGTCGAGCAGCGCATACAGCTCGTCCTCGGCGGCGGCGCGGAAGCGGCCGCGGGAGTCGCGTTCGAGCTTGCGCTCACGCCACCAGGCGATCAGGTTCAGGGACTTCATCGGCTCTCTCCCTCGTCTCGGCTCCGCGGCGGGCCGGAGGGCACCTCGCCGCGCAGGTCCGTGCGCATGGTCTCAGTGCGCACAGAATCCTGGCTGAAGGTAACGATCCAGCGGAGACCCATGACACGGTCTGGTCACGAAGCGTCACAGGGGCGTCACGGAGCCCGGGTCACGTCGGCGGCGGCGCCGGCGGATTGGCGGTGGTGGTCGCGGTGGTCCCGGTGCTGGAGGTGGTGGTGTGAATGGTGGTCGTGGTCTTGTGGACGGTCGTGGTGGTGGTCGGCCTCCGGGTGGTGGTGCTCCTGCCCGGCCCGGTGGTCGTCGGTGGGCCGGTCGTGGAGGGGAACTGGCCGGTCGTCCGGGTGCGGCCGGTGACCAGCGGGAAGCCGGACCCATCGCCGACGGTCCTCGCGGTGGTGGGGACGGTCGGCGGGTCGGGTGGGCTGGTCGGGAGCGCCTCGACGGTGTCGGGGACCTCGACCGTGGTCGTCACCAGGCACGGCACCGCACCGCCGCACTGCGACGACTGGCTCGCAGGGCCGCCGATCACCAGCGCCGCGACCACGCCGATCCCGGCCGCGCCGATCGCCGCGACCCCCAGGGCCCAGCGGCGGCGCAGCACCGGCAGCAGCCCCGCGGCCAGCAACTGACGGAGGTGACGGAGGTGACGGAGGTGACGCTCCCGGCCCTGCTCCTTGTCGGCGACGGTCACCCTCGGCCGCTCGGCACCCGTGGGCTGCGCCGAGGCCAGCGCCGGCACCGAGGCCGGAGCGCGCACCAGGGCCGCTCCCGGACCCGCCTTGCCCGTGCCCGGACCCGCCGCCCCCGGCACCGCGCCCGCCGCAGCCGGCGCCGGGGGCGGGGCCGGGGCCGGGGCCGGCGCATCGCCTGGGGCGACGGCCTCCGTCCGGGCCAGAGCCTCGCCGGCAACCTGCACGCGCAGGTGGCCGAGCAGGTTGTCGCCGGGCGGGGGCAGCCACTCGTGCGCGGCCTGCCGGAGGGCGGTGCCCACCGTGAGCCGCTCCCAGCTCGAGACCGCCTGGTGGGCCGGAGCCTGGTGGACCTCCCGCCACAGCGACTCGGCGGCGGTGTCGCGCAGTTCCTCAAGGACGGCCCGGTCGCAGCCGAGCAGGCGGGCGGCGCGCTTCGCCGGGTAGGTGAGCAGCTCGCAAAGGATCAGCGCCTCCCGCTGGCTGTCGTCGAGCCGGCCGAGACCGTCGAACAGCGGCGCCGTAACCTCTGACGCGACCGTCGCGGCCCGCCCTTCGGGCTTGCCGCCGGCCTGCCATCTCGTCACGGCGGCCCGGGCCAGCGCGACCAGCCGCACCTCGAGCTCTGCCGGGTCCCCGCCCGCGACGATCCGGTCCATGCGGGCGACCGCGGTCCGCAGCACCTGCGTGGTCAGGTCGACCGCGCTGGCGCGACCGCCGGTCCACGCAAGGACGTAGCGATATATCTCCTCGGCATACCGGTCGAAGAGCTCTTCTGCGAATTCCAGCCGGTCGCCAGCGGCGCCCGGGGCCCCCTCGTTGCTCATTGGTCGCGCATCTTATCGCATGCTCGGATCATTGGCGGGGCGCATGCTGGAAGGGCACGGGCGTCACACGTACCGGAACCGGACGCAAGGAGATGGCGATGGCCGAGGCATACATCGTGGAGGCGGTGCGCACCCCCGTCGGGCGCAAGGGCGGAGGGCTGGCCGGCGTGCACCCCGTCGACCTGGCGGCGTACGTCCTGAAGGAGCTGCTGGGGCGCGGCGGGGTCGACCCGGCCGCGGTCGACGACGTGATCCTCGGCTGCGTCGACCAAGTGGGCGCGCAGACGTTCAACATCGCGCGCAACGCGTGGCTGGCCGCCGGCCTGCCCGAGGAGGTGCCCGGCACCACCGTCGACCGTCAGTGCGGGTCCTCGCAGCAGGCCGTCCACTTCGCGGCCCAGGGCGTGCTGGCCGGCTCCTACGACCTCGCGGTGGCCGGCGGGGTCGAGGTCATGAGCCTGGTGCCGCTGGCGGGCGCCGGGCTGGCGGGGGCGCAGGCGGGCTACGGCAGCCCCTTCGGCGCCGAAGGCTGGCTCGAGCGCTACGGCGACCAGGAGATCAGCCAGTTCCACGGCGCCGAGCTGATCGCCGAGCGCTGGGGCATCACCCGTCAGGCCATGGAGGAGGTCGCCTTCGCCAGCCACACGCGGGCGGCCCGGGCGTGGGCGGAGGGCCGCTTCGAACGCGAGATCGCCCCGTACGGTGCGGTCGCGCGCGACGAGGGCTTCCGGCCTGACGTGTCGCTGGAGAAGATGGCCGCGCTCGAGCCGCTGCGGCCGGGCGGGCGCATCACCGCGGCGCTCGCCAGCCAGATCTCCGACGGCGCGGCAGCCCTGCTGATCGCCTCCGACGCGGCGGTGCGCCGCTTCGACCTGAAGCCCAGGGCGCGCGTGCATGCCATGGCCCTGGCCGGCAGCGACCCGGTGCTGATGCTCACCGGGCCGATCCCCGCGACCCAGCGGGCGCTCAAGAACGCCGACCTCACCATAGACGAGATCGATCTGTTCGAGATCAACGAGGCGTTCGCACCGGTGGTGCTCGCCTGGCAGCGCGAGACCGGCGCCGACCTCGGGCGCACACGGCGGCGCGATCGCCCTGGGTCACCCGCTCGGCGCGACCGGCGCCAAGCTCATGACCACCCTGCTGCACGAGCTGGAGCGCACCGGCGGGCGCTACGGCCTCCAGACCATGTGCGAAGGCGGCGGCACGGCCAACGCTACCGTGATCGAGCGCCTCGGCTAGCCGGCCGGGGCCGGGCTCGGGCGTACGGGCCGGGGAGGGACGGGCCGGCCTGGCCCTCGCGCGGGCGCGGGCAGCGATTTCCCAGGCGACACCCAGTCGTGGCGCCAGACCGCCCACTCGGCGCCGCTGGTGGTCCACTCGGCGAATATCGCAAGCCCGTAGCGCCGCGCGGGGAGCCGTCCTTTCCCGGGGCCGTTCACCTCCAGGTGACCTCCAGACGACCAGGGCCGCCGGTCACGTCGGTGCCGAGGGCGGCGCAGGCCGAGCGGAAGCGGCGCGCGATCCAGGCGGCGTCGTCGCGCCCGGCCGGGCGGGTGTGGCAGTAGTCGAGCCTGAGCGGCACCGCCTCGAGCCTGCGCGGGCCGCGCTCGTCCAGGCTGACCAGGAACAGCAGGCCGAGGTCGTTGCGCAGCACGGGGTCGACGGCGTAGTCGTCGATGAAGTCGCCGAGGTCGTACAGGACCGGACACGCCACACCGTGGAACAGGTGCGCCGAGTGGCCGGCGACGAGGGTCGCGCCGGCCTCGACCAGCGCGGCCGCGGCGTGGCGGACGTAGCCGAGCGGCGCGGTGGTCATGTTCGGCCCCCAGTGGGGGCTGACCAGCACGGCGTCGGCGCTGGCCGCGAGCTCGGAGACGGTGGCGAGCAGCCACGGGGGCACGCCGTGGCGCAGGGCGGCGAAGGCGACCCCGGGACGGTCCCGGCCGGCGGCGAAGTCGGCGGGATGGTCGGTCACGGCCACCACGCCGAGCTTGAGGCCCCCGGCCTCGACCAGCGCGGGGCGCCTGGCGCGGCTCGCGTCGGCGCCCGCGCCGACGGTGGCGACGCCGGCCGCCGCCAGGTGCTCGACGGTGTCCTCGAGCGCCTCCGCGCCGAAGTCGAGGGCGTGGTTGTTGGCCAGGGTGACCAGGCCGACCCCGAAGTCGGCCAGACGCTCGGCCGCCAGCGGCGGGGCGCGGAAATGGAACGGCTTGCCCGGCGCCGGCCAGCGGCTCCCGCGCGACGACACGCAGCATTCGAGGTTGCAGACGAACAGGTCGGCCGCGCGCGTCAGCTCGGCGAGCTCAGGGGCCACCAGCGGCGCGCGCGGCGACGCCAGCAGGGTCTCCGCCACCCCGCGCCCGAGCATGGTGTCGCCGGCCAGCGCGACCGTGATCGCCGCCATGAGCGAAACTCTAATCCCGTCTGCCCGGCACGGCGCGGCGACGTCGTCGTGCCCATTGCTGCCGCTGGACGCCAACCTCGCGGCAGCCTATATTCAGGACTCCTTTGCTCGAGTTGCCGGGACCGCCGAGGAGGCGCCGTGGACGGTGGGGGGTTTCCGGACACGCCGGCGCTGCTTCCCGGCAAGCTCGTCACCGGCCTGGCCAAGCTGGGCATCGCCATGCGCCACAACGCCTGGGCCAAGGCGGGCCGCCGCGGGCTCAACCCGACCCAGGGCCAGGTCCTGGTGGTGCTGCGGGCGAGCGGCGGGGCGAGGCTGCGCATCTCGGACCTGGCCGAGCGGCTCGCGCTCGCTCCCGCCACCATCAGCGACAGCGTGGCCGCGCTCGAGCGCAAGGGGATGGTGACCAAGCAGCGCGACCCCGCCGACGCGCGGGCCGTTGCGGTCTTCCTCACCGTCACCGGGCAGGCCGAGGCGGAGGACGCCGCCGGCTGGCCCGACCTCCTGCTGGAGGCGGTCCGGACGCTGACGCGCGAGGAGCAGGCCGCGCTGTACCGGGCGATGCTCAAGACGGTGCGCGCGCTCCAGGTCCGCGGCCGCATCCCGGTGAGCCAGATGTGCGTCACCTGCAACTTCTTCCGTCCCTACGCCCATGCGGGGGCTCCCGCACCGCACCACTGCGCGCTCGTCGACGCGCCGTTCGGCGACGCCCAGATCCGCCTGGACTGCCGGGAGCACGAGCCGGCGCCGGCGGCGGCGGCCGAGCGTGCCTGGGCGGTGTTCACGGCCGACCGGTCCGAGCCAGAGGAGAGGCTATGACCCTGTGGGGCCACCCGGACGTGGCGCACGTGGCGCTGGGCGACTTGTAGACGTCACGCCGGACATGGAGGAGGACGGCGTCATTCGGGCCCATCCGGAGGGTACGGTGGTGCGCCTCCGGGTGGTGGCGGGCGCGCGGCGAACCGAGCTGGCAGGGACCGCCGGCGGGGCGCTGCGGGTGCGGGTCGCCGCGCCGCCCGTCCAGGGCCGGGCCAACAGCGCCGTCCTCGCCTACCTGGCCGGCATCCTGGGGCTGCGGCCCCGGGACCTGGAGATCACCGCGGGCGAGCGCAGCCGCGACAAGCTGGTGCTGGTCCGCGACCGCGGGCCCGAGCAGGTGGGGGCCCGGCTGGGCGTTCCTCCCGGTCGTCGGTAGCGCTGCTGCGGTCCGGTCCGGCAGCTCAAGATCGTGCCCGGGGGAGCCGATGGCTGCACGGTGCGACGCAACCTCGTGGTGCTGGTCCTCGTGGGCGCGGCCCTGGGCGCATGGCCGGTGGCCCGGCCTGCGCCGGCGGCCGCCGTCCCCGCCGGCTGGCAGCGCGTCTCCTACGGCCCGGTCAGCTTGGCTGTGCCGGCGGGCTGGCCCGTGCACGACCTCGCCGCCGAGCCGGGGCGCTGCGCGCGGCTCGACGTGCACGCCGTCTACCTCGGCCACCAGGGGGAGCGGGCCGCCTGCCCGGCGCGGGCACTTGGCAAGACCGAGGCGCTCCAGGTCGAGCCGCTGGGCCCCGCGGGCCAGCCCCAGGCGGTCGCGGCGCTGGCCACGCACGCCGCCACGGTCGCCGGCCAGCCGGCCCGCACCGATCCCTCCTCCCCCGTGACCCACGACCTGGTGGTCGCGCTCGACCGCGCCGGCGTGGCGCTGACCGCCTCGTACGGCGGCGGCCCCGCCCTGGCCCGGCGCATCCTCGCCACCGTGCGGGTGAAGGCGCCG
>WNFY01005128.1_pt1 | contig 11880 bp, 13 predicted proteins | sample 5400091 | NCBI WGS metagenome assembly WNFY01 (sample SAMN13153364, study PRJNA577476) | soil metagenome | isolation source: 60 cm soil or saprolite under grassland replicate 1 | place: USA:California | collected 2016-06-15 | reverse complement strand
GGACCTGGTATCACTGACATCGAGAAAAAAAATATTTTTAAAAAATTCTATCGCATTGGAGACGAGACTACGCGTAAAACCCAGGGCACAGGCCTGGGTCTGTATCTTTGTAAAAAGATTGCTGAGGATCATAGTGCAGACATTACAGTGACAGATCATTTACCAGGAGGAAGTAATTTCATTGTCGTCCTTCAGCCATTCCGAGGATAAGTCGAAGGAACCAAGCTGAACAGGATTGCCGAGAATGCAAAAAGTCAGACGGTAAATGCAATGATGCCGATCGCAAACCCTGCAAAAGAACAACGATCGAAAAAAAATTAGTCAAATTATAAAAAAATGGCCGAGGAAAAGAAAGCGTCAATTTTGTTGGTGGAAGATGAAGAGAATCTGCATGAAGCTTTAAAATTAAATCTTGAACTGGAAGGTTACGAAGTGATTTCTGCATATAATGGAGCGTCCGCATTGAAGGCAGTGCAATCAGAATATTTTGACCTGATAATCCTCGACGTGATGTTGCCGGAAGTGGATGGTATTAATGTGACAGAAACCATTCGGCTGAAAAATATTGAGATCCCCATTTTAATTCTAAGTGCCAAAAATACCAGCGCAGACCGGGTGCTGGGGTTGAAAAAAGGAGCAGACGATTACCTGACAAAACCGTTTAATCTGGAAGAGCTGATACTGCGTGTTCAAAAACTGATTGAGAAAAATAAAAAACTCCAGGACAAATCTTCTGTCGGCGATACCTATAGTTTCGGAAATAACACAATTGATTTCAAAGCACAGGAAGCAATTACAAGAGATGGCGACAAAATTCAACTGAGCAGGAAGGAAGCGATGCTGCTTAAGCTGCTGATCGAAAATAAAAATGAAGTAGTACCGAGAGAGAAAATTTTGCAGGTAGTTTGGGGTTATAATGTGTATCCTACAACAAGAACGATTGATAATTTCATTCTGAGTTTTCGAAAATATTTTGAAGAGGATAGCCGGAATCCAAAATATTTTCATTCAGTAAGAGGAGTCGGATATAAGTATTCGGAGTAATCTCACATGAACCCGGCTTCTATTTCTTTTAGTATTTGTTTAGTGTTTTCAAACAGCTCGTTTTTATTTAAGCCGATTTCCGCATCCACATAGAGAGCGCTTTCAGATTCCCGAATAAGTTTTATCATCACATCAGCTGTTGAAGACTTAATTCCTTTTCCTGTTAAAACTTTCGCAAGCCCCGATTTGTTCATTTGACTGCCCGAAAGCTGAAATCGCTGACTAAAATAATCCCACACCGCTTGGTTGAGCGTCTTAAAAAAGATTTTGTCATCCCCAGTTAAGACTGATTCAGTCGGTTTCAATAATTCATCAATAACAACAAGTTGAGATAACTCCTCATTAGGTTTTTCTTTTTGTTTAACTTTCACTCTTGCCTTTTCTTTTTTGATGATTAACCATGTCAATAACCCCGTTATTAAAACTAACAAGCTAACGACAATAAACCACAAGGCTGGTTTGCTATTTGAAATTGTTGAGATTGGCGCGACAAGTAATGATCGATCGTTTTTACTTTTCGAGCTGACAAAGATGGCATGAGGCTTTGATGAAATATTTTTGTAAGTTTTGGTTTTAAGATCGAAAAAGGAAAAAGAAATAGCGGGTATTACATACCAGCCAGGTTTGTTACTTAGAAAAATATATTTGAACTTTCTTTGACCAGTTAAAGGCACCTGTTGTTTGTCCAGGTTATCGGTTGTCGACGGATCGAAAGCTTCAATGGCCTGCGGCCAATTAAAAACCGGGGCAGATATCTTTTGAAAATTACCAGCACCATGGATATCTATAACCAACGAGTTTTCTTCATTTTTTAAAATGGTATCCTTTTGAACAAGAACATTGATAGAAAAATTGCCAACAGCTCCGGCAAATGTATCGGTGGTATTCCTCACAGGCAGTGATTTCACTTTTACATTGACAGGATCTGTTTTAATATTCATTTCATATACTTCAGCATTTTCGACATGCTTGTCTGTCGATTCATTATTATACATATTCTCGCTGATCTCTTGTTCTGTTTTTTTATTTACAATACTTCGTGAAAATTCAATTTTATTGGCAATTTCCATTGCATCAATGGTGAAGATACCTGCCTGTAAAGGATAAAGCTGCACTTTGCGAATGGTGTGTACATCAAACCAATGACCTTTTAGTTTTTCCTGAGATTGAACTTTGTCGTTTACATTGATCATATCGCACACTCCAAATCCGTAAAAGCCAGGATTTTTTATAACATTTGATTTTGACTGTAGCCGTGAATACAATTTAAAAGTTGCAACTAACGGCTCTCCAATAAAGCAGACCTGCTTATCGATAACGAGTTTCAAAAATAAATTCTCACGAATTTTTTTTTCCGGATCTTCACCCGGCGCTAAAAAATAAGATGATTCATCAGGCTCTTTTAAGGCAATTACCCGAAGAATAACATCATTGCTTTTTAAAAACTTTCGATTTACTAAGCAGGAAGCGCCATTAATTTTAAATTTTCCCTCTTTAATAGCTACTAAAGTAACCACCAGGTTTTTGTATGATGAATTATTGCCGTCATAGATATTTGGGCCTGATACAACCCGAAAGCCGGAAAACTGCGGTGGCGAAAAATTGGATATTTCATCGGCGTTTTCAACAATGTATTGCACCTGGAAAGATTCACCCCGAACAACCGGGTGTTGCGGCACGATTGTCTTAAATTTTACCTGCGCAAAACCAGAAAAAAAACAAATGGACTGGAAAACAAAAAATAGTATTGATCGATTCCATTTCATCACTTTAAAAATAAAAAAATCAATACGAATTAGTCTATCGAAAATGATAAAAGGATAATTTCAGATATCCCCCAGTTGAGGTCTTAGTATAATCTCTTCCACACAAGCCTGCTCAGAAAGTTGCGAAGCCGCATAGATCATTTTAGCAATATCTCCCGATTCCATAAATCTTTTTTTGTCAATTCCACTCGCGGCCCATGAATCGGTGTAAGTGGCGCCGGGAAATACTGTGGTTACTTTAATATTAAAGGGCTTTAATTCCTCCCGGAGGTTTATTGAAAACCCGTGAAGAGCAAATTTGCTGATGCTATAAGATCCACCACCGGGATAAGCTTTTAATCCCGCAATCGATGACATATTAAAAATATGACCGGTTTTTTTCTCAATCATTGCACGCACAATAACGCGGGTAAGATGATAAGCGCTGTATAAATTTGTTTCAATCATTTCTTCAAGAGCGCCCTCTTGTTCATCGTGCACATTTGCTCCTGTAAAACTTCCCGCATTGTTCACCAGTATATCCGGGGAACAATTTTTTAAACACCACTCTCCAAATGCCAATACTTGTTCCTTTTTACTCAGATCATAAGGCTTTGCTTTTATAGTAACAGGATATTTGTTCAGCATTTTTTCCATTGCGCTGTATAACCGAACTTCATGCAGGGAAGTGAGATAAAGGTTATGGCCGTTCTGTGCAAAAATTTCTGCAATAGCTTGTCCTAACCCTCGCGATGCGCCAGTAATGATAACATTCATAATTTCAGATTTAAAATTGCAGATCGTAGATTGCAGACTGAATAATCAAAACTAATCCTTTGCAAATCTAAAGTTCGAAATGCATTACCATCACCTTTTTTTTGATCTTGACCACACCCTCTGGGATTTTGAAGCTAACGCAAAAGCAACATTAAAAGAGTTGCACACTACTCTGCAATTGGAAGAAAAAGGAATAAACGATTTTAACCTCTTCCACAGAAATTATATAGCGCATAATGAAAAGCTCTGGCAACTTTATCGTAATGGATTCATAAGGCAAGACGAATTGAGAGTAAAAAGAATGTGGCTGACCTTGCTCGATTTCAAAATCGCCAATGAAGACCTGGCAAAAGAAATGAGTGCCCGGTTTCTTGAACTATTACCCACGAGAACTATTTTGTTTCCTTACGCAACTGAGATTTTACAATATTTAGTTGACAAGGGATATATCCTCCATCTCCTCACCAATGGATTTGAAAAAACTCAGCACAGCAAGCTGACGTATTCGGGTCTGAAAAATTTTTTCAAGGAAATTATCACCTCGGAATCATCAAACAGTTTAAAACCTAACAGGGAAATTTTTGAATTTGCCTTTGAAAGATGCGCCGCAAAGAAGAATGAGTGTATCATGATCGGTGATAGTATCGAAGTCGATATTATGGGAGCAATGAATGTAGGTATTGACCAGGTATACGTTAATCATCTTGGTATTGAACCCACCGTAAAACCAACCTATACAGTTAGCTCCTTGAAAGAATTAGAAAAAATATTCTGACCGAGATGAAATTTATACCAGAAGGCGTTAAAGTCTCCCCTTCGGGGAGATTTAGAGGGGCTTCACCAGGTGGCAATCACTGTAACGCCGCCCTTTGTCCAATCGCCAATCTTTACTTTTAGTTTTATATTCAAAGGCAATATAACATCCACTCTCGATCCGAATTTGATGAATCCCATTTCGGCTGCTTGCTCTACTTGCTGTCCAACCTGCAAATAATTTACAATCCGCTTCGCAAGAGCACCAGCAATTTGCTTCACCAAAATTTCTTTTTCATTATTTCTGTAAACGGTGGTATGCCTTTCATTAGCTGTCGAAGACTTAGGATGCCATGCCACTAAATATTTCCCAGAATGGTATTTGTTGTATGCCACCTCGCCACCGATCGGATTACGATTCACATGTACATTAAGAGGACTCATGAAGATAGAAACCTGTATGCGGCGATCTTTAAAATATTCATCACTTTCTACCTCTTCAATGGCTACAATTTTTCCATCAGCAGGAGCTATGATCACATCCTCTCCTCTGGTGAAATTTCTATTAGGGATTCTGAAAAAGGAAATAATAAAAACAAGCAGTACCAGCGTAACAAAGAAAATGATCCAGCTTACGAAAGGTGATGGAAAACTAAAAATGTAAAAGGAGAGAATATTGATAGCGCCGAATAGAATAATGGCCAACGCAATAGTTTTATAGCCTTCCTTATGAATGATCATTAGTGAAAATTGAAAACCAAAATTAGGCGTTACCGGTAGAGACACAAAATTTTGCATCTTACGACATAAAAAAATAAACATACAACCAAACGAATGGAATGGCGACGAGCAAAGAATCAAAACGATCTAAGAACCCGCCATGACCCGGCATGATATGACCACTGTCTTTCACGCCAGCCATCCGTTTGAGTTTAGATTCAAGAAGATCGCCAAAAGTGCCGACAACAGCTGCAATCACAGTAATCATCAGTATTTGCCAAACTTCTACTTTCAATCCTGAGTAAAAAATTTGTACGCAGATAAACGAAACTACTATTGCAAGGATAACGCCGCCAATTGTTCCCTCCCATGTTTTTTGGGGTGATATCTTTGACAATGGTGTTTTACCAATGATAGAGCCAACAATGTAAGCCATAGTATCATTTATCCAAATGGAAAAAATAATCCCGCATGGAATGATTGGTGAATAATCAAAAGCATCTTCATAACCTCTTTGATATAACCAATGACTTGTATTAGGAAATCCAAGATCTACTATAAGCAAAAAGGGAAGAGTGATATATAACAAACCAATTGGTAGAAAATATCCATACGTGAAAGGTTTTATTTTCTTTGCCAATCTGACAAACTCATACCAACATCCAAAATGAATAATAGTAAAAAGAAGTATAAAACTTAATCCACTCAACAGTAGACCGGCAAGCATCACCACCACAAAAATTGCAGCGGTCAGCGTTCTTGTTTTGAAACTTTGCCAGTTAAATGCCATGAAAATTAAATTAGGCTTCCTGGTTGGTAACCCATGATGGCTTATTATAATCCTCCTCCCGCATAATAACTTCTTCTCCCGGTTTAATGATTTGATATTGACTAACCTTCTCAAATAAAACAAACAAACCGTAAATAACCGCCAAAGAAATCAAACCCCACCAGATAGATAAATTGACATCAGCTTTTGCTATATCCATCTTCGGATCTTTTAATCGCATCACATAGATCGCTGTAACGGCAACGGCGTTATTAGCAGCATGCGCAATGATATTCAGCCAAATGTTACCGGTTCTGTAATACATCCAGCCCAAGAGAAACCCAAGCACAGCACGGCTTAAAAAACCAAAATAAGAGCCATGAACAATGCTGAATATTATTGCCGTCACCACAATAGAGAGAATTGGCATCTTCCACCACCGTGATAAAAGATTTTGCATTCCTCCCCTGAAAATAGTTTCTTCGAACATGGCCGGCAAAAGGGCAAGCATAAATAAAGAAAGAATGTAGTCGGAGAAATTATTCATGCGACCAATTATAGTCACCTGTTTGTTATAGGCGTCTTCTATTGCTTGCCATTTTTGAAACGTGATTTTCGAAAAAGGCAGCATCTTTGTTAATTCAGCCAATGCACCCACCAGCGGAAGTGCCGCAACCATGATGATTATAACAATAAAAAATTGCGAAATAGTTACTTTATTCTTGAAACCTAAATGTGTAAAAGCTTTTTTATGACATATCCATGCGTAAAAAATGGGTGGCAGAAAAAACAGGAAAAGAGTGGTTAGAAATTGAACCCATCGCAATGCGTTTGCATTTTCAGGCACAAACAGCGAATTCATAATTTCTTTGCTTGATAAACCGTGAAAACTGGTTAAATCTATTTTGCCAACAAGGGGAATTAAACTTACGATGCCGCCGACTAAAAGACCGGCGCCTGTAAAAGCGGCTAATATTCCCAACTGTCCCCAGTAACTTATTCTTTTCATTGCCAGATATGCCATACAGCTAAGATTAAATAAATTTGCAGATTCACGCCGAATCTCGGGCAGGCAAAAATAGCCCGCAATTAATAATTATTAATTAATAATTATTAATTCAACTCTTGACTCGATGCTTAAAATAGGAAACATTCTACTGTCCGATTTCCCGCTGCTTCTTGCACCAATGGAAGATGTGAGTGATCCTCCATTCCGTGCAGTTTGCAAAGCAAACGGTGCGGATCTGATGTTCACGGAATTTATTTCCAGCGAAGGATTGATTCGCGATGCAATCAAAAGCAGGCAAAAGCTTGACATTTTTGATTACGAACGCCCCATCGGCATACAAATTTTTGGCGGCGATGAAGAAGCTATGACTATGAGTGCAAAAATTGTTGATGCGGTAAATCCTGACCTTGTTGATATAAATTTTGGTTGCCCGGTAAAAAAAGTGGTGACGAAGGGAGCGGGTGCTGCTGTACTGAAAGACGTGGAGACAATGGCAAAATTGACGGCGGCCGTGGAAAAATCCACTTCACTGCCTGTCACGGTAAAAACAAGATTAGGTTGGGATGAAAATTCAAAAAACATAGAGGAAGTAGCTGAACGGTTACAAGACGTAGGTATTAAAGCCCTGGCTATTCATGGCAGAACAAGAGCACAGCTTTACAAAGGCGAGGCTGACTGGACGCTCATTGCGAAAGTGAAAGAAAATCCACGCATTCACATTCCCATTTTTGGCAATGGTGATATTGATTCGCCAGAAAAAGCATTGGAGTATAGGAATCGTTATGGGATTGATGGAATCATGGTCGGCCGGGCTGCTATTGGCTATCCCTGGATCTTCAATGAAATCAAACATTTTATTCTAACTGGTGAGCATTTATCTGCGCCAACTATTGAGCAAAGGATTGAAGTTATTTGCCAGCATTTACATCACTCTGTTGAATGGAAAGGATTAATACCAGGCATCAATGAAATGCGAAGACATTACACCAATTATTTGAAAGGGCTTCCCAACATAAAAGAATACCGCCTAAAGCTTGTAACGGTAAGATCAGTTGAAGAAATTAATGACGTGCTCAATGAGATTGTAAAAGTTTATTCTGGGTATCAATTTGAGAGTAGAAGAGTCGAGATGGAGGCGATGGCTTATAGTTGTGGATGAGGCCTTATTCCTTCCGGGATTTAACGACTCTCAAGTCATCCTGATTCTCATCGCCCTCATTAGCCCATAAATGGAAACAAACATCCATGTTCCTTCCAGTATTACAAAAGGCCAGTAGCTGATAAGATAAGATGCATAGCAGGCGAGAGCAGCGCCAATGATATTGATCACAAAAAACAATTTTCCGTTTACAGGAATTAATCTTTCGGTATTCAAAAAGTAAGCAATTAGAATTAAGGCTACACCAATGATGCCGATGATGTCGTTGTAAGTCATAAATAAAAATTGGTTAAGTGCTTTTTATAAATTCATACTTATCCTTTATGTACTCGTTAAAAAATTTTCCTGATGAACCGCCAGCTAATACCTGCTGGCAATAATTCTTCCAAAGATTCAGAGGAACATTTAAATACTGGTAAACTTCTCTTGTTTGAAATCCGATTTCCAGGCTTTTCTTTTCAGGATGAAATTTTAAATAAAGTGTGGTGGTCGAATTGGGTGTTGCAAGATAATTTTCTATCATGGTAATATTCCTGAAAATTTTCACGCTCATGTGTTTATTGAATTGCCTTCTTTACTTCTTCACTTAACGGAGAAATAGCCGGATCAAAATAATGTGTCAACAAACCCTGCTCATTTACCAAATATTTTGAAAAATTCCATGAAGGCTGTTTGTCATTCCACCCATTTTCATTTTTATCACTCAGCCATTTAAAAATTTCATTTTGTTTTTCGCCCTTGACAGAACTTTTTTTAGCAAGTGGAAAGGTTACTCCAAAATTTATTTTACAGAATTGTGCGATTTCCTCATCATTTCCCTTTTCCTGCTCTTTAAAGTCATTGGCGGGAAAGCCGATAACGATCAATTTATCCTTAGTTGTCTCAAATAATTTTTGCAAATCATCATATTGATTGGTGTAGCCGCAATCGCTGGCTGTATTAACCAACAACACCTTTTTCCCTTTGAGCGAATCAAAATTCAGATCGGTATTATTATTAAGACGTGCGGAGAGGGAATAAAAAGAATGAACAGGTTGTACATTATTTCGATTTTGCAAGATTTTCTTTCTATTCTCCTTGTTTCTGCTATACCACATCCATAACGGATAAATAGCTTTTAATATGGACTGGCGCAAGGTCATACATCAAAGTTACAGACAAGGGAGCTTACGTTTGTTGTATCCCATTTAGTCTGCAAAAAACTTAATTTTGCCTGAAACTTTTTAGCGTGATTGTAATTGATAATGTTTTGGTGAGTGATGATATCGTAGAGAAACAATTTGTCTGTGACCTGGTGAAATGCAAAGGTGGCTGCTGCGAAGACGGCGATGCCGGTGCTCCGCTCGATGATAATGACCTGGACATAATTCTCAAGGTATATGAACAAGTAAAACCCTACCTGTCTGAAGCTTCTATTGCTGAGATTGGGAAAAAAGGTAAATATGTTTATCATAAAGAGTTTGGCTGGGTTACCCCGACTCTCGGCGATGATTCCGAAATATGTGTCTATGGTATTCGGAGTAAGGATGGAATAATCAAATGTGCATTTGAGCAAGCTTACAATGAAGGTCATCTAAATCCGATAGCTGCCGGATGGAAAAAACCTATTAGCTGTCACCTATTTCCCATTATTACAAAAAAAGGAAAGAATGGGAATCATGATAGGATGAATTATGAGCCAAGAGAAAAACTTTGCAATCCTGCATGTGCCCTCGGTAAGAAATTACAGGTTCCAACCTATGAATTTTTAAAAGAAGCAGTGATAAGAAAATATGGTGAAGAGTTTTATGAAGCTCTCGATGCGGTTGGAAAGAAAAGACAAAGACAGAAGGAGGTGGTGAGAAAATAATAGCTACCTTGAAATTTACGGTACTGATTTGAATAAGAAAAGCGCGATAAGACAGCTGCATAGAATACAGACCGTACATAATAGTCGAGACGATAAATATCTCGATGCCGGCCGAAAACGTCGACATACGACGCCTGCCTACCGCCGGGCGGCCAATGGCAGCTTAGCAGATATTCGAAGGCGAGAAAAAAAATATTTTTAATGAAAGAAACAGCATCAGACTTTATCGCAAAAAGTGCCGAGAAAGCTGTTGACCGGGATCACAGGCAGAAGATCAATTTTAATATTGGCCGTTATGACGCGGTGGTGCCCGCAGGAAAGCAACAATTTGCTAATGTGCACCTGGCTAGAGAAAGAGCGAAGAATATAAAATGGAAGGCGATTGAAACATTGGATCGGCAATTGGAAAAATTTGAAGCGGGCATTACAAAACGCGGCGGCAAAGTAATTTGGGCAGAAACGGCGGAGCAAGCGAGAGAAGAAATTTTAAAAATCTGCGAGGAAAAAAATTGCCGCAGTATTGTGAAGAGTAAAAGCATGGTCACGGAAGAAATTCAGCTGAATGAATTTTTGGAAGAAAATCATATTGAAAGCGTAGAAACTGACCTCGGTGAATATATCCAGCAACTTGCAAACGAACCTCCTTATCACATTGTAACACCGGCCATGCATAAGAGTAAAGAGGATGTGGCAAAACTGTTTGCGGAAAAATTAGGCACTGACCCCACCCTCACGCCAGAGCAATTGACGCTTGTTGCACGACAAACACTACGTGAAAAATATACAAAAGCCGAGGTGGGAATAACGGGTGCCAATTTTATTATTGCTGATATCGGGGCAATCGCGATTACAGAAAATGAAGGCAACGCAAGATTAAGTTGTGCATGGCCAAAAACTCATATTGTAGTTACCGGTATTGAGAAAATAATTCCTTCATTGACCGATCTCGCCTTATTTTGGCCCTTATTGGCGACTTACGGAACGGGGCAGAAAATTACCGTGTATAACACAATTGTTACAGGACCAAGGCAAGCTGGAGAAAGTGATGGACCGGAAGATATGTATGTGATACTCCTGGATAATGGACGTACTAACATACTGGCAAATGAAAAAACAAGAGAGAGTTTATATTGTATTCGTTGCGGCGCTTGCCTGAATGCCTGCCCTGTGTACAAAAATATTGGTGGTCATACCTATTCCACTGCTTATAGCGGACCGATAGGCTCCGTAATTACCCCGCATTTAAAAAACATGGATGAATGGAAGCATCTTAGTTATGCTTCGTCTCTTTGCGGTAATTGTACTGAAGTATGTGCCGTAAAAATTAATCTGCACGAATTGCTGCTGGAAAACCGCCATGAATCGGTTGATGAAGGCGACCCCTCTTTTGCAGAGCGAATGGGCTGGAAAATGTGGAAGCAAGCTATGCTGCATCGCGGCTTTATGAACATGGGAAGCAGCAATATGAAAAATTGGATCGTGAATAAATTTTTGGTAGACTGGAAGAAACACAGAGGCAATATGGAGTTTCCTAAAAAATCTTTTAACCAGATGTGGAGAGAGAAATACGGAAGCAGATAATTAACTTCAATTGTGATTGTTTTTGTAAATACCATTACTCCCCGGCTTCAGTACATCTTAGATTTTATCGGTGAGCAAACAATCGGAAAACCATTTCAGATTACAACTGATTTTGAATATTTCCATCAATACAAGAATCCAAAGATTAATTACAGCAAAGAAAGAATCACGGAATCAGAATTCAGGATTCAGAATTCGGAATTACTTTTTGAAACTGGAATTAAAGAACAAGCCATTGAATGTTTTGAAATAAATGGTCACAAAGCATTTTTCAAAACTGAAGGCGATTTTGCCTTTGATATTTTCGCGGCTAGTTTTTATTTGTTAAGCCGGTACGAGGAATACCTCCCTTATGAAAAGGATATGTATGACCGCTATGCCCATGAAAATTCTTTGGCGTTCAAAAAAGATTTTTTGAATCTGCCATTAATTAATTTATGGATCGAAGATTTTAAGAAAGCCCTTAGAACAAAA
>WNFY01005127.1_pt1 | contig 11880 bp, 8 predicted proteins | sample 5400091 | NCBI WGS metagenome assembly WNFY01 (sample SAMN13153364, study PRJNA577476) | soil metagenome | isolation source: 60 cm soil or saprolite under grassland replicate 1 | place: USA:California | collected 2016-06-15 | reverse complement strand
GCTCCAGCCTGTCGTCTACCTGGTCCTGGCCGCCCTGGTGGCCTTCCTCCCCCGAGGCGTGGGGTTCGCGCTCGTCGCCTTCACGCTCGCCGTCGAGGCCGCGCAGTGGTGGGCGCGCGGCGCGCTCCCCTCCGAGCTGCCGATCGCAGCCGCCCACGCGGGCTTCGTCGTGCTGTTCGCGCTGCTCTACCACGGCGTGCTGGGCGCTCGCATCGCGGCGGGGCGGCGGGCCGAGGACGCGGCCGTCGAGCGCCGCCGGCGCGAGCTCGACGAGCGCGCGCGGCAGCTGCGGCTCCTGGCGGCCGCGGACGGCGCCGACGCCGAGGGCGACCGCGCCGAGCGCGCGGCCCGCCTCGCCGAGGCCGCGGTGCTCGAGACGGACTCGGCCGCGCGCGGGCTCCTCGAGGTGGCGGAGGCCGCCCTGCGCGCGCACACGGCCGCGGTGTGGCTCCTCAGCGACGACGACGCGGAGCTGCGCCTGTGGGACTGCCGCTCGCGCAGCGATCGCGTCGCGCGGCGGCTCCACGCCGGCGAGGGCCCCCTGGGCGGCGTCGTGAAGCGGCGCGCCCCGGTCCGGCTCCACGGCGACATCCGGGCGGCGAACCACTACGAGGACGGCGCGCGGCCGCGCGCGCTGCTGGCGGTGCCGCTCCTCGCCCGCGTCGGCGGTCATCTGCGCGGGGTCGTGCTCGTCGACCGCATGGACCCCGCGCCCTTCGGGGACGAGGACGAGCGGCTGCTGTGCACCGTCGCCGCCGAGCTGGCGCGGGCCGCCCAGGCGGAGCGACTCATCCGCGACGGGCGCGCGAGCCGAGAGGAGAAGACGCGCTTCTACGACGCCATCGAGCGGCTCAACCGCCTCACGAAGCCGCGGGACGTCTTCGACACCGTCATCGCGGTGGCGGCGGAGATGGCGTCGGTGGACTTCGGCGCGGTGACCCTCTTCGACGAGGCGGCCGGGCGCCACCGCGTGGCGCGGGCCGTCCTGCGCGGCCCCGGCGCCGCGACGTCGGAGGTCGAGGGCAGGGAGTTCCCGGACAACGGCGGGCTCGTCGCCTGCGCGGTCCGGCTCGCCTCGTCCCTGCCCGGCAAGGAGCTGAAGGTCGCCGACGCGACCGTGTTCGACGACGCGACCCGCCTCAAGGGGTTCGCGTGCCTCAAGGTGCTGCCGCTCAAGGTGCGCGAGCGCGTGCTCGGGACGCTCGTCCTCGGGTCGAGGACGCCGGGCGCCTACCAGGGCGACGCGGTCCGCCAGCTCGAGATCGTGGCGCTGCAGGCCGCGGACGCGATCGAGCGCGCGCGGCTCTTCGAGGAGACGGAGCGGCTCGCCACGACCGACGGGCTCACCGGGCTCGTGAACCACCGCACCTTCCAGACGCGCCTCGACGAGCACCTCGCGGCGGGGCAGCGGTACGGCAAGAAGGTCTCCCTGCTGCTCACCGACATCGACCACTTCAAGTCGGTGAACGACACGTACGGCCACCCTGCCGGCGATCTCGTCCTGAAGGGCGTGGCGCGAATCCTCCAGAAGGAGGCGCGCACGACCGACGTCGCGGCGCGCTACGGCGGGGAGGAGTTCGCGCTGGTGATGCCCGAGACGGACCAGGCGGGCGCCTTGAAGACGGCGGAGCGCATCCGCCAGAAGGTGGCCGGCGCGGTGTTCCGGACCGAGCAGGGTGACCTGCGCGTGACGATCTCGGTCGGCGTGGCGACGTTCCCCGAGGACGCGAAGAAGAAGGCCGACCTGGTGGAGCTCGCCGACGGCGGCCTGTACCACGCGAAGCGGCACGGCCGGAACCAGTCGGTGGCGCTCTCCGCCCTGCGGGCGGGCAGGCGTGTCCCCACGGCGTGACCCGGCCCTGCGCGCGCCGGCCCTGCCCGGTTGACGGACGCATGCGATAGGGTGATCCCCACCCGCGCCCCCTGTTAAGATCGCGGGTGGCAGGTCACCCTCGCCCGGAGCCGAGCGACTTGAAGAAGAACTTCATCCTCGACACGAACGTCCTCCTGCACGACCCCCGCTCGATCTTCACCTTCGGCGACAACAACGTCGTGATCCCGATCTACGTCATCGAGGAGATCGACAACTTCAAGCGCGACGGCTCGTCGCTGGGGCGGAACGCGCGACAGGTCAGCCGGTACCTCGACGAGTTCCGCGGGATCGGCAAGCTGCGCGAGGGCGTGTCGCTCGGGCCGGAGAAGGGGACGATCCGCGTCGTCATCAGCGAGCGGAAGCTGCCGCCGGAGATGGGCGACGGCCACTCGACCGACAACCACATCCTGGCCACGGCGCTCGACGTCAAGGATCGCGAGAAGGCGCTCCCGGCCGTCTTCGTGACCAAGGACACGAACCTGCGCATCCGCGCCGACGCGCTGGGGCTGCACGCCGAGGACTACGACATCGAGGAGGTGAACCTCGACTCGCTCTGGAGCGGCGTGGCCGAGGTGGACGTCGATTCGCAGGCGGTGAACGACTTCTACACGAACCAGGCGGTCGCCGTGGAGGAGAGCGGCGAGCCGCCGCCGCCGAACGAGTTCGTGGTCCTGCGCGACCGTACGAACGTGCAACACAGCGCGGTCGGCAAGTACAGCGCGGCGAAGCAGGCGTACGTCCCGCTCATCAAGATCCCGAAGGAGGGGGTGTGGGGCATCCGGCCCCGCAACAAGGAGCAGTCCTTCGCGATGGACCTCCTCCTCAACGACGAGGTCCGGCTCGTCACGATCGTCGGCAAGGCGGGCACCGGCAAGACGCTGCTCGCCATCGCCGCCGGGCTGCAGAAGACGATGGAGGAGAGCGTCTACCAGAAGCTGCTCGTGTCGCGACCGATCTTCCCCCTGGGGCGCGACATCGGCTACCTGCCGGGCGACGTCGAGGAGAAGCTCAACCCCTGGATGCAGCCCATCTTCGACAACGTCGAGTACCTCATGAACCTGTCCCGCTCCGAGAAGAAGCAGGGGCGCGGGTACCACGAGCTGATGGACCTCGGGATCATGGAGATCGAGCCGCTCACGTACATCCGCGGCCGGTCGATCCCGAACCAGTACATCATCGTGGACGAGGCGCAGAACCTGACGCCGCACGAGGTGAAGACCATCATCACCCGCGTCGGCGACGGGACGAAGATCGTGCTGACCGGGGACCCCTACCAGATCGACAATCCCTACGTGGACGCCACCAACAACGGCCTCATCCACGTCGCGAACCGGTTCAAGAACGAGCGGCTCGCCGGCCACATCACGATGTCGAAGGGCGAGCGATCTCCGCTCGCCGAGCTGGCGGCGAACCTCCTGTAGGGCGGGCGATCGCACGCGACCTGCCGCCGGCGCTCGGCGGCTGGCCGCACCCGGATTAGGTTCAGGACATGCGCGAGCCGACCGCGACGGGAGCGAGCGAGGTCAAGCTCGATTACCCGCTCGAGTACACCTTCAAGATCATGGGGCTCGCGGGGGACGACTTCGCCGAGCACGCTCGCCGCCTCGTCGAGCGCATCGTGGGCTCCGCCCCGGCGGAGCGCATCTCCGTCCGCCAGAGCGCCCAGGGAAAGTACCACTCGGTCTCGGTCGTGGTGACGCTCGAGAACGAGGTCCAGCGCCGCGCCGTATACCAGTCGCTCCACGATGACGAGCGCGTCGTGTACTACCTCTGACCGCTCCGCCGCGCCTTCATCCAGCCTTCATTCAATGGAGCAGCCGCGGCCGCCGCGTGCGCGCGCTGAAGTCGATCATCTCGACGCTCGCGGCGCCCATCCCGAAGGTGACCTGCTCGCGCCACCCCTCGGCGTCGCCGCCGATCTGGAGCGGCATGGGGCGCTCGAACTGCACGGTGACCCGCTCAGCGTGGAAGTCGAGCAGGCCCGGGTGCTGGAACTCGCCCGCCCATATGCGCGGCAGGTTCCAGAGCAGCGTCGGGACCGAGAGCTGGGTCGCGACCCTGAGCTGGAGCATCCCGGGGCGTGACTCGGCGAACGGGAAGGCCTTGAGCCCGAAGCCGTAGAAGGGGACCGTGCTCGCGGCCGCCATCATGCACGGCCCGGCGTAGAGCAGCTCGCCGTGGCCGATGGTGGGGCCGACCTGCCGGCCGCGGCCGTCCAGCCGGTATGCCGGGCGGCCCACGTTCACGATCTCGCAGTAGCCCGGACGCCGTTCGAGGAGGTGGCGCGGCGCCGAGCGCATCGCCACCGAGAGCGCGTAGCCGGGGACGCCGCTGCCGAAGCGGCTCAGCGCCGTGGCGGCGAGGCGGCCCTTCAACCAGCAGTAGTCGTTCAGGACCGCCGCGTCGATCCCGACTCCGGCGAACGGCGTGCGGCGCCCCTCGCACGAGAGGAGGGCGAGGCGGCGCACGTGGTTCGCCTCGCCGCTCGCGAAGGCGGCGAGGTCCTGCATGTGCCCGTCCTGGCGCGCCCCGACGACCTCGGCGACCGCGTTCCCCGTCCCGAGCGCGAGGACGCCGAAGCGCGGGACCGGCGCGGCGCGGTGCTCCGCGCGGTCGAGGATGTGGTTCACCCACCCGACGAAGGTGCCGTCGCCGCCGCCCGTGAACACCGTCTCGTACCGGCGCGCCACGACGGTGTCGGCGATGCCGTGCGCCTCGGCGGCGCGGCGCGAGAAGAACAGGTCCTCTGGAGGGACCACGCGCTCGAGCGCACGGCGCACGCCAGCGTTGACATGCTTCGCGTTCGCGTTGAGGAGGACCGCGAAGCCCGAAGGGCGGGTCGGGTCGATCCTGCTGCGCGTGGCGGAGTGCGTCATCATCCAGCGTCCTCCCGTCCCGGGTCGGTGTATGACAGCGTCGCCCTGGCTGGAGAGCAAGCGAGGTGCCACGTCGCGTCAACGTGGTAACTATCGGCAATTCTGATTGATTGGGGACAAGTCCTTGCGTCACGATAGGGGGTCGTGGTGCGTCGTGAAGGTGGCGACTGCATAGGCCGCTACGCGCCCCAACCGAGACGCCGAGCCGCGGAAGCGCGTTTGACACGCCTCTTCGCGGACTTAGGTTCCGCGCATCAGGAGGATTTCCAACATGGCGAAGATCATCGGCATCGACCTGGGCACCACGAACTCCGTGGTGGCCGTGATGGAGGGCAAGGAGCCCGTCGTCATCACGAACGAGGAGGGCTCTCGCCTCACCCCGTCGGTCGTCGCCTACACGAAGGACAGCGAGCGGCTCGTCGGGCAGGTGGCCAAGCGGCAGGCGATCACCAACCCCGAGAAGACCGTCTATTCCATCAAGCGCTTCATGGGCCGCCGCTACTCGGAGGTGACGGAGGAGACGAAGCGCGTCCCGTACAAGGTCGTCGAGGGACCGAACGGCGACGCCCGCATCGAGATCGACGGCAAGCAGTACTCGCCGCCCGAGATCAGCGCGCAGGTCCTGCTCAAGCTGAAGCGCGCCGCCGAGAACTACCTCGGCGAGAAGGTGACGGACGCCGTCATCACGGTGCCCGCCTACTTCAACGACGCCCAGCGCCAGGCCACCAAGGACGCCGGCGAGATCGCCGGCCTGAACGTGCGGCGCATCGTGAACGAGCCGACCGCGGCCGCGCTCGCCTACGGCCTCGACAAGAAGAAGAACGAGAAGATCGCGGTCTACGACTTCGGCGGCGGCACCTTCGACATCTCGATCCTGGAGGTGGGCGAGAACGTCGTGGAGGTGCTCGCGACGAACGGCGACACCCACCTCGGCGGCGACAACATCGACCAGATCGTCATGGACTGGCTCATCGCCGAGTTCAAGAAGGACACCGGCATCGACGTCTCGAAGGACAAGATGGTGCTCCAGCGGCTGAAGGAGGCCGCGGAGAAGGCCAAGATCGAGCTGTCGTCGATGATGGAGACGGAGATCAACCTCCCGTTCCTCACCGCCGACCAGACCGGCCCGAAGCACCTCGCCATCAAGCTCAGCCGCGCCAAGCTCGAGCAGATGGTGGAGCCGCTCGTCGAGCGGTCGCTCGCGCCGACGAAGAAGTGCCTCGCGGACGCCAAGCTCGAGCCGTCGCAGATCGACGAGGTGGTGCTCGTCGGCGGGCAGACGCGCATGCCGGCCATCATCGCGTCGGTGAAGAAGTTCTTCGGCAAGGACCCGAACCGCACCGTCAACCCCGACGAGGTGGTGGCGGTCGGCGCGGCGGTCCAGGCGGGCGTGCTCTCGGGCGAGGTGAAGGACATCCTCCTCCTCGACGTGACCCCGCTCTCGCTCGGCGTCGAGACGCTCGGCGGCGTGATGACGAAGCTCATCGAGCGGAACACGACCATCCCGTGCAAGCGGTCGGAGACCTTCTCCACGGCGTCCGACAGCCAGACCTCGGTCGAGATCCACGTCCTCCAGGGCGAGCGCGAGATGGCGCGGGACAACCGCACGCTGGGGCGCTTCCACCTGGAGGGGATCCCGCCCGCGCCGCGCGGCCTGCCGCAGATCGAGGTGACGTTCGACATCGACGCGAACGGCATCCTCAACGTCTCGGCCAGGGACAAGGGCACGGGCAAGGAGACGAAGATCACCATCACGCACTCCTCGGGCCTCGCCAAGGACGAGGTCGAGAAGATGGTGGCCGACGCGCGCGATCACGAGGCGGACGACAAGAAGCGCCGCGAGGAGGTCGAGCAGAAGAACCGCGCCGAGAACCTCGCCTACCAGATGGAGAAGCTCGTCAAGGACAACCGGGAGAAGCTCTCCGCGGCCACGGTCAGCGAGATCGAGGAGGCGGTGAAGAAGGTCCACGAGGTCCGCGAGAAGGGGAGCGCCGACGAGATCAAGGCCGCGGTGGAGCACCTCGAGAAGGCGAGCCACAAGGCGGCCGAGGAGCTCTACAAGACCGCGGGCGGCGCCGCCGCGGGCGAAGCTCACGGCGGGCCGCAGCAGCAGCCGCCTCCGGGCGGCGAGGCCGGCGGCAAGAAGGAGGACGTCGTCGACGCCGAGTACAAGCAGGTCTGACTCACGTTTCGCCCTTTTCGACCGCCGCGGTGGGGGGTCTGGGGGGACTGCGCTCGCTCCCCCCAGCTGAGGTCGAGCTACGCGAAAGCGCAGCTCGACCGGAAATCGCTCTGACTCGCCGAGAACTGCGTTTGCGAGCACGAGAAACGGCGAAAGGCGAGTCTGAGCCACGGCCTCTGTGCCACAGGCGGTGTAGCAACGCACGGCCACCCCGAAACTGGGGTGGCCGTGGCGGTTTGTCGCGCGACCATCTCCCGCTGCGCCATCACGCGCAGTGCTGAGCGATACCGCGCAGGCCCGACCGAGCACCATGCAGCAACGTCGCGCGGTTAGGTGACGGCGCGCGGGCACGGGTATTGCTCGGAGTGCTGGCTCACCGCGCGAAACACACGCAGGAGGCCGGGCGCCACGGGTGCCCGGATCGCGACGCGTGTGCTCGCGCTTCACCGAGGGGGTTCACCTGTGAAGAGAGCCATTCCAGCGCTGATCACCAGCGCCCTGTTCGTCGCCCTGCTGTCGTGGGCGCCCCGCGCGGCCGCGCACCCGGCGTACTACGACTCGAACTGCTCGTCGTGCCACGGGACGACGCAGACCTGCGCCGGCTGTCACGCGCACGGAACGCACGCGGACAGCTCGAAGAGCACCATCAACCTGACGGGCACGACCGACAACGTCTCGTACGTCGAGGGCACCAGCGTCTCCGTCACCATCGCGGGCGGTTATCGCAGCGGCTGGGTGCGCGCGATCCTGTATGACGACAAGGGCGTCGAGCTCGCGCGCAGCACCGGGCCGAGCGGGACGGGTGGAGGCGCGTCGCTGCCGGTGACGCTCATCGGGCAGGCGCCCCCATACGACGCGGCGGGCGGCACGATCGGGAACAGCCATCGCTGGAAGGTGGCCTGGTACGGCAATGCCTACGACATCAGCGGCGCCGCGTTCACGACCTCGACCAGCACGTGGACCGCCGACACGGCCAACACGAGGAACACGAACCACGGGTGGCAGAGCGTCTCCACGAACGCGTTCAGCGTGGCGCCGGGGACCGTCTCCGCGCCCAAGATCGTCCTCAACCCGACGGCGCTCTCCTTCGGGACGGTCAACGTCGGCGCGACGGGGACGCAGAGCTCGACGATCTCGAACAGCGGAAACGCGAACCTCTCCATCACCTCGATCGCGCTCTGCGCCGGGACGAGCGCCGAGTACGCCTTCTCGCCGACGGTCTTCCCCGTCACGGTCGCCCCCGGCGGCACGACGACGCTCACCGTCAACTACACGCCGGTCGACGCGACCACCGACAGCGGGTGCGTCGCGGTGACCAGCAACGACGCCACGAGCCCCACCGTCAACGTATCCGTCACCGGCACCGGCGTGCAGCCCAGCAGCGGCGTCCTCGACATCGACATCGTGAAGCTCACCGTGCCGCGCAAGGTCACGCTCTCGCGGCTCAAGGCGCCCATCGCGCTGTCGGCCACCATCGTGAACGCCGGGACGATCGACCAGACCGCTCCCGCGACGCTCGTCGGGGTCCAGAACGGCGTGACGGTCTACAGCCAGAGCGTCAACGTCTACGCGGCTCCGGGCACCCAGGCGACGTTCTCGTTCCCGGGGTTCATGCCGACCGTCACCGGGACGATCTCCTGGACGCTCGACATCGCCGACCAGGACCCGGACGTCGATCACGCGACCGGCACGACCACCGTGCAGTAGCGCGGCCGTGGGCGCCCCGACGGGCGACGATGGTCACATGAGACGCTGGATGGGGGGCGCGAGGCTCGCTTTTCGCGCCCCCCACCCTTACCATCCGCGCGTGCACGTCACCGTGCTCAGCCGGTCGGCAGCCATCTACACGACCCACCGCCTCGTCGAGGCGGCGCGGGCGCGCGGCCACCGGGCGCGAGTCCTCGATCCGGTGCAGGTCGAGATGGGGCTCGGCGGGACGCGGCCGGCGCTCTTCTACCGCCGGGGACGTTTTCCGCGCACCGACATCGTCATCCCGCGCATCGCGCTCTCGATCAACCAGTACGGGCTCGCGGTGGTGAACCACCTGCAGCTCCTCGGCATGCCGCTCCTGAACGGGACGCAGGGCATCTCCGCGTCGCGCAACAAGATGCGCTGTCTCCAGCTCCTGGCCGGCAACGGCATCGGCGTGCCGCTCACGGTGATGGCGAACGACGCCTCGGGCTTGAAGGACATGGTGAAGCACGTGGGCGGGCTGCCCGTGCTCGTGAAGCTCCTGTCGCAGAGCGAGCGGACGGGGCTCATGATCTGCGAGACGCTCCAGTCGCTCGAGGCCGCGCTCGAGGCGATCCTCGGGCTCGGCCAGAACATCGTCGTGCAGCAGTACGTGAAGGCGGCGCGCGGCCGGGACCTGCGCGCGTTCGTCGTGGGCGGGCGGGTCGTCGCGGCGCTGCGCCGGCGGCCGCGCGTCGGGCGCTTTGCGCGGACGCTCGCGCACGGCGCGAAGTTCGAGGCGTGCGCGCTCCCGGACGAGCACGCGCGCGTCGCGGTGGAGACGGCGCGCGTGGTCGGCCTCGAGGTGTGCGCCATCGACATGCTGGACGTGAAGGGCGGCCCGCTCGTCTTCGAGGTGAACAGCTCGCCCGGCATCCGCGAGGCGGAGGAGGCCTGCGGCGTGGACGTGGCGGCCGCCGTCATCGCGCGCGCCGAGCAGCTCGCCCTCGCGACCCGCTCTGCGCGGCGAGCCAGCGCAGGGGCAGCCGGATGAGGCTGCCCCGGGGGGCCTGAATCGTTTGGCCGCTCGCACCGTCCTCTGCTATGGGACTCGCGAAGTGCTGCTCCGCAGAGATCGTGCGCGCATGGATTTCGCGCTTGCTCCGCAGCACTTCGCGGGGAAGGCTCCGTGCCTTGCAATGAGAAGCGCAAGGCACGGGCCCTCCCCGCGGGCCCTACGGGGGGAGGCGGAGCGCCGCCTCCCCCGAACCCCCACCCGCGTGGCGCGCACGTGGGGAGGCACCAAGTTCCCGAAGCGCGCCACGACGGAGACCACCATGTTGCGCGCCCTCGTCCTCGCCGCCGCCGCCGCCGCGCTCACCGTGCCCGCCCTGGCCGCCGATCCCGGCGCCGAGGCGGCGAGCGCCTACACGCTCGACACCTCGGCGTCCACCGCGAGCGTGAAGGTGGGCGACCCGGGCAAGCTCGTCCTCGTCATCAAGCCGAGGGCGCCCACCTGGCACGTCCACCCTCAGGCGCCGCTCAAGATCCGCTTCGAGGCCCCCGCTGCGCTGAAGCTCGAGAAGCCCGACCTCGGCCGCAAGGACGTCGTGGACCCCAAGGCCGCCGAGCCGCGCTTCGAGACCGCGTTCGTGGCGGCGTCGGCGGGACCGCAGCAGGCCAGGGCGGTCGTCGACTTCTTCATCTGCAGCGATGCCGCCTGCGTCAAGCAGGCGCGGACCGTCGCCATCCCGGTCGACGTGAAGTGAGGACGCTTTACGGGGTGAACCCCGTCCGCGAGCTGTTGCGCGCCGGTGGGGAGGGGCTCTCCGAGCTGTGGCTCGCCGAGGGGGGCGACCGGGCCCGCGCCTTCGCAGACCTGGCGCGGCTCGCCCGCGAGCGCGGCGCGAAGGTGCGCGAGGCGCCACGCGCGAAGCTCGACCGGCTCGCGGGCACCGACCGGCACCAGGGCGTCGTCGCGGTGGTCGCCGACTACCAGTACCGGGAGCTGGAGGACCTGCTCGACGCGGCGCGCCGCGCGGGGGAGCCGCCCCTCCTCGTCGTCCTCGACGGGATCGAGGACCCGCAGAACCTCGGCGCGATCATCCGCTCGGCGCATGCGCTCGGGGCGCACGGCGTCGTCATCCCGAAGGACCGGGCAGCGGGGATCACCTCCGCGGCTGCGAAGGCGTCGGCGGGCGCGGTCGAGCACTGCCCGGTCGCGCGCGTCACGAACCTGGCGCAGGCCGTCGATGCGCTCAAGCAGGCGGGGGTCTGGACGGTCGCCACGGACGCCGATGCGCCGGAGGACCTGTCCCAGGTGGACCTCCGGGTCGCAACGGCGCTCGTCATCGGCTCGGAAGGGTCCGGCGTCAGGCCCCTCGTGCAGCGGACGTGCGACCGCGTCGCGCGGATCGCGATGAGGGGAAAGGTGGGCAGCCTCAACGCCTCGGCCTCTGCGGCGATCGCGCTCTACGAGGCGGCGCGACAGCGCGGCGCGGGGCCGGTCCGGGACCCGCCGAGCGCCTGACGTCGGGCGCTCCGGCACGCCCGAAATCCAAGGATCTCGCGCTTGACAAGGCGACGGGAGGGGGCTACAAAGCGCCGCTCTACTTAGGTCGTAGGGCGGCAGGGATCTGTTTTTGACATGTAGGCGACCGCTCCGGTCAGGGTCGGGATCGGGCTGGCGTAGCTCAGCAGGTAGAGCAGCTGCCTTGTAAGCAGCAGGTCGCGGGTTCGAGTCCCACCGCCAGCTCCACTTCACGGAGGGCGGAAGGGCAGGGCGAGAGACGGAAGGAGTCGGAGGGGTTCCCGAGCGGCCAAAGGGAGCAGACTGTAAATCTGCCGGCTTACGCCTTCGGTGGTTCGAATCCACCCCCCTCCACCAAGCAGGTTTCACGATGTCAAACGGAACGCGGGAATAGCTCAGTTGGTAGAGCGTCAGCCTTCCAAGCTGAATGTCGCGGGTTCGAATCCCGTTTCCCGCTCCAGTGGGAAGCACGTCGCACGGAGGAATAGGCCCTCTTAGCTCAGTTGGCAGAGCGCGTCCTTGGTAAGGACGAGGTCTCCAGTTCAATCCTGGAAGAGGGCTCCAGCTTCGCAGGGCGCAGCGCGGTTCAGGACATCGGGAGCGCACACACATGGGCAAGGAAAAGTTCGAGCGCAACAAGCCGCACGTGAACGTCGGGACGATCGGTCACGTCGACCACGGGAAGACCACGCTCACGGCGGCCATCACGAAGGTGCTGGCGGCGAAGGGCATGGCGAGCTTCATGGCG
>WNFY01009779.1_pt1 | contig 11885 bp, 7 predicted proteins | sample 5400091 | NCBI WGS metagenome assembly WNFY01 (sample SAMN13153364, study PRJNA577476) | soil metagenome | isolation source: 60 cm soil or saprolite under grassland replicate 1 | place: USA:California | collected 2016-06-15 | reverse complement strand
GAAGGGCACGCGCGAACTCTTTCAGAGTTTACGCAAATTCCTGGCTCCTCGTTCCCAGGGCGTTGCCCTGGGCTAGAATTAGCGAGCGCCTTTCGGCGCTGATAACTCTGTCCGATTTCTCAGGTGAGTCAACTACATGCTTGCCGTTTTAACGGTTTTCCTTGCGTCGGCGCCAGTTCACGGTCAGGACTAAACTGGTCGCCATTCCACCCAAGCTCGAAACTGAAAGGAGACACTTCCACATGTCAACTCACTCTTACTCGCGCTGTTGGCTTCACGTGATCTGGGAGACGCTCCGTCGCGAGCCAATGCTCGACAAGCGCGCTGCGGCTAAGGCTTCGGCAAATCTTTCGGAGTATTCATATGAGAAAGGCATCTACATGAAGATCAACTACTTCAACGCAGACCACACACATGCGCTGATTGATCTCCCGACAAATCTAACGATTGAAAAGACCGTACAATTACTCAAGGGTAGTTCCTCACACTGGATTAATGAGAACCGTCTAGTTAAAGGCAGATTCGCCTGGGGACGGGGATACGGAGCTTTCTCGGTCTCGCATTCAGACTTGGACCGAGTCGGCAAGTACATCGCGAACCAAGAAGGCCATCACCACAAGAAAACTTTTGCGGACGAATACGAACTTTTTATCGAGCGATATGGCTTGCAATGGCGCGATGAGGAAAACCGTTGAAACGGTTAAATGCATTTATTTTGACCAATCCCACCCGGCTGAAGCCGTGTGTGAATGAGAGGCGGTGCGAAGTGAACTTAGCAAGTGAAATGGGCCTCGCCTGTTTATTAACGATCTTCGAATGATCAAGCCTATGAAAATCAAAGTCATTGTTCCCAATGGCAGAGGGTGGCTATCGGGCTGAATCCCGACTGTGCCACGCAAGGCGAAACGTTTGAGCTACTGCTTCGAAATCTCTATGGGGCAGTTGAAGAATGCTTGTCTGTTGACGTTTCAGATGCGGAGCCTTGTTTTAGTGTTTCGCTTTTACTCTTCTTATTAAGTCCTCAACAGAGGTCTTAACGGCTTTCGCCATGTCTTCGACGAATTCTGCACTAAAGTTCAGATAGTTGGCGCTGGTAGTGATTCCACCTCGCACTTTCTCCCAGTGATAGATCTTTTCAAGCCTTGCGGGCTTGATGACCTCAAGACGGGCGTTAGAGTGAGCTATCGCGTTTCGCACAAGTAAGAGCATCTCCAACTGCTCTTTCATATCTGCAATTTCAATCAGCGGAAAATGAAGAACATGTGCATAGTATTTTTGGGCTCGCTCGAAATCGTTGCTGCCGCGCAAATCATCAACACTTAGCGAGTGTCCGGCTTGTTGTTTTAGATACTTACCTATTTCAATAATGGTGGACTCAAATACTGCCCATAGCTCAACAAGAATTGGAGAGCGATATAGGCGTGGCAAGACTTCGTCTGCGAATTCATCTATCCATTGCATCATTCCATATCGCTCGTCGTAGTCAGCCCCGGTGAGTTCTTCCTCCAGCCTCTTACGTTCGGCCTCAATGATGACAGGTAACTGCCGCTCGATAGCCTCTGCATGCTCGATAATTACGGACAACTCGGCCTCGATCTCCATAAAACGGACCTACAAATTCCCCAAAACAAAATCCGTCATCATCTGGTACCAGTGTTTGATCAGTACCGGATCGGTAACGCCGTGGCGTGACTTCGGATAGATCATGAACTGGACTTGCTTTCCTGCTTTCTGCAACTCGTAAAGAAACTGAACGGCGTTCGCCATGTGCACATTGTCGTCAGTCGCGCCGTGGATCAAGAGCAGCTTGCCGTGCAGATCTTTCGCAAAGTGGACCGGTGAACTTTTCCAGTAACCGTCGGGATTGTTCTGTGGAGTCCCCATGTAACGCTCGGTGTAGATCGTGTCATAGTTCCGCCAGTCAGAAACCGTGCCGCCGGCGATTCCAACCTTGAATGTCTGACTATGCGTCAGCGCGTAACTCGTCATGTATCCGCCGTAGCTCCAACCCCACAAACCTATGCGCGAACCATCGACGTAAGGCTGACTCTTCAGCCATGCAAAACCATCCTCTAAATCGCGCAACTCCAATTCGCCGAAGTTCTTGTAAAGCGGCCAGGCGGAATTCACCCCTTTGTCGCTGGCGGTGCGGTTGTCGCACATCCAAATAATGTAACCTTTTTCGGCCAGCATCTGATGCCATATGTAGCGCGTGCCACCCCAGGCGTTGCGAACTTGCGGCGCTTGCGGCCCGCTGTACGTATACGACCAGACAGGATATCTCTTCGACGGATCGAAATCGGGTGGCTTGATCGTCATCGCTTCCATCGTAAAACCGTCGCGCGTTTTTACATTCACAAATTCAACTTTTCCCAGCTTGTATTTTGCCAGGGCGTCAACCTTGTTCTCATCGATGACGCGGACAAGCTTGCCGGCCGAATCGTACAAGCGCACCTGCGTGGGTGTGTTCACGTCATTCCACGAATCGATGAAGTGAGAAGAGTTTGAGTTGAACAACGCGCGATGATTTCCCTCGGTCATCGTAATCCGGGTGAGGCCCGAGCCATCCAGCTTGATCGCGTATTCATGATTGGCAATAAAGCTGTGCTCACTGGCACTGAAATAGATTCTTTCCTCCCCTTCATCAATGCGATCAAGGGAACGTACGTCCCAATCCCCACTTGTCACCTGTTTCATTAGCTTGCCGTCGGACGCGTAGTGGTAGATGTGCGTCCATCCGTTCCGATCGCTCAGCCACAGAAAGGAACCGTCCTTTAGCCACCGCAATCCTTCATCATTGATTCCAATCCAGGCCTTCGTCGTCTCGCGAAACAGGTTAGATGACTTGCCGTCATCAGGATTGGCGGAATTCAGATCGAGAAAGGTTTGTTCGCGGTTCTGTGCTTGAAACCAGACCTTCGTTCCATCGGGAAACCAGCCCACACGCACAATCAGAAGGTCTTCAGGCGTGTACTTGTAAGTATCTACCCAATGGATATCTCCGCCCGCTGAGTTAACGACGCCCAGCTTCACGATCGGATTCGAATCACCGGCTTTTGGATAAGGGGTCAGCTCCAGGTTCTGTTCGAGTGGAATCTGATCGACGACGGGAAATTCAGGCACCGGATGTTCATCGAGGCGAAGAAAGGCAATGCGGGTTGAATCAGGACTCCACCAGTACGCGCCGAAGTTCCCACGACCGTAGAGTTCTTCCTGATAAACCCAATCCAGCCTTCCATTCAGAACCTTTGGATTGCCGTCGCGCGTTAAAGCGTGTTCGCGCTGCGTGGCGATGTCTTCGACGTATAGATTATTGTTGCGAACGAAACTCACCATGCGCCCGTCGGGGCTGAATCCTTCGCCGACTTCCTCCTCCGGGTTGTGCGTCAAACGCACCGCTCGGTCTTTGCCGAACTCGTAATAGTAAAGATCATTCGCTTGATTTATGAGAACGCCGGTCTCGTCCTCATTCATTTGATAGGAAGTCTGATTCGCCAGTCGCCTGGCGTCGGCGGCGCTAATTCCTGATAAACCCTTGAATGCGGCTTCCATCTTCGCGGCGTTGTAGAACGCCTCTGACTTGCCGGTAATGGCATTTACTTTCAGCAAACGCGGAAAGGCATTTCGATCCTTGCTTACGACAATGTATTCCTGCGCGAATGCGGGAAGCGAGGCAAGTAATAGAAGAATTGTGCAGATGAATAATTGTCGAGTCTTCAAAGCTGTCATCTCCTAGTCCGAAATGTTTAGTTCCCGTTACTCTTGATGTTTCGTTCTTGCGGCTCAGGCCTGACGCACGGAAGGCTCCGCCTTTTCGGGATTTTACGTAAATGTTCTTGAAAGAAATCTCTTGCCGGTAAGGCAAAGCCTCACTTTACTTGGGGCGGCCAATCCGCAATTTGTAATCACGCTGCTTCTACTTGTGGCGTCATCTTCTTGATTAAAGGCGTCAGCGCGACCAAGACAACGGCTGCGACGATGGTAATGATCGCAACGATCCCGAATAAATGTACAAGTGCGCCTTCTGCCTTTTCATTGAACGTGCCACCCATAATGCCGGCGACAAAGTTACCGATCGAAATTGATAGGAACCAGACACCCATCATCAATCCTACCAGGCGCGCAGGAGAAAGCTTCGTCACCGTGCTCAAGCCAACAGGGCTCAAACAAAGTTCGCCGAGCGTTTGCAGAAAGTAAACGACCACCAGCCACATTGGACCCACCTTTTGGGCCTCCGCAAGTTCCGCGCCGCCAGTTGCAGGAACAAACGTCGAAGCGAGCGCGACTACGCCAAACGCCAGCGCAGCAAAGAATAGCCCCAGCGAAAACTTCGCAGGGCTGGAGGGATTACGGCGGCCAAGTTTTACCCAAATCGCGGCGAACACCGGCGCGAGCAGCACTACGAACGTCGGCTGCACCGATTGATACCAGCTTGACGGAAAAGTAAATCCAAACAAGTTGAGGCGCGTGAGCTTGTCAGCAAACAGCGTTAGACTGGTCGAAGCCTGCTCGAAGGACATCCAGAAAAGGACGGAGAACACGAACAGGATGAAGATGACGAGTACGCGCATCACGTCGCTTCGATTTAGACCACGGAGCGTTCCCAGGATGTAGCCAAAAAACAGGAACATCACACCCGGAAACAAGCCCCCCACCAAGCCTGCGCCTCCCCATCTCCACCCTCCGAGAAATCCCAGAACTCCGCCAATCAAGGCAAGCACCGCAGTCACGAAATCAAATCCACCGCTCGCTGATTCGGCCGCGGCCTTCTTTACTTGGGCGATGTCCGGTTGCTTCAATGGTCTTTCGCCCACGCCACGCAATCGGTTTCGACCGACCACGTATTGAATCAAACCGAGCACCATGAAAACGCCCGCAGCGCCGAATCCGTAGTGCCACTCGACACGTTGACCCAAATATCCGACAACCAGCGGCGCCAGCAGCGCCCCCAGATTTATTCCCATATAGAAGATGGAAAAGCCCGCGTCGCGGCGCGCGTCGCCTGCGTCGTAAAGATATCCCACCATTGTGCTGACATTCGGTTTAAGAAAGCCGGTACCGATCGCGATGAGAACCAGGCCAAGATAAAAGTTAGGCATCGTCTCAATGGCCATCGAGAAGTGGCCACACGCGATGATTATTCCGCCAATTAGCACGGCACGCCTGGCCCCTAACCATTTGTCCGCCAGCCAACCGCCGATGAGCGGAGTCCAATAAACACTTGAGGCGTACGTCGCCATAATTAGCCCCGCATAAGGACGCGGAAAAGCGAGCCCGCCTTTCGCCAACTCGCTCGTCATATAGAGGAATAGGATTGCCCGCAGCCCATAGAAACTGAACCGCTCCCACATCTCGGTGAAGAAAAGCGTGGAAAGCCCGCGCGGGTGACCGAAGAAACCGCGGTCAATCGAGGCCGGCTCCGGGCTCGCTCCCGTTGCGTCAATCGGTGTGCTCATCAGCAAGAGTCCTCATTTGAGAATTCGGTAGAGCGTGAAAGCGCAGCTTGCTCTCGACTTCAGATCAAAGAGAGCGTAAGAAGAATTGCCAGCATTCAGCCAGAAGCGAGAGACTCTGTCAAGCATCTCATCAACCCCGAGTTTAGCCCTTGCTTACGAGTGGGTTACCGACACCTGCGTACTTGGGCGTGTCCGTAGCCCGACCGCGAGGGAGGGCTAACTCGCGAACACTTGCTTGACATGCTCTTTGCGCGTAGCGTATAACCGGCTTTGAAAAACGTGGTGAGTTAAGGCGACTTGCGGCCACGTAAAACAAACGGCTAAACAGCTCGGGGAGTTCGAAGAGGACGAACCGAAAACTTCAGACGAGTTGAAGTCCCGCGTTGTTTAGCGCGGGACATTTTATTTTAGATTGCGGAATTCGGATTGCGGATTTGAAAACCATTCAATAGCAAGAGCGAGTAATTGAAGCTTCCGGTTTCTAATCCGCATTCCGCAATCCGAAATCCGCAATTGCCGAATGAAAATGGAACCATTTAGAAATCTTCTTGATAGCGACGGCATCCACGTCTTTGACGGCGCGATGGGTACGATGCTTTACGAGCGAGGGGTGTACATCAATCGCTGCTATGACGAGTTGAATCTCACCACTCCGGATCTCGTGCGTGGTATTCACGCGGATTACGTGCGGGCCGGCGCCGAGGTAATCGAGACAAATACTTTCGGCGCGACCGCGCCCAAGCTGAGTCAATATGGTCTGGAACGCAGCCTGCGCGACATTAATATTGCCGCCGTTCGCATAGCCCGCGAAGCGGCTCGTGACGAGGTATACGTAGCCGGCGCGATTGGGCCGCTGGGCTTACGCATCGAGCCGCTCGGTCCCACGTCATTCGACGAAGCCAGGGATTTATTTAAAGAGCAGGCAGCGGCTTTGCTGGAGGGCGGCGTCGATCTATTCATCCTGGAAACATTCTCAGATATTTCCGAAACGAAACAGGCAATTCGCGCCGTGCGCGAGTTATGCGATCTTCCCATTATCGCGCAGATCGCGCTTTACACTGACGGCAACACTTCGTACGGAACCACGCCGGAAGTCTTCACTGAACAGCTCGATCAGAGTGGCGCGGACGTGATCGGTTTGAATTGCGGGGTTGGTCCGGCAATCATTCTCAACGCACTGGAAAAGATGCGTGCGGTCACGAACAAGAAATTATCGGCACAGCCCAACGCCGGTCTGCCGCGGGACGTGCAGGGACGGCAGTTCTACATGTGCTCGCCCGAGTATATGTCCAAGTTCGCCAAGCGCTTCATTCAAGCGGGCGCGAAATTTATCGGTGGCTGTTGCGGCACCACCCCTTCGCATATCAAATTCATCAGCGATGCCGTTCGCGCCGCGTCACCTCGCTTACAACGCGTTTTTATTCGCGTTAGCGTTCCGGCGCATGTTGATGCGCAAGTCGCGCCGCCGCCCGACGTTCAAGTCACGCCGCCCGAAGAACGCTCGCTTTGGTCACGCAAAATCACGCTGGGAAAGTTTGTTACTTCCGTCGAAGTCTTGCCGCCTAAAGGATGTGAATCGCAAAAGACTTTGGATTCAATTCGTCTCTTAAAAGAGGCCGGCGTCGATGGCGTGAACATTCCCGACGGCGCACGCGCGCAGTCGCGCATGAGTGCGATGGCTACGGCCGTGCTTGTCGAACAGCAGATCGGGATTGAGTCGGTCCTGCACTACTGCTGTCGGGATCGCAATCTGCTCGGTATGATGTCCGACTTGCTTGGCGCCGCGGCGCTCGGCTTACGTAATTTGCTTTTGATAACCGGCGACCCGCCCAAGATGGGCCCCTATCCGGACGCCACGGCCGTCTTCGACATCGACGCAATCGGCCTGACCAACATGGTGAACAAGCTGAACCACGGCCTGGATATCGGAAATAATCCAATCGGACAACCGACTTCATTTTGCCTCGGCGTGGGCGTCAACCCGGGCGCCATCAATCTTGACGAAGAGATCAAGCGCTTCGAATGGAAAGTTGAAGCAGGAGCGCAGTACGCGATTACCCAGCCCGTGTTCGATACCGATCAGCTTCGCGAGTTTCTCAAGCGCATCGAGCATTGTCGCGTCCCGATTGTGGCCGGCATCTGGCCGCTTGTTTCCTTCCGCAACGCCGAGTTTCTACACAACGAAGTCCCGGGCGTGCGCGTGACGCCTTCGATCATGGAGCGCATGCGGGCGGCTTCCGCAGTCAGCAAAGAAGCCGGCCGCGACGAAGGACTGAAGATTGCGCGTGAATCTCTGTTGGAAGTTCGCGACTTGATTCAGGGTGTGCAAGTCTCCGCGCCATTTGGGAATGTGAAATATGCGCTTGAGGTTTTTCAAGTCTTGCAAGGCTCAGCAGCTCACAAAGTAGCAACTGAGTGACGAAAGTTTTATTTCCGATGCTGATTCAGCTCATCGAAGCGCTCAAATGAATTGGGTTTCCAAGGATCCAAGCGGGGCCCCCGCAACTCTGCTTGCAAGATCCGCTTGACACCGCCAGCTCAAGTGCTTACCATGCGCCTGCACGTTAACCCCCATCTAAAAGTCAGATCAGGAAGATGACAATATGACCTTCCCATGTCGCGAGCTGTCTCGTCCGGCCGACAAGTCTTATCTTTTGATCAAGACGAGATACTCACGACAGGTGAAGAGGCAATTGTCCTGAACCTCTGCCTAAAATCTCGCACGCGAAGAAGTGCGTGTTTGACCCACAGGCAAAGGATCTTGTAGCTCGATCCGAATGGGTCGGTCGTAGAGCCTTGACCTTAACCACGGCAAAAAAAGGCGCAATAAGAAACTCGGGCCGACACAGGTGCTTGTATCGCTCCCGTTCTTAAAGCCCAGCATCTGTGCCTTAGACGAAGTTCATCCGGCAGATGTCGTGCGTGGAACTAGTCGGGGCGCGCTCCCTCTATGAGGGATAACCAAAGATTTAAGAGGGATAACCAAAGATTTAAAAGGAGGACCTCTATGAGATCGCTAGGAAGCTATACCAGAATTCACATTCTGGCTCTCTTAGTTGCTTTTGGCAGTGTGAGTTTCATCGTAACTACTGTCTTGGGCCAACAAAGCTCAGGCTGGCCGCAATGGGCGCAAAACCCGCAGCACACGGGCTTTCTTAACGTCAACGGTCAGAATCTGAACAACATCTTGGCAAATATCGTGTACGACCCGCTTGTGCCGGACGAGCAGGCGCAAAACGATGGTGACCTTCTGGTGCACTATCAGACACCACTGGTCGATGGCAATGACGTTTACATGGAATCAAAGGCTGGCTCTTACACCGTGGGCGACTATGCTACGCAGACTTGGCACCAGAACAAATTCACGTGGCAGGGTCAGAACCTAGTCCAGGTGTGGACTTTCGACAGCGACTGGGTCCCACCGGGATCGCAGCTGGACTTCTGGGAGCCGGTCTATCACGCGGCGCTGGCTAATGGTTTTGTCTACGATCCGGGAGCGGGTGGGTCGATTTTCAAACTAAGCAAAAGTAATGGTATAGCCGTGAAGCGCATTATACCTGCTCAATTCCTGAATCCAGACGGAAGTCTCAACGCTCATACCTTCACGGTTAGCCCGTTGACTGCCGATGGCGCCGGGAACATCTACTACAACGTGCTGAAACTGCAGGACAACGGGGCGTTCTATCGCAATGACGCGGTTGACTCGTGGTTGGTCAAGGTTGCGCCTAACGACGCGATCAGCTTGCTCAGTTATACCGGGCTCAATCCGGCTGCACCCGCCGCGAACGCCCAGTGTTTCAATGCCTTCAGCAATAGTCAACTACCTTGGCCGCCAAGCCCGACGGCGATACCCCCTACGGTTACGTGCGGGCTACAACGCGTGGCTATTAACATAGCGCCCGCGATCGCACCCGACGGTACCATCTACAGCGTGACCCGCGCTCACTTCATCAGCCGCTATGGCTATCTAGTCGCAATCAACCCCAATTTGACGCTGAAATGGGCGACATCGCTCCGTGGCGACGACCAGACACCAGGCGACTACTTCTCCGGCGGCTATTTCACCGATGGCTGCAACGATCCCAACAATCCGGTCCTGAGCAGCACGCTCAACTATGACGGACAGCCCGGTGGATGTCGCGATCTGGGAGCGGCCGGAAATGCCATCACACGCGGACGCGATCCCGCTACAAATCGCTTGGGTGGGGGACGGGTGCTGGACGATTCCTCGTCCACACCGACCATAGCACCGGATGGCAGCATCATCTACGGCGCATATTCGCGATACAACTATGCGCAGGGGCATCTCATGCGTTTTTGATGGCACGACGGGTGCCTTCCTCGGCTCATTCGGTTTCGGCTGGGACATAACTGCCGGAATTTTTCAGCACGATGGGACGTACTCGATCGTCATTAAGAACAACCATTATGGGGAGGTAGGATCTTACTGCAATAACGATACGCTTTGCCCGCCCGATCGCACGGCGGCAAACACCAATCCAGCCAATCCGAGCCCGGAGGCCTACTTTGTTAGCCAGCTCAGCCCGAGTCTGGCGATCGAGTGGAGCTTCCAAAACACCAATACCCTTAGTTGTACACGCAATCCGGACAACTCAATCACTTGCGTCAACGATCACCCGAACAGCTTTGAATGGTGCGTCAATGCGCCCGCGATTGACTCGAACGGTGTCGTCTATGCCAACAGCGAAGATGGCAACCTCTTCGCGATCAATCAAGGCGGCACGCTGAAGCAGAAGATCTTCCAGCAACTGGCGCTCGGCGCGGCCTACACACCGGCGTCAATCGGGGGAGACGGAAAGCTTTACTCGCAGAACGACGGCCATCTTTACGTCGTCGGAAACTGATGGACAAGCGACTGCTGCCTATCTCGCCGGCAAAAGGCAGGCAGAAGTAGGTTCAACCGAAATGGCCTGGGCAGCAATGTCCGGGCCATTTTGTCTATTGGGCAAATCGGCTCGCGACTAATCCATTGTTCAAATCATCAGTCCTGACAGGCGGACCTGGAAAGCAACGCACGTAGTCCTCTATGAGTTTCCATTCCAACGTCCGTGGAATTGATTCAAAAAGAGATTGGAGTAGTGGATAGTTTGAAGTGAAACGAGTTTCATTAGCAGCTGGCTTCAGCCAGGTGGTTACCGAGATCATTGATCCCTAAACCGTTTGCAACGGTTGGTGCCACATCGTGATCGCCCTGATCACCGCACTGAAGTGCGGTGTTAATGAGATTTCAAACTGACCCACCACTGACATTGAAGAGCGTTCACTTCATGTTTCGCCCCTATGGTAAACTCGATTGAGCAGTGGAACACGCGACGTTTGGCAGACGAACTTATGGGCGGCAGCGCGTCCGCAAGATCAAAACTCGCGCACGATACGAACATCGAAGATTAAAGCGCATCTCGCGTACCGCGACTCTCGGCGGACTATTCCTCTCATTCCTGAAGCTTGGACTTACCGGATTCGGCGGCAGTCTCGCCGTTCTCTCTCAAATCAGAACCATCGTGGTGCTGGAGCGCCGCTGGCTCGGCGAGCATGATTTCGTGGAAGCTCTGGCGCTGGGTCAAAGCCTGCCCGGCACCAGCGCAGGTAACGCGGTCACCTACATCGGATTCAGATTGCGTGGCTGGCGCGGCGCGGGCATTTCGCTGTTTGGCTTCATTCTGCCGTCAATGCTCATGATGATCGCGCTGGCGATCTTCTACGATCGTTTTCGCGCGTTGCCGAATACTGCTCAATTGTTTCATGGCTTCAACTCGGCGGTGGTCGCGCTCATCGCCGTCACCGCGTGGCGTATGGGCAAACATACGTCGAGTAAATCCTGGCAGCGAATCATTATCATTTTGTCGTTCACAGCCGTCGTATTTCTCAAGGCGACCGTAGTCGAAGTGATTCTGCTTTCTGGCTTAGTCGGCATTGGTATCGAATCTTTCACTGAGAGGCAATTGCCTCACCTCGAAAGAATTCGAGGGTTTGCGTCCCGTCGTCAGCAGCGCATTCGCAACCGCCTGGCGGCAAGAACCACGAAGCCGCACAGGTTTTTTGGCGGCTATCTGACCGAAGCGCTTGCGGAAGAGCGCCTGCGTCAAATAAGCGAAACGCGCGTCACCCAGACGGATGGTGAGACCACTGATTCTTTAGAAGAATTCGGACCAGAAGATGAGGTTCGCACGCGCGGATTCTTTCTTTTCGCGATACCGGTGATTGCCAAACTGGGTCTGGCGCTTTCGTTGTCTTTCATCTTTCTTCGCATCGGTGCAGTGACCTTCGGGGGTGGTTTCGTGATGATTCCAGAGATCGAAGCCGAGGTTGTTAACGCTCACCATTGGCTAAGTCATCAGGAATTTGCCGATGCCACGGCACTAGGACAGATAACGCCGGGGCCGGTATTGATAATGGCCACGTTTGTCG
>WNFY01012494.1_pt1 | contig 11886 bp, 10 predicted proteins | sample 5400091 | NCBI WGS metagenome assembly WNFY01 (sample SAMN13153364, study PRJNA577476) | soil metagenome | isolation source: 60 cm soil or saprolite under grassland replicate 1 | place: USA:California | collected 2016-06-15 | reverse complement strand
AGGGAAAAGAGAAGACGTACACGGTACGTGCCCAGGGGCGGTTACAGACTCCGGAAGAGTTTGGACAGATCGTGGTCCGCTTAAATCCTGACGGCTCGGTCGTGCGTATGAAAGACATCGCTCGGATTGATCTCGGCGCTCTGAATTATCAACAGTTCACGCGCTTCAATGGCCAGCCCGGAAGTATCATCGCGGTCTTTCAAACGCCTGGTTCAAATGCGCTCGCCGTTGCCGAAGGTGTCAAGAAGACAATTGCAGAGTTGAAGCAGAACTTCCCGGCTGATCTCGAGTATAAGATCTCGCTCGACACAACGCTTCCGGTCACCGAGGGCATCCGTGAAATTGTCGAGACGCTCGTCATCGCGATAGTGCTGGTCCTGCTTGTGGTCTTTTTATTTCTACAAAACTGGCGAGCGACACTTATTCCAATGATCGCGGTGCCTGTGTCGCTCATCGGCACGTTCGCCGTTTTCCCGCTGCTTGGATTCTCGATCAACACGCTATCGCTGTTCGGTCTGGTATTGGCCATCGGCCTGGTCGTCGACGATGCGATTGTCGTAGTCGAAGCGGTCGAACACCACATTGAAGACGGAATGTCGCCGCGCGATGCCACGATGCAAGCAATGAGAGAGGTCTCAGGCCCGGTTATCAGCATCGCGCTCATACTCGCTTCGGTGTTTATCCCGATCGCTTTCGTCAGTGGGATCCAGGGTCGCTTGAACAAACAGTTTGCGGTGACGATCGCTATTTCAGTCGTCATCTCCGCGTTCAATGCGCTGACACTGTCGCCTGCACTTTCAGCCATGTTGCTAAAGCCGCGCAAGGAATCTACGGGCCCGCTCGGCCGCTTCTTCCGTGCATTCAATCGTGGGTTCACGCGGGCTACTCACGGTTACGTCAATTGGAGCCATTTCATAATCCGTAAAGCTCTTATTGGCGTGTTTATCCTGGTAGGCTTTGCCGTGGTCGATGGTCTTGCTGTGGGGCGGCTGCCGACGAGTTTTCTTCCTGAGGAGGATTACGGCTACCTGTTCCTGAACGTTCAGCTTCCGCCGGCGGCTTCGTTGGAGAGGACCGACGCGGTTTCTAAGAAAGTGGAGGCGATCCTTGCGAAGACCGAAGGCGTTGAGTACTACAACACCATTGGTGGATTCAGCCTGTTGAATCGAGTCTCCTCGAGCTCAAACGGCTTTTTCTTCGTGGCGTTGAAGCCCTGGAGCGAGCGCGAAGGCGCCCAACTTCAAGCACGGGCAATTCTTGACACTTTGAATGGCAGGTTCGCAAGGGAGATCCCTGAAGCAGTCGCTTTCGCCTTTATGCCGCCTTCGATCCCAGGGCTCGGATCGTCTGGAGGGTTTTCGTTCTGGCTGCAGGATCGCAGCGGTGGATCTATCGACTTTCTGGATCAGAATCTACAGAAGTTTCTTGATGCCGCTCGCAAGCGTCCAGAGCTGGCAGGGGTCGCCTCGCCCTTCTCGGCTTCGATTCCCCAAGTTTTTGCTGATGTCGACCGAGACAAGGTTCTGAAGCAGGGAGTGGCCGTGGGCGATGTGTATCAGACCCTGCAAGCGTATCTGGGTGGTCTCTTCCTGAACCAATTCAACCGCTTCGGGCGTCAGTGGAGAGTGTTTCTTGAAGCGGAGGGAGAAGACCGCCTCAATGAGCGGAGCATCGAACAGTTCTATGTCCGAAATAATGACCAGAACATGGTGCCGCTCTCGGCGTTGGTGACAACTAATAAGATTACCGGCCCGGAGTATACGAACCGCTTCAATCTTTTTCGCGCAGCCCAGGTGATCGGCTCTGCCGCTCCGGGTTACAGCTCGGGACAGGCGATGGCCGCGCTCGAAGAAGTTGCAAGGCAAACGTTGCCTTCGAAAATCGGTTACGACTGGGCCGATCTTTCTTACCAGGAACGGAAGGCCTCAGGTACCGCATCGTCTGTCTTCGCGTTGTCGCTGGTCTTCGTGTTCTTGATCCTGGCAGCTCTTTACGAGAGTTGGTCGCTTCCATTCTCTGTTCTTCTGACGGTACCGATCGCGATCTTTGGCGCGTTCCTTGGTCTCTTCCTGAGGACTTATGACCTCGACGTCTACGCTCAGATCGGGCTGATAGTTTTAATCGGCCTTGCAGCGAAGAACGCGATCCTGATTGTTGAATTTGCCAAGGTCGAACTTGAGAAGGGCCGCAGCCTGGTTGATGCAGCTCTCGAGGGTGCGCGTCTGCGTTTGCGTCCCATCCTGATGACCTCATTCGCCTTCATTCTAGGCTGCTTGCCACTTTGGTTCGCTTCCGGCTCAGGCGCTGCGTCGCGGCGAATATTGGGAACTGTCGTGATCGTTGGAATGCTTGCGGCCACGTCGATCGCGATCTTCATTATTCCAGTTTCTTTCTATCTGGTGGAAAAGTTCTCGATGAGATTTAGCAGGAAACATAGGCCCGAGATCACTTCGCCGTCACCTGAGCCGGCAGCGGGAGATTGAGTGTTTATGCGAAGATATGACCAATGATCGCATTCCAATCTGGTACGTAACGAGAAGTTTTCTGATGATGCGAAACCTGGCAACCGCCGTGATAATCGTAGGTCTGCTGACGAGCAACGCCGCAGGCCAAAAAAAATATCAAAGGCCCGCTATCAATACACCTGACTCGTTTCGTGGCACGGAAGCAACGGCCCCTGACCAGAACTCTATCGGCGATCTCAAATGGTTTGAGGTTTTCAAAGACGAAGAGCTGCAAAAGCTCGTCAGGACAGCGATGATCCAGAACTATGATCTGCGCGCGGCCGTTGCCCGGATCAATGCAGAGCGCGCAAATCTGGGCCTCGCGCGGTCGAACCAGTTCCCACAGTTTGAACTCAACGCTGATCTTACGACCAGTCGCCAATCCAGAAACGTCCAGGCCGGGGTTCCAGGTGCGGGCAGATCGCGGACGTTTGGTGAAGTCTTACTGGGCCTGCTTAATTTTGAGATTGACATCTGGGGACGTCTGCGTCGCGAGACCGAAGCTGCACGCGCCGAGTTGCGAGCTTCCGAGGAAGACCGCAAAGCCGTGATGACCACAGTGGTGAGCGATGTGGCTACGGGATATTTCAGCCTGCTCGAACTCGATAGTGAACTGGACATTGCGAAGCGCACGCTGTCTACTCGCGAGGATTCGTTGCGACTGATTCGTTTACGTCAGCAAGGTGGCGTCGCGACGATGTTGGATGTTCGTCAAGCGGAGGAACTGGTCTATCAAGCGTCACAAACCATTCCTGATGCCGAACGGTTGATTGAGCAGACCGAGAATCAAATTAGCCTGTTGACTGGCAGCAATCCCGGGCCGATTCGACGTGGTAAAACTCTGACGGAGCAGCAGGAATTACCAGCCGTGCCTGCCGGTTTGCCTTCATCGATGCTCGAGCGAAGACCCGACATCCGCGGCGCGGAAGAAAACCTGGTCGCCCAGCATGCTCTCGTTTACGCGGCCAAGGCCGCCTATTTTCCGCGTATTAGCCTGACAGGATTGCTGGGCTTTCAGAGCAATCAGCTCTCAAATCTTTTCACGGGTCCCAGTGGAGCATGGAGTTTTGTGCCGCAAATCACTCAGCCAATATTTACCGCGGGTCGGCTAAAATCAAATGTGAAGTTTGCCAGAGCTCAACAAGAGTTCGCAGTCGTTCAGTATCAGCAAACAATTCAAACCGCTTTCCGCGAGGTTTCAGATGCCCTGGTCCAGTATCGAAAGGTGAGAGAAATTCGCACGCAGCAGGAATTGCTGGTGGCAACACTCAGAGATCGCTCGCGTCTTGCTTACCTGAGGTATCAAGGCGGTGTTGACACACTACTCAACGCTCTTGATGCTGATCGCGATCTCTTCAACGCAGAGTTGAGCCTGACGCAAACGAAACGTAACGAGTTATTGTCGTTGGTCCAGCTTTACAAAGCTCTGGGCGGCGGCTGGCAACAGTGAGAAAAGGAATGGGGATGAGTGATGAGTCCTGGTTGGTGTCCGTTCGTGTAATTTTCAATGAGCAAAAGGAAGGAGAGATGATGAGCAAGAATCTGAATGACTATGTGACGCTGGGACGTTCTGGGCTGAAGGTGAGTCCAGTCTGCCTCGGTACCATGACTTTTGGGAACGACTGGGGTTGGGGCAGCGAAGAAGAAGTTGCTCGCCCCATTTTTGAACGCTACATGGATGCGGGAGGAAATTTCATCGATACGGCCGACGGTTACACTCAGGGGCATAGTGAAGAGCTGGTGGGGAAGTTCATCAGCGAACGCGATCTGCGTGATCGAGTTGTCTTGGCGACGAAGTTCACTCTCAACGCCGAGCCTGGCAATCCAAACGCGGGCGGTAACGGCCGTAAGAATATCTATCGCGCGTTGGAAGGCTCACTGCGCCGGCTGAAGACTGACTACATCGATCTCTACTGGCTGCATGCCTGGGACACCGTAACGCCGGTCGAAGAGGTGGTGTCAACACTAAACGACCTCGTGCGCGCCGGAAAGATTAGGCACTACGGCTTCTCTGATACGCCGGCATGGTACGTTGCACGCGCGCAGACGTTGGCAGAGAAGGAAGGGAAAGAACGTCTGGTCGCTTTGCAACTCGAATACTCGCTCGTTCAACGCAGCATCGAACGCGAACACGTTCCGGTCGCGCAGGAACTTGGTCTGGGTATTTGCCCTTGGAGTCCCTTGGCGGGTGGTTTTCTCAGTGGAAAGTATCAACGCCGGGGCAACACCGGACAGGGAGAGGGCCGGTTGGAAATCACCAAGGACATTCCCAATCCGAATTTCCAAAGATTCACTGAAAGTAATTGGCGGATTCTCGATGTCGTTATTGAAGTGGCGAAGCAGATCGAGCGACCGCCGGCACAAGTCGCATTGAACTGGGCGGCAACACAACCTGGCATCACTTCGATGATCATCGGGGCTTCCAAGCCGGACCAGCTTGAGGAGAACTTGCGCTTTGCCGAGTTCGAGATTCCCACCGAGCTGCGAAGAGGGCTCGATGAAGTGAGCGCACTCGAGTCGATTCATCCGTACGCGTTTTTCGAACCGGGGATGCAGGGGATGATCAGCGGTGGCACCAGAGTAGTACCGTGGTCACCCGCTCGCGTTTATGCTCCGCCGTCGCAAGAGGCTTCCGGTGTTCAGGCGCGCGCCGCAACGGCAACGAAATAGCCATTTTCAACAGGCGTGCAGCAGGACGCAAAAACCTGACTGCACGCTACTAATTCAACCCTTGGCGGAAAAACAGTGGCAACGATTTGCAGTCATCTCGATCAACTTCACGAAGTGACACCAGGCACGGACGGTTGCAAGGAGTGCCTGCAGACGGGGGATGACTGGGTACATCTACGGCTTTGCCTAACCTGCGGGCATATTGGGTGTTGCGATGATTCAAAAAACAAGCATGCCACCGCACACTTTCATTCAAGTCATCACCCGATTATCGAATCCCTGGAGCCGGGTGAGGGCTGGCGCTGGTGTTACATCGACGAAGTTCTGCTTCCGGCTGAGGTTGGTGTCGTGAACTCTACGAGACAAAATGCGGACTCCGATGGTATCGGATCAACAATTGGCACATCCCCAGAGAGAACGATTTCCACACGTGAATTTTTGCCTGTGCTTGGCGATAACCCGAATGGCCACGGCAATCGGAACACGTTCAAATCAATTTGCCGGCGCGTGCGTAGATGCAACAAGAAGAACCTGGAGCCAACAATTGAGCTGGCCGTCGAGATCGCCCGCGAAGGACGTGAAGGTCGCCGTATTGGAACACTATTTACCTTTGGCGACGCTGATGCGGTGTTGGCCCGCTCGCGTCCGCTAATCCTGGACCCACTTGCGGGACATCCGGAACAAGCGAGAGAGATCAGAGATCAAAATCTGCGCGGCACGATAAAAGAGCTGGCGCAGCTTGACGGCGCGTTCGTGGTTTCGGATCAAGGTATTGTGGTGTCAGCCTGCCGTTATCTTGATGCCATGGCTTCGGATGTAGTCTTGCCCTACGGCATGGCCAGTCGCCATTTGGCGGGAGCCTCGATCTCACAAGTCACCGACGCGGTGGCAATCGTCGTTTCTGAAAGTTCGATGGTAAGAGTTTTTGACGACGGCAAACTAGTCGCTGAAATCATCCCCGAGTTGTGGCTTATAGACCACTACAACGTGCAACTTGCCAGGCCGTACCAGGAAGAGCGCGTTGGAGATCTGACAGTGCTCACCGCCAACGCCTGATCTTGCAGCGAAAACAAAATGCGATGGAGAATGTCGGAGGATGATCTTGAGACTCTCAACCATTGGCAGCACTCACCCCGCGACACTATTTGATGATGAACACAACCAGATTCTCGGGCGTGATCTCTCCGAGACCGCGCTGGTAGAACGTATGCGCCACGTTGATGGCTTCCGCCATTCCGGGTGCGTCGTTCTCACCGTATTCTTCGCGGCAGAAGGCGAGGGGCTTCTCCGGCGGAAGAGCGGGCAACGAAACCGGTGCCTCAAAGGGGAAACCAGCTGTGAACACTTTGCTGAGAGTCGATGTTGACTGCACGCAAACTTCTGGCTCAGGAATCAATTCCATCGGCTAATCTAAAAGAGCGTCCACAATGGGGACAAATAATCGTTGAGTCGAGATCCAGGATACGGGTTGCGAGTTCGAAGTCGTTTCGTTCGAGCGCCAATGCCGCTAGTACATTTCCTGTTTCCGGCTCGGGCCAAGATGGGTCTTCCGAATCTTGAAGAGGCACTTTTCCTCGTGCGCGGCGTTCGGTGTATGCAGAACGATCAGCTATCGTGTGCTTAGCGCTCTTTTCAATCACGTGCCCGCGAGCATCCAGAAGCATCGTGGTGGGCCCATCTTCGTAAGCATCAACGTCTCCCTTTGTTTGGCAAGGCCATCTGCTTCGGCTATCTCCACCATATGAGGGAAGGCTGCGTAAGTAGCCGAGTACACGCTGTATTGGTGACATAACTTCGAGTAAACCTCCTCCCATGGTGTCGGGTTAGTTCTGGAGTGGTCGAGGTCATTCGAATAACCTGGTTCTCGTTCGGCGGCGAGTGCGCGAATAAGGTTGGGCACATTGGCGGCGGGGCCGTAAGCGTGCCGCAGTTCAGACCAACGTGGACTCTCAAGGTCGAGCATCTGCACCTCGTTTCCGCCGCCTTACGGCGCCTCATTTTCTTCAGACGCGCTTTAGCCGCCCTGGCGAAAAGGCATTCAGATTATGACCGCAAAGAATTAACTTGAGAAGCATGCATCAGAATCATGTCCGGTTCATATCCTCGGCCACCAGCGCCTGACCTGGAGGCAGTATGTTTCATATCCTTGCCCGAAGGTTCGCCGTAGAGTGGGCTCCTCGTACCACACCACGAAGAGGTGAGTTGCGAGAAAGAAGAGGACCGTATAACCCAGAAGCGAGACCGACTCGTAGAAGAGCGCGGCGCCGACGAGGGCGAGTCCTGCACCGATGTACATAGGATTCCGCACGAAACGGTAGGGCCCCTGAATCACCAGTCGGCTTGGCGGATCGAAGGGCGCCGGAGTGCCTCTGCCGATAGATGCGAAGGTGAATATGCACCACAGAGCGACCGCCGCGCCAGCGGCCCCGATAACCATCCCAGCAACCTGTTGCACTTCAATCGTCGCAGGGGGGACAATGCCCGACCAGGACAAGAGGCAGGCCGGTACGTAGATGAGCACGAGTCCGATAAAGAGCGCAGCGTAAGTAACCGCACGGACAACAACAAACATGCTTACCTCTGGCGCTAAAGATCCTTGCAAAACGCGGCTAGTTCATGAAGTAAACACCACGGGCGAGAATCTTGTAGCAAAATCTGTGAATCGCCTAACGAGTGTGAAAACTCTGAAATCCCACCCACCGGAGAAGCTGTGAAAAAATTGATTTAGAGAAAATCGCCCGAAAAACTTTGGCAGCATATTTGACCTACAACTTAACCCTTTCACTCCGTAGGAGTGAGATGTTTATAGCCTGAGTTGAAATGCCCGAACCAACGGCGTTCGGAGGAGCGGAATGCAACTAGACCTTCAGCACGCGAGAACAATTCCGCTCCTCCGAACGCCGCGGGAGGAGTTTTGGTCCTCGAGCTATAAACATGCCACCCCTAACGGCGTGGAACCGAGTTAGCGCTTTTTTTCACAGCTTCTAAACGATCCACCCACTGCCCTGGGTGAGATTTCTGAGTTTTCACCCAGCCTCTACAGCCCGTTGAACCGGCGCGGAATTCTTATCTCTCTGATCGGCGATGCTTGATACAATGCTTCCGGCTCCATCGTTAGGCGTGACTGATGATGCAAGGATCCTGCTTGTCTTTCTGTTCAAAAGGCTCTGGTCACCCTAAAAACAAAAACTACGCGGCTGAGACAGATTGATGCCGTCTGCGGCAGCGATTTGCGAATGCGGCATCGCCATGAGTAGCCTGAGAGTCATGCGATATTGCGCCTTACTGTTTTCTCTGACCTTACTGTATTCATTCCCAGCTCAAGCCTCGGAAAAGATCGTTAAGCAATCGATCGTTTCTCACGGCAAGCCACGGATTTTCTATCTTTTTGTTCCTGACAACATAACACCGACGCGGCCGGCGCCATTGATTGTGCTGCTGCACGGTTCCGGGCGCAACGGACTGTCACTCGTCGAGAAATGGAAAGACCTTGCAAGTAAAGAGGGAATTATCCTCGCTGGTCCGGATGCGGCTAACCCTGATGTCTGGTCACCTTCTAAAGATGGGCCGGATTTCCTGCGCGATTTGGTGGAACACCTCAAGTCGAAGTACCCGATCAATTCGCGGCGTGTCTATTTGTTCGGTCATTCAGGCGGAGCTGTTTATGCACTGATGGTTTCAATGCTTGAATCAGAATATTTCGCGGCCACAGCAGTTCATGCCGGAGCGTGGCGGGAGGAGCAGGAATACCAAGTAATCAATGCGGCGTCGCGCAAAATCCCACTCGCGATCTGGGTAGGAACCAACGATCAGTTTTTTCCGCTGCAGGCGGTGCGTGCAACGCGCGACGCGCTTCAAGCGAAGGGCTTTCCGATTCAGGTTACGGAAATGCCCGGTCACGATCATTGGTACTATGATCTCGCCCCGAAGATTAATCAAAGCGCCTGGGACTTTCTCGAGAAATATGAATTAAGCGCGGATCAGCGATATTCGGAGAATGGCGACGATGGAGATACGTTGCGCGCAAACAGTCTGCTCCAGGAGATCGACGCTCTCAGAAAGAAAGCCTATGAACTCAGTATGCAGGTGCAACGCACAGACACGGAACTTCAGCAAAAGGACACTCTCACGGGACGCGCTGAGGTTAGAGTGATGGCTCAACAAGAGTTGGACCTTCTTAACCAGAGCGCTGCTCTGTGGCTGGAGGCAGCTGACAAAGCAGATAGTGCAGGGCGCTTAAGACTAAACGATAAGAACAGGCAATACATATCGTTGATCGGTCAGCATAATCGCAAGAACGCAGAAATTATAAATGCACTTCGAGAGCAAGCGAAGACGTTGCTCAATGACGACTCAGCCGAGACGATTAGGACGAAAAGAAACGAAGTGAGTAAGCTGGTCGAGAAGCTGCAGCAGGAAGCTAACGATTTGCAAAAACAGATGGAAAAGCTAATGAAGTGAATTTAGAATTTAGGATTTAGAATTGCGGATTTTGAGTTCAGTCGATCTGAAACGATTCTCCTCTAAGAGGGCTGGACCAACTACTAAATTCTAAATTCTAAATTCTAAGTTCTAAGTTCTAAATCAAATTACCGCTGCTCGGTTCTGCAATTGACGCGGCACGATCTGCGAGGCAACGGGTCAGTACCACCACGCGGTAGCGGGTGGGTTTCCGTCAGTGCACACAAAACTTTCTGTTCAAACTTCTTATTGGCATGCTTACTCACACTGGCCGGAGCAATGGCATGCAATCGCGTCGTTGGTTTATCAGGGCCTCAAACAACTGGGAGCCCTTGCTGTATGCAGCGTACTCCCGGCTTAACAGTGAAGCAGAAGGGCACTCAACACTGGAAGTCGCGCGTCTATTGCTCGAGCATGGCGCCGATCCGAACGCGGCCTTTCTTTGGGAAGGCCATTACCTTTTTACGGCGTTAACCGGGGCATTTGGTGAGGGCGAGGCCGGCCCCGTCAATCAGCCGAACATCAGTACTGCCTTCAACTCGCGAGACTGCTTCTGGAATCGGGGCAGACCCCAACGACAGCCAGACACTGTACACCGCATGTTCACCCACTGCATCTTGCGGCCGCGGGTGGTCATTTGGACATGGTCAAGCTACTGATCGAGCTCGGTGCGGACCGGCTGTTGCGCGATACGGAGTTCAATGCCAGACCGCTTGGTTGGGCAGAGTACAATCACCAAATCGCCGTCGCGAAGTTTCTTGAACAATTCGAGTCTCGACCGTCCGAGTAGAACTTCGGCAAATTCTGCACACCGCTTCGGCTTCGTCATCACCGACGAAACTTGGACTCAATCGAATGAAGCCGGATCGAACGCGCGGATTTGCAGGTTGTTTATAGGTTACTTAAGGCTGGGATTCGGGCAATTGCTTTTTGTTGTTCAATGCACACCGCAGAAGCCTCTAAACTCAACTGTGGCTTTACCATTAACCATTTACCATTTACCATTTCCCACTCGTGCTCCCGTAGCTCAGCTGCATAGAGCGTCCGCCTCCTAAGCGGAAGGTCGCGCGTTGGAATCGCGCCGGGGGCACCATTTATCTGAACAAATCAGAACCTCGCGTCCCTCGTTGTTCTGGACAGTTTCAAACGACGGTGGATGAGACTCATTGCTCGAATGAATCCTGGTGAGCGTAGGCCCATCACTTCCCTCAACGGACCGAGTTTGATTAAGCCACTATCCTCGCGTTTGGCGCTCCCATTTCTGACCAGGTCTTTATTCCTGGCAGGTGACTTTACTGTCTGAGCTGCCGGTGAAGCTTGTCCGCTTTGAAGCCTTACTCGAAGTCATAGTCAAGCGTCATGGAGTATGGCTGTTGATGCCCGACAGCAAATTTCCCGCTTCCTCGCAGTCCGCGCAGGTCTCCCGTTCCAGAGTCTGGAACAACAACCAATGTAACCGTCGCTACGCCCTCTTTGAATGTGCCGGTGTGCTGAAGCACGAAGCTCCCCGAGCGGCCGCCAACACTGCCCACCAATCGCTCCAGACCGATGAAGCTTGCCGAGCCGTCGTCGCGGTACATCATTAAATACTCAAGCTTCCCCTCTCCCGTGATGTCTCCTTGATAAGCCTTGGTCACGCTGGCGCGTGTCAGCTTAGGGCCACCCTTCATCTCGTTGTAGGGTTTCTCGTCCCAGGCATTCAACGTGAACGTAGCTTTTGCGTGTATCTGCACAGCTGTTGTCTCCTCTGTGACGCTTCCGAACCCAATCACGATCGCGATCAGAAACAGAAGTCTCTGCATTTCTGCCTCCTTCCATGGGTGCGGGAACTGCGATAGTGTTATTATGAACTAGTGCGTCATGACTATAACCCATGACGGCAACGGGAACAACATTTTTCCTTGGGCTGAGGTTTGTCGGTGGCAATCGCTAAAGATTTCAAATTCATCGGACGTCTGTGCCTGGATTTCGCCCAGACGGGCGATATGGGATGGGGAACAAAGTATGAACGGCTTACGTCACCTTCAGAGCTGCAAAGATGGTTATCACTCAGCCCGCTACAGCTCTCAGGGGTCAGGATTAGGTCTGAAGATTTGCCTCGGGCCAGGATGCTTCGTCGTGCGATCTGGAGAGTGGCTGAAGCCGTCCTCGCCGACATGGCTCCTCGTGCCCTCGATATTCGCTTGATCAATGGCAGCGCCTGCCAACCGAATCTGGTAAGAGAACTAAACGGTAAGGCGAATTCGATGCG
>WNFY01009676.1_pt1 | contig 11891 bp, 12 predicted proteins | sample 5400091 | NCBI WGS metagenome assembly WNFY01 (sample SAMN13153364, study PRJNA577476) | soil metagenome | isolation source: 60 cm soil or saprolite under grassland replicate 1 | place: USA:California | collected 2016-06-15 | reverse complement strand
GTCGACCATAGCGATGACTATCCGGGCCAGCACGAGCTCGGGCATAACGTCGCCGACTCGAGCTGCCCTAAGCCGAAACGCCACGTAGGTGGCGGCTTCGACAAGTGTATAGAACAAATGTTTGTTCTGAATGTAGACCAAGGCGCTCTCCACAGGCGCTCCACAAGAGAGTGGCGCGGCGGGCCGCGTGGAGACCGGCTTTTCGCCCCGTCGGCCTATCCGCGCCTTTGTTGAGTTTCGCCGCACCGCTAGGATCCAGACTCCAGCTCACGAGAGCGCAGGTTGGGGTCTTGGCTTCTAGCGAGCTTCCGGTGCTCAGAGAGGCTCCTTGGCTAGGCCCTACGCAGCGGCACCACCTTCCGTTCCCCTTCGAGGATAGCCCTCAACTCAGTATCCCATCTCTCGGACGCTGCGCGGATCCCAGCCTCGTATCGGCTTCTGTTGTAGATGCCCGCCACGCCCGCCTTGTGGCCGCCCTGATGGTTGAGGCAAGCTTCGATGATGTGCGGCTCGACACCGATATCCGCCATTCGAGTTGCGACCGTGCGGCGGATATCGTGGAGGATCCAGCGCGGCATAGGTCCATTACCGCTTTCCTGACGGGCTTTGTTGATACGCTCATTGAGTGAGCCCGACGCCCATTTGCGGAATCCACGAGGCCCCAGCCCAAACAGGAAGTCCCGGCCCACCAGTTGCGGCACTGAGGCGATGATATCCGCAGCGAGTCCGAGGATCGGAATGGAGTGAGCCCGTTTGTTTTTCGTCCGGATGGCCGGAATAGTCCAGACCCCGTCTTTTATCTCGCTCCAGCACATCGAGCCAACTTCCTGCCGCCTGGCAGCAGTGCAGATAAGCAGCTTCACGATCCTGCCATAGCTATCGTCGTCGCAAGCCTGCCAGACCTCGACAAGCTCCTCAGTAGACAAGACTCTGTCGCGAGGAGGAGGTGCGTCTGGTGGGTTGGTACTTCTCCGCCTGCGGATCGGTCCCCAGAGCAGCCTGAGCCAGCAACGTCTTTGCCTTCGCCCGCGCCTGTTCGACCGGCACCCTATCGACCGCTGCAAGCGTCATCCTGCGCTGTTTCCGCCCGATTCGATATTGGACGATCCAGACCGGCTTCCCACGCCGGAACCTGATGCCGAAGCCGGTGAGTGCATCATCGAAATAGAGTACATCCTCCTTGCCTCGGTCTTCTGGCAAAGGCAGGTTGGCGATAGTCCTCTGGGTGAGCTTCATGGCCATTTTTGGGGGAAGCAATAGGGGAAGCAACAGATGTTTCCCAAGCGCTTCTCCAAGATCATTTATGAACGCATTGGACAGCATGTTTGCCCGAAAACTCGGTGAATATCAAGTCCTACGCCGGTTCCCGAGCGCTCGTGTCCACAGAATTGTGCTGTGGTCCTATTATCGCGCCGTCAAGGGGCGCGACGCTATTCCCATCAAGCCCGCAAGCTGACGGAGGTTCGCCTGCCTGCCGCGCTCGACGGCCCGCGTCTGGCTCCACGTGCGCAAGGTTCGGCGCGGCAGCTCGTGGTGTTGCTGCACGGCTACGGCGCCGACGGCAACGATCTGATCGAGATCGGCCGCGCCTGGCAGCCGCTGCTGCCGAGCGCGGCGTTCGTCTCGCCGCACGCGCCCGAGCCCTGCGCCGAAGCGCCGGTCGGGCGGCAATGGTTTGCCCTCACCTTCCGCGACCCGCCGGAGCGCTGGCGTGGCGTCAACGCCGCGGCGCCCGGGCTCGAGCGGTTTCTCGACGCCGAACTCGCGCGGCATCGGCTCGGCGATGAGGCGCTCGCGCTCGTGGGCTTCAGCCAGGGCACGATGATGGCGCTCCATGTGGGGTTGCGCCGGCGCAGGGCGCCTGCGGCGATTGTCGGCTATTCGGGCCTGCTGGTATTTCCGCCGGAGCAAGGCCCCGATGCGGTGGCGGCCGAGATTTCCACACGGCCGCCCCCGCCGGTGCTGCTGCTGCACGGCGATCAGGATGCCCCGCACAGGCGCTGTTCCAGGCCGCCCAGGGCCTCGCGGCGCTCGGCATTCCGGCGGAATGGCACCTCTCCTATGGCATCGGCCACGGCATCGACCCCGAGGGACTGCGGCACGGCGGCGAGTTTCTAAGCCGACGGTTCGGGCTGCGGCCTTGAGGCGAATCGGCGATTCTGCGGGGGAATGACGGGCCCAGGCGGCGCCGCGCTTCACAATCCGGTCATGGTCCCTATAGACTATGGCCATGCTGCTCTGCAGCAGGGAGGAGGAGCGGAGACTTGAACGCGCATGTATCGTCCGGCGGCTGGCCGGCATTGGTCCTCAATGCGGACTTCCGCCCGCTGAGCTATTATCCGTTGTCGCTGTGGTCGTGGCAGGACGCCATCAAGGCGGTGTTTCTCGACCGGGTGAACATCGTCGCGCATTACGACAAGGCGGTGCACAGCCCGTCGATCGAGATGAAGCTGCCGAGCGTGGTTTCGCTGAAAACCTTCGTGCGGCCTTCGACCCATCCGGCCTTCACCCGGTTCAATGTTTTTTTGCGCGACAAGTTCGTGTGCCAGTTTTGCGGCACGCGCGACGATCTCACGTTCGACCATCTGCTGCCGCGCTCGCGCGGCGGGCATACCACCTGGATCAACGTGGTCGCCGCCTGCTCGGACTGCAATCTCAGGAAGGGCAACCTGACGCCCGCGGAATCCGGCATGTGGCCGACGCAGATGCCGTTCCAGCCCAGCGTGCATCACCTGCATCGCAACGGCCGGCTGTTCCCGCCGAACTACCTGCACGAAAGCTGGCTCGACTATCTCTATTGGGATTCGGTACTCGAGCCGTAATATCGGAAGTGTCATGCCCCGCGCAGGCGGGGCATCCAGTAATCAACGACGCCTGCTGGGTTACTGGGTCGGCCGCATGCGCGGCGACGACAAGGCAACGTCAAGCGGGACGCCGGCTCCTCGCCGCTCCCCAGATTGCGATTGCGGCGAGCGTCAGCGAGATCAGCACGTTGTATCCGGCGAGCGAAAGGCCGAGGAAGCGCCACGGCGCTTCGTCACAGCGTACCACGGTCACGTTCTGCAACTGCTTCATCAGGTCCGAAGCCCGCCCGAGGCTCGTGACCGGTCCCGCGCAGTCGGCAGGCCCCGGCCAAAATTTCCATTCGACGCCGGAATGGTAGCTTCCGAGACCGGCGTTGACGAGCATGGCGAGCGCGATGAGCACGAGCGCGGCAGCGAGGAGCGCGCGCGGCGCATCGCGCCAATCCGCGAAAACCACGATCAGCGCCAGCGGAATCGCGAAATAATAGGCGATGCGCTGCTCGAGGCAGAGCGGGCAGGGCTGCAGGCCGACGACGTATTGGAAAAAATAGGCGCCGAGGATCGCCGCCACGCCGACGATCGCGATGACCATCGCCGCGCCCGCCGTCGGGTTCCGCATCGTGGCGCTTGCCGGCATGGTTCCTCTCCGTAGCCGTCCCCGCATAGCGCCGCGCCGGCGCGCTGTCGATTGGGGATGCTGTGCCGCAGACTAGGCTTTACCTCCCCCGGAAAGGGGGAGGTCGATCGCGCGTAGCGCGATCGGGTGGGGTCGCGTGCGTGCTTCGGTATCACCTGCCGAACCCGAGACCCTGACTCAAAATCAGGTGGGCTAACACCCGTGCTGGTTCGAGTCCGGCCAGGGGCACCAATTTTTTCCAAAGCACAGCAGCAGAAATTTCGCGATCCCGCGGCTGGAGTACGCCTGGAGCCGGTGAGGTTCGAAGCCCCGCGCACCCCTCGACGCAACACTGGCGCGGACCACGCGCGCATCTGGAGAAGTCAGATTCGGGGCATTCTCGTTGGTTCCCGGGAAGCAGGAGTACCAATGGGCGCCGCCGCCGTGCCCGCGCCGAAGAATGACAAGTTGACGCCACCGGGATGATTCGCGTGGGCAAAGCCTGCCCGCACGCGTCATGCCCGGCATGCCGGCAGCCCGGAACCGCAGCGGCAACAGGACGTTCCCGCCTGCCGCTGGCAAAATTTCCCGCAAGCCGGCGGGACGAGAGAAGGAGCAGCGCCCGAGCAAAGCGCCGGATCGACGGCTCACTTCGTCTGCATGGGGCGCGACAACCACGATGGCATCATTTCCGGTCAGCGTGCAGCGGGCGGCCGCCTATGCGCTTGCGGTCGCGCTGCTGTGTCTGCCGGCGATATGGAATGGTTTCCCGCTCGTTTTCGACGATGTCGGGGGCTATTTGGAGCGGTGGCCGACCGCAAGCCTCGGCCTTGGGCGATCGGTACCCTATGGGCTGCTGCTCTGGACCACCAAGTCGGGCTGGTGGGTTCCGGCAATCGTCCTGCAGGCGGTCGTGACCGCTTGGATCATCGACCGCGCGATGAACGTCTTCGGCCTCGGCCGCTCGCCGTGGCTCATCCTCGGCGCCGTCGCGGCCATCGCGGCCACGAGCGGCGCGGCGTTCTTCGTTTCGCAGGTGGTGCCGGACGCCTGGGCGGCTCCCGCAGTTCTCGCACTTCACCTTCTGGCCTGGCACGCCGATAGGTTGACGACAACGGAACGCGTGGCAATGGCCGCGGTCGTTGCATTCGCCGGTGCATCGCACATGGCGACCCTGGGCGTCCTCGCGGGACTGTCGATCCTCGACACCGCGGCCTGGCTCGGCCGCCGCAGGCTAGGCGTCGCCGCCCCGGGGATCGTTGTTGCCAATGCTTCCGTGTGGTGCGGGATCGCCCTGCTGCTTGCCGCGAACTTCCTGGTCGCGGGACGCTTCGCGCTCACCCCCGGAGGCGACGTCATCCTGTTTGGACGACTGCTCGAGAGCGGCATCGTCAGCACGGTGCTCGCCGAGGAGTGCCCGCGGAACGACTGGCGATTCTGCGCGTTCAGGCACGATCTGCCGACCGCCAGCGAAGACTTCATGTGGGATACGGACAGCCCCCTCCACAAAGTCGGAGGCTGGGAGGATCGGCGTACAAACCGAGAGATCGCGTCGATCATCGCGCATTCGATGCTCGCCCACCCGCTCGAGCACCTCAACGCTGCGGTCTCGCTGACGATCGAACAGCTGGTGACCGTAGGAATCGCCGACAGCATGCACCGGGTCAATTCCATGCACCTGAGGTGGGCCATGGACCGATACGCCCCGCGGCTGGTCGATGGCTACAACCGTTCCCGGCAGCAGCAGGAAGAGGTGGATTTCGAAAGCTGGAGCTTCTGGATCGTCTCGCCGCTGTCGATCGCCGGCACGTTCGCGCTGCCTTTCATCGCATTCCTGTCATGGCGGCAGGACCGGCGCCGTGAAGCCATGCTTCCGGCAATGCTGTTCCTGGCACTGCTCGGCAACGCGTTCATCTGCGGGGTGATCGCCGGCCCCAACGATCGTTATCAGGCGCGGGTGGCGTGGCTGGCGCCGCTCGTCTTGGCATTGACTGCTCCGGCTCGACGCCAAGGGCGCTTCGACTTCAGAGCACCGCTTGCGAGACCCTTGCCGAGCATCGCGCGCAGCAACACCGCCGATCAGGATGCGGTCGATCCGGCAGGCCTGGCGGCGCTTCGAGGCGCCGCCTCCAAGGAACGCCGCCCGGGCCCGCGCAATCGCGATCAGTCGGTGATCGCGCCGTAGACCAGCTGCTTGACGAGCTTGCGGTAGTAGGCGCGGATCGGGCTCGGCGCCTGGCTCATGTAGACGACGGCGAGCTCCTCCTTCGGGTCGACCCAGAAATAGGTCCCCGCATAGCCCGCCCACATGAACTCCCCGGGCGATCCCGGCACGCCGGCGACGCCGCCGCCCTGGCGTACCGCGAAGCCGAGCCCGAAGGTATAGCCGGGCGTGCCGAGCAGGAGCTCGCCTGGCGTGGTCGGCGCCGCGATGCGCGTTCCGAGATGATCCGAGGTCATCAGCGCGATGGTCGTCCGCGATAGCACCCGCGCGCCGTCGAGCTGCCCGCCGTTGAGCAGCATCTGCGAGAAACGCAGATAGTCCGCCGCGGTCGACACCGCGCCGGCGCCGCCGGAATCGTTCTTCGGCTCCTTGGCGACGTCGATGACCTTGATCGGCTGGCCGCTGGCGAGATCGACCGCGAGCGGCTGGGCGACGCGCCCCATCTTGGGAGACGGCACCCAGAACGCGGTGTCCTGCATCTTGAGCGGCTTGAACAGCCGCTCGTCGAGGAAATCCGCCAGGCGCTTGCCCGAGGCCGCCTCGACCACGCGGCCGAGCAGGTCGACCGCGAGGCTGTATTCCCACACGGTGCCGGGCTGATGCGCGAGCGGCGCCTTGGCCAGGCGCTCGACCTCCTCGGCCGGCGTGAGATCGCGCGCGTCGTAATCGCGCACGCCGGTGAGATAGAGGCCCGCCTTGGCGTAGGCGTCCTTGACCGGGGCGTTGACGGTGATCTCGCCATAGGCGAGGCCCGCGGTATGGCGGAGCAGATCCTGGACCGTCATCTCGCGATCCGCCGGCACCGTCGCATAGGTAACGCGGGCGAATTCGCCGTCGGCGCGCGCGACGCTCACCTGCTGGCCCTTGAAGGCAGGCAGGAATTTCGAGACCGGATCCGTGAGCTCGATCTTGCCGTCCTCGACCAGCATCATGGCCGCGACCGCGACCAGCGGCTTGGTCATCGAATAGATGCGGAAGATGGAATCGAGCGCCATCTGCCTGCCTTCTTCCTTGTCCTGGAAGCCGGTGGCATCGGCGTAGGCCAGCTTGCCCTTGCGGGCGACCAGCACGACGGTGCCGGCGAGCTTGCCGTCGCCGACGTCCTGCTTGAGTGCGTCGTGAATCCGATCGAGCTTCTGCTTGGACATCCCGACCTGCTCGGGCGGGGTCTGCGGAAGCTCGAGGTTGGCCTGCGACCAGGCTGCGGGCGCGGGCGCGAAAACAACGAGAGCGCCGACGAGCGCGGCGCCGAGTATCCAGCGTTTCATGTGAGTAGCCTCCCTGGGCCGGCTCTCGTGAGGCGGAACCGGCACCAGAAAATCCTAGCGCATCCATGCCCGCCCTGTCACGGACGCCGCCGTACCTGCCGGAGGGCTTCATGGGAACAGTCGCGGCCTCGTTCCGGGCTTTCGAGCTGCCATCACTGTTTTAAATCCGGGCACGATTTGCTATGAGGCGCTATGACAAAAGATCAGGTTAAAGAGATCCTGGATCGAGTGCTGACCTGGCCGGAGGAAGACCAGCAGAAAGTCGCACGTTTTGTGCGGCAGGTCGAACAATGGCGCGGCGCGGACGACATCACCGACGAAGAATGGAAGCTTATCGAAGAGCGTGCCGCCCGGCGAGATCTCGCAAGCGATGAAGAAGTCGAGCGATTGTTCAGCCGCTACCGCAGAGCATGAAGCTGCGGTATGAACGCGGCGCTCTCGCCGATCTCGACGAGATTTTTGCGTACATAGCACAAGACGATCGAGAAGCTGCAGCACGCCTTGTCGCCCGCATCGAGGACGCGGCTGCTCGGATCGCCGAGACGCCGTACATGGGCGTAACGACGCGCAAATCGAGATTCCGCCGATTGCCCGTCGGCAACTATTTGATCGTATATGAAATCGGCCGGGACGAAGTGGTCGTTCACTATGTGCGCCATGGCGCACGACGGCGTCCCTGGGAAGGACAGTAGCCCGGAGCTTCGGGTCGCTCCAAAGCCTCAGCCGCCCGATAGCCCGCGCGGCGAGAAGCTCAGATCGAGCAGCTTCCATTCCTGGTATTTCGCGGCGGGCAGGAAGCGGTAGGGCTGGCATCGGTGCAAGGCGGTCCTGGCGGTCTCGACCAGCGCGGGTCCGTGCGCCGACGCACTCGCCTCGAGCAGCACCGGACTGCCGGTGAGCGCTCCGTTCGGCTGCAAGGCAACGCGCAGCACCACCTTGAGCTTCTGCGCATCGGCGATGTCGGCCGGCGGATTCCAGCATTTCTGCAGATGCGACCTGAACGCGGCGACCTCCTCGATCGACAGCTTGGCCGTGCTATCGGCCAGCGCGTCCAAGTCACCGGTCGGATCCTGGACGCTGCTCGGGGGCAGCGGCAATTCCTGAACCGGCGGCACGGTCGCGTTGAATACGAGCAGGTTCGGCGCCGGCGGGGGCTGTGCCGGCGGGGCTTGGAGCGGCTCGCGCGGACGAGACAGCTGCTCCTGCGCCGGCGGCTGCGGCGGGGCGGACGCCGTCTTGCTCTGCGGCTCTCCCGTCGCCTCCGGCTCGCGATCGAGCCCGGGTTGTTGCTGCGCAGCCGCGTTCTCGGCCCGGGACGGTTCTCCCGGATCCCGGGCCATGGCCGTTGCCGGAACGATATCGACCGTGATCGCCTCCGCGGGGATCGGCGTGAACGGCTTCGGGCTTGCGAACAGCACGAAGCCCCACAGCAACAGCGCCACATGGGCGACAGCGGAGAAAGCAAAGCCCGCGCGCATGAAAAACCCTGCCACCAAGCCGGGCCGCTTCTAGCCCGTTCACACCGCAACGCCAAGCCGGCCGCGGCAAGGCGGGCGTGGCGCTTCTCTCAAGTTTTCGCGGTCCGCTCGCTGAACAGCACGCCGCCCTTGGCCTTGTGGGTCTTGGGCGATTCCATGATCTGCACCATCACCACCTCGGGATCGACCTTGAAGTTCCGCACCACCGCGTCGGTGATGTCTTTGATCAGGGCCCGCTTCTGATCCAGCGTGCGTCCCTCGACGGCATAGACGTAGACTTCCGGCATCTCTTTCCTCCTGTTTGGCGCTGCGCGGGATGTCAGCCCGTAGCCCGCATGGAGCGCAGCGTAATGCGGGGCCGACGATCCCGGATTTTGCGCCCGCTCCGCGCGCGCTCCATCCGGGCTACGGCGCCACGACCCGGGCGGGATGCCCGCCCGGGCGCGATCGCGGCTCGGCTCAGAACAGCAAGCCTTCCTTCAGCAGCACCCAGCGGCCGTTCTTGACCTGCTGGACCTGGGTCACTTCGGTCGCGAGGTGATTGGTCTTGGAGAATTTCACCGGAGGCGAACCGAAAATGTCCTGGTACTCCTTGCCGGATTCCAGCGCATCCAGGAATTTCTGCCCGGTCAGCTCCTTGCCGGCGAGATTGATGTAGAACGCGAAGGTCTGGACCGCGTTATAGCCGATGATCGCCTGGGTGTTGGCGTCGGTGCCGAACATCTTCTTGTAGTTCACCAGCCATTCCTTGACCTTGCCCTTCGCGGTGTCCTCATAGGGGATCTCGAAACCGGATGCGGCGTAGAGCCCCTCGACGACGTCCTTGCCGAGCGCCGGCACCTCCATGACGTTGGTCGGAGTGGCGCCGAGGAAATCCGCGTTCCATCCGAGCTTCTTGGCCTCGCCCATGGCCCCGATGGTCTCGCGGATCACCGTGCCGAGCACCACGAGGTCGCAGCCGTCGGATTTCATCCGGGCGATCTGGGCGCTGAAATCCGACGCGCCGCGTTTGTAGGTGGTGACGGTCCCGGGCTCGATCTTCATGGCGGCGAGCTGCGCGGCAAAACCGTCGAGCACGTTTTTCCCGTACTCGTCGTCCTGGTGCATAATGCATGGCCGCTTCGAATGCTTGAGATCGATCATGTATTTGAGCGCCGCGCGCGTCGACTCGACGTAAGGCAGCAGGTTGTTGAACTTGAGCCGCTCCTGCGGCTTCGCCGGGTCGAATTTGAAGGTGAACTGCGCCGCGGTGAGCGGGAACAGCTGGGGCACGCCGGCGTCGAGCACGATGTCCTGGGCGGCGAGCACCGTCGGCGAGCCCATGGGCCCGACCATGGAAAACACCTGATCCTTCTCGATCAGCTTCTGCGTCGCCAGCACCGCGCGCTTGGGATCGTAGCCGCTGTCCTCGACGATGAGCTTGAGCTTGCGCCCCTGGACGCCGCCGGCGGCATTGATCTCTTCGGCCGCCATCTTCATGCCGTTGGCGACCGCCACGCCCCAGCCCTTGATGGGTCCGCTCAGGTCCTGATGGGTGCCGATGGCGATCTCGCCGTCGGTGATGCCCTGGTTCGTCACCTTGGTCTGCGCCGCGGCGGAACCGGCGGTGAGCGCGATCGCGGCGCCGATCAACGCCGCCCGGCAATGGTCGAGCCTCATGGGGTTTCCTCGTGTTTGCTGCCGACGGGGAGCGGGAACATCGGTTCGAGCTGTTGTTGCCCGTCTGCTGCGGCCGATCCTAGCGCAACCGGAGGAGGGAGGACAGAGCACGCGGCGCGGATGGGGAGATCGCCGCTCTGTCATCCATGCTCTGGTTAATACAGCGCCTCGATCTCGCGGCGGTATTTTTCGTTCACGAATTTGCGCTTGAGCTTCATGGTCGGGGTCAGCTCGTCGTCTTCCGGGGTGAGCTGCTGCTCGATCAAGTGAAATTTCTTGATGGTCTCGACCCGGGCGAACTGGGCGTTGACCTTCTCGATCTCGCCCCAGATCAGGTCGCGGACTTCCCGCGTGCGGCACAGGCTGGCGTAATTCGTGAACGGCACGCCGCGGTCCTGCGCGAATTTCTCGACGTTCTCGTGGTCGATCATGATGAGGCAGGTCAGATACGGCCGGCGGTCGCCGATCACGACCGCGTCGCTGATGTAGGGCGAGAATTTCAGCTGGTTCTCGATCTCGGAGGGGGTGATGTTCTTGCCGCCGGCGGTGATGATGATGTCCTTCATGCGGTCGGTGATGCGCACGTAGCCCTGGTTGTCGATCAGCCCGACGTCGCCGGTATGCAGCCAGCCGTCGCGGTCGACGGTCTCGGCGGTCTTCTCGGGCTGATTGAGATAGCCCATGAACACGAATTCACCGCGGATCAGGATCTCGCCGTCCGGGGCCAAAGTCACCTCGCCGTAAGGCACGGCCTTGCCCACGGTGCCGAGCTTGATGGCGTGCATCGGCATCACGGTCGCGAGCCCGGCATTCTCGGTCTGGCCGTAGACCTCGTACATCCGCATGCCAAGCGCGAGATACCAGCGGATCAGCTCGGGCGCGATCGGCGCCGCGCCGGTGAACAGCCAGCGGCAGCGGTCGATGCCGATCATCCTGCGGATGTTGCGCAGCACGAAAAAATACGCGAGCGCGAAGCCGGCGCGGTCGAGCAGCCCCGGTTCGCGGTGCTCGAGCCGCGCCTCGGCCACGCGGTTGCCGGCGAGCATCGCCAGCCGATAGGCGGAGCGCTCGAGCGGCGTGGCGTCCTTGAGCGCGATCATCACCGCCGAGTAGAAGCGCTCCCACACCCGCGGCACCGCGCCGAACAGCGTCGGCTGCACCTCGCGGATGTCCTCCGGCACGGTCTCGGGACGCTCGGCATAATTCGACACCACGCCGGTGGCGATGGCGTAATACATGCCGGCGACCCGCTCGGCGACGTGGCACGCCGGCAGGAAGGCGAGGCGCTCGTCGCCCTCGCACCACGACAGCACGTCCATGCAGTGGCGCATCTGGGTGACGATGTTGTGGTGCGAGAGCATCGCGCCCTTGGCCGGACCGGTGGTGCCGGAAGTGTAGACCAGGATCGCGAGATCGTGCGGGCCGCGCGATTCGATCATCTCCCGCCACAGGCCCTCGCGCCCCTCGATGTAGGCGCGCCCGGCAGCGAGGAAGTCGGAGAACGAGACGCACATCGCATCGCGGAAATCGCCGAGCCCCTCCATGTCGAAGATCACGATCTTGTCCAGCGTCGGGCAGCGCCCGCGCGCCTCGAGCGCCTTGTCGAGCTGCTCGTCGTCCTCGACGAACAGTACGCGGGTCCGCGAATCGTTGACCAGATATTCGACCTGCTTGACTGAGTCGGTCGGATAGATTCCCGAGGAGACGCCGCCGGCGCACAGGATGCCCATGTCGGCATAGGCCCATTCCGGCACGGTGTTGGAGAGCACCGAGGCGACGTCGCCGGGCCGAAAGCCCGACGCATGCAGCGCATAGGCGATCTCGCGCGCCCGCGCGAGCCAG
>WNFY01009794.1_pt1 | contig 11893 bp, 9 predicted proteins | sample 5400091 | NCBI WGS metagenome assembly WNFY01 (sample SAMN13153364, study PRJNA577476) | soil metagenome | isolation source: 60 cm soil or saprolite under grassland replicate 1 | place: USA:California | collected 2016-06-15 | reverse complement strand
CAGCGCGAGTGCGATTGGCCAGTATCTCTATAATGGCAATAGTGCCTTTTGCAAAAGCAGGCATCTCTGCAACCCCAAGCGTGCCGTTCCATATAATAGTTTGTGCATCTGCCAGAACATGATTGAAAGCCTCAACAGCCTTTGGACCTATATCCATAATACGCCAGCCATCGGGAACCTGGTTCTGAGGAACAACTTTGTAGTTCGCATCAGCGGCGAAAGCGTCCGCAATCACGACATCGGTCGGTAGCAGGAACTTTAATTTTCGTTGACGCGCCCTGGCGATTAGCTCCCGGGCAGCATCCAGTTTGCTCTCTTCAAATAGCGAATCGCCAATCTCAAGACCCTGGGCTTTGAGAAACGTGTTTGCCATGCCTCCACCGATAAGCAACGCATCGACCATGCTGATGAGGCGATCCAATACAACAATTTTGTCAGAGACTTTAGCCCCCCCCACAATCGCTACAAAAGGCCTCTGGGGATGTTCAAGTGCTAACCCCAGAAAGTTAATTTCCTTCTCCATCAAAAAACCGGCAACTCCAGGTAAGTAATGGGTTACTCCTTCAGTCGAAGCATGGGCGCGATGTGCTGTCCCAAAAGCATCATTGACATACATTTCACCAAGCATGGCGAGTTGCCTGGCAAAATCCGGATTATTCTTCTCCTCTTCTTTATGGAAGCGCAGGTTCTCTAATAGTAACACCTGACCTGGCTGCAGCGATTTTGCCAGAGCTTCGATCTCAGGCCCTATACAGTCTTTAGCCATTTCAACGGGTCTACCTAACAACTCACTCAAGTGTCGTGCTACCGGCGCCAGGCTCAGGGTATTAACGACTTTCCCATCCGGCCTACCAAGGTGCGACATCAAAATAACTGATGCACCTTGATCGAGTACATAGCGGATGGTTGGAAGAGCTGCCCGAATACGTGTATCATCGGTGATGTGCTGCTGAGAGTCTAACGGCACATTGAAATCAACACGTACCAAAACTCGCTTACCAGCGAGATCAATATCGCGAATCGTCTTCTTATTCATGAGCTACTTCCTAATAAAAGGGATCGTCCAGGAAGGACAATCCCTGACCCTTACCAGCCTTTTTGAGCAATGAAATATGTGAGATCAGCAATACGACAAGAGTAGCCCCACTCGTTATCGTACCATGCAATAACCTTGACCATGTTGCCACCGACAACCATTGTCGAAAGCCCATCAATGATCGAGGAATGAGGATCGCCACGGAAATCCATTGAAACAAGCGGCTCATCAGTATAATCGAGAATACCCTTGAGAGAGCCAGCCGCAGCCTGTTTAAAGGCATCGTTAACAGTTTCTTTGGAAGTCTCTTTGCGCACAGTTGCTACGAAATCGACGACCGAGACGGTTATAGTAGGCACCCGCAGGGACATACCATCGAAGCGCCCTTTCAGTTCAGGAATAACCAGTGCCAGAGCGCGGGCAGCTCCCGTGGTAGTGGGAATAATGTTAGCGCCAGCAGAACGAGCGCGACGCAGGTCTTTGTGAACCTGATCCAGAATACGCTGGTCATTGGTATAGGAATGTATGGTATTCATCAGACCCTTTTCAATACCAAAGGTATCGTTGATGACCTTGGCGGCTGGAGCGAGACAATTTGTGGTGCAGGAAGCATTGGAAATGATGTTGTGCCTGGCAGGGTCGTACATATTTTCATTGACTCCTAGCACCATTGTCAGATCTTCTCCTTTAGCAGGGGCGGAAATGATGACTTTTTTTGCACCGCCCTGCAGATGTGCCGCCGCTTTCGCAGCATCAGTAAAAAGGCCCGTGGACTCGATAACAATCTCTATACCCAGATCAGCCCAGGGAATCTGCGCCGGGTCACGTTGTGAAAGTACTTTGACAGTGTGGCCGTTCACAATCAGTGAATCAGCAGTTGCTTCGACTTCACCTGGGAAGCGGCCGTACGTGGAGTCATATTTAAAGAGGTGGGCATTTGTTTTGGTGTCAGTGATGTCGTTAACGGCTATTACTTCCAGTTCACGTGGATAGCGTTCAAGTATCGCCCTCAATGATTGACGTCCAATACGTCCAAAGCCATTGATACCTATGCGTGTAGTCATTGTGTGCGTGGTCTCCTTTGGTGTCGTTGCAAAATAACAGGCTCTAGCAAAGTTGGAGAGCTAATATCAAGGTGGAAATTTTAATGTTTCACGTGAAACATTATTTTGATGTAAGCATTTGATTTTTCTATCCACCTTTAACAGAGTATCATCTATTTACATTGATCATCAAGGCTGCATATCACATATGTATCTCAATCAAAGATGAGCGCAGGATCTTGTGATGAAGATGTGATTTGCAAAGCTTATCCAGGAACCGGAATAACGCCGATTGATAACCGAATGTAATCATTGCTATAACCAAAACCTGAACCGGGTACACCTGCGATACCCGTTTTCTCAAACAGCGAAAATGCGTCTTCTCCAGGCTGTAGCTGACTCCAATTGTAAACGGTTGCATCGTCACCAAGGTGAATTTGTGCAAACAAATGCTGTTCATCGTCAATTTTTTGTAGTTGTGCGATAAGACGATTACGTCGTAGCTTATACAAGGCTCGCAGCTTTTCGACTATCCAGGGACGTGCCTGAAAAAGGCGGACATATGCCATGAAGCGTAATTGCCATTCTGCTGGTAGCGAAGCCATTGTGTTTGACCAACATGGCATGAGAGTAGCAGCAAGTTTGGGATCGCCTATCGTTACCCAGCCAAAACGTTCACCTGTCAATGTATGCGATTTTGAGAATGTGCTAATAAAGATTGTATTCTGTAAAACATCTGTAGCAGCAAAAGTCATTATGCGTGCCTGATCCTCATCTCGATTAGCTGTGCCGATATATGCCAGATCAGCAAGAATATGTATTTTACGGCCTGATTCCCAATATTTTCGTAGGACAGCGTAAAGTCTGGCGAGTTCATCTGCTGAGTAAGCAAAAGCAGTGGGATTATTCGTGACCGTCAGATAGATGATACGAATATCAAGAGCTTGTTGCAGGATGTCTTCGAGTTGGGTTACTGTAAGTTTGAAATGATCCTCTGCTCGTGTGGGAAATTTATATAGCCGATAACCGAATGTTTTTGCCTGCCACTCTGGAACATTAAAGCCAGGGGCGGGAAACAAGATAGCAGTATCTGTGTCGTTTTGCTCCCGATAGATTTGAATCAGACCTCGCAAGACCTTATCGATGCTGTCCATGGCGCCTAACGCAAGGTAGACTTGCTCTACGTTGATAGGTAGACCCCATCTTTGCATTTCTTCGGCGAGCCAGTTACGTAACACCGTATTGCCAATGCCTTGAAGATCGTATATGCGCAAGTCAATGCCTTGATGGAGTAGTTCTCTTTCGCATTGCTGCATCTGGTCACGCAGCCAGAGATAGGTTTCACCGCTGGCTACATATCCACACAATTGTTCACCAGGTAACGCTACACCTAACTCATCTGCAAGAAGCCGGTAGTCTCCAGATCCTCCCGGCTCACCCTCACATTCAGTGATCTTGCGCAGGTTGACATCTCCAATTGTGCGGTTAACTAATTCAGCTTGTATCACTTCTTCAGCGATATTGAGTTCGCGGCATTGCTTTTCCAGTTCAGCAACCATGCGAGCCATCACTCTGATTGGACCCGCGCTGTGCCGCAGAATTGGTTGGTAGCGAAGGAGTAAGTCTTTACGAAGTTGTCTAACTGTACTGTGCTGCTCTTGAAGTGAAAGAATCGAGTGAATGGAAGAGTTGGGCGTATCCACTGGTGTTTTGTGAGTAATCACCATATTAATCCCTTCAGGTGCGCTCTTCGTTGCGCACTACATAAGAGGAAGATGCATAGTCCTCATTGACCGGCTGTATGGAGAAGTGTAGCATATTGTGGAGGATAATAACAAGTTCTATCGAACATTGAGAATCCTGGCGATAAAAATATAATGTTTCACGTGAAACATTATTCTAATCCCTCAAATGCTCCTTCTTTCACAGCTTTTGCAAGAGTGATAATGTCCGGGGTAAGCACACGATCATGTTCGAGTTTATCGACAAAAGTACGCACGACTGTATATGCTTGTTGGACACCTACACCGGGTTTCAAGGGCTTGCGAAATTCCAACATTTGCGCTGCACACATCATTTCAATGGCAATGACTTGTTGTGCCTGCTCTAAAATGCGCAGAACTTTGTGAGCACTGGTAGCGCCCATACTATTAAAGTCCTCCATGCCAGCAGAGGTGGGAATGGAATCGATGCTGGCAGGATGGGCCAATATTTTTATCTCATTGACCAGGGCAGCTGCTACATATTGAGTAATCATAAAGCCCGAATTCAAACCTGGATTCGGCGTCAAGAAAAGGGGAGCGCCAGCTTCGTCCCAATCATGCGGACCCATCAAATTAAAGATGCGCCGTTCTGAGAAGCTTGCCACTTGCGCAAGGGAAATAGCCAGCACATCGAGTGCCAGCGCCAGGGGTTGGCCATGAAAATTTCCGCCACTCAGCACGTCACCTTCCTCTGGGAAAACGAGCGGATTGTCAGTTACCGCATCCAATTCACGTTCAAAAATATTGGTACAATATTCCAGGGCATCACGTACTGCGCCAAAAACCTGGGGAGCACAGCGCATCGTATAAGGGTCCTGTACCCTGGGACAATCTTCATGACTGGTATTGATCTCGCTTTCACTGACCAGTTTTCGTAATCGAGCAGCACTGATCTGCTGCCCATGCTGACCACGGCGTTTGTGTATGCGCGCATCCAGAGGGACATGGCTACCCATCAAGCCCTCGATACTCATTGCGCAAGCGACTTCCGCTGCTCGTAGAAGTATGTGACCATCAGCGAGCGCCAGGATCGCAATTGCCTCCATCAGATGCGTTCCATTAATGAGCGCCAGCCCTTCTTTTGCTTGCAGATGAAGAGGTGCTAGACCAGCCTGTCGCAACACTTCCTCGCCAGTACAACGTCGCTCATCCAGCATAGCCTCTCCCTCGCCAATGAGTATCAATCCGAGATGTGCGAGTGGAGCGAGGTCGCCGCTAGCTCCTACCGATCCGCGTGAGGGAATAAAAGGATGAATCCTGGCATTCAACATGCCAAGCAATAATTGCACTACCTCAGTACGCACACCGGAATTGCCGCGTGCCAGACTTGCGCCAAGCAAAAGTATCATAGCTCGTGTGACCTCTTCGCTCAAGGGTTCACCTACACCTGCGGCATGGCTGCGCAAAAGGTTATGTTGTAAGTCTTTCAAATGATCATGTGGGATCCGTACTTTGCTCAGGTGTCCAAAACCAGTGGTCACGCCATACACTTTTTGATCTTTGGCCGCCAGATTATTAATTACTGCACGGGCTGCCTGGATACGTGAAATAGATTCGCTGCTTAATGTTACTGGGACATAATGACGCGCTACGGCGAGTACTTGAGCGCTGGATAGAGCTTGCCCATTTATGATTACACTCCTAGGAAGTTCATCTATATGTTCTGCCTTCATCATTGAAATTTTATCCTTTCCTGGCTCCGCTGCCTCTTGTGTTGCATTGTAGCAGAAAACAACCAGCAGCGTAAATGTGAGAACTAGATCTGCTGGATATGCTTGGCATTTCTTATAAGTTGAGCAAATAGCGCAATAATTAACAGGATAAGTGCCGCTATGGAAAAAGAGAATGTTTCACGTGAAACATTCTCAAAATGTTAAATTACTTCCATTCAGCTTTTCATACAACTAAAATTGATTGGATCAAGTTAATACCAAAATGATAACCCATTTCATGATAATCACGAACTGACCAGAGAGCCAGCTCGCAACGTTTACCCACTTCTATACTGCCAATTGCATCTTGTAATGCCAGTGCGCGAGCGCCATTAATTGTTGTTGCCTGCAATGCTTCCTCAAGAGACATACCCATTGAAGACATGGCCAGGCAGAGCATTGTTTGCATATTTTCACAGTAGGACGTACCTGGATTAAAGTCTGTCGCCAGCGCAACATGCAGACCACGATCGATAAAACGGCGTGCCGATGGATAAGGACTTCTCAGAGTATAAGAACAACCAGGTAACAGTGTTGCTACCACACCTGCTTTATGCAGAGCATTTATATCTGCATCATCAGCATGATCAAGATGGTCGGCAGATGTTGCGCCTAGCTCAGATGCAAGTTTAGCGCCTCCCGAGGGACTTAATTGATCCGCATGAATTTTAAGTGCATAGCCCAAAGCTTTTGCATGTGTAAGAATACGACGACACTCCTCGAAAGTGAAAGCCTCTCGTTCGCAGAAAACATCACAGAAGCGTGCTAAGCCGACAAATGATGGTAACATTTCTTCAACAATCAAATCCACGTAAGCACTGCGTCGCTCACGGTACTCAGGAGGCACTACATGTGCGCCGAGAAATGTCGGCACGACTCGTACGCGATTATATTCGTATCCAGGACTGGTTTCCAATGCGTTGAGACTGTTAAGAATGCGCAGGCAGGCCTCTTCCGTTATCATATCCAGCCCATAGCCTGTCTTTGCCTCGACCGTTGTCGTCCCGTAGTGACACATTATATTCAACCTGTTAATCGCCAGTTCTGTTAGTGTCTTCGTATCTGTGCCTCGGGTGGCGTTAACCGTAGTAAGGATGCCACGGCCTTGTGAGAGTAGTTCGCCATAACTTACCCCTGCTCTCCGAAGATGAAATTCTTCTGCCCGATCTCCGGCGAATACCAGGTGCGTGTGTGAATCTACAAATCCTGGAGTGACAACAACTCCTTGTGCGTCAACGATAGTAATACCGTCAACATGGGTGTTAGTATCGTGCTGGAACATAGGTTCAACGCGGTCGTCAGGTCCAATCCAGACAATTATCCCATCATGCACAGCAATGGCTGCATCAGAAATAACCTGTAATACACCTGTTGCTCCGTCAATAGGCTGCTGAGCGATAGTGACGAGTTGTCCAATATTCCGAATAACAGTGCTGGCTCGAATCGATGGCTGGGTTGGATCGATTTGCATAATGCAGCCTCCTTCTAGATATTACTTTATCCTTTTTATAGTATACATCCTGTGCGTCGTCGAGTATGGATTATTATAACGCTATTGTTGTCACTTGCTCTACCTGGTTGGATTTGTTACACTATTGTCAAGCCGAGTTCAATGAGGAGGCCAAAGCAGAAAACGCAAACAAGCTACCGCTAGTGAAAATGCAGAGATAAGGTAAACGCTTATGCGAGCAATCGACGATAGTAGCCCCAAGTATGCCGCTGTCATGCGCGAACTCATGGTATGGAAACAACTACCGGAAAGTGATATGTCGCACCTCGTGCCCGGCTACTTTCTGGTTACAGATGACTTTCGCGAAATGGAAGATCAGGGCTTACTCACGATGGTCTTTATTGGAGATGAATATGTACTTACCCCGACCACCTACGGTCGTCTCTGGTTAGAGCAGTATAATAATGACCACAAGGAACAAGAGAATGCCATATCATGATGACCAAGATGAAGCATATCCATATATAACCATTGGTACAGATGATGCCAAACGCATGATCGAAGCAGGAGCACATATAATCGATGTGCGTCAACCTGATGAGTGGCGTCGCGGTCATATCTCCGAAGCAATATTAGTGCCGCTTGATGGCATTTATTCATTCGGCAAGGCGCTCAAGGATTTGCAGATCCCTGAAGACGAAGATGTCATCTTTGTCTGTGCTGTGGGACAGAGAAGCGCATCAGCTTCCGAAATTGCCCTGGTAGCCGGTCTGAAACATGTCTATAACCTGGCTAATGGAATGAATGGCTGGTTTATGCGACAATATCCTATTGAACGATAATACTGTGAATAGTCATCAAATATCGTACAATGGGGAAAACAACAATCTGAGAGGAGTCGATAGATGCCCCTATTAGAAGGAAAAAATGCACTTATTTTTGGCATTGCCAATCATCGTTCCATTGGTTGGGCCATTGCCCAGGCTCTTGCAGGAGAAGGCGCTCACTTCGCTTTTACCTACCAGGAGCGTATGGAGAAGTACGTGCGCGAGCTTGCCGCCAAAATTCCCAATACACCTGTTTTTCCCTGGGCATTGGATATTAGCTCCTACTCATTAGTTGCCATGGCCCGGCGGGCCAAGCCTCTCATGCAAGCCAACGGTAGCGGTTCTATTCTCACCTTGACCTACATGGCGAGTGGGCGTGTCATGCCGAAGTACAATGTGATGGCTGTTGCCAAGGCTGCGTTGGAATGTAGCGTTCGGTATCTTGCTTTTGAGCTAGGTGAATATAACATTCGCGTCAATGCCATCTCTGCCGGGCCGCTTAATACGCTGGCTGCGCGTGGTATCGCTGGTTTCACCAGCTTCCGCGATCATATGGGAATAGCGGCTCCCTTGCATCGTAATATTGAGCAGAGTGAAGTGGGCGATGCTGCGCTTTTCCTCAGTAGTCCTCTTGCTCGCGCAATTACAGGGGAAATTCTCTTCGTTGACGCCGGTTATAATATCATGGGTGCCTGAATGCTCACTGTTCAAATTTGCGCACGGGAGGCGTCGGTGGAGCTGGCTCGCCACACACACTACAATAGCGTGCAACAGGTCGATTCATGTGGCCACAGGGCCAGGGTACCAGGGCACCGGAAAGGGTCGATGGCACCGTCGGGCCATTCGTGGAAACAGTCGGTGACTGCGGTGGAAACGGGCGCAATTGGCCAGGTTGTGACTGTGACGGTGGCTGACCAGGCCAGAGTGATCGAGGAGCCGGGGAGGGTGGCGCTCCAAATGCCGTCAACGTGTCATTGACTTGTTGCCCATATGCGGACTGTGAGGGACTTATAGGGCGGCCCTGGTTTACCGGAGGAGTAATCGGTGGCGGCGTATTGAAAGACGATGCTGATGTTGTTGTAACTGGAGCCCGTTTCGCACGTCTCCGCTGGAGCGCAAACACTCCAAAGAGCAGCAGAACTGCAACGAGCACGAGGCCAATTCCAATGAGAGTCAATGGGTTGGTAAGCACACTCTTAGCAGGAGAAGCTGTCGATGACGGTTGAGGCTGCGGCTGTGGAACTTTCTCAATCTTAGCCTGCGACATTGTATAGTCCAGGTAGGGCTTGACAGCTTTGAATAAAGGATAGTTTGCCGCGATCTGCCCGAATTCAATCTGTGCCTTATGCCAATGGCCTGGTGTAGTTGATGCATAATCCGTAAAAGCCTGGTTCCAGGCTTTCTGGAATGGTCCAGGAGAGGTATTTAATCCCAGATCTTGTACCAATGTATGTGCGCTATTGCTAGCCTGCAAGAAGCTGGTGCTGCCCGGACCATTAGCCCCGAAACTGACAATTCCTACAATGGTGCCATGATTATCAAGCGCTGGCCCTCCGCTATCGCCATGTTCTACATTGCCCCCGACTTGTATCAGAGGCGCTCCTGTATCTGTCGTTTTTATCGAACTGACGAAAACCTTATTTACTGACAGGGTAAGAAGATCTGTTGCGCTATTACCAGCAATATCACCATTGCCCGGAAAACCGATAATCGTCAATTCATCCTGCTGCTGCACACTGGAAGAGTCACCCAGTTGAACCATAGCCATGTCATTCATATTGTTGACATGGATGATAGCGACATCCTTATCGGTGAAAGCACTTTGCTTCTCGATACGATCAACTGTCGCATAAAGATTTGGTGGAACGTTTTGTATATCAGTTACATTCAATGGTCCCGTATAATCTGTACTCAAGTACACTCGGCTTTGTGGAGTGCTGTATTGGGTGTCAGAGCGCAACTGCCTGCTTGCCAGTTGCGCCGTCACCTGGTCTGCTGATACCGGTGGGCTGGTTTTGAGAACCTGATTCATATAGATGGCTATATCCTGCGCTGCCTGCTGTTGCAGGAATTGATCCAGGTCCTGCCGGGGAGGATTGACAACGTGATCAGCGGTCAAAATTTCACCGCGAGCCGTAATAAAAGTACCGCTACCTGATAAAACTATTTGATAGCCACTGCCACTCTGGGGGAATGTCACATCTTTTGTGGGAAAATGTACCGTCAATTGCCCGTTCAAAAAGGTAATGATACGTACCACTGCGGGTTTTGCAATATCAACCGCACGTACAGCCGGATCAGAAACATTACCTCCTGGAATGCCGTCAGCATATGCTGCTGGCGAGTTGCCAGCCATTCCCAGGAGAGTCAGGCATACCAATCCTACCAATACTACAATACGGGATAATTGGTACCGCCTTGCTGATGTATATTCAGCCATCTTCGTAAACATATTTATGGCCCTGCTCATATTTTTCTAGAAAGGAACAGCCTATAGCAGCATTATACATCACATCGAAGTCAGATGATATGAAGTGCTGCACAATTCACTTGTGCCATTCCCTGGCAAGCATACCAAAGACGACAAGGTCCACAAAGTGATCGTAGAGCCACTCTGCATCCCGTAAGATTCCTTCCTGCGTGAAGCCCAGCCGTTTAGGGATAGCGCAACTGCGTATGTTTTCGGTAGCGCAATGGATCTCAACTTTATGCAACCCCAACTCATCGAATGCATAGGTGACCAGCGTACTACACGCTTTTGTCATCAGCCCTTTTCCCTGGAATGCCTCGCCAAGCCAGTAGCCAATCTCGACTTTCCGATTGGCCCAAATGATCGGGTGGTAACCAATACCACCTGCCAGTTTACCCTGGTTCCAGATACCCATCTGGAACCCTTCATTATGTGCAAATTGTTGCAGAGCGTTTTGAATGAACGCTTTACTATCCTCAACACTCCTCGAATTGTCTATCCAGGGGAGCCATTGCCGCAGATACGCTCGATTCTGATCAACCAGTTCAGCAACTTCTTGCGCGTGCCGTTCTTCATAGATACGCAGTTCCGTATTCTCATCTAGTCTTATACAAAGTAGAGGTTTGTTATCCATGATATGTTCCTCCTCCTAGACTATTCCAGGTTATTGTAGCACAGCCGATTTGCCATCTGCATCCATAGGCAAAGACGACCTGCCAATCATCATCTTCCATCACAATGGATACATAGGTGAACAAATTCGATACGAAAGTATGCATACCTGAGACGTTTGTTACTTATATTCTCCTACGCACTTTTCTACATTACTAATAGTGAATTTTTTGCAAAAAACCAGGAATTGAGTTAGAATATCATGGTTATAATTGTAAGTAAGGACGCATTTTTATGAGACATAGTACCCGAAAAATCTGGGTTATGTGTATAGCATTAGCAGTAACTGCCGGAAGTATTCTTCTTGGAATTGGGTCCATCATCGATACTCAAGTACCGTCGGCACTTGCATCTGGCATTAGTAACGTTACCGACTATTCTGCTCCTGGGAGCGATCCCTGGGGAACGGCGTTCGACAGTAGTGGACGTGTCTGGGTAGCTCTGCCCGGCTGTGATCTGGCACCGAGTTGTCCCAGCTCGACTCCTCCTGGCAAACTCGCTTTGTTTGATCCTAATGCGAAGAGCTGGGTTACCGTTGTTTCACTCCCTGCAGGCTACGGGCAACCGCTCTTTGTCGCTGTTGATCAGGCTGGCAAAATCTGGTTCACCATGCCGGTCACGAATGCCATTGGCCTGTATGATCCTGTCAGTACGACTGTTACACAATGGGCTGTTCCGATGCCCAGTGCTGGACCCTGGGGTATAGCTATTGACTCCAATGGAAAGATCTGGTTTACCGAGCATTATGTGAATCGGATTGGCTCTTTTGATCCTACTTCCCAGACGTTTCATGAAGTTGCGACCCCTGCAACCAATAGTGACCCCTATGGCATTACCGTGGACGCTTCAAATAATATCTGGTTTACTGAGAATACGGATTCTGTTGCATTGATCGGGGAATACACCAATCAGGGGATCTT
>WNFY01007111.1_pt1 | contig 11897 bp, 11 predicted proteins | sample 5400091 | NCBI WGS metagenome assembly WNFY01 (sample SAMN13153364, study PRJNA577476) | soil metagenome | isolation source: 60 cm soil or saprolite under grassland replicate 1 | place: USA:California | collected 2016-06-15 | reverse complement strand
GTACGAACTGCACCTGATGCAGGTCCTTGTGAGGAGCCTGGGCGCCGCAGTACCGGCATTCGTGACGGTGACCTTCCATCAGCTCGATAGACAAGACGTCTGCCAGGTCGTGGTCGAGCCGTCCGACCATCCCGTCTACCTGACCGAGGGCCAAGGCGCCGCGCTGTTCGTTCGGACCGGCAACGCTACCCGTTCGTTGCCGGTGAACGAGGCGGTAAAGTATGTCGCGAGCCGCTGGGGATCAGGAGCAAAGAGCAGCCTCCCATGACGAGGAGACGGCCACCCGTCACTCGTCAGATCCTGCAGTTCTCCCACCCTCCTGCTGCTCGAAGTCCTGGACGTGCAGTAAAGGATCTCGAACCCGCTCCGGTGAGGTGCCCGATCGCGATTGCTCAGGTCGAGACGCTCAATGATCTTGGGTATCTACCCCACTGGGCAGCAGGTCGTGATGGCAAGCCGCGTCAGTGCCGCCCCCGACGTAGGAGAGCCCTGCGCTGAGGGCGGATGGTTTAGCCCTGATCCACCGAGGATCTATTGAAGTTGGGCCCTTGAAATGTCGAACAGGCGCCCGCTGACCTGGGAGTCGAACAGGCGCCCGCTGACCTGGGAGAATGGCGTTGCTGACACGACCGTTCGGCCCGATCAGGAGGGCACCTGTTCGATGCAAGTCTCCCACAGCCCGGATGCGATCGCCGTCACCTTCGACGACGACCACGCCGTCGCCGACGCCGGCCTGATCCTGGCGGCCACCCTCGCCGAGGGGCTCCTGCTCCGCGAGCTGTTCGACACCCACGTCGACCTCGGCGACGCACCCGGGGCGGCCAACATCGGCGACAAGGCCATGACCCTTGTCCATTCGGCGTTGGCCGGTGGCGAGTGGATCGACGACGTCGACCGGCTGCGCGCCGGCGCGACCGGCGCGGTCCTGGGCCACCGCGTGGCCGCGCCGTCCACGCTGGGCACGTTCCTGCGCTCGTTTACCTGGGGTTCGGCACGGCAGCTCGACCAGGTCGCCGCCCAGGCGTTGTGCCGGGCGTGGCAGGCCGGTGCCGGGCCGGGACCGTGGCCGTTGACCATCGACGTCGACTCGACCCACTGCGAGACCTACGGGCTCCAAAAGCAAGGCGCGACCGGGGTCGACCGCCATGGCGAGCGCGGCTACCACCCGCTGCTGGCCACGGTGGCCGGCACCGGCGACGTGCTCCACTCCCGGCTGCGCGACGGCGTGGCCAACAGCAGCCGCGGCGCGGCCAGCTTTGTCACCGAGGCGATCAACCGGACGCGGCGGGCCGGTGCCAGCGGGCCGATCACCCTGCGGGCCGACTCCGGGTTCTACACCCACAAGGTCATCGACGCCTGCCGCAAGCAGGACGTGACCTGCTCAATCACTGTCAAGGTCACCAAGGCCGTGCGCCAAGTCATCCGGCAGATCCCCGAGCAGGCGTGGACGCCGATCCCCTACTGGCTCGACGACGGCGCCGACATCGCCGAGACCAGCTACCGGCCGTTTGGCCGCAAGGGCCGCGTGATGCGCCTGATCGTCCGCCGGGTGCGGCCCACCCCAGGCTCGCGGCTGGCGTTGTGCTGCGACTACGACTACCACCCGTTTGTCACCGACCGCCAGGGGTCCACCCTAGAGTTGGAGGCCGACCACCGCCGCCACGCCGAGGTGGAGAACACCATCCGCGACCTCAAGTACGGCGTCGGCCTCAACCACCTGCCCAGCGGGAAGTTCGCCGCCAACGCCGCCTGGCTCACCCTCAACGTCATCGCGCACAACCTGGCCCGCTGGGTCTCCCGGATCGGGCTGGGCGAGCGGCTTGTCACCACCAAGACCCTCCGGGTCCGCTACCTGGACCTGCCAGGCCGGCTGACCCGCTCGGCCCGCCGGTGGCACCTGCACCTGTCCACCCGTTGGCCCTGGCAGCAGCGCTTTCTCCTGGCATTGGGCCGGCTGCGCTGCGTGCCGTTCCCTACCTGACGTCCACCGCCACCAGCGCCGCAGCTCCAGGCCGCCCGCCATCCGTGCCCCGTCGAGCACCCAAGTGAGGTGATCGTGCCGGCTGGTGTCCTCCCGCACGCCCGTCCAGGCTCAATCCAATCTCTCCGAACACCGAAATCCCAGCAGGAGAAAACGGACACGGTGGATCCCGGCTAAGGCTTGCGTGCGCGGTCACGTCGAAGGCTGGACGTGGGCTGCCCCAGGCGTCCGTCGGCGTTGCCGCGGCAACCGTCATGCGCAGGGTGGCTTGGCCGAGCCGAAGGGCCCATCGGTCTCCACCTCGCCGTTCCTCAAGTCCAGAGCGAACCGATGGGGCTGCCCCCGTGATGGCGTCACGCAGCGCGTCGGTGATCCCGGCGAAGTTTTGCTGGGCTGCCTGGAACAGCCTGGCGTTCCGCGCATGTGAGGTAAGGGCTACCGCCTCCCGGCGCTTCGCCTCGGTGCGGCGGCCCACCTCGTGGTGGTGTGCCTGCTGGAGCTTGGCAAGACCCGGAGAGGCGGCTGGCAACAGCACCCCCGCCAGGCGCCGCTCGAGCTCGGCAGCGGTGGGGCGCGCCTCCGCCGGCTTGTACAGACACTCCTCGACGAGCGCCGCAAGCGTCACGGGGACGCCCTGGACGCGCGGAGGGACGTCATGGAGGTGCTGCTCGCGGAAGTCGTCAGGACCGGGCCCAAGAAACGGACGGGACCCTGTCAGCAGCTCATACGCAACGACGCCGAGGGCGTACACGTCGGTCGTGCTCGTCGCCCGCTCCCAGCGCCACTGCTCAGGCGCCGCATAGGGTGGCGTCATCGAGAACTTCCTGGTATCCGGCGCTGTGGTCGCCTCCGCGTAGCGCGAGATGCCGAAGTCTGCCAGGCGCCAGTGACCCTCGAGGAGGAGGATATTCTCGGGCTTGAGGTCTCGGTGGACGACGCGTCCTTCGAGATCGGCGAGCGCTGCAGCGACATCGCTGAGCACGGCGAGCGCGTCGACCATCTCCAAGGCGCCGGCAGCCTCGATCAGGTGTTCACGAAGCGACCGCTCGGCCCGCGGCATCACAAGAACCCACGCAGCATCCGTCTCGCCGTGATCGATCACCGGGACGACGTTGCGGGCGTTCCCCGGATCGGCAAACAGCAGTTCCCGATCGGCCCCTGGGGCCTTGGGCACGAGCTTCGCGACGGCCTGGATGTCGTCACAGGAGGCGGCGAACACCCGGCCGAAGCCGCCTTTGTTGAGCTGCTCTCCGAGCGTCCATCGCTTGCCAAGTTGTAGCTGCCTGCCTTGCATCAGGATCATCTCAATTTCCGCTTCGAGCGTTGAGCCGTCGTCTACTCCTCGGGCGTGAGGTCTTCTGGGGGGACCGCAGGGGTTGCCTCCTCCGAGGTGGTGGTGGACCCGAACCTCAGCACGGCAGACTGGTCGAGGGTCGCGTCGCCCGGCACGTCCCCGCGTCGGAGCTTGAGCAGCGCGACGATGGCCTGGTCGAGCGTTGTCTGGGCCGGCAGGTCGACCTCGACGGTGTGTGCGGCCACGGGATCTCACTCCCTCCGCAATCTCCGCGTTCGCGGCGGGAGCCTACCAACCCCGGGCCGATTACATTGCAATGTGACCCTGGCGAGGTGCGGTCTCCCAGCGGGCCGCGCTGTGGCGGTGGCTGCGGGTCGACACGCCACTGGACGCGACCCTCGACCACCGTTCCGGAGAACGCCGGGAGCGCTGCGGGCACGGCGGCTGGTGCGCGATGCAGTTGGGCATGTTGGTCTGGTAGATCCGGCCGGTGGTCGACTCGCTCCCCTCGGTGAATACCCGTGAGCGGTGTCAACGGTCCACATCGGGGCCGCGACTTCGAGCGTGCCCAGGTCGTCGCAACCCCAGCGCGCTGCGCTAGTAGGTCAGGAGGGCGGTGATGGGGAGATGGTCGGAGGTGCCCTTCTTGGTCTTCCTGTTGAAGGGGCGGGGACGGCCGGTGGGGGTGGCGACACTGGCGGCCCGGTAGATGTCCACGGTGGCCGGGTCCAGGGTGATGCCGCCTGGCAGCAGCAGCCCGCGGGAGGCGACCAGGTTGTCCAGTATCTGGTAGCGGTTGGCGAAGTGCTCCCCGCTGGCGGTGGATTCGAGGAAGAAGGTTCCCAGGTTCTCGGGGGCGAGGAACTTCCAGCAGGGGTTGTAGAGCCAGGTGTCGTCGCCGCGGTAGGTGGCGACCTGGGTCTCGAACTTGGTGATCTGGTTGGTGGCGCCGACGACTCGGTCCAGCTCGCTGGAGGCCTGCAGGTGGCCGATGACGCTGGCATCCGACGGCTCGTCGTTGAAGTCCCCCAGGATCAGCACGGGGGTGTCGAACTTGGCCTGCACCGCGGTGAGGTCCCCGGCGGCCTTGCGCCGCGGGTACTCCGGTGAGCTGCAGCGGACGTGGTCACCGGCCAGGAAGGCGATGTTTTCGGCGACGGTCATGCGGGCGGGTTGGCTGTGTTCCTTGCCCTGCCGGCGCGACGGCCAGTGGCTGGCGATGACCACCAACCGGTCGTGGGCTTCTGTGACCTCGAAGATGACCTGGAAGATGTCGCGGGTGGGTAGCGCAGGTGCACGATGAACGAGGCCTGGTCGACCACGCGGAGTTTGCGCTCGTCGTAGGCGATGGACGCGTCGATGCCGCGCAGGTCGGTCGGCGGGTTGGGGTCGGTGGCGACCTTGAGGTGGGGGTTGCCGGTGTCCTCAAGGAGTTGGGCGAAGACGTTGTCGCCTTCGACCTCGGCGACGCCGAGCAGCTCCGGCCCGTTGCCGTCGTGCAGTTGGTTGAGCACCGCAGCGAGGTTGGCTCGTTTGGCGGCGTAGACCTCGTCGGTCCAGCCGTTGGCCTTGGTGAATTCGAAGTCCTGCGAGATCGGGTCGTCGTCGGTGTCGAAGAGGTTTTCCAGGTTCCACCAGGCCACCGCGATCGTGCCCATCACACCACCCCGGATCAGGCGTTGCTGACTGAGGGGGAGTTCTACGCCGCCACAACCTGCTCGTCCAGAGCAGATGGCGCCAAGCCGACACGCAGAGGGGGCTGGTCGCGTCTCAGGCGGTGTATCGGCTCGGGCGCAGGCTCCCGGGGTGATGTTCGCGCCAGCGGTGAGGCCTTGGTCCAGTGGCGTCTGACCACGTCCCAGTGCCAGCGCAGCAACCGCTCCGGCGTCACGAACCGATGGCGTCGGCGCTGCTTGGGTGGCAGCCGGGCCAGCGCTGCGAGGACCGCGCGATCTGGCCGGGCGGGGTGTGACCGGGCGACCTGCCGTCGCAGGACGTGTGGACGTTCACGTTGTTCGGCTGTGGGAGCGACCTCGTGGTTGCCGGCAGCCGAAGGGGTGCTGGCGGATCTGGCCGAGGAGGTTGTTACCAGCGGCTTATTGGTCCGTGATCGTCGCGTTGTGGGCCATTGAAACGATCGGCCCGTGAGCGCCGGACTCACCACCCTTGGGAAGTGCGCTCACCGCACGAAGCTTGGCCTGGATGCCGCCCACCAAAAGGGGGGATCATGGCTTCGCAGCCGCCCGGCGAGGGCTGGGGACCACCGCCGCACCACGGTCCACCACCGCAGGATGACGGACCGCCAACCCAGCCGTGGGGGACGCCCCCACCACCCCGGCCTCCCGGCCGACCCCGACCCTGGTACCGGCGATGGTGGTTCATCATGGCCGCCCTGGTGGGCCTGCTGGTGTTGGTGGGCGTCGTCGCTTCGTTGGCCAGCCCGACCACCACCAAGCAGACCACGTCGACGACGGCCGCGGGCGTGGCCGCGCCGACAGTGCGGCTTCCCTCCCGCCGACCACCACCATGCCGCCGACCACCGTCCCACCGACGACGGCCCGGCCGACCACGACCCACCCACCCACCACCGCGGCACCAGCGACCCACCCACCGGCCACCAAGCCGACCACCACCAAGCCGCCGGCCAGGAACTGCGATCCCGCCTACCCGGACGCATGCCTGCATGATGGGATCGGGGATTACGACTGCGCGGGTGGGTCCGGGAACGGTCCCAACTACGTTGAGGGTCCGATCCGGGTGCTGCCGCCAGACCCGTTCGGCTTGGACAGCGACCACGACGGGATCGGCTGCGAGCGCTGACGCCGATCCTCAGGCTGGTCGTGGAGCCCCGTCGCTAGGGTGGTGGGAGGGCGCCTGGATGCGATCGGCTGGGTGTCTTTCGTATGAATACCGTGAGCTGCGTGAACGCGTTTATGCACCCAACGGGCGTCGGTGATCGCCACCGTGTGCTCCACATGGGCGGCCGGGAGCCTGGCCGCCGGTCAGGCCGTCACCCGACAGTCATCACCGGCCAGGGAAGTCATCGCGTCATTGAGCCGTGCCCCAGCGCTGGTCGTGGGCCCCCCGGCGCCGCCGAGAATGGCGTTCACCTCGCTCAAGGTCATTCCCTCGGCAACGCTCTGATCGACCGTGCTGATGGTCTTCCGGAAGGCCTTGGACCAGGCTCGCTGTGCCGTCACCGCCCGCTCCTTGCGGCCGGCCAGGGACGGCGGGGCCGGTTTGGCGTTGAGCAGGTCGAACTCCTCTTGTGCGCCGCGCAGGTTGCCCCGCAGCACGCTCAGCAGCGCCCCCTTGTTCACCTTGACCAGATCCAATGGGTTGCTCGGGAAGCCGCCGGCCGAGTCGAAGTCGATGATTTCGCCGCCGTGGTCTGTGGTGAGCAGGTCGTGGACACGGCCGCAGGTCGCGCGGACCTGCCGTTGATAGTCGGCGACGCTGGTGTCGGGGTGGTGGAGGATTCCGTAGAGGGCGACGAAGGCGCCGACCACGGCCGCGCCGGCGGTGATCCAGGCGATCCACTTGCCGTGGCCGCCTTCTGCCATGTGCTCCCTCTTGCCGACGTGGGCATGACGATGACCTTGACGCAATGAGGAAACGGTGCTGGCGCCTTGCTGTCAATGACCTGCGTCACCTATGGGGCGTGACGGTGAGCACGCCTGCCGTAGGAAAGGCCCACGATCCTGAGGGTGTCGCGATTTGGTCGAATCGCTGTTACCCGATCCAGAAGGCGTCCGCCGTCGTGATCGGGAGTGATCCTCCTCGGGTTCGCGTCGTAGTCCGAGGTGGTCCATCTGCCCCACAAGCCAGGCCCGACTCACGCGCAGCTCGGCTCGCATTCGCCGGATCGACCAGCCCTGCCGCACCACGCGGGTGTCCAGGTAGCTGGCGGTCGGTGAAGCCGAGCTGGGCAAGGCGCGCCTGGCGTTGCACCTGCCACACCCGCGCCTGCGCTGACCGGGCCTGGACTCCGACCTCGCGTTGGGCTGCGGTCTGGCGGGTCCTGCGGATCTGGTAGTGGTCCAGCAGCCGCCGCACGGTCCGCACGTGCGTGCCCAGCTCGCCAGCGACCTGGGCCAGCGGCCATGCCTGCCCACTGACGCGCTCGGTGAGGTAGGCGTGCAGGGTGGGGAAGCCGAGCTGGGCCGGCTCGGGCGGCCAGGCGCTGCTCGGTGCTGCGACGGCGGCCCTGAGCGGACAGCTCGGGCTGTGGGGGTGGTGCGAGGCTGGCCTGGTCGAGCAGGCCACGGATGACAGTGGTGGTGGTGCCGAGTTCGCGGGCGAGCTGAGCGAGGCTCTGCTGCTGGCAGCGCGCTGCAAGGTAGGCGCGGAGGTCGGTGAAGCCCAGCTCCATGGCGCGGTTAGACAGTCGGCGCCGCTGGTCGTCGATGACCGCAAACCCGCCGCAGATGGTGAGCCTGCGAGGCAAAGGTGCTGGTAGTGGCGTTATACATGCGCCTGGCGTGCCGGGCGCCCCACCACTCCGGGAGATTTCGATCGATGAAGTGACCTGCGCTGATGGTTCCATCAGCAGCGCCGTGAGGGCCACGCGGATGGGCAACACTGACTCGGCTCCTGCCCTAGATGACCTATTCCAAGGGGCGGCCGCTCCCGCCCCACCGTCAAGCGCTCCCGGCTGGCCGGGTGGGCCGGCTACGGCTACTGCGCCAGCCGGGAGTTCAGCTGTCAGTGGATCGTGCGAGCACACTGGCACCGCCAGGCCTACGGACCCGGACGCACGCTGCGCAAGGCGATCCTCATCGCCCAGCACATCAAAGGACCCGTCGACAAGCCGCTGCGGCTCCGCGACGCCGTCAAGGTCTGGGACCACAAGGAAGTCCGTGGACGGCACCGCGCTGTACGTGGCGGCGGAGCCGGGCCCTTCGGGGGTCCGGCTCCGCCGTTCGGTGATCAGTTGTCGCTGCTTCGGCCTCGGCTCCGCTGACGGAGCTCGATCCGGTTACCGTCGGGATCGAGTGCCGTGAGGCGGACGCCGAAGGGATAGCGCTCCGGTTCGGGCTGCACGAACGTGACGCCACGTGACCGGAGCACTTCGAACTCTTTGAACAGGTCGTCGGACTCGAGGAATATCGAACCCGACACGATGCCCGGCTCCGCCGCATCGACCGCTGGGCCCGGACCCGGGTTGCTCGGCCACAGGATGATCTCGACCGACTCACCGCCCGGCGCGACTGCGTGGGGTGCGGAAATTCATTCATGCAGCTCGCTGGTACTCGTGCAGGAGACCGCCGAGCAGATCGTATCGGTGTACCCGGCCGTCGCGAGCGTCATGGATCGCGTCCGAGCCGGCGGGTGGATCCGGCGATCCGAGCCGGAGCGCCCGATGCGGCCGATGCACGTTGTAATGCTCGATGTAGACGCGCAACACCTGCTCCAGGTGTCGGCGTCCCACGATCAGTAGCCAGTCCAGGCACTCGGCGCGGACCGTGCCGACCCAGCGCTCCGCGTAGGCGTTGGACCGAGTCGTCAACTGCTGGTGATCCGCAAGGTGCGCCAGGTCGGGTGCGGGTGACGCATCCGTTCCATCCGCTGTCGGGGCGGGAGTTCGACTTCGCCTTCCGCCGTACGACCTGGGGGGAGGACCGCGTGTTCTTCTTCGACGGCGACGGCAACATTGGTGGCCTGCCTGCAGGCTGGACCGATGCTGGGCCGGTCGATCCGTTCGTCGTCGTGGCTGCCGGTCGCTCGCCGCTGCACGTTGGGGAGCTGCTCGAGCTGGCCGGGCTCCTGGAGCGGCTGCGTGCGGGTGAGGACTCCGGCGTGTAAGGCCAACTATGCCGCAGTTGTAAACCGGATTCTGCCTTCAGGGAGAAGCTGCCGCTAGGGGCTGGGGGGAAGCTGCCTGACGATATGCCATTTTCCCAGTGGTAACAGGCGCTAGGAATGGGACGCACGCTTGACAATCCTGCACGGCTCGGCACAATTCTACTTACATAACGGTGGTTGGTGCTGGAGGTGAGGATGGCAAGACGCAGCAGGCCCGATCCCAAGGTGGAGGCGCTGGCGGCGGCCAGGAGCCTGAACCCGCATCCCGAGGCGGTCCTGGACGAGGCGTTCGCCACCTCGCCGTTCTTGGACCCGCGGGATCTGGTCCAGGTCAAATACGAGATGGTCCGCCGTGTGCGCCAGGAGGGCGCGGCGGTGGCAGCGGCGGCTGCGGCGTTCGGGTTCTCCCGTCCGAGCTGGTATGCGGCCGCCGCCGCCCTGGACCAGGCGGGCCTGCCCGGGCTGCTGCCAGCCAAGCCGGGACCGCGCCGGGCGCACAAGCTGTCGGCCGAGGTCGTGGAGTTCGTCCAGGCCCACCTGGCCGCCGACCCACAGACCCGGCCCGGCGAGCTGGTCGACCTCATCGCCGAGCGCTTCGGGATCGGCGTGCATCCACGCTCGATCGAACGGGCGCTGGCCCGCCGCCAGTACCCCAAAAGTCCCCGATGAGCACCGCGACCACGCCGACGACGGCCAGCTGGTGGGACGCTACGAGCAGCTCCGCTCGGTCGCGCTCGCCGGCGGTGCCGGCGGGCACGCGCTGGGGTTGGGGCTGGTGATGGGCCAGGGACTGGCGGCCTGGATGGCCGCGTGGCAGACCATCCCGCCGGCACCCACCGCCAGCCTCGCGCCCCAACCCCCCGCGGCCGCGTCGCCAGCGGTCGTGGTGGTGCTGGCCGCCATGGCCATCGGGTTGCTGCAGCGCCAGCAGACCGCCGAGCCCAAAGGAGCGAGTTGATGGCAGCCGATGCCGCCGCCAAGGTGACCGCAGAGCACCTGCGCCGGGCCGCCTACCTGTATGTGCGCCAGTCCACCCTGCGGCAGGTGGTCGAGAACACCACCTCCACCGACCGCCAGTACGCGCTGCGCGAGCGGGCGGTCGCATTGGGCTGGCCGGCCGAGCAGGTGATCGTGATCGACGAGGACCTGGGACGCTCGGGCGCCTCCGCCCAGGGCCGCGACGGCTTCCAGCGGCTGGTCGCCGACGTCGGCATGGGACGGGCCGGCATCGTGCTCGGCCTGGAAGTCTCCCGACTGGCCCGCAACAACGCCGACTGGCACCGGCTGTTGGAGATCTGCGCGCTGACCGGCACGCTGATCCTGGACGAGGACGGCCTGTATGACCCCTGCTCGTTCAACGACCGGCTGGTGCTGGGCCTCAAAGGCGCCATGAGCGAAGCCGAACTGCACCTGCTCAAGGCCCGCCTGCGCGGCGGGCAGCTCGCCAAGGCCCGCCGCGGCGAGCTGGCCATGCCGCTGCCGGTCGGGTTCGTCTATGACCCCGCCGGCAGGGTGGTCCTGGACCCCGACCAGGGCGTGCAGCAGGCCGTGCGCCACCTGTTTTCGACCTTCGCCCGCACTGGCTCGGCCCGCGCCACTGTCAAGGCCTTCGCCGACCAAGGCCTGCTGTTCCCGCTGCGGGTGCGCACCGGCCCTAAGCGCGGCGAGCTCGGCTGGCATCCCCTCGCCCATCACCGCGTCCTGCAGGTGCTGCACAACCCCCGCTACGCGGGCGCGTTCACCTATGGGCGCCGCCGCGCGCGGCGCGGCCCCGACGGGCAGCCCCGCTACCTGCTGCAACCCCGCCAGGACTGGATCGCGCTCATCCCCGACGCGCACGTCGGCTATCTCAGCTGGGAGCAGTTCGAGGACAACCAGCGCCGCCTGGCCGCCTGCGCGGCGGCCCATGGGCAAGACCGCCGCGCCGGCCCGCCCCGCGAAGGCCCAGCCCTGCTGCAGGGACTGGTGGTCTGCGGACGTTGCGGGCAGCGCATGACCGTGCGCTACCAGCAGCGCGGCCACGACCTCACCCCCATCTATGTCTGTCAGCGCACCGGCGTCCAGACCGCCACCCCCAGCTGCCAGGCCATCCTCGGCGGCGGCGTCGACCACGCCGTGGGCGAGCTGCTGCTGGCAACCATCAGCCCGATGGCCCTGGAGGTCGCCCTGGCCGTCGCCGACGAGCTGGCGGCGCGCGCCGAGGAGGCCGACCGGCTGCGCCGCACCCAGGTGGAACGAGCCCGCCACACCGCCGAGCTGGCCCGACGGCGCTACCTGGCCGTCGACCCCGACAACCGCCTGGTCGCCGCCTCGCTGGAGGCCGACTGGAACCATGCACTACGCGAGCACACCCGCGCCCAGGAAGACTACGAACACCAAGCCGCCCAGACCGCGACCCTCAACGCCGCCCAGCGCGCCAAAGTGCTCGCCCTGGCCAGCGACTTCCCCGCCATGTGGTCTGACCCCCACACCCCGCAGCGGGAACGCAAACGCATGGTGCGGCTGCTGCTGGCCGACGTCACCCTCCTGCGCGGCCAGGCCATCACCGTGCACGTGCGCTTCACCGGCGGCCAAACCCACAGCCTCACCGTCCCCCTCCCACTGGCCGCGCCGGACCTGCGCCGCACACCACCGGCGGTCATCGCCGAGATCGACCGGCTCTTGGACGACCACACCGACGCCGAGATCGCCCAGGCCCTCAACCACTCCGGGATCGTCTCCGGCACCAACCAGCCGTTCACTGCCGGGATCGTCTGCCACATCCGCCGCAGCCACCGGCTCGCCTCCCGCAAAGACCGCCTCCAAGCACGCGGCATG
>WNFY01005667.1_pt1 | contig 11898 bp, 8 predicted proteins | sample 5400091 | NCBI WGS metagenome assembly WNFY01 (sample SAMN13153364, study PRJNA577476) | soil metagenome | isolation source: 60 cm soil or saprolite under grassland replicate 1 | place: USA:California | collected 2016-06-15 | reverse complement strand
GTCCATTGTAGGTAGTGATGGAAATGATCCGCCCGGGTGCAATCTCGACCGGAGAAGTTTCAATGTACAGCGTGTAATCCGCGGCACCGGACTCGCTTGGCGGAGCTGATTGTTCACTATGTTGAATTGGCTCTTCCATCCGAGCTAGGATGCCTCTCGGAGAAAGCAAAAACGCTCCGGCCATAGCGCCCGCTGTCTTCAGAAATCCGCGCCGCGACTTCGCAAAATCGTTCATTGCATTCGCCTCTTTGTATATTTCTTGGCACGCTGTTGGGTAGGCGGCAATTGCGCGTCCGTCGGATTTTGTAATATCACGTATGGGGGATGCGGCTCCCTCCTTGGAGACAGCCGAATTATGGCGGCCACTTAAGGGAAGTTGTCTATAAGTCCCATCTACGAAACACCATTCGAAAGTGGCATCTGATACAGACGCCTTACAATCGGGTGAGAACGGCTACAGTTGGATCAGGCCGCGACGTGTTGCGTTGGCCACCGCTTCAGTCCGGCTGATCACATTCATCTTCGCGAAAATGCTTTTCACATGCGACTTCACCGTGCCCTCACTAATAAAGAGCGCTGAGCCGATCTCCTTATTGCTTTTTCCCTGAGCCATCAGTTTGAGGACATCGATCTCGCGTTCGCTCAAGGTTTCTCCGCTGACGCGTTGCGCGAGTTTGGCCGCGAGATGCACTGGCACGCAAGTTTCGCCGGCGTGCACTCGGCGAATGCAATCCATTAGCGCTTCGCGCGGTGCATCTTTGAGCAGGTAACCTTTCGCGCCGGCTTGAATAGCGCGGTAGATATCTTCATCGCCGTCGAACGTTGTTAGGACAATGATTCGCGCTTTCTCATCGCCGGAACGAATCTCCTTTAGCGCGCCAACGCCATCGAGCTCAGGCATACGCAAATCGAGCAGCGTTACATCGGGGTGATGCTGCTTCCAAAGATCGACCGCTTCGCGTCCATTACCCGCCTCGCCGATTACAGTCATGTCTGCTTTCCGGGTGATGAGCGAAACCAAGCCTTCGCGGACGACGCTGTGATCATCAGCAATGAGCACACTAATGCGAGGGCGTTTTAGATCTCCAGCCTTTGACGCTTTCCTCGCAGGAGACTTTGTTCTTCTTGGAGCCTTCTTAGAACTTGCTTTTGTTTTCTTTTTGGATGTCATGACATCGATTCTCCGTTGCACGGTAGTAGTACGGTGATCGTCGTGCCCTTGCCGCGTGAGCTGGTGATTTCCAATTCGCCGCCCATTTGTTCGACCCGCTCGCGCATTCCGCGAAGGCCTACCCCGTCATGTCGATCTTTGGCCTTGAATCCATCGCCGTCATCACGCAGCTCCAGACGAAGTTTTTTCGCCTTATAGGTTAGTCGCGTTTTGAAGTTGCGAGCGTGAGCATACTTGAGGGTGTTGGTCAAAGCTTCCTGTCCGATATGCAGTAGGTTTTCCTGCCAGGGCTGAGGAAGCTCCGGTAGTTTGCCTTTCGCTTCAAACGTTGTGTGAAGCGCCGTCCCGGCGGTCGTGTTCTTAATAGTACCTTTGAGCGCGCCCCAAAAATTTTGTTCCTGCAATGCCTGCGGGCGCAATGCGTGAACTGACCGGCGCGCTTCACTCAGACTCCGCCGGGCCAATTCGCCGGCGCGGTGCAAGTGCTTGTCCGCGTCCTTGCGGGAGCCGCAGGCGATCGCATCCTCAGCTGCTTCCAATTGTACAATCACACCGGTGAAACCTTGTGCGAGGGTGTCGTGAATGTCCCGCGCCATTCGGTTTCGTTCTTCGAAAACTGCGGCCCGCTGCCCTTGCTCGGCAAATTCATTGAGTTGAAGCGCAAGCATGACTTGATGCGCGAGGGCCTGCGTTAATTCAATCTCCTCCGGCCGATACGACCCGCGGTCGGTATGGCGGATCCCAATAAAACCCCTCACGTGTCCACTCACTAAAATCGGAACTGCCAAAAACCTTTTTGTCCCCCTTCGCTTTAAATAGTTGGCCCACTCGCCGTTCACGCGCGGGTCGGTCTCCCAGTCGTCGCAAACCACCGGACCCGCAGTGAAAAGCAATTCCTGAATTAGTGCGTTCTTTTTCCAAAACAATGGGTCGTTCGCGAAAGGATGCTCCGGATCCGGCCCGACCAAATTTCCGCCGTCTACCGTTGAGCGCAAAACAAGTGAATCAGCCAATTCATTGAATAACCACAAAGTCACGCTTTGCGCGTTCAGGAGGCGGCCAATGGTACTGAGCATTTGCCCAATAAACTTTTCCGGGTCCGGCGCGGTCGCCAACACATCCAAGCTCTGCGCCAGCGCCTCTACTTGTCCGCGCGCCAATTGCTCGGAAGCGCGCAACGCTTCTTCGGCACGTTTGCGTTCAGTAATATCGATAACGCTGCCCACGAACTCCACAAAATGACCACCCTCACCGCTAACCGGATGTCCCACCGCGTGGATGTCCTTGACGTCGCCGTTTGGGTGAACAACTCGATACTCCGTTTCGAAGTCCGCTCTCTCGGCAATCGCTTTCCCGAACAGTTCTCTGACTCTGTCCTGGTCCTCAGGGTGAAGTCGCCCAAAGAATTTTTCGAATCGCGGCGGCCCGGCGTCCGGATCGAAGCCAAGCACGCGATAGGTTTCCTCCGACCAGTACCGGATCTCGCCCGTAGCGGGCGCCCACGCCCAACTCCCCGTATGACTGAGTCGCTGCGCTTCCGCCAGATACGCTTCGCTCTCGCGCCGGGCCGTTTCCGCCAGCTTACGTTGGATGGCGACGCCCGCGAGATGAGTAATGTGTTTAATCGTTTCCTGCTCACGAGTGGTCGGGGTACGTGGCTCGCGATAGTACATGGCAAACGTTCCGATCACTTTGCCTTCGGAGGAGAAGATCGGTGTGGACCAACAAGCGCGAAGTGAATGCCTCAAAGCCAGGTCGCGAAAAGCGGCCCAAAGTGGATCGACAGCGATATCCGAGACGATCACCTGTTCGGCGCGGTAGGCGGCCGTTCCACATGAACCGACCGCAGGCCCAATGAAAGCTCCATCGATCGCTTCGGTGTAAGTTTTCGGAAGATGTGGTGCTGCGCCATGCCGCAATTGCTTGCCATTCGGATCCATTAATAGGATGGAGGCCAGGACACCGGAAGATTGCTCTTCCACCAGCAGACATAAGTTGTCGAGGATATCGGAAAGCGAATCGCCTTTGGCCACCATCTCAAGAACTCGATTCTCCCCGGCCAGGAGCGCTTCACGCCGCTTACGCTGGCTGATGTCTCTGATGATCGCTTGGTAATATCGACCGCGCAGCGCTGACAAAGAAACCTCCACCGGAATTATCTCGCCATTTTTTCGCAGGAATTTTCGTTCAAACCGGAAAGATCCTTCCGCTTTCAATTTGTCGACCCGATCCTTAAACAAGTGACGTTCTTCCGGAACGTAAGTCTCGGTAATTGAAGAGCCGATCAGTTCCTCCTCCGGACGACCTGCCAGCTCGACTCCTGCCGGGTTTACTAACAAACATTTGCCGTCTGCATCCATGACGCAGATTGCGTCGGGGGAAGCATTGATTAAATCTCGATATTTTTCCTCGCTTGTCCGTAAATCCATCTCGGCACGATCGCGTTCAATCGCAACCCGTGCCAGATAGGTCGCCTTCTCGATAACCCCGAGATCGTGCGGATTCGGGCTTCGCGTTTCGCGCTCATAAATGCAAAAAGTTCCCAGGACTTTTCCTTCCGACGACAATATTGGATTCGACCAGGAGGCTCGGAGCCCGTGACTTAATGCGGCGGCACGATGCTCCGGCACGTCCCAAAGCGGATCAGACGCGATATCAGAAACTATGACCGCTGATCCGCGATAGGCCGCTGTCCCGCAAGAGCCGGCACAGGGTCCAATCGGCAGCTTTTCCATCTCCTGCCTCCATCCTTTGGGGAGACTCGGCCCCGCGATGGACTCCAGATGAACGCCATCGGGACGAAGCAACAAAACAGAAGCGAGCGTGCCGGGACGGTAGTCTTCGATAATCTGACACAGGACATTCAGGATGTGCTCGAGCGCAACACCGGTGGCGATCATCTCCAGAAGACGCTTTTCACCAGCGAACAAGGCTTCTCCTCGCTTGCGCTCGCTGATGTCTACGCTCGTGCCGGTATAACGATCGATTTCGCCAGATGCACCGAGAGTGGGCCGGCCTACACCCTGGACATGTTTAATAGATCCGTCCGCCAGCGCGATTCGAAATTCCAAGTCAAAACCTTTTCTTTCGCGAACGGCCTCATCGAGACTTCGCTCGATAAATGATCGATCTTCCGGATGAACCGTTTCCAGGAATAACTGCAAAGACGGCTTGGTCTGGTCGAGGTCGAAACCAAAGATACGGAAATGCTCCTCCGACCAGGTGACCCCTCCGCTGGCAACATTCCAACTCCAGCTTCCAGTGTGACTGATTCTCTGACCCTCAGTTAAAAACGCTTCGCTGCGCCGGAGCTCCTCTTCCGCCTGTTTGCGCTCGGTGATGTCGTTGTTAGTCTCAAGAATTGCGATCGGATTGCCGGATTCATCGCGTTGCAGGGCCCAACGACTCGCTACCATTACCGATGTCCCGTCGCGGCGGACGTGGACCAATTCTCCTTCCCATCGGCCAGTTTTGAGAAGTTGAGCATTTATCTCGTGGAGCGGCGCAGGCAAGGCCGTCTGTGTGAGTTCGTGAGAGATGCGACCGACGGCTTCTTGGCTCGACCAGCCGTATCGTTCCTCGGCGCCGCGGTTCCAGTAGGTAATGACGTCGTTCATGTCGCGGACAAAGACCGTGTCGTGAGTGAGATTGAGCAGACTTGCCTTTTCGCGCAGGACACCTTCGGCCCGCTCGCGCTCGGCGTTCTCCAACCGCAATTGCTCGTTGCTCCGACTGAGATCGGCCGTTCGCTCTTTGACTTTGCCCTCCAGCTCATCGCGCGCTCGCTTTAAGGCATGCTCAACGCGGCTACGCGCGGCACTCCACGAGCTAATCAGTAACGCTGAAAAAAGAAAAACGGCGAGATGGATCCCGTCGCGCAAACTAAATGAAAAGGCGAATCTCGGTTCGAGAATGAAAAAATTAATGGATAAGGTTGAGAGCAGCACCGCGAGCAGGCCCGGTCCCGTGCCGCCGTACCATGTACTGAGCAGGATCGCGGGCAGGAAGAGCGGCGTGCGAAACGTGTAATCTTGCAGCAGAAGGGTCACGCTCGTTGAGAGCGCGACCAATAAAACGGAGAGACCGTACCGCCAAACAGGCGGCGCAAGTCGTCGCAAACCACGATCTGACTTCGACATTTAACTTCAGGCCACTGCTTTACCCTCGGGCGCACGGCGTTCGCGCAATTCTCGCAAAAACTCATCCGGCGGTACAAAGAACGGGTTCTCCTGGACGATGCCTCCGATGAGAATCATCGGGTGAGTTCGCATGACGTCGATGATAAGGTTGCCGCCACACTTCGTCAGATTATAAAGACAGATTACGGCATCCTTATACTTCGGTATGATGTCGTTCAGCCGGCACTCGTATTCGAGAAAGTCGTCTACCCCAGGCCAGTCACCTGAAGCCCATTCGGCGTGGCCCATGACGCGGGCGAGGGGGAAGCCGTCGCGCTGGCTCTGCTGCAGTACGTCCTGCATGCAGGCAAGCATGCGGTCCCTGTCGAAATGACCGTCGCGCAAATAAACTTCGTGCCAGTGGTGCAGTTCGAATTGTCCATTCTTCTCCACCGAAGCGACGTCGACGCCACTTGAGGAAAGTCGCTGTAAGTGCTCGTCGCACAGTTTTGGATCGACAATGTGAAACGCCTTCTCCCCGCGCGCGAGCCCTTCCTTAACGAACGGAAGTAGCACACGATACTCCTCCTCCACGCCGTGAAAAAACGCGCAGACATGGCGATGTTGGCCGAGCGTCGCATTGGCAAACCGCATCGGTTGGTTGTCCTCTCCGCGAGACTTAGTGTTGTCTTTGGTCGGATCCATAGGGTTTTTCCTTTCTTGGTTGGAACCGCGTCTGACTTACTTCAGCACTGACCCACAATTTAACAGCCGTCCGCGCTCTCCGCCACTCTTACGTCCTCCCTCGAAAGAGGCACTACAAAATCCCGCCACTGCAACGTGGTGACATGCCACAGCGCCAGTTAGCGTCGGAAGTACGCAAAATTCCATAATGAAAGCTAGACAACGTGAAAATAATTCCAGGAGCAGAGTGCGCGACCCTTTTCGACGACGCGCACCCAGGCACGACCCCTTGCTCGTCTTTAACATGTCGATCTTTAATTTCTTCACCGATGGCTGGGGCCGCACGTTTTCAAAAAATGAATACGCGCGGTTCTATGCCTAACGAACCGATGCCAAATAAAGGGAATAGACCGCGGATAGACACCGCGGAGGGATCAATCGCCGTCAACGCGCCGGTTGCCTCTGTCTATAAGCGCTGGCTGGCGTTTGAAGATTTTCCAAAATTCATCCCCGCGATCAAACGTGTGCGAAAATTGGATGCAAACCATTTTGTCGCATTATTCGCTCTCAACAGAAAGGAATATGAGGCGATGCTTGAGATCACGCTGCGTGTCCCTGAACGACGGCTGGCCTGGCGAACTATTTCCAACGGTCATGCGCACGACCGCCTTGCCGCTGGAGTCGTTTCCTTCGCTTCGCTTTCTGACCACGGCACGTGCGTGACCCTGAAGCTGACCTCGAACTTCGGCGGCGCTGTTTCGAATCGAGTCGATAAATACCTGCGCAACTTCAAGCGGCTAATTGAAAAAGGCCGCCACAAATCGAAAAACGTCTGAGTAGCCGGCTACCTCGTACGAGGGAGCACCCATCACCCCTGGAGTAGTAACGCAAAATCCCACGCACGCGCAATAGCGGCAGGGTGACAGCAAACCATATCCTGAGGAGTTAAAACGAAACGCGATCTGACTTAAACCTTCATCGAGGAAATCATCATGTCTCACCAAATTCATTCCTATAGCGAGCTTCAGCAGCAGATTCACGAAGACTTGCGCATCCAACACCCCGATTGGGTCGGACCCAACGGCGATTGTCCCACTTGCGACTCCTACGAGCGGCGCCTGGCGGAGCTAATCGGCCTTTTCCAATCCGCCGAACGCAGCCCGGTCGCAGCTTAATTAACCGATCAAATCGATAGAAACAAAAAAACACCCCGCCAACATGAGACCGATCATTGAAATCGATGAAGCAAACTTCGAAACCGAAGTTTTGAAATCCAGCCAACCCGTGCTGGTCGAGTTTGCCACCGGATGGAGTCTTCCTTCTGTGATGTTCGACGGGGCGATGGACGAAATTTCCACTGAGCTTATCGAGGATCTAAAGCTCGCCACGGTCAAACTCGATCGGAATCCGAATCTCGGGCTGTGGTACGGCATTCGATGTGTTCCGACAGTGCTGTATTTCGTCGATGGCGAAGTCAGGAATGGGATTTTCGGGACCGCGAGCAAGGAGACGATGCTTTCCCAATTGAGACCGATCATAAACGGCAGCTAGTAAGAATAGAATGAAAATTGGATTCATTGGCTTGGGTATCATGGGTAGCCGGATGGCGGCGAACCTGCAGAAGCACGGTTATTCCTTGGTCGTGTTCAATCGCACGCGTGAAAAAGCGGAGCCGTTGCTCGGCGCCTGCGGAACATTTTCTGATTCTCCGGCAAAACTCGCCCAACAAGTGGATGTGCTGTTCACAATGTTGGCTCATCCGGACGCGGTCGAACAAGCGGCCCTAGCTGCCAATGGATTTTTGAATCACCTCCGGCCAAATGCACTTTGGGTCGATTGTAGCTCGGTCAATCCGTCGTTCTCGCACAAGATGGCCGCCGAAGCAGCACGCCGTCAGATCCGTTTTGTCGACGCGCCCGTGACCGGATCTGCTCCGGTGGCCGCCGAAGCGAAGCTCATTTTCTGGGTGGGCGCTAATGAAGCCGACTTGGAAGCAATTCGCTCACTCCTTCTGTGCATGGGCAACAAAATTGTTCATGCCGGCGGACACGGAATGGGGACCTCCATGAAAATGGTAATCAATCTGTTATTGGGCAATTCCATGGCCGCATTCGCCGAAGCCATGGAGCTTGGCCAGGGACTCGGGCTTTCGCAGAAGATGCTGTTTGATTCACTGCTCAGTACGCCGACGGTTGCTCCGTTTCTCGCGTCGAAGCGGGAGAAAATGGAAACCGGAAATTATGCAGCTGAATTTCCATTGCGCTGGATGCAGAAAGATATGCAGCTCGCTTCAGTCAGTGCTTACGAAAGCGGTGTGGCTTTACCCCTAACGAACGTAACCAAAGAAATCTATCGACTGGCCATGCGCGGCGGACACGAGACTAACGATTTTTCGGCCATCTACGACTTCGCAATGGGCGACAAGGGAAGAGAGTGGGGAGCGCAACCATGATAAAGACGATTTCCTATCTCGGTCTTGGGACCATGGGCAGCGGTATGGCGTCGAACCTTCTCAAAGCCGGCTACCAACTTACCGTCTGGAATCGAAGCGCTGAGAAGTGCGAACCGTTCGCCAGGAAAGGTGCCCGTGTCGCCGAGAGTCCAGCCGACGCCGTCCGCGATGTCGATCTTGTGATGTACATGTTGAGCAACGACCAAGCCGTTGAGGACGTTGTCTTTGGCGCGAAAGGAATTCTAGGTGGAATCAAAGAAGGCCAGATCGCGATCGACATGAGCACCGTCGTTCCTGAGACGAGCTTGCGAGAACAAGAAGCTTACGCAAAGCGCGGCGTGGATTTTCTCGATGCACCTGTCTTTGGCAGCAAACAAGAATCAGCCGATGCGAAGCTTTGGATTATGGCCGCGGGCAACAAGGTCATCTTTGAAAAAGTGAAACCGGTCTTGGAGCATTTGGGACAAACGGTTCACTACTTTGACAAAAACGGAAATGCCGCGGCCATGAAACTGGTGGGAAACCTCATCGTGGCGTTGGAATTGGAAGCGCTCGCGGAAGGTTTGGTTCTCGCGCAAAAGGCGGGGCTTGATCTGAAGACGGTAATGGAAGTTGTGAAGGTCGCCGATTTCCGCTCGCCTCTCCTCGTGAGCAACGGTCAGAACATTTTAAAACGCGATTTTTCTACCAATTTCGCGCTCAAGCTCATGCTCAAGGACGCAGGCTTCATTGAAAAATTCGCAAAAAGTCTGCAGTCACCTATTCCGGCTCTGCGCGTTGTCGAAAAGAATCTCGAATCGGCCGTTGCATTTGGCTTCGGAACGGAAAACGCCTCTGCCCTCATCAAGGCGCTCGAAAAAGAAGCAGGTGTCGAAGTGAAAAGCGCTCTCCGAGCTAAGATGCCTGCCATTTCCCAGAGACGGCCTATAACTGCCGGTCGCTTGTAGGCCATCCGCCGCGGCGGACGCCTTCGAGGGCTACCTCGAACGAGGGAACACCGATCACCCCGGCGGCAGGAACAGAAAATCCCACCCATGCGCAATAGCAACTCTTTGATCGCGCAGCAGATTCAGAGGATGAAAACAAACCGCTCTGTCATGGACGCCTTAGCGCGGCGGTTTGCCTTATTTAGCCAGATTGGAGGAACGTTATGTGGATCATTCGTCTAGCTCTTAATCGGCCTTACACATTTGTCGTAGCAGCGTTGCTTCTACTTTTGGTCACACCATTTGTCCTGATCAAGACCCCCACTGACATCTTTCCATCCATTAACATTCCGGTGGTCAGCATTATTTGGAACTACACCGGGCTGAGCGCGCGCGAGATCGAGCAGCGCATCATCTACACACAGGAACGCGCGCTTACCACGACCGTAAATAACATCGAGCACATTGAATCGACCTCCTACGATGGGATCGGCATCATCAAACTTTATTTTCAGCCAGGGGTGACCATTTCAACCGCTGTCGCGCAGGTCACGGCCGTTTCGCAAACGATCCTAAGGCAACTTCCACCCGGCGCTACGCCGCCGCTCATCATCCAGTACGACGCCGCCACCGTTCCTGTTCTGCAATACGGCATCGGCAGCACCACACTTTCCGAACAACAGACTTTCGACATCACGCTCAATCAGATTCGCGTCGGCCTGGTCAGTGTTCCGGGCATCGCGATTCCTTATCCTTTCGGGGGCAAACCACGACTCGTCTCGGTGGATCTCGATCCCAGAAAGCTTCAGGAAAAAAATCTGACCCAGAGCGATGTCACGAACGCGATCAACAATCAGGCACTCGTCTTCCCAAGCGGCACGACCAAGTTTGGCGCGCTCCAATATCCGATCGATATCAATACCTTTCCGACGCGTATCGACAACCTGAATGAGCTGCCGATCAAAGTCGTCGATGGCACGCAAATTACAGTCGGCGACGTCGCCCAGGTGCGTGACGGCTACGATCCGCAACAAAATATTGTTCGGCAAGATGGGGTTCGCAGCACTTTGATGAGTATTTTCAAAAGCGGCACTGCCTCCACGCTCAGCGTCGTCTCCGGCGCGAAACAGGCGATGGCGAATGTTTTGAAAACGGTTACGACCGCGGTGAACATCAAGGAGTTCGCCGATCAATCACTCTTTGTCCGCGCTGCGGTTAGCGGGGTCGTGCGAGAAGGTGTCATCGCCGCAGCGTTGACCGCGCTGATGATCCTTTTGTTTCTCGGTTCCTGGCGCAGCACGATCATCATTGCCGTTTCAATCCCGCTCGCGGTGTTGTCATCGATCGCGGTCCTTAGCCTGATCGGCGAAACGATTAATCTGATGACGCTCGGCGGCCTAGCCTTGGCAGTCGGCATCCTGGTCGATGACGCCACTGTGACCATCGAGAATGTCGAGCGTCACATGAGTCTGGGAGAGAAATTGGAAGACGCTATTCTCAAGGGAGCGGGCGAAATCGCGCTGCCCGCGTTCGTGTCGACGCTGTGCATCTGCATCGTATTTGTCCCGATGTTCCTTCTTTCGGGAGTGGCTCGTTATCTATTCGTCCCATTGGCTGAAGCGGTCATGTTCGCAGTCGCCGCTTCCTACCTTCTTTCACGAACGCTCGTGCCGACGCTGATCATGTGGTTCGAACGTAACCATCATCGAGTCGCCCCGGCGACTCCGTCCAGTGGCGGACAGGAGAATTCGAATCGCGGTGAAGATCGACATGTTGCACTGTGGATGCGCCCGCTCGTTGCTCTTCGCCAGCTCTTTGAACGCGGATTCGATCGCTTACGCACCGGTTATCATGACTTGTTGGGCAAGATCCTGACGCGCCGGGTTGCTTTTGCGGCCGTCTTTCTCGCGCTCTGCGCGGGTTCATGGGTCCTTGTGCCATTCCTCGGCCAAGACTTCTTTCCGGCGGTCGATGCAGGATCATTTGAATTGCACGTGCGTGCACTGGCCGGAACGCGCGTCGAAGAAACGGCCAAGCTCGTCGATCAAGTAGAAGCCGTCATCAGACAGCGGATCCCGGCGCAGGAACTTCAAGGCATCATCGACAATATCGGCATTCCTAACTCCGGAATTAATTTGAGCTACAACAACACCGGCACGGCTGGACCGGCCGATGCCGACATTCTTGTCGCGCTGCAACAGAACCACAAGCCCACCGCAAATTACGTGAGGCAGTTGCGGCTCGATCTGCACCAGAAATTCCCGGGCTCTGAGTTCTATTTTCTGCCGGCGGACATCGTGACGCAGACGATTAACTTTGGATTACCGGCGCCTTTCGATGTTCAGATCCTGGGCCGCGACTTGGCGACCGATCACAAGATCGCTGCCGCTCTCGCGCAAAAGCTTCGAAGCGTCACCGGCGCGGTCGATATTCGCGTGCAGCAGCCGGCGCATTTGCAGCGGTTCCAGTTTACCGTCGATCGTACGAAAGCGACAGGCGTCGGACTTACAGAACGCGACGTCGCCAGTTCGGTGCTGTTGAGCTTGA
>WNFY01005113.1_pt1 | contig 11899 bp, 9 predicted proteins | sample 5400091 | NCBI WGS metagenome assembly WNFY01 (sample SAMN13153364, study PRJNA577476) | soil metagenome | isolation source: 60 cm soil or saprolite under grassland replicate 1 | place: USA:California | collected 2016-06-15 | reverse complement strand
GAAGCGGGGTTGCACTAATCCATTCTGGTCGATGTTGGCCAAAACGATCTCCTCGTTGGCGCGCCGGAGGGGAGAACAAATCTCGTCTAGCTTGGGTGATAGTTCAGCAAGCGCAACGTGGTCACCGTGTTTGCCCCAGCAGCCGTTGGCGATCCGGTTGCGCAGCAGCTGAATTCGCCTATTTAAATCACGTCGTTGCCGACGACGGGCTTGACAGCGACGCAACTGATGCATCGGCGTGGCCGCGCGATGGGCCCACCAAGCGATGCCAATCACATAAGCAAGCCAGAGCAGGTCTTTCGGATCACAGGAGAGAAGCTGCCAGATCCGCTTAGATTCAGGTTCCATTCACGGTTTCACCAAAACGAGGCGAGAGGCTATCGACTGGCGCCAGCGCCGGGAAATTTTATTAAACTGGCTTTATCGCCTGAATCAGAGCGCTGCTGGTCGTCAGATCTTGCTCAGTCAAGCGACGGAATCGAGGGGCGAGTTGCGCACGTGTAATCTGTGACGGCCGCACAATGCGTTCGTCACAGAGGACGCGACATCCTGCCCTTTCTATGAGCGATATGTGCCTTGAATGTGGCTCGCGATTTAATTTATGACGGCGCCTACCTGCGGTCAGCCGCCACAGCGCATCTGAGCAGGACCAGTGCCCGTTCCACTCCGAAGTAAGCCCAACAGACTTAAAATCTATCTCGTGACTTAAAATACCGCCCGGTCTTAACCAACGACCCATCTCGGAGTACAAATGTTCCAGATCAGGTGGGTACTCCAATACGGACTGCGAGAGAACGAGGTCCACGCTGCCGGTTTCAATCACCTTTGGATTCCATGGCGCGATATACACAACAGGTCCCGACTTGCTCACAGTCGTAGCCGGATCGGCGATGGCGGCTCGAACCAATTTCAGACGGCGGGGATGGAGAGCCATCTCAAGCCCCGCTGATGTGAGGATCTCAGCTGGGAACGCATAGGACGGTAACGGCGGTACTAGCAGCGGGCACTCAGTCTCATCTGGGATAGGCGCGCGGGCCGCAAAGAGTGCGACGAGCTCGTCAAATATCCGCAGGTTCGTCGTCTGGCCGGCATACGGCACAACATCGAGTGCGATGTAACGCTGTACGCCAGACAAGAGTGCCGCTAACCCTATGCCCAGCGAGTCGCCCGGGCCCAGTTCGACCATTGTATCAACAATGGTGGGTAGAGCGCTCCGGTGTAGCATACAAAGATGGCGTAACCAGACGGAATAGCAGTATCTCGCTGAGGCCGTTCCACCTGTTCTCCTTCCGCTGAGGCTGCGTATCCCGGGAAGGTACGTGGCCATACCGATTACGAGCGAACTCGTTTTGATTGTCATCTCGCCCCCTATGTTCGAGCCCCTCATCCTACTGCCGCGGGCCTGGCGATGACGGAGGGGGCGCGCACAGCGAGTCCTCGTACTTCCTCGCGTTTTCCGACCGGTTGCAAACACCAAGTATACCCTAGAACCAGTCCATACAGAATCGCCCCTTCAAGTGTCCAAAGAGCCATAGTTGATAGATTTAATATGATAAACCCAATGTGGCACGCTACAACAGGGAATTTGCGCGCTCCCGTCACCCTTAACGCGGCGTTAAGATTGGAGATGAACACCCAAGTCAACGCCGCTACACCCAATATACCCAGCTCGTACAGATACGATATGAACGTGTTGTGTGCATATGTCACGAAGTTGCCGACCCACGACTCAGGCCCAAACCCGACAACCGCGTTTCGAATGTCTCCTTCCAGATAGGCTGCGATGTACTGGCTCCACAAATATACCCGCGCCGAGAGCAGTCGACGCTGGTCCTCCGTGAAGTGCTCCGGTGGCTGTATCAGAGAAGTCAAGTTGTCCCATACTATTCCAAGATCCGCGAACCTCTCGCGCTTCCATTCTGCAGCACCGATCAGAGCGAAGATGATCACAACGATGGCAAGAACGAATGCGATCGTGCGTTGCCTCGGCACGATTTTCGTGACGAACCCGGACATTACCAAAGAGGCGGCGGGCGGTCCGGCCGCGAGAAGGGCGGTACGATAATTCGCCAATGAAAGTCCTGCTACAACGATTGCCAGTCGCCCAAACATCGCAGTCACGCTCAGCCGGGCGGATAGACAGGTTATGAACAAGAATGTCAGAAGGATGATCGAAAGTTGCTGCTGGTGCTGGAAGCCGCCGATAGCGAAAGTTTCGCCATCTGAAGTCGTCGCCTTCAATCCCCATAAAACTGAAATCCATTGCAACAGGATGGGTGCAGCAAAGACGATTGTGAAGGCGCGAAAGATCCGCTCCGCTCCGTGCCGCCGGATTGTTTCATAAGCGGCCAGTGCAAAGACCATCAGGTAGAGCCATTTAAGAGTTGCATTGAGCCCCCCAAGCCAAGCTTGGTTCGCTATAGCACTGATCAGAACAACCGAGATCACACCGTAGAATGGTGTTAATCTGCGAAGGTATAGGCAACGCGCACCAACGACGATGACACCGATCACGATCATGGCTATCGAAGTGAGGGCAATTAAAGAGATACCAAATATTAGCGGCTGAAATGTATGCTCGTGGAAGCTTGCGAAGCAATAACGGAGCCACGCCGCCAAAAGCAAAAATGAAGAGCAGCCATCATGAAGACGCCAAGCCGATATAAGTGTCGGTATTAAAACAGCACCCCACACCGGCACAAGAACATATGCGGGGAACGAGGGGACTTGCGCGTCTATCTGTAGCACTGTTCAGCGCCATCCCTCGGTAAGAAGGGCGCCTAGGTCGGCCTCGTTCAGCACAGCTCCGAGCAGCTTTTCGGAAACGAGGGGCACCATCTTTAGGGCCTCCAGTACGCTACTTTGAGAGGCGAAACCGCAACTGATAACCAGGATGAAATAATCCATCGAATGAGAGACTGCTTTCACATCCGACGCGTGAACGATAGAGGGCAGGTCGACTACTATGTAATCGTAATCCTGCTGTACAACTTCCAAAACTCTTCGCATTGCCGAGGGGGAAGCGATCGCAGAACAATATTCATCTGGGATTGGCCTCACTATGGGCAAGAAGTCCAAGTTAGTATTCCGATCCCGCCACACAAGGGCCTGGGGTTGGGCGCCTCCGGAGGCGGCCTCTAACACCCCAGCTTTTGCCTCGGGCGCGAGCCGCTGGGTCAGTCCAACTGGAGAGCGCGGGTTCGCATCGATTACGAGGACTCTGTTGCCCGTTGCCGCGATCATCCCGCCCAGATTGGCGGCGACAAGGCTTTTGCCCTCCAAAGGCAGTGCCGAGGTCACACCTATGGTTTTGCAGTGATTGGCCGGCTCGGCGATTTCGGCGGCAACCCTCAACGACCGTATCGTTTCGGCAAAACGAGAATGAGGTTTGTCGACGGCTAACCGGTATCGCTGGAAATTCGCCGAGATTTGACGGTCCAGCTCCACGGGTTGACTCTCTTGAGTGTGGCCCGCCCCGTGTCGAACCCCGTCAACGCTTGTTTGGACGTTACGACCGCTCGCGTCCGCAAGGGGGGCTCGCCCCTTCACGGGGCCGTCCACATCCGTAATAGTTGGAAGCACGCCCAGGCAATTGATCCCGGTCTTTTGCTCGACCTCAGTCGGTGACCGCAGGCTGCCATCAACATAGTCGCGGGCGAAGGCTGCACCGACACCAGCCGCCAACCCAACAAGCGACGCCATGCTCAGCACGAGAAGGCCCTGGGGTTCGCTCTTTTCCAAAGGTGGCAATGCTGTGGAAACAACGCGCGCACCCGTGGCCGGATAGGTTTGTTGCTCTGTGAACTCCGCGACGCGCTGCAGCAATGTCTCATGGAGTTTCCGATATGTCTGGGCGGAGCTTTCGAGGTCACGGAGCAGGACGCGGCGTTGGGTAGACACGTTGGCGAGCTGCTGCTCGTCCGGGTGAGCGGTCTCCGCATCGGTTGCAGTAGCCTTGGCCTTGTACACCACTACCGCCTTTTCCGTGTTTTCAGTCAGCGTCCGCAGTTCACGCAGGCGATCCTGGAGCCAAACATTGGCACGCCGCGCCGCCTCGGCCTTCGACTCAAGTTCATTAACGATATAGGCTTCTGCTATAGCATTACTGATCCGGGCAGCCTTGTTTGGATCGAGCGACCGATACTCGATACTAATAATATATGTCAAGCCAACGCGCTTAATAGTGGCATTCTTCTGAAAGATACGAATAGATCTCACTAGCTGGTTAGGATGCAACACATCTTTATCGCTCAGAACGAAAGATACTATCTTTCCGATAGTCGCCCGAATGAATCCATTATTCTGTGCCCGCGCAAATTCGGAGTCAGAAAGGAGGTCGAGATTATGGATGACCGATCGTGCAAGGGTTTCGGATCTGAGAACCTCAACCTGGCTATCCACGAAACTCGACTCGGTCGTCGCATCCGGATATCCGCGCTGGTCGAAGGGCTCGATGTTTCGAACGTCGAAAAGCAACATCGACGTGGCAGCATACCGCGGTGTGGCCCCTGCCAGATAGATCGCCGCTCCAAAAAGGAACACCAGCAGTGTGCAGCTAACCAAAACCCGCCGACGCCACAGAAAGCGAAGCGTCGCCATGAGGTCTATCGTCTGCTCCTGCTCATCTCCCCGGCGAAGGATACCCTTTTTCGCCGCCTCACCAACGCCTTCATCTAGCACCGCGATCCTCCCGAACCCGTGGCCTTCTGCGCACTTCGTACATATCGTTTGGCCTGCTTCATCCTGTAGGCTCCAGCTTCGGGCAACGAAGTAAGGGTTTAATGATCTGCGTTACCTAGCTGGGAAGGCAAAACCACTCCGTGTTCAGTTCGCAAGACGACCTCAACCGTATCGCCTGGGTGAAGCTCTGTCTGGTCCTCGGCGACAAAGCGCTCACGCCCTTTCTCGCCTTTCCGAACAACAATAATTTCCGGCTTGCTGCCGTTGCCCCGCAGGAGCTGCGATCTGACCAACGCGGTATATTCGATCTTCTCGCCGACGGCTTGCAACTTCGCTTTCAGTTGATTGAGTTTGACGCTCGCATCCTGAAGCTCCTGGCGCAAGGCAATGGACCGTAGATCGTCGAGCTTCTCAAGCTGTCTTCTCAAATCATTACGCTGTGTCTTCGTCCGCACCAACTCCGAAGTTGTCTGAACTTTCTGAATTGATGATAGCATTAGCATTCGACGAGCATCTATTATGCGGTTGAATGGTACTGAACCCTGGCCAAAGGCCGAGTTCATTCTTTGTAGTTCTTCGGTATCAGATTGCAAACCGCCACTCTCTTTTTTGAGCTGGTCCGAAAGAATCCCAATCTGCTCGTCGAGCTCCTTGATCCCGCGCTGCAGAAACTCTTTCTGGCGCTCGTGGTCAGTTTGGTGGGCTTTCAACTGCTCAGCTTCCAGCCGACTTATTTCCGAAACCAAGGATGAACGTAGAGGTATTCCTCCCAAGATCGCCTGATCAGCTTTGCTCTCGTCGCCCAGCTCAGTTTTCAACCGCCAAATATGTGCTAGCTCCTTTGCGAACTCCGTCCACACCGACTCGTATTCGCTCCGGAAATCAGCGGCCTCCAAAAACGGATTGTTCATTCGGAAACGCATAATCTCGTACCCGCCTGCCACGGCGATAGCCTGGCGAACTGTCATGAGCGGGCGGTAGACCTGTTCGCCAGGTTTCGATACATCTCCATCGACGTAAATCGGACGATACTCGATGAGGTTTATCGCGATTTGATCGGGGTCTATCAAAACGACATTGTCGCGACCGTCTGGTGTCCTCTGTCGAAACACTTTGGACGGGAGCGCCTCCCGAACTTTTGCCCGGACCGCCGACGGAGCGAGGCCAGCTACAATAAATGTGGCTCCAAGCAGCGGGTACGAGATGCTGCCATCTAGTTGGACCACAATACGCTGTCGCAGCTCCGGAACTCCCGCGACTGATATCTCTAGTGTATCCCCAACGTCAATCAGATATTCGGCTCTCGCCGGAACCATCGAAAACAGAAGTACACTACAAATCAACGCGCCGATTTTAACGAGTTTGACCTGCCTAGCCATTTCGCCGAGACCCATCTTTTCCACCCAATACAAGTTTATGTCTCTTGCGAACAATTCGGGGGCGTCGCAGCCGCCAACGGCGTGGCGGCTAGCGGGGAACCCATATTTTTCGGGTGGTATTGTGGTATAGTGTTCACGTCCAGAGCTATTGTCTTTGGCCGGAAGCTACCGGGAATACACCATCAATAGCGTGTCGACTATCAAAAGCGAAAATAGGATGGAGCGCAATCACCATCCCCGAGGTTACGGCTTTTGCGCTCGGTTTGGTACTTTAGTGGTATCATTGTCGCCCACTAGTAGGTCATTGCCTGTACTTCCGGCCACATCGTCGACCAATCTTGGCAGGGCCGGACGACGGACGAACTATAGCATCCCGGACGTATAATCGGTTAAATGCACTCGCCGTGTCGATCCATCGGCAAGGTCATAAGCGGCAGCTCGTTGATGCGTTCCGCAGGGAGCGTGAGCGCGAAGCACGTATTGGAAACAGCAATGCGAATGATGAGCTCGCTGCGCGTATGGCTGCCGATATGGTAGAATCCGGAATCAAGGTCTGCGTTCTGGGTTTGCGTGGGCTCCCCGACGTAATGGGCGGGGTGGAAATGCACTGCGAACAGCTGTTTCCGTTAATGAAAGAGCGTCGCCCCAACGATACCTTTATTATCATCGGACGGAAGGCTTATCTGGCCTCGCGATCTTCAGAATATTGTGGACTTAAGATTATCACACTTCCGCATGCTCGCGGTAAATACCTTGAGGCGATTAGCAACACCGCTTATGGAGTGGGATACGCATGGGTCATGCTTCGATCAGATTTGCTCCACCTCCATGGTATCGGCCCTTCATTGATGGCTCCGATCGCCAAGGCACTTGGCATGAAGGTCATTGTCACGTATCATTCCAAAAATTATGAACACGACAAATGGAACCGTGTCGCGAAGCTTATTTTACAAATTGGAGAACTCCTTGCCGTCGTGTTCGCCGATCGGATCATTGCGGTTTCGCGATCTCTAGCTAGGGATTTGAAGACGCGCTTTCGATGGGCCGCTGACAAAATACATTTCATTCCGAACGGTGCAAATCACATTGTCGTTGACCGGGTTGGGCCGGAGATTGATGAAACAGTGCTCCAAAAGTATGGTCTTGAGCGCGGCAACTATATCGTATCGGTCGGGCGGCTGGTCCCAGAGAAGGGCTTACACGACCTGCTGGCGGCGTTTTGCAGAAGCTCCTTTCCCGGCAAGCTGGTGATAGCGGGAGATGCCGATCACCAGGGTCGGTATTCACAGCGACTGCGGGAGAAGGCAGACGATCGAGTCGTGTTTACAGGATTTGTATCCAAGGATCTGGTGAGGGTGTTCCTGGCCAAATCGTCGCTGTTCGTTCTGCCGTCCTACAACGAGGGTCTTCCGATCGCTGCACTAGAAGCAATCGCCATTGGTGCCCCGGTTTTACTAAGCGACATCGAGGCGAACCTCGATTTGGGCCTCGCTCCAGGGAATTATTTTAAAGTAGGCGACGTCGATCAGCTGCGATCCAAGATCTCGCAAGATCATGAGCATTATCGGTTGGGCCAATCTGAACGATCAAGTCTTCTTAGCCAATACGACTGGCATGCGGTTTGTTTGGAGACCGACAAGCTCTATTCGACCGTGGAACGAGGCTGATATAGGTGGCATTCAAGCATACCGTCTTTTCGGCCGGCATTGGAGCCTTGGCCGCCACCGGTGCCGATCGATGGCTTCGCCTATTCGCTCGGGGCTGCGGTTTGATTCTGATGTTGCATCACGTCCGGCCGCAGCGACCTCGCGAGTTCGCGCCGAACCAGGTTCTCGAAATTACGCCGGATTTCCTTGAATTCGCTCTCGTGGAGCTGCTGCATGAGGGTTTCGAACTCATACAGCTCGACGCTGTCCCAGAACGACTGCAGTCGGGTTCGGCTAATCGCCCTTTCGCCGTGCTGACCTTCGATGATGGGTACCGTGACAATGTCGAGCATGCTTGGCCGGTGTTGAGACGGCACAATGCGCCATGGACGGTTTTCGTCGCGACAGATTTCCTCGACGGCAACGGTCGGCTCTGGTGGCTGGAGCTTGAGGACGCGATTTCTCGGCTCGACAAAGTGTCGCTCTCGGTAGGGGGAGCTCTCATCGCTCTCCCGGCTCGTACGCCACTTGAAAAGCAGCACGCCTTCGAGGTTTTCCATCAGAAACTGCGAGCCGCCCCGGCGCACGAGTTGGAATCCGCAACAGCGGCTCTTGCCGCGCTGGCAGGCGTCGACCCGCGCCGGCTGGTACGAGAAAGCTGCCTTGGCTGGGACGAGGTTCAGGGTCTGGCACGCGAGCCCGATGTCTGCATAGGCGCGCACGGCATTTCGCATCCCGTCCTGGCAAAATGCGACCGCGTGACCGCTATGCGGGAGATTGGTGAAAGCAAGGCACACCTTGAGCGCCGCCTCGGAAAGCCGGTCCGACACCTCGCGTATCCCTTCGGAGATCCGGGTGCCGTCGGGGCACGCGAGTTCGATTTGGCGCGGCAGGCTGGATATCTGACAGCGGTAACGACGAGACCGGGTCATCTCTTCCGCGAGCACTCCAGTCATCTGCATGAGCTGCCGAGGGTGTCGTTGAACGGCTTGTTTCAGAGCGAAATGGCATTTCGATCCCTCCTGTCAGGAGTACCTTTCTGGATCTGGAACCGCCGCCGGGTGGTGACGCGCTAACTCTCGCGCGTGGCTCGTACATAAATACCGAAGTTCGATCACTGGTCCGGCCAGGAACCAATATCCCAATGCCCATGCGCCCTCCCTGTCCCCCACCGTGTCCAGCCGGCGTGTCGTATCTAACGCGAACCCGCTGAAGAGGTGAAATGAGCGCTTTTTTTCTCCGTGCTGCTGCCTGGCTCTACGCGATCGTCCTGATGCTCCTGACGCTTGGTCCGGCCAGTGTTCGCCCAGTAACCGCCATGCCGCCCTACCTGGAGCACCTGGGGGCATTTGGAGTTCTGGGTTTTTTGCTCGTGGCCGGATATGGGAACCGCGGCATGCTCCTCATTTTTTATGGCGGAGCGTTCGCGGCGTTTCTCGAATTTTGTCAGATCTGGGTTCCAGGCCGACATGCAAGATTAATCGACTTAACAACCGACGTATCCGGGGTTTGGATCGGAGTTGCCGTCGGTCTAATCTTATTGCGAGCGTTCCGGAATACGAGCAGCTCACATGAACCTAGTGGATGACAGGGCTTCCGCCAAAATCGATCAGATGTCGCGATCTGACACGATAGTTTTTGTCATCAACTCGCTTACCGTCGGCGGAGCAGAACATACGCTATCAGACTTGCTGGCGTACATGGAGGACGAATTAAGGCATCACGACGTCCATCTCGTTCTCCTGGATGCTGAAGAGGACCGCCACCCGGTACCGCCGTGGGTGCAACGACATGTCCTTAACGCGAATTCCAGCTTTTTCTGGAGCACGCTTTCCCTTATACGTCTCCTGAGAGAATTGAAGCCCGCAGTAACCGTGAGTTTCCTAAATCGCGCGAATTGTGCGACGGTTATATCTTCAAACATTCTCGGAACTCCGTGCATACTTTGCGAACGAACGCACCCGACCGGCCGCTTTGGATCCGGCCTCCGCGCCCTTCTATCGAAGGCGATCATGCGGCTCACATATCCCCGCTCGAACCAGGTCGTAGCCGTATCAGAGGGTGTCAGAGTCGATTTGATAACCAACTTCTGTGTGGAACCTTCAAAAGTTTGCGTGATCTACAATCCGATTGATACCAACCGGATCTCTGAAAGAGCCCGGGAGGCACCGAGTATAGAGATTTCGCGGCCGTATATCGTCAGTGCCGGACGGCTCGTTCCAAGCAAGAATTTCCCGCTGTTGATCGAGGCCTACCGAGCGTCCGGTATTAACGACAATTTGGTTATTCTCGGCGAAGGCAATGCGCGCGACGAGATCGAGGCGCTCGTATCGAGGCTCGGGCTCCAGGAGCGGGTTTTCTTGCCTGGACACATTCAGAACCCGTATCCGGTTATGCGGGAAGCGCGCCTGTTCGTCTCCTCGTCAAATTTGGAGGGCTTTCCAAACGCGATCATTGAAGCGATGTCACTGGGCTGTCCGGTTGTTGCTACCGACTGTGAAACTGGCCCCATGGAGATCTTAACCGGTAAGATTCAGGGAAGATGCACGGACGTAACATTTGCAGAGTTTGGTATTTTGGTCCCAGTGAATTCACTCGATATGCTTTGCAAAGCGTTGCGCACGGCGTCCGGCGATGGCATCAGAACGAGGTATTCGGAATTAGCCAAAAAGCGTGCGCGCGATTTCAGTATGCAGTCATCACGCGATCAATACTGGTCGCTTATAGCATACCACATGCGATCCGCACCAAATGTCCATGGTGCTCAAACCTCCAACAAATGGACCGAAGATAATTAACAGAGTCCTTTTGTTAGTCAGATAGTCGCGAAACAGCCACGCTGCCCACCGCGGCGTTAACGTTCGACTTCGACACCGGCATCATCCTCACGACGGCAGTGGCGGGCGTTTGAGCCAGCGCCTTAAGCGCGCGCTGCGGCCCAGCCGTCCGGTTATTGTCGACAGTAAATGGCCTGCGGGCACCCCAAGAACCAGATCTGCGACGAGTGCCTGGGCTCCAAGTCCCCCGCCCGAGGTAGCTCGATAGCCATTCCGCTTGACCAACAAGTGAAACGCCCTCCAGCGGCGGATGGTATTGGGCGATGCGTAAATTCGCCCACGCGCACCGTATAACTCCGCTAGAACGTGATAGTTCTCTGGCCTTATTCTCGCCCTGGACCCCCAAGTTGGGAGCAATTGCATTTGCTCCAAGATAGCTGCGCGGCGCCGCGCCGCTATTTCCCATAGCGTGAGTTGTTCGGCGCGCCCGTGGAAATTAAGAGAGTGAACCAAGCGATTGAGAGTGCCCTGCTTGTCAGCCCAGCCAGAAACGTTTCGCCCATGCTGCCGGTAGGCAGCGAGGCGCGCGTCGAGGTGTATAGCCAACCCGAACGCGGAGGCTAGAAAGAAGTACCATTGGTCATGTGCCATTCTCGCCCCCCCAGGTTCGGTGTGATCCAGAGACATCGGCCACAGTTCGGACAAGCTCAGCAGTGAACGGCGGAAAGTCTGAGTGAATCCGAATACAGAACCGAATGGGTGGGCCGACGAAGAGCCGAGAGGCTTCGACGAAGCCGATTGATCCAGAGTACCGATGACTTGGCCTTTCTCATTCACAACATCGGCATCGTGATACACCAACAGTACATCTGGATTGCTAAATCGTTCGACGCACCTTTTGATTTTTCGCGTGTCCCAAATGTCGTCTTGATCGCAAAAACTGATCAACTCCGACCTGCAGAGGGAAGCGGCACGCATGAAGGTATCGCGGTAACCAATCCGATTAGTATTCCGGTGAAGTCGAATCTCAAAAGGCGCCGTACGTGCAAAATCCTCGACGATTAACAGCGTTTCATCACTGGAGGCGTCGTCGGTCACGACTAGCTCAGCGGGGAGATGATGTTGTGAGGCCAGGCTTTCCAGCTGTTGCCTGATGTATCTTCCACCGTTGTACGTGGCCATGGCGACGGACACGTCTGCCATTTTCGCGCTCTCCAGTTTCTTATACCTCAACACCTAAAAGACTTAATTGTCAAACGGCACTAAATCGGGACCCCGGGTCGGCATCCAATCGGGACCCCTCTCCAGGCTGGCCGGAAACGGTCAATCCTTGAATGGTGCGCCGTTCGTGAGCGCACCCGGCTTCCTGGCGAGCACCGGCCACGTAATGCCAGGGACCGTAGATCGTCTCGCCGCG
>WNFY01016146.1_pt1 | contig 11900 bp, 16 predicted proteins | sample 5400091 | NCBI WGS metagenome assembly WNFY01 (sample SAMN13153364, study PRJNA577476) | soil metagenome | isolation source: 60 cm soil or saprolite under grassland replicate 1 | place: USA:California | collected 2016-06-15 | reverse complement strand
AGACCGAGTTCTAAACCGATTTGCGATGCAGCAACGATGAACGAAAGCGATGTTGCCTGTAAGAGTCCCGCGACAACCGAACGGCGACTGCCAACGAGTGGACGGTAGAGTAGAGCAGGTACTCCCCTGACAAGTAACAACGCCGCGAGGAATATCGGTACGCGCAAAATGGTCGAAGTACTTGAGAAGAGCGCAGCCAGGTCAAACCGTATGCCGCTCGCTACGAAAAAGATCGGGATAAAGACGCCGAAACCAATCGCCTCGAGCTTCTGACGAAACTGTGGGTGCGTCATCATGCGGTCTCCATCAACCAGTCTCAGGATCACACCAGCTACAAATGCCCCAAGAATGGTTTCCAGTCCGAGTAGTGATGCCAGAGCAACGAACCCGACCAGCAACATGAAAGCACCACGAACGCGAATCTGCGCAGTGGTGTCCTGGAGGCGCAGCAGCACTGCAGCAATTCGCTTCGATCGCTCCAGGCGAAGTAAGACGAAGGCAAAACCGACAGCAAGCAGGGCAAAACCTCCAAGCAGCACCAGCTTTGTCGGGGTGCTGGTGGCTTCGCGCGAGAAGAAGAGCGTGAGCAGGATGATAGAGCCAAATTCAGCGAACATAGCACCGGCAATAACGAGCTGTCCAAAGTCCGAGGCGCTTTCGCCTGCGTCCTTAAGCACCGGAATGACTATACCTAACGCTGTCGCAACGAGGATAATCGCAATAAGCAGCGGTGAGACCACCTGCCCAGCCGCATAGAGTCCATACCCGACCAGCAACGCCAGTCCCAATGAAAGGAGGAAAGCCAGGCCAACGAACATCAAGAGGCGACCTCTTAACCTCTCAAGTTCGACCTCTAACCCGGCGAGAAAGAGGAGAAAAGCGAGCCCAAGTACTGCGAGGATTGAAATCGGGAGATCGATCTTGACCCATCCGAGGACGGAAGGGCCAATCACGATACCCGCCACGATTTCGAGCACAATTGCAGGTAAACGGCGTGCCGGAGTAAGAGCGAGCAAGAGTGGTGCTGCAAAGGCAACAAGCGCGACAATGAACAATCCGGAGAATGAAACATTCGGCATCACAACCTCGCATCTATGTGGCAACTCTCAATATACTTCTTACAATGAGGTAGTCTCAATTTGCGCTCATTCGTTACACCTAGAAAGGTGAAGGTTTTCCAGCAAGATTCCAGGTCCAGCGAGGCCTATGTCTGCCTGGTTTCATCGGATCATTTCCTCTCACATTCTCATCCATGTGTAACGAATCGGCGGAAGAAATGACAAAATAGCACGAGAAAGTACATCCAGTACAAAAGACAATACACAGGGAGATGAAAGTAGATGACTCCAACAACACACTACGATGCGATTGTGATCGGTGCAGGCCAGGCAGGAGTGCCACTATCCTTCTCGCAGGTTGGATGGTCAGTGGCTACTGGCTAGGGCTCACGCTTGGACGCCTGGCACTAGCGAGAGTAACGCTTCGGGTAGGGAGTGAGCGCTTAATCCAGGCTTGCCTGGTGGGGGTTGTCATCGGGGTGCTCCTGGTCTGGCTCTTGCCAATATATCCAGTCTCTGCAATTGGCTTGGTATTGATTGGCTTTAGCTTCGGGCCAATCTACCCGAGCACGATCGCGCTGATTTCGAACAAGGTATCCGGTCGAATTCTACCAAGCGCTATCGGTTTCATGGTGAGCTTAGGCAGTATCGGTGCAGCCATATGCCCCTGATTTGCAGGTATGCTGGCTGAGCATGTTGGCCTCTGGTCGCTGATGCCCTATGTGATCGTCCTTACTGCTATAATGGTGGCGCTGCAGATTCGACCCCATATCCCCCAGATCACGCTGGCAAAACACTTGAGCACATTTCACGCTCCAGAAAAGGAAAGATAGTGGTACGCAGGATTGGAAGCTGGTGCAACCCAACGAGGCAACCTTCACGCGGGTCTGTTCCTATGACCGCGTAGACTATGGCTGGAGCGACTCAGGCCCCACACCCCGCTCGAATAGGTGTATCGTGCACGAACTGCACACACTCCTCGTCAACGCAGGCCTCCCCAGCCCATGGGTACTGGTCAGCCACTCCTTTGGAGGGCTCAACATGCGCCTCTACACCTACACCTATCCGCAAGACGTGGCCGGTCTGTGCCGGTGAACTCCTCACATGTAGATGATCCGACGGTGAGCGGACTCTTCATGGCCTGCATATCCCAGGGCTACCCTTCCTGGGTCTGATGCTGATGGGTAAGCTTGTACAATGTGTCGCGGTGCTTACCATCCAGCCACATGAGCAGATTGTATGCCTCTTCTGCTGAGAGGGTCATGCACACACCCGGTTCACTTAACATGAGCGTTCCCAGCTTGTTTAGTTCAGCCGTGTGGTATCCTAACTTGTAGATATCGTCCTTTTCTTTTGCCTTTGCCTCATCTCTGAGCCAATCTGGCATCTTCTGGTAGGCAAATCGATCATGAAACTGGTCCAATGCTCGTGCTTGCTCCTGGCCACTCATATTTCGGTTGTCCCTTCTCATGGCTCACTGTGAGGATTGCAGTTGGTATGTTTCGTGTCGCAGTTCTCTTCCTTAGAACCCTCTGCTTTCTGTCGATTGGCGCTCACGTGCCTGATTGACAGTGATGGTTCGATCTGTTCACTTTCATGGCGAGGCTCCTACCATTTCAATCGTCTCTAGGAACTTGTCCACTTTCTTCTCTACCAGCAACTTCTTACCAGATTGTTGCATTGCCTCTGCGGTGGCCATGGCCTGTACCGACTGCGACACGTGTTGCTTCTACATCGCTCCGCTTAAGCAATGTTGTTCCTTCAGGAAAGGATCGTGTGCCAATCTTGCCTCTGTTGACCAGCGTTCGGACATGTGTAGGACTCACCGGGTGATGGCTGTGCTTGCTGATAATCGTTACCGCTTCTGCTGTTGTAATCCAATTGTTGCTCATGTTGGGTTCTCCCTCTCTTTGCGCAAGTGCAAGGTTCATAGTGTAGGTGTAATGGTTGATGGTTCGCTCACAGAGTGAAAGTAGCGTTCTGCTCATGGGCAGACCACAGCATCAACCACTCCTTCGTATTGCTCTGCTCCGTGCTGCACTGTTGTCCTCACTCTCTGGCTCCCGAGATATGGTTCCCGCTACCTCTGATGTTACCAACTCGATGTATGCATCCTCATCGGCGCGGGCTGAAAAGAGTTTTGTCTCCTTGGTCTCCTCCATGAGCACATACACGACTCCTCCATCGGCGGCATTGATTCTGCCTGTCTCTCCCGTGCGCTTGATACGTATGTGATCACCTTCCTGAAAGTAGGAGGTTCCATCTGCAGTGGTCTCCATGGCTCTGTCTACCTTTCTCCGATCGCGCGCTGCGCCCAATGGCCGTAGTGTTCATCGAGCTTCTTTTGCCTCTCATTTACACTGCCGACAAACAGGTATGCGTCATGGCGGACGTCGAACGATCGGACAATGCGGTCATCGGGACCTGGCTCTCTGTCGGCAGATTGGCGCTCCCGGATCAAAAAAACCTGTTCCGTGAGATGTTGGATATAGTAGCGGTTTTCCATCATCGTAATACCTCCGACGTTACCCGGCAAGGGGGCTTAGGTGGTTCTTGCCTGCTCATTGATTGCTTGCTTACTTCCTGTTGGAGCAAGGAAAACGACCAGCTGCACACTACTCGACCATCCATCGGCGACATGCTTCTGGCGCCTGACACATGTGACGTCTAGATCGACGCCTCCCACCTCTGTAGCGATGTGCATGCGAAGACGCATCAACCATGGTACTCCCGCGATGCAATGCGCTTTGAGTACCGTTTCCTATGAGGGACAGAGTTCAAGAGAAGAAGAAGGAGACGTTTCAAGTGTACACTATTTTTTACAAAAATGCAATATTTATCAAATGAGCAAAAAAACTGAGCAGTCTAATGCATGATTTCTGTGATCGGAGGTTTCGTCTTTGAGGAAGTGTACTGAAAATCGAGGGATCCGTTTGCAGGACGCGGAACGACTTTCCGCACAGGTGCTGTATGACACTGGCTCACTTGATTGGTTACTCATGCTTACAGCATTCATTGCGATAAAACCGGCCCACTTCGACATGAGATACCTCTCCTATCTTTGTGTGGTGTACACAACCTGATGCGAAGCGCGCCTGACACTTTTTGGGCCTCCGCACGCTCTAAGAAGAAAAGCGGGAAAGAATAGACTATGAAAGGAGTTAGCTATGACAGGACGCAATTGGTGGATCATTGGTCTGGTAGGTAATATCACGCTATTTGGTTGCATTATTCCGAGTGTTCTCCTGCTACTGGCACATCGGTTTGTCAAGGAATTCACCCATTCGCATGTCACGTTAGACGAGGAGCAATTCAGCTGGGACATGCCTCTGGCAAAACCTGAGCCTTCACCCGGGTTTCGACGTCCGTTGACCATCTGCACCAGTGATGGCAAACGCATCTCTGGCGAGTTCTGGGCTCAGCCTCATCCCGCGCCGACGATCATTCTTTGCCATGGATACCGCGTCCCTCGGATCCATTTGCACCCGGTCGCCGCCCTGGAATACTACTATGGGTATAATATCCTGCTCTTCGATTTTCGTGGACATGGCGAAAGCGCCCGTGCCGTCATTAGTGGAGGCAACGCCGAGGTGCGTGATCTGGAAGCAGCAGTGGCGCTAGCCTGTCAGCAAGCAGAGACCCTGCCGGGAAAACTCATTCTACATGGGTTTTCTATGGGCGCATCGGTGACCTTGCTCATGCCAGCCCATGCTGAGGTGGTTGGTATTATTGCAGATAGTCCTTACGCACGCCTGGATGACATATTACGGCGACTCGCCCAGTATCGTTTCAGCGCCGAAAGCACGTCCTGGCCGCCATCCTTCCACTGGCTCCGGGCCAGCTTTCCAGCGCTCGCCTTGGTGGCAGTAGCAGTCAGTCGACTGCTGTTTCGTCTCCGCTTTGGTCACCCTTTAATTGCACGCCCTGATCTGAGCTTCAAACGTAGGGCTGCACGAGCAAGGGCAGCAGGGCCTCTGCGTCCTCCCGCCATCCTGTTGATCCACAGTTCAGACGATGAGCTGATTCCGCTCTCTCATGCGCAGCAGATTGCAGTCCAGGCAGAAGCCTACCACGTTCCAATCGAGACCTACTTTGTGGAACATGCGACACATGGCGGAGCCTACGGAAGCGATCCTGAACAATATTGCACGCGAATCGAACAATTCATAACCCATCAGCTAGAGGACTAGGTGCCGCCAGCTTAGAGGCCAAAGATCGTCCTTCTCTCCTGTTGACCTCGCCTCGATGAAGTGCAGTCTTGAACAGTGCAATGTGAACGGTATGATCGGGGTGGATGTTCCATCAGTTGCAAGTTTCGGGAGTTTGTTTCAGTCGTATTCAGTCTTTTAGGAAAGTCTTTGTAGGTTTCATGGATTCTCGAGATGGAATCTTGTCTTTTAGGGTTAGTTCAGTAGAAGAAGAGATGAACTATGGCGAAAGGCGGGAATGGTGAGGGCCCAGTTTATAAGCAAAGAAATGGTTTGTGGGCTGTCAGTATCTCTATAGAAAGGGGTAAGCGGCGGCGAGGTACCCCGATGTTGGCGTTGCTGTACAAGGGTGTATTGATCCGAAAACGGAAACATCTCAAGCGGCTTATGCTTTGGCTTGAGACGTTTCCAAAGTGATGGATGGTAGCGCATACGGGATTCGAACCCGTGATCTCCGCCTTGAGAGGGCGGCGTCCTTGGCCACTAGACGAATGCGCCTTGCCTTACTGGTGCCTTTATGATAACGTGCCAGTTGGCTGTTTGTCAATAGCTTTGAGAGGATAAGATTGTTTCTCGTTTTACGGCCGGTCCGGCCAGGAATGAAGCCGTGATTGCGATGCTGCTAAAAATCAGTATCGAGCCGAAGGCAAGGGTAAAATTGCCGGTACGCTCAAGCAGAAAGCCGATAATCGGAGGCCCTAAAAGCACCGTTGGGGACGAGATCACACTTACCAGCCCTTGGGCTACGCCCTTGCCAACATCCCGCAGACGTGCCGACCCGTAGTAATGGGATGGCTCCTATAATTCTGCGCGCAATCAATATGCCGCCCAAGGGTCGAAAGAACATTCCGGTTAAGAGGGCGATTGAACCGAGTGTGGCTGCCAGTCCAAGTGTTAACCCATATTGATGGACTAGATACACGGCGATCCAGGCTGCAATAGCATTGCCCAGGCCAAATGTGCCCATGTGTGAAAGGCCGAGCGTCCAGACAGATGGTGAGCGCAAACCCGCCTTTACATCCACCTTCGTTGGTGTGTGCTCTTCCTGTCCATCGTTGACAAATAACCAGGCAATGATAGCGGTGGTGCCGAGTAGTCCCCAGAAGAGGAACGCTCCACGCCAGTTAAACCAATTATATAATAGAGGAGTGACCAGTAGACCAAGCCCAGAGCCGATTTGAACGGATCCGCCGTATAGCCCTTGCGCCAAGGATGAGTGTTTACCCATGCTGGCAGCAACACCTGCCCCTGCCACGAAAGCTCCTCCTGCACCGAAGCCTACAATGGAACGACAGAGAAGTATCCAGGTAATATTTGGAAAGACTGGTAGCAGCACCCCGCCTAATACGAGAAGAATACAGGAACCAATGAGTACAGGGCGCTGTCCAAAGCGATCTGCGAGTGCGCCAGCGGGAATATAGGTCACGGCCAGTCCCAGAAAAAGTAAGGTTGACATTAAACCTGCCTGAGCGCTGTTAATGTGCAGATCGGTGCGCATGATTGGGATGAGCGGACCAAAGTTGGTGTAGTGAACGGCAGTCACAACCGAAGTCAGGCAGACCGCAACAATGCGCAAAGGGATGCTGCTGGGTTGTCGACTTTTTCCTGGCTTTTGAAGCGTTTTGGCTGCAAAAACGGTGGGTGGTGGTTGAGACATTCGTTTGTAATCACCTGTATTCTTGAAAGAAGGTGGTAAGCGTTTTCCTGCGGCTATTATATCATCCAGATACTCTCAGGCAGGGTCAAGAGAGCCGCCAGACACCGGGGCGAGTGCAATCCCAGACAGGTCAAGTGCAAGGCTAATGGCAGAGGGAATTGTTAAGAGGTGGATTCATTATCACGACCCTACAATCCGAACACGTAGAGCTTATTGTCCACGGAGGGAACGAATACCATTCCTCCCAGGACGGTTATTGCTCCTTTGATGGAGTTGCTAGGGAATGTATAGGAGAATAACACGTTGCCGTTTCTCTGGTTTCTGACCTCGAACGTTTTGCCCTGGCCATCGAAGAGCAGGCCGTTAGCCGTCGTCAGGGAGGCGAAGATATTGCCGGGCAAACCCCAGCGCCAGATTTGCTTGCCTGTTAGCGCATCGAATGCGCCAATCGATGAGGCGTAGCTGATTCCATTGCTGGTTGTTTGCGCACTTGCGATAAAGAGCGTGCCATTGACGTAAGCGCTGGTTGCAAAGCTGGCGTCATGCCCGGCCAAGGCTCCTCCTACGCCAAGGTTATCCTTCCAGACCGGGCCGGTAGCTACATTCGCTTCATCAAATACATAGTATATGCTATTTTTGTTAAAACAGCCGAAGTAGGTTTTCCCATTTGGACCGGGGAAAAGGGTCGGTGTAGCACCCCAGTCGGCGTCCTTGATTCTTTCTGAAGATGACACCTGACAATGGCTATTGCGGATAACATTGCTGTTATAAATAACTTGTGCCTGCTAATTTTGTGTTGCATACGCTTTTTCCCGCCTTTCCTCAAAGCTGGCTCACTACCTCATGCATAATAAAGCAGAGTTGATATTAATGTTCTACACTTACCGTTGTAAATAGGCAAAATGCCTAGGTATTCTTTGCGATAGATGATTACTCGGGATGACCCTCTAAGGATATGCTATAATTCGCCTTGGTTCATGAATTCATGCGAGGTTTTTTACATCAATGGCTTTCGTAAAGCTGAGGTGACTACGTTGATTGAGGAGTTAGATCGAGTGGTGACAGAGATTGAGTATCGTGCTGCAGGAACGGGAACTTCATCATAAGCGAAACGGTGTAGCCGCTATGGAGTTTGGGGCGGTATTTGATGAGAGTGGCAGGTACCGGTATGCATTATGGCGTGCATGGTCAGATGACTATCCACGCATTGTGTTCATCATGCTCAATCCGAGTACTGCTGATGGAGAAAAGAATGATCCAACCATCCGGCGCTGCATTGGGTTCGCACATGTCTGGCAGTTCGGGTCTATGGAGGTAGTTAACCTTTTTGCGTACAGGGCGACCGATGCGAGTGAACTTCTCAGGGTAGATGATCCTGTTGGGGCAGAAAATAATCGCTTCCTCATTCAGGCCATCGAACGATGCTCAATTGTGATAGCTGGGTGGGGAACCAAGGGGTCATTACTTGAAAGAGATTGCCAGGTTATGCAGTTGTTAACTGATATGATGAAGAATGTGTATTGCCTAGGCATTACGAAAAATGGTTGTCCTCGCCATCCTCTTTATATGCGAGGCGATACTCAGTTGATGCCGTTCTAACCTCAGACTGTATTACAATGAAGTCCCATTATTGTGCGAACTCTATGCTCTGTTCTAGAGTGTGATATAGTATTGACAGTGGGTGTACAGTAGCAGAGGTAATCTCATTGGTTGTTCTAGGTAGCAACGTTCGACATGGACCGCACGAAAGGAGTAGCTTTCATGTCAGCAGAACAGAACAAAGCGCTGACCAGCCGTTTTGTTGAAGAGTTCCTTAATCAAGGGCACTTTGACCGAGCAGATGTGTTCCTTAGCACCAACTATGTCGAGCATGTCCCTGCCCCACCTGGATTTCCGACCGGTGTTGCAGGCCTTATACAGTACTTCACCCTCTTGCGCCAGGCGTTTCCCGACCTGAATTACAGAGTTGAGGACACAGTTGCCGAAGGAGACAAGGTCGTCGCTCGTCTGACAGGGCGCGGTACGATGAAAGGTGATTTTCTTGGTATTCCCGCTACCGGTAAGCAGGCGACGTGGACAGAGATGCACATTGCCCGCGTCGGTCCAGACGGCAAGTTTGTGGAACATTGGGGCAATGTAGACCAACTGGGTATGCTACAACAACTCGGCGTTATTCCTTCCATGGGATAAGCTCTAGAGTGACTCTATCAGACTGTTTATAAGAAAGCCAGGAGCTTGATAGCAACAAGCTATCAAGCTCCTTTTCTATGTTGTCGTGTTCTGTCATAGCAAAACTAAAAAGCTGAGTAATACGTGTTTATGAAAGATATAGGATTAAAATTAACATAATGCGCTAGAAATGAGATCGAAAGGCAAGGATATTGCCATGAATATACCAATACATTTCGGCTGGCCCCAGGTGGTCCTGATAATCATCGGACTTGCTGGCTTATGGTTGTTTATCACAGCGGCTCTAGGGTTGCTCAGGCGGGGCAGGGTAATGGATGAGGATGAAAAGGAAATGTATAGACAAAGGGGAGTATGGCCGCGTCGTCGCTTCCATGTGTGGCGTGGTCTTAGTGGTATCCTACTGCTGGCGGTAGCGATATCGCTGCTATGGGCAACTTTTCTAGTGCAGACCTACCTTGGTCTTACTGGAGACATCAAGGTTGCGCAAGTGCGTGCCCATATGTTACAAAACTCAGCGCATGAGATGAGTGTCGAATTGGTTCTCTATGATAACAATGGCCACCAGACGTCAGATCAATTCTATAGCGTGCTCGGTGATGAGTGGATGCTCCAGGCCAATTTCATAAAATTTCCCACTTGGATGAACGTACTCGGGTTCCACTCGGGCTACAAGCTGACGCGCATGGAGGGGATGTATCAAGACAGCAATCTGGAGAGTAACTCCAAGCATACCGTTGTTGACTTGAATGGTGGTGAAGACAACTTCTTCAAGACGATGCGTGATCAGAAATATTGGTTTTCACCTTTCGTAGATGCCTACTATGGTAATGCAACCCTTGAGCCGGCAGATGGGGTATATGATGTGTATGCTTCCCAAACTGGGCTGTATGCCAAACAGACAGGTTAAGTATTATTGCTCTTTTTGTGCCTGTTCTCGCTCCTCAACTGCTCTCGAGAGGAGCCCTTGTTTATCTCCGTCCTACAAGTTTCTGTAAAGCCTCAATAGTAATAGCCCAAGCTGTTGAATTCGGATCGATGATATCAAAGTGATCGACTCCTGCTAACTCGATATATGTTACCGGGTCGTTGACTGCTTTGGCTGCCTTTGTGTAGGCCTGGCTGACCTGGAGTGGTACGTTTTCGTCATTTGTGCCGTGAATAAGTACCTGCGGGACTCCCAAAGGTAACAGGGCAGCAGGAGAGGCGGCGATATAGCGCTCCTGTACGCGGGTAAAGCTTCCTCCTAGTAACTCTACTACAGCGCCATTACTCAGATTGAGTCGCCACGCCATTTCGAGATCCACGACTCCCGCGAGACTGATTGCCCCGGCTAGCGCAAGAGGAGTAGAAATTTCTTCTTTGCCATTCCCGAGTTGTGAAGCTGCAAGGGGACTGGTGTGTGGGATACGTGGACGTGCTGCCAACCACAATGCCAGGTGACCACCAGCCGAATGTCCGATGGGTACGACTTGCTGCAGATCAAGTGCATGGGAAGCTGCCAGTATATGTAGATAATCGGTGGCAAGGGCTGCGTCTAGTAATGTTCCTGGCCAGCCTCCACCAGGGTCACCAACGCGCCGGTACTCAATATTCCATGCAGCATACCCACGAGTTACGAGATCTCGGGCGAGGCTCGTCATGAGATCAAGGCCGTAACGCGCACGCCAGTAGCCACCGTGGATGAGGATGACGGTTGGACGAAGGCCTGGGGTATCGGGCAGATATAGATCGCCAAATTGGAGGGGTTCTGGTCCGTATGCCAGCCGCAAGGGCCTGATAGATGACGGCGTATTCTCTTCCTGTTCCTCAGGGGTAGAAGAGTGCATGATGATACCTTCCTGCGTTTATTTACAGGATAGCATCCGAACTTAATAGGTGCAAAGCTGTCAGTGACTCCATTCCCTAGAAGGGGATGAGCTTGCCTCTGGGCTCCACCGCAACTCGCTATACCTTTGCAGGCGTAGCGCTTTGGCTTCACGGTCCGAGCCATCAGGGCTAACTGACAAGTAGCCCGTCTTGCCCCAATCCTGTCGGAGCAAGAGCGTTCGCAGGGTAATATTGGCCTATTAAGCCCGTCGACGAAATTTACAATGTTAAGCCCCAATACCGGGGATTGAGTACAAGGTAGTCATGAGTCGGCTCCTTCGATGTGGTTGCCTACGGAGTGCTGAGCAGATCTTAGATCTCCCCCCTTGACAAATCCGCATTTAGCTGTTAAAATAACAGCGTTATCTAAAGGAGCAGTGTTATGAAGAAAAGCACAGTGGGCACACAGGCCCAACGCCTGCGCCAAGCGATTCGCCATCGGCAGGCACAGGAAAAACAAGAACTGCGTCAGGCCATCCTGACCGCAGCAGGCGAATTGTTCCTAGAGCAGGGCTATGAGCGCTTCTCGTTGCGCAAGGTGGCTGAGCGCATTGGCTACTCTCCCACCACCATCTATCTCTACTTTCGCGATAAGGATGATCTGCTCTTCACGGTGGTCGATGAAGGGTTTGTGCGGTTCGGCCAACAGCTGGCGACCGCTGCGGAAAGCAAGGAGGATCCCTGGGAGCGACTCATCGCACTCGGTCGAGCCTACGTGGCCTTTGGCTTACAGCATCCGGTCTATTATCCACTCATGTTTATGCAGCGTACCGATTTCTTGACGCACAGACCTGTGGGTGAGAGCCAGCCGCGCATTGCGAGCTGTCGGGTGTTGCAGCAGGCCATACAGCAAGCTATTGATGCCGGAGTTCTGCGACCAGGTGATGTAGAGAGCTATAGCGATGTCCTCTGGGCTGTGGT
>WNFY01005110.1_pt1 | contig 11902 bp, 9 predicted proteins | sample 5400091 | NCBI WGS metagenome assembly WNFY01 (sample SAMN13153364, study PRJNA577476) | soil metagenome | isolation source: 60 cm soil or saprolite under grassland replicate 1 | place: USA:California | collected 2016-06-15 | reverse complement strand
GGCAAGCGGAAGATTCACTGGATGGAGATCTACGCCGGCGAGAAGTCGACCAAGGTCTACGGTCCGGACGTCTGGCTGCCCGACGAGACGCTCGCGATCCTCAAGGATTACGTCGTCTCGATCAAGGGACCGCTGACCACGCCCGTGGGCGGCGGGATCCGCTCGCTCAACGTTGCGCTGCGCCAGCAGCTCGACCTCTACGTCTGCCTGCGGCCGGTGCGCTACTTCAAGGGCGTGCCGAGCCCCGTCAAGGAGCCCGAAAAGACGGACATGGTGATCTTCCGCGAGAACTCCGAGGACATCTACGCGGGGATCGAATGGCTGGCCGAATCCGACGGCGCGAAAAAGCTCGTCGAATTCCTGATCAAGGAAATGGGCGTCAAGAAGATCCGCTTCCCGGAAACCTCCGGCATCGGCATCAAGCCGGTGTCGCGCGAAGGCACCGAGCGGCTCGTGCGCAAGGCGATCCAGTACGTGATCGACAATGACCGTCGATCGCTGACCCTCGTCCACAAGGGCAACATCATGAAGTTCACCGAGGGCGCGTTTCGTGACTGGGGCTATGCGCTTGCCCAGAAGGAGTTCGGCGCGGCGCCGCTCGACGGCGGCCCGTGGATGACGTTCAAGAACCCAGGTACCGGGCGCGACATCGTGGTGAAGGACGTCATCGCCGACGCGTTTCTGCAGCAGATTTTGCTGCGGCCGGCCGAGTACGACGTGATCGCCACGCTGAATCTGAACGGCGACTACATTTCCGATGCGCTCGCGGCACAAGTCGGCGGCATCGGCATTGCCCCGGGCGCCAACATGTCCGATTCCGTTGCGATGTTCGAGGCGACCCACGGCACCGCGCCGAAATATGCCGGCAAGGACTACGTGAATCCGGGCTCGGAAATCCTCTCCGCCGAGATGATGCTGGTCCACATGGGCTGGAAGGAAGCGGCGCACCTGATCGTCAAGGCGATCGAGAAGGCCATCCAGGACAAGGTTGTGACCTATGACTTCGCGCGCCTGATGCCGGGCGCGACTCAGGTTTCCTGCTCGGGCTTCGGCAAGGCGCTGATCGAGCGGATGTGACGCATCCGTCCAAGAGCGGCCCGGGAGCGCGGGCCGCGATTGGAGATCGGATGCGTCATCCCCGCGAACGCGGGGATCCAGTGTCTTCCGCCGAACGTCGCTGGGTTCCCGCCTGCGCGGGAATGACGGAGTGGGGATCGCGGCGCAACAAAAAGCCCGCCGACGTGGCGGGCTTTTGTCGCGGGCGGCGCCGGGTAGACGCGCCCCGAAAGAGGGGAGCGACTTCAGGCGGCCTGGATGTTGCTCGCCTGCTTTCCCTTGGGGCCCTGGGTCACTTCGAAGCTGACCTTCTGGCCTTCCTTCAACGACTTGAAGCCCTGCATGTTGATCGCCGAAAAATGCGCGAACAGGTCCTCCCCGCCGTCGTCCGGCGTGATGAACCCGTACCCCTTCGCGTCGTTGAACCACTTGACGGTTCCGGTTGCCATAGAGCTACTTCCTTCGAGAATGAACGGGATGTTAGTGTTTGGACGGCAAGTACCACCTGCGGCAGGTGCAGCGTCATGTGCGCGGACGAACCGGAACAGCAGCCACTTAGGAGCCAAACAACGCTTTTTTAAGCGCAGATTCCAGCCGGCGTCAAGCTTGAGGGCGATAAAAGCGCCTTCCACTTGAAAAATCTGTTGCAATCATCAAACATAGGGTCATCTGCCCTTTTTCCCATCCCGTGGACGATGGCTAACCAGCAGCATGACGGCAGCCTTCTCGAGGTCGAGAAGACCAAACTGAAGCCGCCGCCGCTGTACAAGGTGTTGTTGCTGAACGACGACTACACACCGATGGACTTTGTCGTCGTGGTGTTGCAGACTGTTTTCGCGATGAGCCGGGAAAAGGCCACGCAGGTGATGCTGCAGGTGCATCGCGAGGGGATGGGGGTATGCGGGACGTACGTGCGGGAAGTCGCGGCAGCGAAGGTCGATCAGGTGATCGACATCGCGCGCAAGCACCAGCACCCGCTGCAGTGCACGATGGAGGAGACTTGAGCGTTAAGGCCGGGAAGCCCCGGTGGCGCCGCACCCCGCGGCAAAACCGGAACGGCCGTGAGAGGCAACCGAAATGATCGCGCAGGAACTGGAAGTATCCCTCCACATGGCTTTTGTCGAGGCCCGGCAGAAGCAGCACGAGTTCATCACCGTCGAGCACCTCCTGCTCGCGATGCTCGACAACCCGTCTGCCGCCGAGGTGCTGAAGGCCTGCGGCGTCGATCTCGACGAGCTTCGCGGCGTGCTCACGGATTTCATCGGCGAACACACGCCCCGGCTTTCCCCGCACTCGGACGCCGACACGCAGCCGACGCAGGGCTTCCAGCGCGTGATCCAGCGCGCGATCCTTCACGTCCAGTCGTCCGGCAAGAAGGAGGTCACCGGTGCCAACGTGCTGGTCGCGATCTTCGGCGAAAAGGAATCGCACGCCGTCTATTTCCTCAATCAGCGCGGCGTGACGCGGCTCGACGTTGTGAACTACATCGCGCATGGCATCACCAAGAATCCGCAGCAAAAGCCGGAGAAGGGCGAAGCGAAGGAAGAGGGCGACAGCGGCAGCGAAGGCCAGGGCGCGCTCGACGCATACACGATCAACCTCAACCTGATGGCGAAGCAGGGCAAGACCGATCCGCTCATCGGCCGCGCGCTCGAGCTGGAGCGCGTGATCCAGGTGCTGTGCCGCCGGCGCAAGAACAACCCGCTGCTGGTCGGCGAAGCAGGTGTGGGCAAGACGGCGATCGCCGAGGGTCTGGCGCGCCGCGTCAACGACGGTGCCGTGCCGGAGCTCCTCGCCGAATACCAGGTCTATTCGCTCGACATGGGCGCGCTTCTCGCCGGCACCAAATACCGCGGCGATTTCGAGCAACGGTTGAAAGCGGTGCTGAAGCAGCTGGCCGACAATCCCAAATCGATCCTTTTCATCGACGAGATCCACACGATCATCGGGGCCGGCGCCGCATCGGGCGGAACGCTCGACGCGTCGAACCTGTTGAAGCCCGCGCTCAACACCGGCGCGCTGAAGTGCATCGGCGCAACGACCTACAACGAGTACCGCCAGATTTTCGAGAAGGATCACGCGTTGTCCCGGCGCTTCCAGAAGGTCGACGTGCCCGAGCCGTCGATCGCCGAGACGATCGAGATCCTGAAGGGATTGAAGTCGCGCTTCGAGCAGCACCATGGCGTGAAATACGCCCCGGCGGCGCTCACGACGGCGGCCGAGCTGTCGGCGCGCTTCATTAACGACCGGCACCTTCCCGACAAGGCGATCGATGTGATCGACGAGGCGGGGGCCGCGCAGAAGATCCTGCCCAAGTCGAAGCAGAAGAAGGTGATCAGCAAGACCGAGATCGAGGAAATCGTTGCCAAGATCGCGCGCATTCCGGCGAAGAACGTCACCTCGGACGACCGCAACGCGCTGAAGACGCTCGATCGCGATCTGAAGAACGTCGTGTTCGGGCAGGACCGCGCAATCGACGCGCTCGTCGCCGCGATCCGCATGGCGCGCTCGGGGCTCGGCAACCCGATCAAGCCGATCGGCAACTTCCTGTTCAGCGGTCCGACCGGCGTGGGCAAGACCGAGGTCGCGCGACAGCTCGCGTACTGTCTCGGCGTCGAGCTGATCCGCTTCGACATGTCCGAATACATGGAGCGGCACGCGGTGTCGCGGCTGATCGGCGCGCCGCCGGGGTACATCGGCTTCGATCAGGGCGGCCAGCTCACCGAAGCGGTCACCAAGCATCCGTACAGCGTGCTGCTGTTGGACGAGATCGAGAAGGCGCATCCCGACATCTTCAACATTCTGCTGCAGGTGATGGACCACGGCACGCTCACCGACAACAACGGCCGCAAGGCGGATTTCCGCAACGTCACGATCATCATGACGACCAACGCGGGCGCCGGCGAGCTCGCCAGAGGCGCGATCGGATTCACGTCGAGCCGCGAGTCCGGTGATGAAATGGCCGAGATCCGGCGGATGTTCACGCCCGAATTCCGCAATCGTCTCGATGCGACGATCAGCTTCGCGCAGCTCGACCATGAGGTGATCCTCAAGGTCGTCGACAAGTTCCTGCTCGAGCTCGAAGGCCAGCTGCACGAGAGGAAGGTCGAGCCGTCGTTCACGCCGAAGCTGAAGGAGTTCCTGGCGAAGAAGGGCTTCGACCCGCAGATGGGCGCACGCCCGATGGCGCGCTTGATCCAGGACACGATCCGCAAGGCGCTCGCCGACGAGCTCCTGTTCGGCCGGCTCGTCGCCGGCGGCCACGTGACGATCGACGTCGACGACGACGACAAGGTGCGGCTCGTGTTCGAGGAGGCCAGCGAGCCCAAGGAGCCCGCGGCGGTCGAATAGCGGGGAAACCTGCCTGCGACAAACGCGAAACGGCGCATTGAAAGCGCCGTTTTCGTTTGCGGATCGGCGTCGATGCTCTCGGGGCGCTCGTCGCCGCCGCCGCTCGAGAGCCTTGCCGCCGGGACCTACGCGAGCGTATCGGCCCAGATGTTCGTCGCCCACGCGAACGCGTACCTGCCCTCGACTTCGCTCATCGCCGCGGAGACTCCGCCCGCGCCTTGTACCGGCAGCAGCGTCTTCTTCTCCTTGTCCCACTGGTGCACCGATGAGACGTGGACGGAATCCTTGTCGGTGATCATGCTGTAGCACGTGTTGGTGAGCACCGGCGCCGGGTTCGGCGCCTGTCCCGAGAGCAGTGCAACGATCGCCGCCGCGCAAACCTTCGCGTGCTGGTTCGCCATGTGCCCGGACTTGGGCATGCCGGTCGCGATCTGGATCGCATCACCGAGGACGTGGATGTTCTTCACCCTGACCGATTCGAAGGTGAGGAAATCGACATCGCACCAGCGGTCGTTCGCGGTAACAACGCCGGCGCTGCGTGCAATAGCACCGGCCCGCTGCGGCGGCACGACGTTGAGCACATCGGCTTTCACCGCGTCGTGCACCTCGAACTTCGCAGTACGGGTCGCGACATCGACGTCCGTGAGCACATAGTTCGCCCGGTATTCGACGATGCCCTTGTATTCGTCGGCCCACGCCTTCTTGAACAGCGGACCCTTCGAGGTCACGTCGCCGTTGCCGTCGAGGATCAGCACCTTCGATTTTGGCTTCGCCCGCTTGAAGTACCACGCGACCTGGCATGCGCGCTCGTACGGACCCGGCGGGCACCGGTACGGCGCGACCGGGATCGACAACGCGTACACGCCGCCGTCGGGCATCGCCTCGAGCTGGCGGCGCAGCGCCACTGTCTGCGCACCGGCCTTCCAGGCATGCAGAATCTTCGCCTGCGCGTCGGCGTTGTTGAGGCCGGGCACCTTGTCCCACAGAAAATCGATTCCGGGCGACAGGATGAGCCGGTCGTACGGTAATTCGGTCCCGTTGGCGAGTTTCACGATGCGCTTGTCGGGATCGACGGCGGTTGCGGTCTCGCGGACGATCTTGACGCCATGGCGCGTAGCGAGGTTCGCGTAGCTCACCGTGAGGAACTCGAGATTCTTGCTGCCGCCCAGCACGAGGTTCGACATCGGGCACGAAATGAATTCGGCATTGGGCTCGACCACGGTCACGTCGATGCGGCCGTCGCTCCACATCCGGATGTACTTGGCGGCGGTTGCGCCGCCGTAGCCGCCGCCGACGATGACGACCTTGCCGGACGAGCTGCCGGCCATCGACGCGCAGCCGGGCAGCGCGAGCACTGCTGCGCCACCGGACGCCATCTTGAGAAATTCGCGCCGTCGCATTTTCATCGTCGTCTCCTTCGCCGGGCTCATTTCGGGGCTTTCTGTGCCGCGAACCAGCCGCCGATGAGCTCGATCTGCTCATCGGTGTAACCCTTCGCGAGCTGATGCATTACGGTGGCGGGCTTCTTGCCGGTCTTGAACTCCTGCATCTTGCGGACGATGTCGCCCTTGCTCAGGCCGGCGAGGCTCTCGGTTCCTCCCTGGCTCACGCCGTTGGTGCCGTGACAGTTCGCGCAGGTGGCAGCGAGATTGCGGGCGAGATTCGGATCGGCGCTTTGCGCAACGGCAGGGCCGCCGGCGGCGGTGACGACGGCAACGAAAATGATGGGGATTGAGCGCACGAGGGTCTCTCCCAGTCGAGGTCACGCGGGGCATGGAGCAGCGTCGCGCGCCGCTTGTTTTAATGGGCGTCGGGATCGCGTGATTCCCGGCGGCGTGACGCGCACCGCGTCTTTAGCGAACGACGATACTGCGAGCGACAACATTTGCGCCGTCTGCCAGCCGATGTCAATAGCGCGACAAAGATAAACGCAGCGTGAATCGAGCGACGATCGACGCGATTGCGGCGTAAATGAGAAGCACTCTTTTTCGGCGCGCGCGCAGCACGTCTGCGCGACGTCGATCTTGCGACGCACGACGCCTCGAGTGTGTTCGACTTGGTGATTCGCACGCGCGCTTCACAAGCTGTCGCCGGTTCGCGCCACCGCGTTCGTGGTTGGCCTTCGTCGGGATCGAGAACGAGGCTTCTCCTGTCTGCCGAGTTGCTGCGGGAGTTCGTCGAGTGTCGACGCGTTCGGAGGGCGCCGGGCCGGAGCGGCGCGACGGGGGCGAGTTGCGAACCTTGGAAGGCCGCAAATCCCGGGAGGTCCGCGCGAGGGCACCGGAATTCATTTCCGAATTCCAACACGGGCGATTCATTGTTGCAGGCCAGCAACAAAGGATTGGACACGAAGGCTTTCAATCGCTTAACCGACAAGCAAATGCTTCGAAGACCGGCCGCTGGCGTCTGACTATCGCAATGCAGCACTCCCGCATCGGAAAGGCTCGATCTTATTTCCACGATGCGGAAACCTATTCTAACCGCATGATTTTGTGAAAAATTTACCCTATTGCATTGCAATAATTCCTCTTGTCACCGCGACGTAACTTTGCTAACTTGCTAGACGTCACGAGCGGCCAGCGGCGAACTCGACCGCGGGCCACACGCAGGGCTTGGGTTCCACCCCATCCACGCCCGCCCGTCCGCCCGAGCGATCCTCGCCGGACCGTGCAGTGAAACGCTGGCGGCTGGGCTCGCCTCGCGTTTCACATTGCGGCAATGCGCGCGCAATGCTTCGCTGCGTGTGCGGCCGCTGACCAAGGTTCCGGGCGCGCGCGATGCCCTTGCGCGACACGCCGGATTGGCCATGACGCAAGATGGGAGCAACCAATGAACTACGATCTCGAAGCAGCACGACTCAAGAAGGAATGGGCGGAGAATCCGCGCTGGAAAGGAATCGAGCGCGGCTATACGGCGGAGGACGTCGTCCGCCTGCGCGGCTCGATCCATGTCGAGCACACGCTCGCGCGCCTCGGCGCCGAAAAGCTCTGGAAGCTCGTCACCGAGGAGCCGTTCGTCAATTCGCTGGGGGCGATGAGCGGCAACCAGGCGATGCAGCAAGTGAAGGCGGGCCTGAAGGCAATCTATCTCTCCGGCTGGCAGGTCGCTGCCGACGCCAACGTCGCGGGCGAGATGTACCCTGACCAGTCGCTCTACCCCGTCAATTCGGTCCCCAACGTCGTCAAGCGCATCAACAACACGTTCCTGCGCGCTGACCAGATCCAGCACATGGAAGGCAACGACACGATCGACTATTTCGCGCCGATCGTCGCCGACGCCGAAGCCGGATTCGGTGGCGTGCTGAACGCCTTCGAGCTGATGAAGGCGATGATCGAGGCCGGTGCTGCGGGCGTGCACTTCGAGGACCAGCTCGCGTCGGTCAAGAAATGCGGGCACATGGGCGGGAAGGTCCTGGTGCCCACGCGCGAGGCGGTCGACAAGCTGATCGCGGCGAGGCTCGCAGCCGACGTCATGGGCGTGCCGACGGTGCTGCTCGCGCGCACCGACGCCGAAGCGGCCGATCTCGTCACGTCGGACATCGACGACAACGACAAGCCGTTCATGACGGGAGAGCGGACGCTCGAAGGCTTCTACAAGACGCGCAACGGTCTCGAGCAGGCAGTTGCACGCGGCCTCGCCTATGCGCCGTACTGCGACATGCTGTGGTGCGAGACCGGCAAGCCGGACCTCGCCTTCGCCAAGGCATTCGCCGACGCGATCCATGCGAAGTTCCCGGGCAAGATGCTCGCCTACAACTGCTCGCCGTCGTTCAACTGGAAGAAGAACCTCGACGACGCGACGGTGATGAAGTTCCAGACCGAGCTCGGCAAGATGGGCTACAAGTTCCAGTTCATTACGCTCGCCGGCTTCCACAGCCTCAACTATTCGATGTTCAACCTGGCGCACGGCTACGCGCACGAGCACATGACGGCGTTCGTCGAGCTGCAGGAAGCGGAGTTCGCCGCGATGTCCAAGGGTTTTACGGCGATCAAGCACCAGCGGGAAGTCGGAACCAGCTACTTCGACGCCGTGACGACGACGATTCAGGGAAGCCAGTCGTCGACGACCGCGCTCAGGAACTCGACTGAAGACGAGCAGTTCTTCGACAAGGCGAAGACCGAGCTGCACGTCGCGAACGGCTGACGCCGCGCCCGGCAGCGCAACTGCGCGCGAACCGCGCCGCCCGAAAGGGGGCGCGGTTTTTCTTCGGAGGATATGCTCCGCCGACAAGATCGCGGGGCGGGGCCGGTGCGACTGACCGCCGACAGCACAAGCGTTACACTCGTCTGGTGCAGCCGATGTCTTCTCGTACCGACACGCGCGACGCCGCAGCGCGCGAAGGGCCGCTCCGCGTTTTTTTCGCGGCGTGGCCGGATGCGGCAACGCGCGATGCCATTACCGCCCTCGCACACGATGTCGCGATTCAGGCAGGGGGCAAGCCGCCGCGGCCCGCGGCCATCCATCTAACGCTCGCCTTTGTCGGCAACGTTGCGCCGGCGCGGATGGCGCTCCTGCATGAAATCGGCGCAGCGGTGTCGCGTGCGGCGGCACCGTTCGCTCTCGTGCTCGATCATACGGGCGGATTCCGCGATGCCGGCATCGCGTGGCTCGGCGCACAGTCGACACCGCCTGAGCTCGAGCAACTGGTGGGCGCTCTGCGCAGTGCGCTGGGCGCGGAGGGATTCCCCGTCGACGCCCGCGCATTTCGCGTTCACGTGACGCTCGCGCGCCGCTGCCGCAAGCGCGTGCATGCAACAGCCGTCGCTAAAATTGTCTGGCGCCTCGAGCGAATGACGCTGACGGCATCCGATCTCGCGTCGGACGGATCGCGCTATCGCGACATCGCGTCCTGGCCGCTCGGGGACGGCTCGGCTGAATAATCGCTAAAGTTGCTACTGAGCTTTGTGGAAATGAATGACAATCAGCAAAGCTCAGCCCTCACCCCCAATCCCCTCTCCCGTTGCGCGGGCGAGGGACGCATCGTGACGGAAATGGTCGTCAACCATTTCCGTAAATCTCAGTTGGACTCGCCGCGCGCGACCGGCCGCGCCGGATCCGCGACCCATTCGCTCCACGACCCGGGATACAGCCGCGAGCCCGCGAGCCCGGCGATTTCCATCGCCAGGATGTTGTGACCCGCCGTGACGCCCGAGCCGCAGTGGTTGACGACCTTGTCGGGCGGCGTCGCCGCGAGAAGTGCGCCGAACTCTTCGCGGAGTTGCGCCGCGGACTTCCATGTGGCGTCGGCGGTCAGATTCTGCGCGTACGGCCGGTTCAGCGCGCCCGGAATGTGACCCGCGACGGGATCCATCGGCTCCGTCTCGCCACGGAACCGCTCCGGCGCCCTCGCATCGACGAGCGTGAGCGAATGGTCCGCGAGGCTTGCGAGCACGTCGTCCGCGCTCGCCGTCGCGCCGACGTGGCGAATCGCGAAAGTCGTCGGTCGCGCTGCGGGTGTGGCGGTCGTCACAGGTCGGCGCTCGCGCGTCCACTTCGCGAAACCGCCGTCGAGGAGCGCCACCGCGTCGTGGCCGAGCCAGCGCAGCATCCACCAGAGGCGCGCGGCGAACATGCCACCCCCCTGATCATACGCGACGACCTGCTTGCCCGCATCGATGCCGAGCCGGCCAAATGTCGCCGCGGCTGTCGCGGGCGGCGGTAAAGGATGGCGGCCGTTGGTCCCGGTCTTCGGTGCGGACAGATCATGGTCGACATGAACGAACCGCGCCCCGGGGATGTGGCCGGCGCGATATTCCGCTTCGCCCCACGTTTCCGGCTGCATCAGATCGTGCCTTGCGTCGAGGATCACCAGCGCGGGATCGTCGAGCCGCGCGGCGAGATCGGCGGTGGAAATGAGGGTGGAATACATCGGGTGTCTCCTCGCAATGTCATCGGGGATTGTGCGCCGGATCGACATCGAGGTAGCGCCAGATTGCGGACCGGACCGGGTGCGGCTTGTAGTTGCGGATCCACGGCTGCAGCAGGTGGTCCTCGATCCGGTGCTCCATCAGCCGCCAAGGCGCGTACGCGAGCACCAGTTCTGTCATCCGGTCGAAGAGCAGGGTGCGTTCGGGTGAATCGGGCAACCGGTGCGCCGCGTCATAGAGCCTGTCGAACTCGGGCAAGCTGAAGCGCGCATGGTTTTCCTGTCCGACGCTCGGCCCGTAGAGGAGCTGCATGAAATTCTCGGCGTCCGGGTAATCGGCGTTCCAGCCGTCGGTGCGCATCGGCATCTTGCCCTGCCGCGCCATCTTGCGCAGCTCCTGCAGCCGGTCCTTCCTGAACACGATCCTGAGGCCGATCGCGTCCATGTTCTTCTTCCATTGTTCGTCTTCCTGCCGAGCGAGCGACGTAGGCGCCGACCATCGCTCGAGGACGAGCGGCTTGCCATCCGGCATCTCGCGATACCCGTCGCCGTCGCGGTCCTTGTATCCGAACCTGTCCAGCAGCGCTCGCGCCGCTCTCGGATCGTAGAGTTGCGCCGAGGTTTTCATCTCCGGATCGTAGCCGGCGATGTCCGGCGGAATCGGGCTCGTCGCCGGGACGGCGCGGCCCTTGAGGATGACGCGGATGTATTCGTTCACGTCGTAGCCCATGCCGATGGCGCGTCTGAGCGCGATCTTCGCCGGCGCGTAGCCGCCGACTGCGGGGTCCTCCATGTTGAAATAGGTCCAGCGCGTATTCGGCCGCAGCAGCACCTCGTGGCGGACGCCTTTTGCCGCGAGTTCGGGCCGGAGGTTGCCGTTGGCGAGCGCCTGATCGACGAAATCCGCTGGAACACGCTCCAGAAGGTCGAGCTCGCGGTTGGCGAACGCAAGCCACACGGCCTGCCCTTCCTCGATGACCGTGATCTGGATGCGACCGGCGAGCGGCAGCTTCTTTCCCTCGAGCGCGGCCGCGATTGGCATCGCCTCCGGCGGCACGGGTCCGGCAGGCACATACGTCGTCTCGCGGAAGCCGGGATTCGCCACGAGCACGATCTTCGCGCTGCGCTGGTATTCACCCAGCATGTACGGCCCGGTGCCGACCGGGTGCGCGCCGAAATCGGGTCCATACGCCTCGACGACTTCACGCGCGACGGCGGCGGTGTTCGGGATGGCGAACACGTAGAGAAAGCGCAGATCGGGCTGCCGAAGGCGGATGCGCAAGGTGTAGCGATCGACGACCTCGAGCCCGGGAATCGGCGCGTCATAGTCGAATTTCCCCGACTTCAGCGCCTTGGCGCGGAGCGCGTCAGCGCCGATGATCTTGCCCTCGATCAGCCACAACCACGGACTTTTCACCGCCGGGTCGAGCAAGCGCTTGAGCGCATACGCCTGATCGCCTGCGATGAGCTCGCGTGGCTTGCCGTTGAAGGCCCGGTCCGGGGTGAAGAAGATTCCCCGCTTCAGCTTGAAAACATACGTCGCGCCGCCGTCTTCGACCGCGGGCATCGCCTCGAGCGTCCGCGGCACGAGCTTCACCGGCCGCGCGAGGTAGTCGTAATCGAGCATCG
>WNFY01005762.1_pt1 | contig 11908 bp, 11 predicted proteins | sample 5400091 | NCBI WGS metagenome assembly WNFY01 (sample SAMN13153364, study PRJNA577476) | soil metagenome | isolation source: 60 cm soil or saprolite under grassland replicate 1 | place: USA:California | collected 2016-06-15 | reverse complement strand
GGATGCATCGGAAAATATTGCATCGTCGGCCCAAAGGTCTTTCCATTGATCGTTTTTCTGGTTTTGGCTTTCGTAGTAGCTTTTGACCACTTCTTGTGTTGACATAACATTCACCTCTAAATCTTCCTCGCGATTACAAATTTCTCGGTCAGCTCAATCGCGTGTTTCGTCTGAGTACTTGATGAACGCGATATGCCTCGCGGACAAAGGCTGGGGCGGTCCCGCAAGGGGATGATATGGCGTAGACATTATGCGATGATACCACTAGATCCTTACCAAAGAGCGAGACTCAAGACTGGATGTCTTATCATAGAGAGAACCGGATTGTATCGCCATCCGGTTCTTCCATAGTTCTCAGAAAAGCTTTTATTTGTCGTCCGCTTTATAAAAGTAGTAGTCAGCCGTGTAAGGCACTAAGGCTTTTGCACCCTCGATGCAAGTTCCAGTGGGCTTTAATTCTCCGGTAGTGTTTAGGCGCTAGATATAAGTACTGCTGTATATTGTGAAGGCGATATTCGCGAAGGCTTGAGCAGTCCCATGATCTTGTGCAGACATTGGCGATTCGTGAGTTGTTTGAGTCTGACTACTTTTGGGGCATTGGCCGCAAACTATGAAAGTAAAGCCACAGCGCGCTGAGTTCTGTATCGTTCATCTCACCAAAGGTTTTCAAAGGCATCGCTTTATTGAGTTGTCCCCCATTCGGCAAAACGCCAGTTCGGAACGCTCGGAAAAAATCCTCCTGACTCCAATCCTTCAGGGCATCCCAAGAGCAGAGCCAATAGGAAGCGTTACTCCAAAACGCATTGGCGGTTGACTCGAATCGACGGGGGCAGTTGTTTCAGGTAAGCAAGCAGGTCTCCCAAATCCTGATCACTCATGGTCGAGTAATTGTTCATGAGTATTTCGACTTGACCGTTTGGCTTAACACCATGCCGAATGGCACGTATCCAGTCTGCCTCGGTGTAACGGCTGGCAATCCCACTGCTTCCCGAAGTCAGGTTCGTCGCGGAGATCGTTCCTGAAAAGGCGCTGTTGTCGATCAGTTGTCCGCCTAAATCATCGCCATGGCATTTGGTACAAGACCAGATGATAGCGATATGCTGCCCACGGATGATAGCTTCAGGATCCGTAGGAATATTAACTGTTTCCACAGAGAGGTTGGGATAGGTCTGTGTCAACTTTTTTATGCCCGTGAAATATAGCGCCAGCCCGGCTAGCAAAACCAGCCCAATCCCGATGGTAAACAAAATCACGGAACATCTTAAAAAATTTTTCATTATGAACTCCTTGTAAGTCAATGTTAAGCCCGCGCAATTTTCTACTGCTCGAGTCAGTGCATAGTTTCATTCACCGTATTGTCCGTTTGGAGACCAAGCGGAAGACGGGGATTTGCGCGGCGAACTTTCAAATTCTTCAATGGGCGCTTTCTTATCGACTTGAATAGGAGGGCGTACACCAGGCGCGATGCGTAAAAGAGAATGTACGGCTGTCCAAACTCGGTTGATAAGACGTGCTAAGGCATTGGGATTCCCACCTTGATAGCGCCATCGATGATATTTCTGCGAGAACAAAACGATCTCCAATCCGAAGATAAACATCCAAATAGTGTCGTATTAGAGGTTTTTTTAAAAGAGGGGCGCTTTCCTTATTCACATGGTTATGGTCTTTTTGGATCACAGATATATGATAGTTGTAAAAAAACGACGCGGCGACCAACACCTATTACCGCTTGTCTCATGCATGAGGAACATGCGTAAGTGAACACTTATAAATCAATAGATTAGATCTGACGATATTCACACCTCATCAGCGGCCCAGCGACTTGTCCTACAGGGCGGCTTGCAAGAGAGGCATGATTTCGGGGGGATTCGATTGGCGGATAATAATATCGGGTGTCCTGTGCCAGTCCGCAAAGCGGTGAAACGTGAGTGCCAGATCGGTCACTAACTTTTTTGTGACCCGTACGCCCGGTTCCATGTGCAGGGCTTTGATCTCGAAAACTCCCTGTGCACGATGAGCCTTGGGATCGAGCCGGCCAATAAGCTTTCCACGGTGCAGGATCGGCAGGGTGAAATAACCGTAACGACGCTTTGCAGCGGGTGTGTAACATTCGATTCTATAATCGAAATCAAAGAGCTCAAGCGTTCGATTGCGGTCTGATACCAGAGGGTCGAAAGGGGAAAGCAGGGTGGTTAGTGTCGGCTCCAGATCTCCCATGCTGGCAGCTTCGATCAGGTGGGTTTGCTCTGGATGTACATAAGCGGATCCTTCAAAACCCTTTACATCTATACGGAGCAAAAGTCCCTCTTGTGCCAATGCCTCCAGCCGTTTCAGTATCCCTTTTTTGGGATCATTGAAGTAATTCGGAACCCAAGCTGGGAAAGCAATTCCAAGGGCGTGCACGGCTCGAAGGGCAAGGGCGCGGTGGACTTCCTCGCTGGAGGGGAGGGCAACATCATCCCAGCCTGGCAGAACGCGTTCACGTAGATCGTAGACACGCTGGAAATTCTGGCGACGAGCGATCATAACTTCACCGGTAAAGAGCATGATCTCCAGGGCGTCTTTTTCTTCCTTCCAGTTCCACCAGCCACCAGGTACATGGTTCTCATTCTCAAACTCGGCTGAGCGCACGGCTCCGTTTTTCTGGAGATGAGTGCGTACTTCCTTCATAACCTTCGGATGTTCCTGTGCCCATTTCATAGCCCACTTGAACGGCCAGGCCTTCTCCTGCATAGCGTCCAGCATACGGCGGCGATAGAGGGCGTAATCCTCGATAGGAAGGAAGCACATGGCATGTGCCCAGTATTCGAACAGATTCCCTTCGGTTAGAAGTTCGTCCAGCCATTTAAGTTCATAATTGCCGAGACGACTCCACAGCACCAGGTAGGGACTGCGTGCCACCACATTGATGGTATCGATCTGCAAGAGATACATGCGGCGTATCGTTTCCAGCACGTCGGCTTTGACTGCTGGCTGCTCCGGAGGTTGAGAAAGTCCCTGGGCTGCCAGCATTACATTACGCACTACCTGAATAGAGAGCTTATCTGTCATTGCTTATGAATCCATTATCGGTGGAATATGGTTTCAAACCAAGAGATCTGGTTTGCCCTGCTTGCCTGGGAAAAACATGTCAGCCAGAAATAATTTGCCATCAAAACAAATCTTGTGCCAGGTGCAATGGAGTTTTGTTCGCGAAGGCTTCAGCACCGACTGTGATCATGGAATGATAATACCACTATCAAGCACATACACTCCTTAAGAGTGGACAAGCACACATCATTCAAGATACTAGATTTGACGAAATACCTTGACAGACATAGTACTTTGATGTATATTACACCTATGAACGAACCATTGTCCCCCAACAAAATCTCGTCGGATCTGCTTAGAGGCCATACCGATACGATCATCCTGAAGCTACTGCTAAGCGGTGATAAATATGGGTATGAGATATCGAAGCTGATCCACGCAAACTCCTCGGGTGAATATGAACTCAAGGAGGCGACCATGTACTCAAGCCTAAAGCGGCTGGAGAGTGACGGTAATATTACTTCCTATTGGGGTGACGAAACTCAGGGCGGAAGAAGAAAGTATTACCGGATCACCGAAAGAGGCAAAAAGATCTATTCGGAAAATAAAGACAACTGGGAATACGCCAAGCGTGTACTCGATAACTTATTATAAGGAGATGTGACGTTATGAATGAGAAACTAACAAACTATTTGGACGGCGTTTTTGCGCCTTACGAGGGAGTAAAAAGCGTCGCCGAACTAAAAGCTGACCTGCTCTCCGATTTGCAGGAGCGGTTCCGTGAACTCAAAGCTGAAGGCAAGGACGATGAAACGGCCTTCGAGATGACCATCGATAGCATTGGCGACATCGAGCAAACGGTACAGGAGGTGGCTAACCTCTCCCGCTCGCTGGAAAGGCAGGTGCTGACAAATTTCAGCGCCAGCAACCTGCCAGAGAGTGACTTTGCAGGCGTTACCGCACATAAAGGAAAATTTGAAGCCAGTGCGCTGCGCGGTTCCAACTTTGCGGGTGCGGACCTGACTGGCAGTTCATTTAAGGCCAGCGATGTGCGGGAAGTTAATTTTGACGGCGCAAACCTGACCGACTGCACCCTGTACGTCAGTGACCTAACGGATGCAAGCTTCAACAAAACCATTCTTGTACGCACCGAATTCAACACGTCAGACCTGACCCGGGCAAAATTCAGCGATGCAAAACTGGTCGATGTAAAGCTGACAACGACCGACCTTAGAGAAACGATCTTTGAAAACTGTATCTTTAGCGGCGTGGACTTTAAGCTTTGCGATTTGCGGGGGCGACGCCTTGACGGGCAGACCTTTATTGGTGTCAAGTTTGACAATACGTCGCTGAACGAAGCTACGTTTAAGGGCGCGACCCTTAGAAATGTGTCGTTCCTTGCACCATTTACCTGGTCTACCTGGACGAAGAAATTCTACCGTGCCCTCAAAACCATCAACTTTGACGGCGCGATGATGGATAAATTGACCTATGCCACGCTCAAAGGTTTGGGAGTCGATTTATCAAAGGTTACTGTTATATGAGGATGAATGATGATGCAAAACATATCCATTCAAAGTAAAGGGCTGCAAAAGTCCTACAAGCAGCTTCATGTCCTAAAGGGCGTAGATTTCGAGGTGGAAAAAGGCAGTATTTTCGCCCTGCTCGGCTCCAATGGCGCGGGCAAGACTACGATTGTCAAAATCCTCACCACGCTGCTCAAACGGGACGGTGGAACCGCCACCGTAAATGGATTCGACGTTACATCAAAGCCCGATGATGTGCGGCAGTCGATCAGCCTGACCGGGCAATTCGCCGCTGTGGACGAGATATTGACCGGGCGGGAAAATCTGGTCATGATCGCCAGACTCCGCCACATCAAAGATCCGCGTCAGATTGCGGATGATCTGCTGAAACGCTTCGGCCTCACCGAGGCTGCCGACCGCAGAGTTTCCACTTATTCGGGCGGTATGCGCCGCAGGCTCGACATCGCCATGAGTCTTATAGGAAAACCGCAGGTCATTTTTCTTGACGAGCCAACCACCGGGCTTGACCCCGAGGCGCGCATCGAGGTTTGGAAGATTGTCAAAGAGCTTGCCAATAATGGCACGACGGTATTCCTGACCACACAGTATTTGGACGAGGCTGAACAGCTTGCCGATCGAATTGCCATTCTGCACGAGGGCAGGATCATCGCCAACGGGACACTCGCGGAGCTTAAAAAGCTGTTCCCGCCCGCAAAGGTGGAATATATTGAAAAACAGCCGAGCCTGGAGGAAATATTCCTCGCGATTATCCGTAAGAAAGAGGTAAAGATACAATGAATACATACTTTCGCAAAGCGGATGATATGGGCATTATGCTTGGACGTTCCATGCGCCATATTTTCCGCAGCCTGGATACCATTATCACGGTCACCATCATGCCGATTATGTTTATGCTGCTGTTCGTCTATGTGTTTGGCGGCGCCATTCAAACTGGCACAGATAACTACGTAAATTATCTTTTGCCTGGCATCCTACTGATGGCGATTTCAAGCGGTATCGCCTATACGTCTTACCGTCTGTTTATGGATATGCAAAGAGGCATCTTCGAACGGTTTCACTCCATGCCGATTGCGCGTTCGGCCCCGTTATGGGGACATGTACTGACCTCACTGGTATCCAATGCGATTTCGGTGATCGTCATTATTCTCGTCGCACTCCTGATGGGCTTCCGCTCGTCGGCAGGAATATTGTCGTGGCTTGCTGTGGCCGGCATCCTCGTGCTGTTTACGCTGGCTCTGACATGGATCGCAGCGATTGCCGGACTGTCCGCAACATCAGTGGATGGTGCAGGTGCCTTTGCCTACCCACTTATCTTCCTGCCATTTATTAGTTCGGCCTTCGTACCTACCAAATCTATGCCGCCAGTCGTGCGTACTTTTGCCGAAAACCAGCCGGTGACCTCGATCGTGGATGCCATACGCGCGTTGCTGTCAGGTCAGCCTGTCGGTAATGACATCTGGATTGCGCTCGCGTGGTGCATCGGGATTATGCTCGTGGCGTATGTCTTTGCGATGCGGGCGTATAAAAAGCGGATGTAAAAATACGAGCCTCGTTCCATATTGATACCGATGCCTGTACCGATATAAATGTCGGAATGGGCATCGATTTCCTTATTGTCATATTGATGCCTGGATGCAGGCCCGCACACCCAAAAATATTTTGGGACGGAGGATGTCGTTGCTGAGGCTCTCCAGTATTGAATTAATTCCTGTCTCGCAGGGTCTGTAAATCCTGGTTGTATAATCTTGGAGAACCATCATCGAATTCAGGAGAGTCAGATCATGCCGGAACATTATCAACACCTTGGTATTTTCAGCGATTGGGTTGACGCCGCACATCGAGAGCAACCTCTTTACCCGGTAGCACTTCCTGGACCGCAAACACAGGCGCTGATTCGCGAATGTCTGGGGTTTTGTCAAGCAGATGAAAATCCAACCGATGTAAAGATCGAGCGCGAGTGGGGAAAAGATGGTTTGGTCGGGCAAGAGATTTCCTGGTCGGTAGGGTTTGGACCTCGTACTCATGCATATTTGCTCAAACCAGAAAATGCAAATGGGCCTTTGCCTGGGATTATTGCTTTGCATGATCACAGCGACTTCAAGTATTACGGCAAAGAAAAGATTGCCGATGGCCCCGAAGAAACTTCCCTGCTCATTGCTGACTTCCGCCAGATTCCTTACAGTGGCAGGGCATATGCCAATGCCCTGGCGCGTGAAGGATTCGTTGTACTGGTTCATGATGTATTTCTATGGGGAAGTCGCCGTTTTCCGCTCGATACCATGCTGGAAATGATGGGCAGTAATACGACCGATCTACTTCATACGCCTCAATTTGCTGGGCTTATTTCAGATGAGATTGAACGTTATAACCTGTCTGCATATTTTCATGAGCATTGGGTTTCGAAGTATTGCAACATTCTTGGTACCAGCATGGCTGGCGTTGTTTCCTTCGAGGATCGTGTTGCTTTAAATTATCTGCTCAGCCGGTCAGACGTAGATAGCGATAGGCTGGGGTGCATTGGTTTATCGGGTGGTGGGAATCGAGCAGCGTTGTTAAGCGCAACCCATGCTAGCATCCAGGCGGCTGTCATTGTTGGATTGATGACAACGTATCAAGCTTTACTGGATCATAATTTGTCGCATTCATGGATGCTATTTCCCTTTGGCTGGGCGCGTCATGGAGATTGGCCGGATATCGCCGCATGTCGAGCGCCGCTGCCTCTGCTGGTTCAATATGATCTACAGGATCATTTGTTTACGGAAGCAGGAATGCGTGATGCACATGCACGTTTGCAGAATCATTATGTGAGGGTTGGTAAGGCTGACGCTTATACCGGACAGTTTTATCCGGGCCCGCACAAATTTGATCTGGAGATGCAGTCGGCGGCTTTTGAGTGGCTGAAGAAACAATTTGCAAAAACCATTTAAGCAAATGGAGTATTCGGTTTAGGAATTCGAAGCTTGGGATCTCTACGATCGCGTTGGTAGCGTGGGGAAGATTTTAGATTTATCTATCGGGTGGTTAATTCAATAGTTTGCCTAACGCCTCAGCAGGAACGGGGCGGCTTAATAGGAAACCTTGTACCTGGTCACACATTTCTGTCCGCAGAAAATTAAGTTGTTCTGTTTTTTCCACGCCTTCTCCCACTACTTCCAAACCGAGAGAGCGCGCCATGCTGATAATTGCTTTGATTAGCGCCTCATTCTTTTGATTGTGTTGTATATCCTGAATAAAGGACTGATCCACTTTCAAAACTCGCAGCGGGAACTGCTTGAGATAGCTGAGGGAGGAATATCCGGTTCCAAAATCATCCAGCGAGGTGTACACACCCATGGCATCCAACTCGTTCATGATTTTGATTGTATGTTCTCTGTTTTGTACTGCCACACTCTCGGTGATTTCCAAACGCAAGCCATCGCTGGGTAAGCCCGTCTCCGTCAGAATTCGAGTAATCATTTCGACCAGGTCTTTATCTCTGAATTGGCGGGCGGAAATATTTACAGAAACCCAAAAGTTGGAGTGTCCGGCATCCCGCCAGGCTTTTGCCTGGCTGCACGCCATGCGCAAGACATATTCTCCAATGGGAACAATGAGTCCGGTATCTTCAGCCACCTGAATAAACTCAGAGGGCGAGAGAATTCCCCGCTGAGGATGCAGCCATCGAATCAGCGCCTCCGCGCCAACCGGCTTCTCACTCATAATCGAAACGATCGGCTGATAATAGATAAGCCATTCTTTTCGAGCAACGGCATGTTTAAGTTCTGACTCCAGCTGAAGCAGCTCCACCGCGCTGGTATGCATGGCGTCGTCGAAAAATTGATATTGGTTTCCGCCGAATCGCTTGGCGTGATACATTGCCAGGTCTGCATCGCGCAACATATCCTCGGCTGCCGTGTAATTTTTGTCGAACATCACGATGCCAATGCTGGCAGTGGGGGATCGTTCCACCACACCCAGTAAGGTTGTTGTGATCAGCTGTGCTCTGATTCTCTCTGCCACTCGGCGTGTATCGCCGATATTGTTGACAGCATCGAGCAGTATGGCGAACTCGTCTCCACTCAATCGTGAGACGGTATCCTGCGGGCGCAGGCATTGTTCTAAACGCCAGCCGGTCGTGATCAACAGTTGATCTCCAAAAGCATGACCGAGACTGTCGTTCACCACTTTGAAGCGGTCGAGATCGATGAACATGACCGCGAAAAGGCCATCCGGATCCCGTTTGGTTCGATCTAACCGGTTCTGCAACCGATCGAGAAAGAGAATACGGTTTGGCAATCCGGTCAACGCATCATGCAAAGCTTCCTGTGCGAGACGTTCTTCTGCCAACTTTCGGGCGGTAATATCTGACTGCGATCCTGCCAGACGATGTGGGCTTTCATTGGAATCGCGCATCGCCAGTCCGCGGCTGAGCACCCATATATAGCGGCCATCCGCATGTTGCATTCGATACTCACATTCAAAACTGGGAGTGGAACCTCGCAGATGTGTAACAAGATTCGCCTGGACTTGCTTCCGGTCATCGGGGTGAATGCGCTTAAACCACTCATTCACGTCAGCCGCGATCTCATTTTCCCCGTATCCCAGCATTTCCTTCCAGCGCACGGAATAATAGATCTCGTTCGTCTTCAGATTCCAATCCCAAATGCCATCGTTGGCGGCACGAATGGCTAAGGCATAGCGCTCTTCGCTTTCCCGCAATTTACGGGTCATGCTATGTTTATAGAGCGCCATTGTAGTTGTGGATTTCAACTCATGTGCTTCGAAAGGCCGGATGATGAGTCCATACGCCTCGGCCAGCAGGGCATCCTCAGGAATAATAGCATCTGTATGAGCACTAATAAAAATTACCGGGATATCAAAATCTGTATGAATTAGTTTCCCCATCTCCACACCGTTGGTTTGTCCCTTGAGTCCAATCTCCATCAATACAAGATCGGGATTTAATTCGTCCAGCATGGCAAGGATGGTCTCCGTCCGATCGGTGTGACCAACGATCACATATCCCAGCTTTTCCAACTGGGTTGTAATCTCGCGTGTCGCCGCTTCTTCATCCTCTACGATTAGAATTCTGGCATCGGGCATGGTGCTGCTATAGTCCCCATTTCCCCCGACGGCTGGGGATGAGTATCCGTCCAATTCTATTTTTCATTCTCTCTCCCTCATATATGCAGATTGTTTTGAGCTGTTTCTAAAATTATCCTTTTTGCTGCATTGTCTTGAATTATAACCTGCTCGCCAGTTATTAATACTTCGGCTCTCTAGGATTCACCGTGATGAGTCGCCAAATGTAGGGCGACATTAATGTCGCCTTACGCCAGATATGCTGGATAATCACGGCGATTCCCAATGAACCAATACTTCCCTGTGGTAATGGGCTGGCGGACAACGAACTCACTGCCGGTTATTGGCTCTCCTGCTATGAAGAGAAGGACATGTTCAATCAAAAAGGAATGGAAAAAGCGTTGTTGTTTTCAACAAGGCTTTTTATACTAGTGATCAGCGAACCACTTGTTTACTTGCTTGATCGAGCAGAAAGTCAATTAGATAATGATTCACTTCCTCAGCTGCATCGCGCTGGACCCAGTGCGTTGCATCCGGAAATAGGATCAAATTTCCTTCATCTACATGATCGATACTGGGACGTGCCATGCGATGCGTGAGCGCCACATCCTTCATACCCCACATCATCAAGGTGGGAACACGGATTCGCATCTCTTCGGGCATTTGCAATTGATAACGCAGAGCCCGATACCAATTGATCATCGCTGTGATCGCGCCGGGTTGTGACCAGGCTTCCTTATATTTCCGGATATCTTCATTGGTAAATGTGTGGATCAGGCCACTGCCGCGTAACGCACGGACCATGCCGCGCCAATCGTCGGCGCGCATTCCCATTTCGGGCAGCCATGGCAATTGAAAGAAGAACATATACCATGAGCGCCGGATCTGCTCGAAGTCGCGCATCAGAAAGCGACGGATTACAAGCGGATGGGGAACGTTGAGAATGCCAAGGTGTTGGACGCGTTCAGGATGTTGATACGCCAAAGTCCAGGCGACGACCGCGCCCCAGTCGTGTCCCACTACATTGACCTTTTGATACTCCAGCGCCTCGATCAAACCGAGGATATCTTTGACCAATTCTTCGATGCGATAATTCTTGATTCCTTTCGGCTTGTCACTGAGGTTATAACCGCGCTGGTCAGGGACAATGACTCTGCATCCTGCCTCCGCAAGGGCGGGTATCTGATGAATCCAACAGCGCCAATTTTCAGGGAAGCCATGCAACAGCAAAACAGGGATTCCACTCTTCGGTCCCGCTTGAACGACATGCAAACGGATACCGTTCGTTTCGATCGTACTATGTTCAAGTTCCATAAGAAGAATACTGTCTCCAAAGCGGGCAGGATTGTACCAGAGATGAATGAGCGAAATGCAGGATGCTGATTAGACAATACGAAATCGTGGGCTGTTCGTATATCACACGTTGAAAGGGAGAAGAGTATCTGATTCCGCGCTTGACAAATTAGAACATTTATTCTAAATTAGAGATAGCACTATGGATTCCGTTGTCTATCATTTGATGCTAAAAACATTTGCATCCATAGTGGAAAGGTTATACCTATGTCCAAGGAGAATTATTTGTATCGGGGGAATGTGCAAATCCATTTACAGGGACAGAATGCGCTGCTCCCCATTCCTTCGAATCGCGAAGATCGAATTGCCTGCTTTATCGGCTCGAGGAGGTCCAAGCTCATCCTTCGGGATTTTCGAGAAGAACCTGTCTCCGCCGCGCATCACACTTCCTCAGGAATTAAGGGCTCGGAATTTGCCGAGGCATTCAATCAACCAGCCTATGCGGAAGTGTCTGTTGCTGAGAATGGCAACGAACCGGACAAGATCGAGATCAATTTGCGTGCCGCTGAGCGAGACGAAAATTTTCCCGTGTTGTGGCTGGGCGTGAAAAACGATTCGCTCATGCCGATGCTGGATATCGAATGGGAGATCATGCGACCGATCAGCGTGGAGCAGGTCGCGTTTACGGCGATGGTGAGGTTTGATAAATAAAGAAACGATTGGGGTGAATCCCACTAAACGCTTATTTCTTAATAGATTTTAGCCTCAAGTTTAGTGATTACCACCACATCCTGAAATCGGATCACATTGGGTCGGTTGTCCACCTCCGCCATTATGCTTTGGCTTTTTAGTTGGCGTCCAAAGCGGAGCAAGAGTGTTCGTTGCTGTTGGAGTATAAGTTGGCGTTTGCGTCGCAGTTAAAGTGAGAGTAGATGTTGTTGTCACCGTAGAGGTAAAGGTTGGTGTTGAGGTATTTG
>WNFY01005544.1_pt1 | contig 11909 bp, 8 predicted proteins | sample 5400091 | NCBI WGS metagenome assembly WNFY01 (sample SAMN13153364, study PRJNA577476) | soil metagenome | isolation source: 60 cm soil or saprolite under grassland replicate 1 | place: USA:California | collected 2016-06-15 | reverse complement strand
GCGATCTCACTTACTTCGACGGATTTCGCAGACTGACCATCGCGTACGGCCGCGCTTAGTTCATCAGCAAATCTTCCGCTGCCTTCAGCCACGAGGAGTTGCCATCCATTGCGCACGCTTTGCAGAGCTTCATCCGCCGCAATCGCGCCACCGTTGACGAGGATTGCAACAATCGGCGCGTTGAATGCGCGCGCCAGTTCCAACATTTTCCCGGTCTCGCCGCCCCATTCGGCGCTTTCCACCAAAACGAAATGCGAGTGATTTGGTTCGAGCGGAGCGCCGTCCGAGACGGCGGACGCACCCGCAATTTCGGGATGCGTGATTTTCCCTTTCGGTGCGATTCCGAGCAACTGAGCTGTCCCGGGATACCGCGCGACTGCTTCACCCATCATCGCCATGACGCCGGATTGTGTGCCTCCATCGATAATCAGCGCACCCAATTCAGCCGCTACCGGAGTAACTCCATCGGCAAACAAAGTCGCAAGATCAGCTTTGCGGGAATCATCGAGGCCGGCCGCGCCACCAAAAATCAGAATCACAGCACGAGGCGATGCGATTTCAAGAGCGTCTAAAATCGCCTGCGCGCTTTCATCGCGCGATGCGGTGATAACGACGGCGCGATTTCCGTTCTCGAAAGTAATTGTATTTTTTTTCACCATTTTTTCGTCCCGGATTGAGCTTTTTCCTCGCCCCGCAACTCAATGTCGCGCGCTGAAAGTTCATGGAGGATGTCATCAAGTTCCGTGACTTCGCGCCCCGCTCGCTCGTGTGCTTGTTTCAGTAAACGCAAATTGCCAAGGGTCGTTGCCGTCTGAAACGAGGCCGTTGCTGTAAGCAACGTCCGCGGGAGCACTTGATGCGCGACTAGCCAATCCTCGAAGCTACAAGCAAGCTCGAGTACCGTGGCCAGAACCCAATAATTGCTCGAGCTCGCACGGCCGCAACGCGCAACTGCGAAACTCACCAAAGGCCGCAGGCGCTCGGCCTCGTTCAACGCCTGCGCGTCGCCTTTCTGAATGAGCAGGCTGATCGCGTTTACGCCCGGATAATAATCGCGTGGATCGGATTCGAATCCTCTCGTGTACGCATTAATCGCGTCATCGAGCGCAGCGCCGGCGGTGATTTTCTTTGCTTGAGCCGCCTCCTGGTAGATGTCCTTGTGGATGCGCCCCTTGATCCCGAGTGTCTCTGAATCGGCCCCGCGATTTTTCAGCAGCTCGTCGAGAATCCCGAGCGCTTTGTCACGGTCGCCTGGCTTTTTTCTGCGGTTGAGCGCCAGTGCCAATTGCTGCTTAACGACGACGTAGTCCTTCAAACGATCCGCAAATGCGTTGTAAAGATTGACCACTTCTTCAAAGGCTTCAGCATCGCGAAACGATGACATCAACTCGATCAGCTCTGATGGCGGAGCAGTTTTCAGATTGCCCCTGCCGCGCTGAATTTTCAAGAGCGCATCGCGTTTTGCCTGGGGCGTTGGCTGCAAGCGCGCGGTGGAAACCATCTCGTGAAATTCCTCAGCACGCTGGATACGATCCTTGAACGTTTTAGTTACCTCATCGGGCAAATCGATCTCCGGAAATTCTGGGAAGAGTTGAAAAAGCGGGCTGTCTTTGACTTCGTCCATTGCCGCACGCAAACGTTTTGTAAGGCCGGTCTTGAGTTCTTGCGCTGACGTTTCCGTCAGTTTCCCGTTTTCAAGCTGGTAGCTCACGGCACGAACAAGCGCGACATCGAAAGGCAACGCGCTCAGACTCGCAAAAATCGGAACGGTGGTAAATGGCTTCGCGGTGTGGCGGATTCCGAGTTCGTAAAAGACGTTTGCGTTGGCGAGTGTGAGATCGGCCACCACAAAGTCCGATAGCAGCAGCCGCGCAAACATCGCGCGGTGGATAATCCCGCCAGTGCGCTCTTCGTCCCCACGCAACACCTCTATCCCGCACTCCTCAATCGCCGGTTTGATCGCCTCGCGATAAATTTGATCGAAATCTACGACCACGCCGCTTTTGACATCCGGCTTTTGCCCAAACGGCATGTCCACGAAACAGATGGCGCGGTAATTCATGGTTCTTATTACAGTGACGAACTAATTCCTTCAACACCTGCTTCCTACCTTGACCTGTAAGATCCAGTTCCGCCTTGCCCGCTTTGAGGCCGATTTACTATGCAAAAAGAAGACGAGCAATTTCGGGTCAATTCGTCTTTAGTTCCAGCAATTTGACTACTTCGTTGCGCAACTTCTTAACTTCGTCGCTGTCGGGAGCAAGCTTCCGCGCACGGCTTGTTAGAAAATCAGCTTCTCCTCGAGCGCGCCGGGCTTCATCGGGGTCACTGCCTTGTTTGAGCGCTTGATCGGCAAGACGCCGGCCAAGATGTGCGGTTACGCGAGCATTCGCGGGATCGACCTGCATCGCGGCTCGCAGCGCTGAGACTGTTCCCTCTTTGATCCTGTTCTCCAGCCATTCGGAGACTGTCTCTGGTGAGAACGGAGAAATCGTCCGGCTTCTGCGGTCTGAGACGCTCCACTTCATGAATCGCTGTAACGGAGTCAGTCCAGAAGAGATTCCAGTATATTTCGCAGCGATCTTCTTCCAAGATACTATAACCTGTTCTGGAGGCAGTAACTTAACATTCTCTGCCTGACCGGCCGTTTCCCAAGTTACGCCGACGGTGGCTTCAGCTAGTTCAGCAAGTAGGAGAATATCTTTTCTCGTCTCGTTATCTGTCACGCTTACCGCATCCCACAGCCGCGCGGTGCCATCCTTTGACGCGGTTACGACCCGCTGGCCATCGGGGCTGAACCGCGCTGACAAAACTTCGCTTTCATGTTTCATGGGCTCGCCGATTGGTTTACCACTGGCCGCATCCCATAGCCGCGCCGTCATATCGGCTGAGGCGGTTACCACCCGCTGGCCATCGGGACTAAACCGCGCTGACAAAACTTCGCTTTCATGTTTCATGGGCTCGCCGATTGGTTTGCCACTGGCCGCATCCCATAGCCGCGCCGTCATATCGGCTGAGGCGGTTACCACCCGCTGACCATCGGGACTAAACTGCGCTGACAAAACTCCGTTTTCATGCTTCATAGGCTCGCCGATTGGTTTGCCGCTGGCGGCGTCCCAAACCCGTGCTGTCATATCCCATGAGGCGGTCACCACCCGTTGGCTATTCATACTAAACTGTGCTGAATTAACGAACGCTTCATGCTTCATGGACTCACCGATTGGTTTGCCGCTAGCGGCGTCCCAAACCCGTGCCGTCATATCCCATGAGGCGGTCACCACCCGTTGGCCATCAGGACTAAACTGCGCTGACCAAACCACCTGTTCGTGTTTCATGGGCTCACCAACCTGTTTGCCGCTGGCCGCATCCCACACCCGCGCCGTCTTATCCCATGAGGCGGTTACCACCCGCTGACCATCAGGACTAAACTGCGCTGACAAAAGCCCGTTTTCATGCTTCATAGGCTCACCAACCGGTTTGCCGCTGCCAGCATCCCACACCCGCGCTGTGCCATCGACTGAGGCGGTTACTACCCGTCGGCTATCCATTCTAAACTGCGCTGAATATTTGCTGCTGGCCATGTTCCACACTGACGCCATGTCCCCACTAAGCTGTGCTGAATTAACCGGTGGTCCATGTTTAATGGGGTCGCCCACGGATTTGCCGCTGGCAACATCCCAAACCCGCGCTGTATTATCCCGTGAGGCGGTTACCACCCGTTGACCATCGGGACTAAACTCCGCTGAAGTAACCCAGTCTTCATGCTTCATCGGAGACTCGCCGATTGCTCTGCCGCTGGCAGCATTCCACACTCGCGCCGTCTTATCATGTGAGGCGGTTACTACCCGCTGACCTTCGGGACTAAACTGCGCTGATAGAACCCAGTTTTCATGCTTCATGGGCTCGCCGATTGGTTTGCCGCTGGCAGCATCCCATAACCGCGCCGTGCCATCGGCTGAGGCGGTTACCACCCGCTGACCATCCGGACTAAACTGCGCTAAGAAAACCCCGCTTTCATGTTTCATCGGCTCGCCTATTGGTTTGCCACTGGCAGCATCCCATAGCCGCGCCGTTTTATCGGCTGAGGCGGTTACCACCCGCTGACCATCGGGACTAAACTGCGCTGACAAAATTCCGTTTTCATGCTTCATAGGCTCGCCGATTGGTTTGCCGCTGGCGGCGTCCCACAGCCGCGCCGTCATATCAGCGGAGGCGGTTACGACCCGCCGACCATTGGGACTAAACTGGGCTGACAAAACACCGCCGAATACTGATCCTCCGTGCTGCATAGGCTCTCCAACCGGTTTGCCGCTGGCGGCATCCCACACCCGCGCCGTGCTATCCGCTGAGGCGGTTACCACCCGCTGACCATCGGGACTGAACCGCGCTGAATTAACCCGCTCTTCATGCTTCATGGGTTCGCCAAGTGGTTTGCCGCTGGCCGCATTCCACACCCGCGCCGTCTTATCGGTTGAGGCGGTTACCACCCGCTGGCCATCGGGACTAAACTGCGCTGACAAAACTCCGCTTTCATGGTTCAGGGGCTCGCCGATTGGTTTGCCGCTGCCCGCATCCCATAGCCGCGCCGTCTTATCGGCTGAGGCGGTTACCACCCGCTGGCCATCGGGACTAAACTGCGCTGAATTAATGCCGTCATTGTGCCGCATCGGACCGGTTAATGGAATATGCCAACTTAGCTGCGTCAGCCCGGCTGCGGCGAAGCCGAAGGCTTCCCCATTTTCCGGGTTCTGTCGCAACGCCTGCGCAAGTTGGGCCAAGGCTTGGGAGTTGTTCCCGCCTTCTTTTGAGTAGCGCGCGAGCAAGACATTTCCCCGACTGGCGGCTTCGCTGGCCCTCTTTGTCGCAGCGACGGCAACTCTGGTTTGTTCTTTCGCCTTCGCTTCCTGCTTTACCGCCTCGTGCTTTTGACGATCCGCTTCATTAGCTTTTATCCAGGCAACAATCGCGAGCACAATAGCGACGACGAATCCCAAGGTTACGGCTCCTAGCGTGATTCGCTGCCGCCGCGCTGCGGCTTTGCGGCTGGCAATGATGTATTCTATTTGCAGCGCTGTGGGCTGGCGGTCTTTTTCGGCGCCGGCTTCCGCAAGCCATCGCTCAGCCGACCGCAGTTCATCACCACGCAAAACAAAGCTGTTGTTCTTGCCGTTTGTGTTCCACTGAATCGCACGGGTGAGCAGACGCGTGTGATCGTGAACCCAATCAAGGTCGGTGTCGAAGGCGCTGATTAGCGTGTCAATCGCCTTCTCAAAATCATCGCCGTCTCGGCAAAAAATCCAGTTTAACTTCGCTAGCGGTTCGGGCACAGTGTCGGCATTCACGTCCCGTGCGACGATCGGAACCATTCGTTTGTTATGCGCTGCCGCGTGCGCGATCTCATGACCGCAGGGGACTGAAGCAACCGAGTCCGGCGTTAGGACAAAAACGAAAGTGTCAGCGCCTTCAATCGCGCCATAAATGGCCTGCATGAATTCTTCGGTCGGCCGAATGTCCTCCCAGTCCGCCCACGCCTCGCGATCGCGCCGTTCCAGCGCCTCGTAAAGCCGGCGCACGAACTCCTTATCTTTGCGCGAATACGAGATGAAGACTTCTTGTGGCCGCGGCAGCTGTTGGTCGCCGGGCGCTGCTGGCATAAGATGATACCTTAAGTATGCGAACAACCCTTCAGTTCGCGGTTTCCCGGCGGAAAGAGGGTGAGGCGCTCGGGTTGAAGGCGCCTAACGAACTTGACGCAATCACAAATTTTCAAGTACGCAGACGAGGCGTCAAGACAATTCTCTCCAAATCTTTCGCGTTGGCGAGGGTGAGATGGGTCAGTTCGTCTTCAGTTCCAGCAATTTGACTACTTCGTCGCGCAGCTTTTTAACTTCGTCGCCGTCGGGCGCAAGCTTTTCCGCACGGCTTGTTAGAAAGTCAGCTTCTCCTCGAGCGCGGCGGGCTTCGTCGGGATCAACGCCTTGTTGGACAGCGAAATCGGCAAGGCGGCGGCCAAGATGTGCGGTTAAGCGGGCATTCACCGGATCGACCTCTAGCGCGGCACGGAGACCTTCGACTCTTCCCTCTTTGATCCTGTTTTCCAGCCATTCGGGAACTGTGACCTGCGAGAATGGAGAGATCGTACGGGTTCTGCGGTCCGCGACGCTCCAGTTCAGGAACCGTTGTCGTGGACTCAATTCAGAAGGCGCTCCTGGAAGTTTCGCGGTGATCTTCTCTCGAATTGTTCCGATAGGTTCAGATCTCAGCGTCGTGAAATTCTCTGCCTGCTCAGCACTTTCCAAAGTGACACCTCCCATAGTTTCAGACAGGGCAGACAGTAACAATATATCCTCCTTGGTGTCTTTCTTCGTGGCTGCCGGCAGATCCCACAGCCGCGCCGTCTTATCTCCTGAAGCAGTTACCACCCGCTGGCCATCGGGACTGAACTGCGCCGAATAAACGAGGCCTTCATGCTTCATCGGCTCGCCAATGGGTTTGCCACTGGCCCCGTCCCAAAGTCGCGCCGTGTTATCCTTTGAGGCAGTCACTACCCGTTGGCTATCGGGACTGAACTGCGCCGAATCAATCGCGCCTTCATGCTTTATCGGCTCGCCAATGGGTTTGCCACTGGCCGCTTCCCACAGCCGCGCCGTGTTATCTGCTGAAACAGTCACCACCCGCTGGCCATCGGGACTGAACTGCGCTGAATCAACCGCGCCTTCATGCTTCATCGGCTCGCCAATGGCTTTGCCACTGGCCCCATCCCAAAGCCGCGCCGTGTTATCTACTGAAGCCGTTACCACCCGCCGGCCATCGGGACTGAACTGCGCCGAATAAACCCAGCCTTCATGCTTCATCGGCTCGCCAATGGCTTTGCCGCTGTCCCCATCCCACAGCCGCGCGGTATTATCCCATGACGCAGTTACTACCCGCTGGCTATCGGGACTAAACTGCGCCGACCTAACGGTCTTTTCATGCTTCATCGGCTCGCCAATGGCTTTGCCACTGGCCCCATCCCACAGCCGCGCCGTCTTATCTGCTGAGGCAGTCACCACCCGTTGGCTATCGGGACTGAACTCCGCCGAATAAACGAGGCTTTCATGCTTCATCGGCTCGCCAATGGCTTTGCCACTGGCCGCGTCCCACAGCCACGCCGTCTTATCTCCTGAGACAGTCACCACCCGCTGGCTATCGGGACTGAACTGCACTGAATGAACCCCGGCATCGGACCGCATTGAACCGGTTAATGGAACATGCCAGGTTAGTTGAGTCAGCATAGCGGCCGTGGAACCAGAAGCTTCCCGATTTTCCGGATTTAAGCGTAGTGCCTGCGCAAGATGGGCCAAGGCTTGAGCGTTCTTGCCACTTTCTCTTGAGTACCGAGCGAGCGAAACATTTCCCCGACTGGCGACCTCGCTGATCTTCTTTCCCGCAGCGAGAGCTTCTTCGGCCCTCCTTCGTTCCGCTTCGGCGAGCTTTTGAGCAGCTTGAAGTTCGCGTTGCTGTTGCTCTCTTTCGCGCTGTTCCAGGCGCTGTTTCAACGCGATGCTCGCATTCAGAAATTCTCGCTCCAGCAGATTGAGTTCCACCTCGTGGCGCGCGCGCCATTCCTGTGCCTCAATCAATCTTGCGCCTCGATACAAAAGATCGTGATCCCGATTAGAGCGTTGCCATTCCCCGGCCGCCTCCGAAATTCGACGCTGGAGGCGCAAGCCGGCACGATCTTCATCGAGCCATCCTCGCAGCCGCGGCCAGCCGCGAATCAGGGCTTCATGGGAAACGTCGAGAAAACGTTCTGGCATCGAGTGAGGTCAGGTAGTTGTTAAGAGGCGAGCATCCGCCATCGCCTTAACGACGCGTTCAACGGCATCGGTCTCAGAGGGAGTAGTCACAATCTCATCTATCGTGGCGCGGCGTCGTGTGTCTTCGGTTCCTTCGCCAAGCTGGGTAAGTCGCAGCATGATCCGGCGGACGATTGCCTGTTCGTCGGGGGTGAAACTCTTAAAAATTTCTTCAGCAGTCTTCGCGATTGCGCCTTTAACACCGCCGCTCTCGCGATAACCGTCGAGCGTCAGCGTATGATCGCGCCGACGTTTCCACAGCTCAAGCAAGGCATGTTCGAGCAAAGGCAGCGCGCCCGGTTCGCTGGCAACGTCGCCCAGGATCGTGTCCACAAGACCCGGCTCAAAGCCGAGTCTCACATGCCGGGCCGGCTCTTCAATGGCTTGTCTCAACATATCTGCATCCATCGGACTAACGAGAAATTGTTGAGCTGCGACACGCGCCGCCAGATCGGGCGAGGCTGCGCATTTCGGCAAGAAATCCGCCCGCATCGTCAGCAACACTGTGGACTGGCCGTCGGGAATCGACGACGCATAGAGGAGATTGCCGAGGAAAGAAGCGCATTCTTTTTCGTCGCTGCAAAGCGTGAAGACTTCCTCGAATTGATCGATCACCCAGACGATCCGCCCAGCTGGTTTGTTCGCCAACGCAAAGGCAACAGCAAGGTGGAGAGTGCGCTCATCTTTCCCCATCTCATCCAGCGTTGTCTGCATCGAGTCTTTTCCCGGAGATAGATGGAGAAGCCGCGCGGTCAGCGTGGTGAGCGGCCGGCTACCCGGTTTGAACACGCAAATCGTCCACGTTTCGCTTCGCGGAAGAGCGCCAGCTCTAAGTGCGGGAATCAATCCGGCGCGCACCAGCGATGACTTTCCGCTGCCCGATGCGCCAAGCACGGCAAGGAAGCGAGTGCTTTTCAGCTTTTCCACGAGGCGCTGAACATCCCGCTCGCGGCCAAAGAAAAACTCGGCGTGCTCTTCATCAAACACCTCCAGCCCTTGATAGGGACGTGTGTCATCGGTTCGGCCATGCGCACTGTCTGGGCCGGGTGGCTTTCCTTTAATCGCGTTGACGAGCACGCGAAGCGGTTGTTCATCGTCAAGACCTTTGCGAAAGTCGACCCAGGTCCGCTGGATGAGGAAGGAAGGCAGTTTGCTGTAGTCGAAAGGATCAGGAACGCCGGGAAGCAGAATCGGGATCAACCTGTAACCCGCCTCCTTTGCCGCGCGATCCTCGGCGACAAGAACCTCTTCGCGCGCCCAATCGCCGACGCCCTTTGGCCCGATAAATACTGCGCAAGTCGGACAATTGCGGAGGGCATCGGCAAGGCCCGATTGAAAGGTTTTTCCGGGAACGAGGCACCACTTGTCCAACCAGGGTTCCACTCCGGCGTCTTTCAGCTTGTGCGCAATAACTTCGACCGCCGGTTTGTCGGCGCTGTTATGGGAGAGGAAAATATCGAAACCTTGCACAGCCGTGCTCCCCTCAGATGATGCGCATAGGGGTTCCCAAAGTCGGGACCAAAAAAGCGGCTAGCGTGCGCATGTTCCGGCGTGGATTTGCGCCAGATCGTCGGCATGACGAGCGCTGGCGAGCAAGTCATCTGGCAGCGAGTCAGTCCCCACCAGTGCCGCCGGTGGTTCCGGGCAACGTGATCGAGACACACGAATCAGCGGGAGATTTTCGCGAGTCGTGATACGCTAGACCGGTTGAGAGAGACCTTGCCGTGCTATGGCGCACGACGTTTTCATTTCGTATTCCTCAGAGGACAAACTAGCTGCCGACGCCCTTTGTGCCGCGCTGGAAGCAGCGCGCATCCGCTGCTGGATGGCCCCGCGAGACGTAATTCCTGCCTTGAGTTACAGCGGACAGATCACCCGCGCCATCAAAGCCAGTCGGGTAATGGTGCTCATCTTCTCAGAGCATTCAAATGTTTCCGCAGCGGTGCTGGCCGAGGTGGAGCTAGCAGCCAATGCGCGCATTCATATCCTAAATTTCCGCGTGGATGCCAGCCCTTTGGGCGACGACCTGCTCTTCTACCTGCAACATCGTCACTGGCTCGATGCGTTGACTCCGCCGATGGAGCGGCACCATGCGCGACTCGTGCAGACGATCCAGGGATTGCTAGCCCCCGCTTCCACGTCAGAGGAGGCAGAGTTGGCCACGCCGACGCTGGCATCGCCCATGGTGCTGCCTCGGAAAACGGGTGGCTCGAAAGCTAGAAAATTTCCGCTGCTCCGTATACTATTGCTCGTCGCCCTCGTCGTGGGCGGGACGACCGCCATTTTGAAGTGGATGGCCGGACACTCCTCCGCGCCGCAACCCGCGCCAACGCTCGCACCGACACCCACCGCGCTCATCGCTGGCAAGTCGAGCCCGATAGCCGCCCCGGAGTCACCCCCCACAATACAGACGGCCGGTGTCCCATCGACAAACATAGACAAACCAACCCTACTCACTTCCAACGAGATTCTGGGTAACGGTGTTGGAGAAGACATTTCTTATTATTACACGTTTAACGCGGGGCCCGGCGTGGTGAAAGTAACAGTAGATGGCAAGAACAAGTCTGATGTCTGGGCCAACGCAATTCGCGTTAAAATATCGGATTTGGATGCGAAGGAGCTTCTTTCCATAAGTATGGGCAATACCACAATAGATCAGCGGAAAGTCGAGCGCTTCCAGCTTGGCCGCCGACAACAGGTAATAATGCGCATTTTGTTACATAAGAGCACAGTAGATTACATGGTGCGGTTAGAAGGCCCGATTGATTTCAGTCCAACCACAAAGGTGCCGGGCCCGCAATGACATATGCTCGCGTAACAATGCCTTGCTGCTGCCTGCTTCTTGCTGAGAGGCGCGAGAAAAAGTCGCGGCGACGAAGAGAAAGATTATGACACCTAACCCAATCGCTGCAGCCAACCCGCTAGCCGGCGCGATGACTAGCTCACAACACGTTTACGAAGTCCGCCCGCGCAAAGATCATCGCGGCGTCGATCTAATTTTCGATGTGCTTCCGTTTGGCAGGCTGTGGTACGGCGAGCCAAACGCAGTCAGCAATGCAATCGGTTACGTTAAGTTTTACAGCCGGTCGCACGACGCTGTAATTCGCGTTTAAGATGAATCTGGCGGCGAACGCGAAGCAAAGCTCCTGGGCCTGATTTCGGAATCTCAAGCACTCTTCTCTCCTTTAGGTGGTTTCATCATGGATTGTGCCCAATCAATGTTCTCCTGTGACAACAGAGCTTCAACACGCTGGACGAGAAGATGGAAGGCATTATCCTTATCGTAGGGCTCCGTCTGGGTCAGAAACAAAAATTTCTCCTTTCTGAGCGACTCCGGCGTTTGCCGAGTTGATTTTAGCCTTGTCAGAGGTTTCGCGATTTCGATAAGATCGACCATGAGCTCGCCCTCAATGCGAACACGTAATTCAGTCTGGATCGCCCGCCGGGTATTTTCTTTGCTGGCGTTGCTGCCATTGCTTTTCGCGAGTTGCTCGGTGCTCTTCGTATCACCGTACGACGAAGTGACCGACCGCGCGGCCACCGACTTGGTTACAAAGACGGAGATATTTCTTGTCCGTTATGCCGCAACAACCGACGAGACGGGACAGATTGTAAGACGCGGAAAACCGTATGATGCCGAAGCGGCTAGCTTTTACAGCGAAGCGCGAGGCGCCGCGGCGGCGATGCTGCTTCGCTCTGAACAAAAAGACAAAAACGCCGAAGAAATTCAGATAGTCCGAAATCTAAGTACTCGTTACGATCAACTGGAGGCAAGTCATCGTCTCGGTCCGATTACAAAGACTTCCGCGGCTGGCCTTCATCGCACCCTGCGCGCGCTCGTGCAAGTGCAGCTAACCAAGAAACACATCGGGACGTCGAAGGAAGCGACCTCGGCGTCCGCCTCTAATTCTTAAACTGTTTGTAACCCATGGATTTCAAAAACACTCTCGAAAAAATGCTGGCCGCGGCGCGGATCGCCGCCGGCGCCCACTGGAACGTCGTAAGCGATTATTTGGAAAAGGAATTCGCGGAGGCGAAAAAGGAAGCCGAGGCCATTGCGTTAGAAGTGGC
>WNFY01005103.1_pt1 | contig 11910 bp, 4 predicted proteins | sample 5400091 | NCBI WGS metagenome assembly WNFY01 (sample SAMN13153364, study PRJNA577476) | soil metagenome | isolation source: 60 cm soil or saprolite under grassland replicate 1 | place: USA:California | collected 2016-06-15 | reverse complement strand
CGCCGACGGTAGCGTCGAGGGTGACCGGCTCACGGGGCGGGCGCGCGTCGACGCCGCCGATCTGGCCGTGATGGCCCGCGCGCTGGCCCGCGACTTTGGACTGGAGCGGATGCCGGTCTCGGGCCACGGCCGCCTCGACCTCGAATGCGGCGGCACGGTCGCGAAACCGTCGCTGCGGGCGTCGGCGCGGTTTCCGGCCCTCGCTTTCGCCGACAACGGCGCGAAGGACCTGGAGGCGTCCGTCCGGATTCCCGACCTCGGGGCGCCCGACGCGCTCGACTTCGACGCCCGGGCGTCGTCGGTGTCGCTGGGGACGCAGCAACTGCGATCGCCGACGGTCACGGCGCGCACCGCCGGCCGGCGCGTGACGGCGCACGCGGCCATCGCGGGGCCCCAGCCGTTGACCATCGACCTCGGCGGCACGCGCACGGCGCGCGACCGCCAAACGCTGGCGGTCGACGCGCTGGAGGTCCGTTATCCCGAGGCGACCTGGACGCTTCGCCGGCGCGCCCGGCTGTCGTTCGCGGCGGGCCTGGCGCTGTCGGGCTTCGAGCTCGGCAGCGACGGGCAACGCGTCGCGATCGATGTGCGCGCGGGCGACCGGGATCGGACGGCGCACGTCGTGGTGTCCCGTCTGGATCTCGGCCGGCTGCCCCGCGCGCTGATCCCGCCGGCGCTGCGCCTGGGTGGCGTCGTCGACGCCGACGTCCAGGCGCAGGACGGCGCCGCTGGGCGCCCGCGCCTGGTCGTGACGGCCAGGCTGGCGGGCGGCCGCATTCGCGGTCATCGCGACCTCTCGCTCGACCTGGCCGCCCGGATGGAGCGCGGCCGCACCCGAGGGGAATTCAATGCGCGCGCGCCCGGCCTCGTGGCGACCGCGCGCTTCGATCTCCCGGCGGAATGGCCGCCGCGCAACGGGCGCGCGCCGATCGCTCTCGACGCCGACGTCACCAGCGCCGACCTGGGGACCGTCGCGAAAACCGAGGCCAACGCCCGGGGCGCAAAGGCCGCTCGCGTGGCGGGGCAGGGGCGGGCGTCGATCAAGATCGACGGCCGCGTCGGCCAGCCCCGGGTGAAGGTCGACCTGTCGGGGCGGAGCCTGGCGTTCGGGAATCGACGCGTCGGCGATCTCGCGCTGTCCGTCAGCGGCGAAGGCGACGGGCAGCTCACCGCCCGCCTCACCAGCGCCGCGCCCCTTCCGACGCGCATCGACCTGACCACGGCGTTGTCGGTGACATCGGTTCTCCGCCATCCGCCCACCGCGGAGACGCTGGCGCGCACGGCGTTCGAGATCAAAGGCACCGTCGATCGGCTGCCGCTCGCGGAGCTCGCGCGCGCGGCGGGCTATCCGGCGCGGGTCGGCGGAACGCTGTCATCGCAGCTTTCCATCACCGGGACGCCGTCGGAACCACGCGGGACCGTGGCGGTGGACATCGCCGGCGCGACGGCGCGGAAGGTTCCGCCCACCGACGCGCGCGTCGAGTTGGAGTTCGACGGGAGCGCCGTCGCGGCCCGGGCGCGGGTCGTCCGCGAACGCCGGCCGCTGCTCGCGCTGCAGTCGCGCGTCGGGGTTCCGCTCGGCCAGTTGTTCAAGCCGGAGGGGCTCGCCGAGGCGCCGATCGAGCTGCGCGCCGTGTTCGGACCGTTCGTGATCCAGCGGCTGGGACTTCAACCGGAGAGCGACCGCGAACCGGATCGGCCCCTCAAGGGCCGGCTGCACGCGGATCTCACCGTCGACGGCACGCTCGGCGCGCCGCGGGCGCTGTTCCACGCGCAGGCGAGCGACGTCGTTCTGGACAAGGCGCCGGTCGGTTACGCGCAGGTCGAGGCGCGCTACGCCGATCGGGAGGCGAAGCTCGACGCCCGGCTGGCGTCAGCGAATGGCGGCGCGCTGCACGCGATCGCGGCGATGAAGGTGGATCTCGGGTACCCGGCGGTGACGCGCGGTCGCGACTTTCAACAGGCGCCGCTCGACGCGCGCCTGGACGCGCAGCGGTTCGACGTGCGCGGGCTGTCCGGCGTGACGCCGGCGCTGCGCGCGATCGCGGGCCTGGTGACGGCGTCGGTCACGGCGCGAGGGACGCTGCGCGCGCCGCGGCTCAGCGGCCGGCTCGAATGGACGGACGGCCTGCTCGCGCTGACCGACTTCGGCGAGTACCGCAACATTCATCTGACCGCCCACGGCGACGACGACGGCGTCGTGCTCGACGAGCTGACCGCCGCGAACGGGGCCGGCCACGCCCGCCTGACCGCCAGCGCGAGGCGCGCGGGCCCGAACAGGTACGACGTCACGGCGGCCGCGAAGCTGGATCGCCTGCCGCTCTACAGGCAGGGCCAGCCGACGGCGGTGGTGTCGCTGACCGCGAAGGCGCACGGGCACGCCGCGCCCCCCGACACGCGGCTGGACGTCGACATCGACGACGCCCGCGTCGAGCTGCCCGACCGGAAACACAAGGACTTGCAAGCGATCGACGAACCTCGCGACGTGATTCTGATGGACGGGGACCTGCCGCTCAACCGCGCCCAGGCCGCGAAGCTGCGCGCGCTGGCGAAGACGGCGCACGCACCGGCGCCGCCGGCGCGACCGCCCAGCCTGCGCCTGCGTGTGAGCTCCCCGCGCCAGCTCTGGGTCACCGGCAAGGACGCCTACCTCGAGCTCGGCCTGTCACCGAATTTCCGGGTCGCGCTCGGGGAACAGCCCGAAGTCTTCGGCCGAGTCACCGTCCTGCGCGGCCGGATCGACGTGTTCGGGCGGCGCTTCGACATCAAGGCGGATTCGACGTTGACGTTCGCCGGGGCGCCCGACCACCCCGATCTGGACGTGCGCGCCGAGCACGTCAACACGACGGAGAACATCACGGTCTTGCTGACGGCGAAGGGGCCAATCGACAAGCTGGCCATCCGGGTGACGTCGCCGAACCGACCGGACCTCAGCGAGTCGCAGCTCTACACGCTGATCGTGAGCGGCCACCTGCAGCTCGGCGGCGGCGCGGGCGGCGCGTCGCCCACCACCCAGGCGGCGTCCATCGTCGGGGGCGTCCTCGCGTCGCAGCTGCAGGCGGCGCTCAAGGACCGGCTGCCGTTCGACGTGCTGACGATCGACGTCGGCGGCCAGGGCCTCGGCGGCACGAAGCTGGAGGCGGGACGTTACCTGACCGACCGCCTCTATATCGGCTACATCGGCCGGATCGCGTCAGACCCCTCGCGCTATCAAAACCGCAACGCCGTCCACCTCGAGTTCCAGCTCTCCTCGCGCTGGGAGATCGAGGCCGAATACGGCGATCTCGGCACCGGCACCGGCGATCTGATGTGGAAGAAGAGCTACTGACCCTCCCTCGATCGCGGCCTCCCTCGCCCGAGAACGCCAACCTGCCGCATGCCGCCGTCGGCGGCTCAGGAATTTGAGGGCCAGCCGAGGGGCCGCTCGAAAGAAATTTCGATGACCGGACCGACGCTGGCGGATTGCACTTGAACGGAAAATGCCGACGTTGCTTTCCCGTCGGGCGTGGTAGCTTTTCTGCGGTCGGCGGCGGCGGCGGCGTCACGTCCCTCGTACCAGCGTATGTCGTCCAGAAGGAGCTTAAGTCATGCCCCTAGGTCGGAGACGTTCTGCCCCCTCTCGCGCGGAGCTCGCGGTCAACCGCCGCATGTTCCTCAAGGCCGTTGCGCTCGGCATGTCCGTGCCGGCCGCGCTGCGGCTCGCACGCATGGCGACCGCCGCCACCACGGCGCCGCCGAAGCGCTTCTTCCTGATGTACATCCCGCACGGGACGGCCCCCGAGCACTTCAATCCGAAGGTGACGAACCTGGATCCGAAGGCGCAGGCGAACTACACCGACTTCGCGCTGGACCAGACGAACGTCAGCATCCTGGGCCCGCTGCAGCCCTATAAATCGTACGTCAACGTCTACCAGGGGTTTCAATACCCCGGAGCCGCCGACACGCACACCGGCATCGTCAACGCCCTGTCGGGCGTCACCGTCGCCGACACGACCACGCCGCGCACGACGGTCGAGCACGTGATCGCGAAGGCGCTCAACGTCAAGCCGCTGATCCTCGGCGCCTGTTCGCACATCACGAACGGCCTCGACGCGAACGGGATGCTGTTCTGGAACGGGACGCCCGTCGACCCCGAGAAGAATCCGGCCAAGGCGTTCGACGCGCTGTTCGGCGGCCAGACCACCACGCCGCCCGTCAGCGCCGACGTCCTGCTGCGCAAGAACCTGCTCGCCTTCACGGCGTCCGAGGTGCAGGACCTGCAATCGACGCTGCAAAGCCTGACCACCGAGAAGAACAAGCTCGGGACGCACCTGGCGGCGATCCAGTCGCTGCAGTCGGACAGCAACGTGGTGATGCCGCCGTCGGCTTGCTCGTCGAAGCCCAACTTGTCCAGCGTCGAGATGGTCCGCACGGCCAGCGCCGGCAACGTGCCGCAGCCGGGCGGTGCGGGCGACTACTTCTATGACGAGAAGAACTTCCAGCTTCTGTTCGCGGCGCAGCTGGAGCTCGTCGCGCAGGCAATGATCTGCAACGCCGCGCCCATCATCGGCCTGATGCCGATGTTCGCGACCTGTGACTTCAACTTCAGCTTCGCGAACGCGCCCGGGTCGCACCACCTGGGCCTGTCGCACACGCAGTACCAGGCGAACACGACGGCGCCCTGGGGCCAGTACAACTCGCCCATCGACATCCAGAACCTCCAGACGGGGATCCGCACGCCGTTCGCGACCGCGCAGAAGTGGTTCATGACCCAGCTCGTGACGAAGGTCATCAGCAAGCTCGCGACGACCGACGATCCGGCGGCGCCCGGGACGAAGGTCCTCGACAACAGCCTCATCTACGTCATGAGCGAGATCGGCGACGGGCAGGACCACACGCGCGTCAGCGAGATCCTCTACCCGCAGACGCCCGACTACCTCCCGCTCGTCACGATCGGCAAGTGCGGGGGCGCGCTCAAGAGCGGGCAGGTCGTGCAGTTTCCGATCGACGTGAAGGACAAGGCGACGGCCGTCAACCGACCGGCCGCTGACCTTTACCTGACGATGGCGCGCGCGATGGGCGCGGCGAACGTCACCTTCCCTGGACAGACGGGCGTGCTGCCGGGGGTGCTGTCGTGAAGCGCCTCGGCATTTCGCCGCTGGGCGCGCTGGCACCGCTGGCCGCGCTGGCGCTGGGCGCTTGCGCGGGCGCCGGCGGTCCCCCCGACCACCCGACCGGAACGGCCGGCGCGCCCGGTTCGGCGGGCAGCACCAGCACCGCCGGGAACGGCGGCAACCCCGGGACAGCCGGCAGCGGCACCGCGGGCAGCGCGAGCACGGGCACCGCGGGCACGGGCAACCCGAACTTCCAGCTGGACTGCTCGGGCGCGTCGCTCGGGAAGCCGTTCCTGCGGCTGCTGACCGGCGCCGAGCTGCAGAACACGCTGGCGGACATCTTCCCGGAAGTGAAGGGACAGTGGACGCTGTCGTTGCCGGCGGCGACGATCTCGTCGCACGGGTTCGACAACGACGGGTCGGCGCAGGTCGGCGCGCAGCTGGCCGGCGCCTACGTCGACACGGCGCTGTCGCTCGCGACGGCGCTGGTCGGGACGCCTCTCGCGACGATCCTGCCGTGCTCGACGGGCGCGGCCGACCACGCTTGCGCCGAGACGTTCCTCAACAAGTACGGGCGGCGATTGTTCCGGCGCCCGATCACGACCGCGGAGCACGATCGGTACCTGTCGTTCTTCGACGCATCGAAGACGCAGTCCGACTTCAAGACGGCCCTCAAGTGGATGACGGTCGCGCTGATCCAGTCGCCGAACGCGCTCTATCGCAGCGAGGTCGGCGCCGACGGCGGTGGCGGCATGCGCCAGCTGTCGGCCTACGAGGTCGTGACGGAGCTGGCGTACACCTTCACGGGGACGACGCCGACGGACGCGATGCTGACGATGGCGGCCAGCGGCAACCTGGGCGACACGACCGCCCTCGCGAAGAGCATGCTCGCGACGGACGCGGGCAAGCAGATGCTCCACCGCTTCTTCGAGGAGTACCTGGACTACGCGAACATCTCGTCGGTCCAAAAGCCCAACATCGCATCGTACGCGTCGGTCAGCGCCGACATGGTCAAGGAGACGCGGACGTTCATCGACCAGACCGTGTTCCAGAACGCGGGTGGCCTCAAGCAGCTCTTGACCGCGAACACGACGAACCCGTCCCGGGCGCTGGCCAGCTACTACGCGACCGGCAACATGTACACGGGCGGCTTCCCGGCCCCGGCCTCCGATTACGCGTCGGTGACACGGCCGGCGGGCACCGGCATCGGCGTGCTCGCGCAGGGCGCGTTTCTGTCCGGCCACGCCGGGTCGGACACGTCGTCGCCGACGAAGCGCGGCCTCTTCACCTTCTACAAGCTGTTCTGCCGGCCCCACCTGATGCCGCCGCCGAACGTCCCGCCGCTGGACACGACGACCGTCATGACCGGCATCAACACGACCCGTGACCGATACGAAAAGCTCCACGCCGTGGGAACGTGCGGGGCCTGCCACAAGCAGTTCGATCCGATCGGGTTCGGGTTCGAGCACTTCGACGAAGGCGGGCGCTACCGCGCCAAGGAGAAGTCCTTCGACATCAACTCGTCGGGCACGATCACCGCGCCCGATGGATCGATGATCACCTTCACCGACGAGCAGGAGCTGATGACGGCGGTCGCGAACCAGCCGATCATTCACGAGTGCCTGTCGGCCTATCTGGCAGCCTACGCGTACGGCAGCGACGAGGCGTGCCTCGGCGCGAGCCAGGTGACAGCGCTGCAATCGGGATCGATTGGCATCGCCGAGGCGTTCGCGCGGCTGGCGGCCGAGCCGCACTTCAAGCAGCGAAGCGGGCAGTAGTCAGGGCGCCGGTCAGGCGGTCCAGCCGCCCGCTCAGGAGAGCCGGCCGTGGTCGCCCGTGTTCGTGCAGTACTGACGCACCTGCCGGAGCAGATCGGGGAGCCGCACCGGCTTTTCGAGGTGGCCGACCGCTTTCATCTCGGTCGCGGCGGTCGCGAGGTCCCGATAGGCGGAAAACACGATCACCGGAATCGCGGCCAGGCTCGGCGACTCGAGCTGGCGCTCGCGGAACGTCCGCCCGTCCATGACGGGCATCATCAGATCGAGGAGGATCAGGCAAGGCGGACTGTCGGAGGACGCGCCCAGCTTCTCGAGCGCGTCGCGCCCGTCGGACGCGCCCACGGCCGCGTAACCGTTCTCGTCGAGGTACTCGACGATGCTTTCCCGGATCATCTCCTCGTCTTCGACGACGAAGACCCGGTGTCCCAGGCTGGTCAATTGACGTCTACCGGCCGCTGCAGATCCCCGTCCGCGGCGGGGACGGTCGTGCGGAGCGGCAGCGTGATCTGAAAACGCGCTCCGCCGTCGCTCGCGTTCGTGGCGGTCACCGAACCGCCGTGCGCGTCGACGATCGCCTGGATGAAATAGAGGCCGAGGCCCAAGCCGCCGAAATTGCGGATCGACGCGGCCCGTTCGAAGCGCTGGAAGATGCGGGCCAGCTCGCCCTCCGGGAGCCCCGGGCCGTGATCGCGGACCTCGAGGAGGACGGCATCACCCTCGCGGCCGGCCGACACGACGACCGGCGCGCCCGCCCCGTACTTGATCGCGTTCGCGAGCAGGTTGGTGAGCGCCTGTTCGAGGCGAAGGCGGTCCCAGGCGCCGATGATCGGCTCGGCCGAGACGACGGACATCTCGCAGCGCGCCCGATCGGCGGAGGGGCGCAAGCCGTCGACGACGCGGTTGACGGCCTCGACCAGGTCGAACTCCTTGATGTCGAGCGCGAACCGGCCGGTCGCGATGCGCGAGACGTCGAGCAGCGATTCCACCAGGAGCGCCAGGCGCTCGCCGCTCTGCGCGGCGCGCTGGAGCTTCTTGGCAACGCGCTGGCCGGAGTCGTCCATGCGATCGTTCAACGTGTCGAGCTGCAGCTGCAACACCGTGAGCGGCGTCTTCAGCTCGTGGGCGGCCAGCGACAAGAATTCGTCGCGCAGCCGGATCGCTTCCGTGGCCCTCGCCAGGCTCAGGCGCTCCTCTTCGAGACGGCGGCGCTCGGTCAGATCGCGCGTCACCTTGGAATAGCCGACCAGCTCCCCGCTCTCCGTCCGCAGCGCCGTGATGACGACGTTCGCCCAGAACTTCGTGCCGTCCTTGCGGATGCGCCACCCTTCGTCTTCGAATCGGCCGTCGCGCGCCGCTTCCTCCACCTCCCGCTCGCATTTCCCGGAGCGGACCTCCTCGTCGTCGTAGAACTCCGAGAAGTGGTGGCCGAGGATCTCTCGTGCCGCGTAGCCCTTGATGCGCTCGGCGCCCGCGTTCCAGGTCACGACGCGCCCGCTCGGGTCGAGCATGAAGATCGCGTAGTCCTTGACGGCCTCGACCAGCAGGCGGAACCGGGTCTGGGTCTCCCGGAGCTGATCCTGCGCCAGCGCCGCCAGGTTGACGTTCTCGCCCGGTGCCGCGGTCGGGCCGTGCGAAAGGGCCGCCTCGGCCGCCACCGCCTCGGCGACGCGGGGGACCGAAAGCGTGAACGTCGTGCCGTCCGTCTCGTTCGACGACACCTCCACCGCGCCGCCGTGCGCTTCGGCGATCCGGTGGGTGATGAATAGACCGAGGCCGAGGCCCTGCGATCGATCGCGACGGCGCTGGCCGCCCGTCAGCGGCTCGAAGATCCGGGGCACCAGCGCGGGCGGGATCGCGCCCATGTTGTGCACCTGCACGCGGACGAGGTCTGGGAGGCTTCCGTCGACCAGAACGCGAACGCCCGCCGCGGGAACGCCGTGCTGGAACGCGTTCGCCACCAGGTTCGAGATCACCTGGCTCAGCCGATCGGCGTCCCAGGCGCCGTGCGTGTCGCCAATCTCCCGGATGTCGACGGCGCAATCGGGATAGCTGGCGTCCAGCTCGTCGACGATCTGTCGCACCAGAGCCGCCATGTCGGCGCCGCGCGGTTCGATCGCGATGCCACCCCCCACGCGCAGCCGCGTGAAATCCAGCAGCTGCTCCACCATCCGCGCCATGCGCTCGCCGCTCGACAGGATCCGTCCCAGCGCCTTCGCGTTGCGTCCCTCCGGCGCCGCCGCCTCACGCTTTTTGATCAGCCCCGCGGCCGTCATGATCGCGGTCAGGGGCGCCCGCAGATCGTGCGCCAGCACGCCGACGAACAGCTCGTTGACACGGATCGTCTCGCTCAGGTCGTCGGCCAGTTGCTTGGCGCGCGCGGCGCGCTCCCGCTCGGCGGCCTGCGCGCGCTTCAACTCCTCGACGGAGCTGCGGAGGGCCAGCTCGACCTGCTTGCGGCGCGCGATCTCGGCGGCGAGCTCGCGCGCTCGACGGCTGGCATCGGCGTTCACCGGAGACGGCGCGGTCACGTCCGGGGCCTCCGCGACCGTGACTTGGGAATGCGCGCCGCAGATGGCGCGGACGCCCGCGCTTGCCGGCGCGGCGACGAACCCCGCCATCGCGTAGGCGCAAAGCAGATCGAACGCATAGATGGAGCCGAGATCGGTCCACATCTCCTCGAGCGCGACCGCCCCAGACTGGTTGGCGTCGCGCCACAGGACGTCCACCATCTCGCCGTAGGCGCGCACCTTCACGGACCGATCGGCGCGCGTGCTGGCGGAGTCGATGATGCTGCCCACCACCCGCGTGAACAGCTCACGGTCCGGGGAAGGGCCGACCATGAACCGTCCCAGCGTCGCCGCGGCGTCGAGGATCGTGAGATTCCCGGTGGTCCGTTGAGCCTCGACGTCGATGTTCATGGCCGTGAGGCGCTCGATGAACTGCCGGCGGTGACGCGGCGATGCGATGATCACCGCGGGCTCGCTCGCCTGCAGCGCCTCGCCAATGAACGCGGCGACCCGTGACGACAGCTCGTCGTCATCTTCATAGAAGTGCACCGCATGGCTGCCGCCGGGGGGCTGGCGCGACGGGTTATCTGGCTGAGCGGAGGTCATCCTTTGACCTATTCGTCAAATCGACGACCAGCATAGTCATCCGCATTGGTGTGCGCCACGCATAGCGGCATCGATACAGCTTCGATGAAGCTCGGCAGTACCGTCGGAGACTGAGCCTCGGCGCGAGAACGCCGTGTCAGCGCGTCACGGCGAGGGGAGCGCGCAGGCGAATATCACGGGACGACGCCCCGATCTGGAGCTCGACCGATTTGCCGTCCTCGACCATGAAGCGGCCCGCGTTTTCGTTCCAGTAACCAAGATCTTCCCCGCGCAGCGGCAGCGTCACGTGCGTCGTCGCGCCCGCCGCGAGGGTGACGCGGCGAAACCCGCGCAACTGCTGGCGCGGCCGCTGCACCGCCGATTCCGGATAGCTGACGTAAAGCTGAACGACCGCGTCGCCGTCGACCGCGCTCGTATTGCTGACGTCGAGGCCGACGTCGACGCTGCCGCACGCCGAGAGGGCGGGCGCGCTCAAGCTCGGGTTGTCGTACGCAAAGGTCGCGTACGACAGCCCGTGGCCGAAGGGATAGAGCGGCACGCCGGTGAAGTACCAGTACGTGGTCCCCTTCTTGATGTCGTAGTCGGTGATCGCCGTCGGAATGTCCGTCTCGCTCTGGTACCAGGTCGTGGTCGTGTGTCCGCCGGGGTTGTAGTCGCCGAAGAGGACGTCCGCGACGGCGTGTCCCAGCTCCTGGCCCGAGTTGGCCACGTGCACGATCGCGGGGACGTTGTCGTTGATCCAGCCGATCGCCTGCGGAAAGCTGGAGACGAGCACGACGATCGTTCGCGGGTTGGCGGCGGCCACCGATTGCACGAGCGTCAGCTGCGACGGCTCGAGGCCGATGTACACGCGGTCGACCTGTTCGCGTCCCTCGTACGGCGACGGGCAAGTTCCCCAGGGCGGGTAGGGCTCGCCGCACGTCGGATGGTTGCCGACGAACACGATCGCGACGTCCGCCGCCGCCGCCGCGGCCGTCGCCGCGCCGCCATTGTCGTTGAGGACGTAAGTCACGTTGACGTTGCTCCCGGCGAGCTTGTCGACGATCCCCTGGCGCCCGGTGACGTACGGATAGGGCGGCGTGCCGCCGTACCAGTCGCGCACGACCGAATCGGCGTGCGGCCCGATCACCGCGACCGAGTCGAGCTTGGTGCGATCGAGGGGCAGCGTGGCGTTCGCGTTCTTGAGCAGCACGATCGTCCGTCGCGTCACGTCCAGCGCCCGGGCCTTCGCCTCTTCGGTGGCCCACGGGGTCTCGGTGCCCTCGATCGCCCTGTACAGGACGGACGTCGCCGGATCGAAGTCACCGGTGCGGAACCGGATGCGCAGCGCCGGGCCGATCGCCGCGTCGACGTCCGCCTCGGTGAAGAGGCCCATCGCGAACCCCTCGTTCACGTTCGGCGCGACGTTGCTCTGCAGCAGCACGCCGCTGGTCTCGGCGATCGCGGCACCGACGGCCTCGTCCAGCGTCGCGAAGTAGGCCTGGTCCTGGACCCAGTGGGTCGCCGCCTGACCGTCCGTCGAGAAGAAGCCGTCGAAGCCCCACTCGCCGCGGACCATCGCCTTCAGGATCGGTGACACGCCGGCGGGGACACCGTTGATCTGGTTGTAGGCGGTCATGATGCCGTCGGCGTGACCTTCGCGGACGGCGGTCCGGAACGTGGCGGTGTAGTACTCGCGCAGGTTGCGCGCATCCACGTTCGACGAGCTGGTGAGGCGCGTCGTCTCGTTCGAGTTCGCGGCGAAGTGCTTCAGCGTGCACGCCGCCAGCAACGTGCGCGGATCATCGCCGTGCAGACCGGCCAGGTAGCCCTTCGCCATCTCGCCGACCAGATACGGATCCTCGCCGAACGACTCCTCGGTGCGGCCCCAGCGCGGGTCGTGGACGAGATCGACGTTCGGCCCGCGCGTGATGATGCCGAGGCCGC
>WNFY01015608.1_pt1 | contig 11911 bp, 8 predicted proteins | sample 5400091 | NCBI WGS metagenome assembly WNFY01 (sample SAMN13153364, study PRJNA577476) | soil metagenome | isolation source: 60 cm soil or saprolite under grassland replicate 1 | place: USA:California | collected 2016-06-15 | reverse complement strand
CCGTTGGCTCTTGGTTTGGCTCTTTGGACCTCAGCCCCCGCGAGGGCCTGCATCGGTCATCGGCCTGCCGTCTGCGCTGCCAGCCCACCTTCAGGCTTGTAGCAGCTGGCCATGCACCGTTGCCAGACCCGCAGCGATCATGAGTGGCCGCTGGGATGAAAGCATGCTCAGGAGGCTGGCGACGAAGACAAGAGCAGCCAGAGCGATCAAGATCCAGAAATCGCGGGACTGTAAAGGCGATGCTGGATCGCTGCTCGTTGCCGTCAGCAGGCTTTCTCCGCCGTTGTTGTTGACGTAGTGAGTCAGCACTGCCACTGATATCCAGAACAGGCCGCAGCCGATCAGAACGGCAAGCTGGGCAAGCCGGGCGGCCGTCCGGCGGCGGTGCTGCCGGTGTCGTGGCTAACGTGGATGGCCGTGCTGCTAGGCGACGGACTGGTCACGATCGGCAGCGTGTCGTCGGGTGATGGGGGACTACCTCGGCTGAGGCCGAGGTAGTCCGGAGGCGGCCAGCCGCCTCAGGGCGTCGGTAGCCAGTCGTCGGCTCTGCCGGCGGCGGGCTACCAGTCGATAGTAGATATAGGTTGATTCCCCTTGCTGCTGCTGCATCTGCCGGTAGGAGTCGGTGACCGCAAGGCGGGCGACTCTTGTCTGGGTTCCGGAATTTGGCGAGTGGGACGCCATCCGGTTCCACGCGTGGCTGATCTCGGTGCGCAGGTAGTTGCGGTCGCTGCGCCGGTCGGCGAGGAAGATGACGCGTTCAATGGGGACTCGATCGACGATCTGCTGCAGCTCGTAGCGGACCCCCTCGTTGCCTGGCATAAGCCCGGACAAGTCAAGTACGACAAGATCAGCCTGATCGAGCAGCATGTTCACGGCGGCTTTCCAGATATTGCCGTGGCAGAGAAACGTCCGTGGCGGATAGCTACCATGCCAGTCACGAGCCCAGACTGTCTGCGGGCCGACGTTCTTGAAAACGTGCCAGCGCGTCCGGCTGGGCCCGGCGACTGGGCGGTATAGTTCGGTGGCAAACTGCTTCTCCGACTGGATAAGCAGCCGGTCAAAGCTCCGTGATTGCTTGTATTGACGGAATTCGGCAGGTGTTACCGACGACGCGCTGCGCAAGAGGTAGACATAACCAAACTCACGCCACGCCCCTTGGAAGAACGTGCGGGCCCGGGGCTGGTTTTCAAACATCCGGAGATAGGCGATCCTAAGCGGCCGAGTGCCTACCACGTTGCGTGTAGCCGTGACCCGCTGCAGGCGTGGCGGCCTGGCGACCTTCCGTGGGCGCCGGTCGTCCCAGCCTAGTGCCGGGATCTGGCTGGCCCGCTGCACCGCCGGTGAGACCCGGGTGTCCGGTAGCGCATTATCGCGGGCAGCAGCCTTGGACGCCCGCAGCACAGCTCGGGCGATATGCCATCGCCTGCCGTTAATGATCGCAGCGGTAAGCCAGGCCAGGGCCAGACAAGAAGCGACTATAGCGATGATGCTGATTGTCCGCAGAGGGATAGCGCCCGCGACGCGCCACTGCGATGGCCACACTGCTGTGTCATATAGCAGAGCGGACGTGCACACGGCAATAGCGAGCGTTGTCACGATCGAATATCTAATGGTGGCGGCGGCCCGCTTTGGCTCAAGAACCAGCACCGACCCCTGGCGCCTACGAGGAAACATCAATCACTGCACCCCCACAGAACAAAATAATCGTACGTCCGGCCAGGAAACCAAAAGTCATTTTCAGTTGCCGATCGGCCTTGCCGACGATGCCGTCACATGTGCAGAGGGCACGCCCGGCAGGTCTGATACACAAGGCTCTTGCGCCGATCCGCGCGGAACTGGTCGGTGTGTCGCTGGCCACTTGCCCTACGGCATGGGTCTACCGGACCGGGCCTTGACGATCAGGGCTGCTACCGGAGGGTCGATCAACCGCATAATGGGTGTCTGTGGGGATGGAGGGATGAGCGTGATCGCTGCGGTCTTGCATCGGCCTGGTGGTTGGTGAAGGCTCGTAGCGACTTCGCTGGGCAGCGACGGGCCGTGTGGGAAAGGGGTGGGATGGATGGATGCGGTACCCTCGCCAGTCAGCGGGGCCTTCGCATCGAGGGGGTCAGGGGAATCAAATCCCCTCAGGTCCACAAGTTTTCCGAGGTCAGATGCCTTATGTACCGTCGCCGGTCTCCGCCCCCGCCCCATGTCCGATTTTGGGAGCGGTTGCGACACGAGGTCGCACGTTGTGAGTGGCTACGTGAAGGAGGTTCGGCCGATGCCGGACACGTAGCCCTGGTCAGTGCCGAGGACCTGTCCCCGCCCTGACATGCGCCCGGGTATCTGGTGCCCGGGGGTGTGAAGCTCAGGGGAAAGCCCAAGGGCCGCCGCGCCGTCTGGGGGCCACAGGTGAGGGGAAGGCTGGAAGGGCGAACGCCAGTGAATCCTTGCTGATGCCTCGTTACAAAAGCATCCCGGGACGGAGGTGCAGGGCCGGGATGGCAGGGGCTGGCCGTCGCGAGGCGGCAGGCGGCGGACGGGCACTGCTCCCGGTCGTACCGGCACCGTCGCCCCCGGGGTATAGAGGACGCCCGATCCCAGCCGGGTCTCATGCGTGCGGAACGTGGAAACCCTGCCCGGGTCCGTGCTGGCCGGTGCTGGCGGCGCGGTAGGCCGACCGCAAGGGGGGCGGAAGTCCCGGGCGGGAAAGGATGCCTCAGCAAGCGAAGGCCGGCGGCCGAAAGGCGACGGGAAAGCGCGGCATGGTGACCGGTTCTTCCGCCGGTGGCCGCGTATAACCGGCCGGATACCCGGGCCTGGTGCCCGGGCTCGCAAGGGTGCTGACGTGAGGCAGGTGAGCCGTTGAGGTGAGCTGCAGGGGCCGCTGGAACCGAAGGAGAAGTTAGGCACCGATGACAGGACACGCGGTCGCTGAGGCGATGGCGGCCCTCGATGAGGTGAACGGACCGGAGGACCAGGCCCGCGATCACGATGCCGTCAGCTGGGATGCGATCGACTGGCGGGCGTGTGAGGGGCAGGTACGGCGGCTACGGCAGCGGATCTTCAAGGCAACGCGGGAGCAGGACTGGCCCAGGGTCAGGAACCTGCAGAAGCTGATGCTGCGCAGCCGGGCCAACACGCTGGTCAGCGTGCGGCAGGTGACGCAGCGCAATGCTGGGCGCAGGACCGCGGGCATCGACGGGGAGGTCGCGCTGACCTCCTCCTCCAGGGCGGAGGTGGCGGGGCGTGTGCACGCCAGCATCACGTCGTGGAAGCCGCGCGCGGTCAGGCGCGTGCACATACCGAAGGCATCAAACCGTGCAAAGCTAAGACCGCTCGGCATTCCGACGGAGGCGGCATAGTGCAGCAGCGTCCAGTGATCTTTTGGGATCGCTCGTTGTCACCCATCCGTTCCATCCGCTGACCGGGCAGCGGCTGGAGGTCTTGTTCGCCAAGCGCCGTGATGACGGCGTGGTGTTCGTTTGCTCTGGCGGGTTCAGCGGGCAGATCACGCTGCCGGAGGGGTGGACCGACCGCAGTGAGCCTCCGCTGGCCTGCCGGCTGTCGGCCGAGGGGCTGGCCGCGCTCGACACGCTCGCGCGTGTGCTCGAAGGTCGTTGATTGCCGTGACTGATACTGGCAATCTCTTGTGTGATGAGAGAACACAAGAAGGATCTCACGGCGATGCCGGTGCGGCAGCTGCTGGCCCGGCGCCGCGCACTGGCTGGCCGGGTCGGCGATGTGGAGCAGGTGCTGGCTGGGTCGCTGGTGGAACAGACGCGCCGGTGCGGCAAGGCGGGCTGCCGGTGCGCCGATGGGGAACCGCACGGCCCGTATGTGTACTTCGCCGCACGGTTGCGGGGACGCAGGCGACTGACGTATGTGCCGGCGGCCCTGGTGGAGGTGGCCCGCGGCCATCTGCGGCGGGGCGAGCAGATCGAGGCTGTGCTCGCGGAGATCTCGGCGATCAACGCCGAGCTGCTGGCCAGGCGAGAGCTGCAGTAGGGCGTGAATGCCATCGTCCTGGCCGGCCCGGCACGGGCGGAGGCGGTGGCTGTGCTGGCCAACATGACGGCGGCGGCGCTGGGAGGCTGCGGTGAACGGCGAGCAGAAGATCACCAGCCTGCACCGCGAGCGGCTGGCAGTGGTCTACCTGCGCCAGTCGTCGATGGCGCAGGTCCGCGAGCACACCGAGTCCACGATGCGCCAGTACGGCCTGGCAGAGGAAGCGGTCCGGCTCGGCTGGGTGCGCTCAGATGTGGAGGTCATCGACACCGACCTGGGGATCTCGGGCCGGTGGGGGGTGGCCAGGGAAGGCTTTGCCGAGCTGGTGACGCGGGTCTGCCGGGGCGAGGTCGGCGCGATCTTCGGGATCGAGATCTCCCGGCTGGCCAGGTCGAACGCCGATGTGGCCCGGCTGATGGAGTTTGCCCGCATCACCGACACTCTGCTGATCGACAGCGATGGCGTCTACGATCCCGCCGATGTCAACGACCGGATGCTGCTCGGCTTGAAAGGCACCATGGGCGAGGTGGAGCTGCACGTGATGGCCGGCCGCCTGCAGGAGGCCAAACGCGCTGCCGCATCCCGCGGCGAGCTGCGCACCCCGCTGCCGGTTGGCTACCTGCACGACGAGATCGGCGAGGTGGTGATCGACCCCGATGCCGAAGTCCAGGCCGCGGTCGCTGCCGTGTTCACTGCGTTCGCCGCCTGCGGCTCGGCCTATGGGGTGGTCGCCGCCTTCAGCGGACGGCGGTTCCCGCTGCGCGCCTATGGCGGGGCCTGGGCCGGTCAGCTGCGGTGGGGCCGCCTCACCCACGCCCGCGCCCTGGGGGTCTTGAAGAACCCGGCTTACGCGGGGGCCTACGTCTTCGGCCGGTATGCCTCCCGCCGCAGCGTCGATGAGGGCGGGAGGGTGCACGCTGCTTTGGTGCAGCGGCCCCGGTCTGAGTGGCCCGTCCTGATCAAGGACCACCACGAGGGATACATCACCTGGACGGACTACCTGGCGAACGAGGCCAGGCTGGCGGCCAACCACACCGCCGCCGGGGCGCGGCCACCTCGTGAGGGCTGCGCGCTGTGTCAGGGCATCATCTACTGCAGCAGCTGCGGCAATCCGATGATGACCAACTACCACACCGATCAGCGGCCGGCCTATGAATGCAGCTCCCGCCGGGACCGGCTCACCACACCATCCTGCCGGTCGGTGGCTGCGGCCTGCGTCGACGCCGAAGTCGCCCGTGCCCTGCTGGACGCGCTGACTCCCGAGCAGGTCACCCTGGCACTGTCGGCCGCCAACCAGGTCACCGACAGGCATCAGCGCGTCAGCCGTGCCGCCGAGCTCGCCGTCGAACGCGCCCGCTACGAAGCCGACCGGGCCGAGCGCTCCTTCCACGCCGTCGAGCCGGAGAACCGGCTGGTCGCACGCACTCTTGAGGCCCGGTGGGAGGCCAAACTCGCCGTCCTCGCCGAAGCGGAGCAGTCGCAGGAGGCCGCCCGCGACACACTGCCACCGCTGCCGGGCCGGGCTGACCTGGAGAAACTCGCTGCCGACTTGCCCGCTCTCTGGCACGCACCGACGACCAGCGCGAAAGACCGCAAACGGCTGCTGCGGACCCTGATCGCCGACGTCACGATGCTGCCCGAGCCCGACCTCGTCGCCCGCCTCGGCCCGGTCACCGACACCCGCAAGCTCGCAGAACAGCTGAACGCCGCCGGGCTGACCACCGGCCACGGGCGGCCCTTCGATGACGCCGCGGTCCAGTGGATCCGCCACGCTTACAAGATCCCCGCACCCAACCCCTACGCCCCCGGCGAGATCAGCGTCGCCGAGGCCGCCGGCCGGCTCGGCTGCAGCACCGGTGTCGTCTACCACTGGCTCAAGACCAGGCAGCTGCCCGCCCGCCGCGGGGCTGGAAACCGCCTCTGCATCCCCTGGACCGACCATGTCGAGGCCCAGTGGCGGGCCCGCGTCGCCGAATCCGGGCACCTCACCCCAGCGGCCCGCCGCAGCAATCCCCGCAAACGAAGCTGAGCCTGCCGGAAACGTCGGCACCGCCAGGCATCATGTCATCCGCCGGTCCTTGACCAGCACCAGCCCGCACATCACCAGAAATCCCACACACGGTTGCAGGAGGGGCAGTATGAATCATCCGTCCCAGTGATCATGGACCGGTGTCATCAGGCACGGGTCCGCTGCGCGCTGGAGCCGGAGTGGGAAGCCCGGTTCGAACCCCGCAGCTACGGGTTCCGGCCGGGACGCGGCTGCCATGACGCGATCGAATCGATCTTCAACACGCTTGGCGGCAGGCACGCCAAGCGGCGGTGGATCCTCGACGCGGACCTGGCGGCGGCATTGGATCCATGGTCACACTGCTCCTTTGCTGATTTCCGGGCTCAGAACAGCTGGTCTTGGGGTCTGGGGAGCTCGATACGCAGGCCTTTCATGCGTCCGGTGCGGGTCAGGACGGCGGGTAGCTCGCCGCGCTTTACTCGCTGCAATATGGTCTGGCGGGAGACGCCGAGGGCGCGGGTGGCGTGGTGGATGGCGACCCAGCCGTCGGGGGTGTCGTCGGCGAGCATGGCCCGCAATTCATCGGTGAGCCGGATGCGCCAGGGGGCGCCGGGAGTGACCTGCTCGCCGGCGACGAAGCCGTCGTTGAGCCAGCGGAGCAGGGTGGAGGGCGCGATCTGCAGTTCGCGGGCTGCCTGGCTCACGTTGAGCAGCTCTCCTTCGTCCTGGCCGGCGGTGGGCTGGTGGCAGGGGATGTGCCAGTGGGTGCGCAGCGAGGCGACTCTACTGGCGGTGAACGACATTCCCCGGGCGGTGGTGCGGTGCTGCCGGTTGAGGATCCCGGCGATCGTCGCGTCGGGGTAGTGGATGGCCAGGCGGCGGATCAGGTCGATGGTGTCCTCGCTGGTGCGGATCTTGGGCTGCGGGCGGCGCAGCGGCACGGTCAGCTCGCTGATTGCGCCGCCTTTCCACCGCATGACCAGGTCGGCGTGCGGGTCAGTGTCGTCGCGGCGGAGCGTGATGTTCACTTCGTCGAGCAGGGTGCGTAGCAGCTGTTTGCGGTCCTTGTCGGTGGTGGTCGGCGCGTCCCAGACGGCGTCGAGGTCGTCGCCGAGGGCGAGGATCGCGGCGCGTTCCTGCCCGGAGAGGCCTTTGGGGCGGGCGGCCTGGCGGCGGGCGAGCTCGGCCTCGGCATCGGCGTGCTCGCGGAGGGCTTGCTCCCACTCGGTTTCCAGGCCGCGGGCGACCAGCCGGTTGTCCGGGTCGACGGCCCGGTATCGGCGTTCGGCGCGGGCCGCGTTGTAGCGGGCTTGCTCGGCCTGGCGGCGCCACTGCTGGAGGGCGGTGTCGTGGCCGTCTTCGAGCTGCCGGGCGGCGATCAGGCAGGCCTGCAGGCCGGCGGGGGCGAGCGCGGCCAGGAACGCGCCGGCGACGGCCGCGTCGATGGCCTGCCCGCCGGTGTTCATGTGTCGTGTGCCGCGGCCGTCGACCAGGTCGCCCGGGCCCTGGCAGTAGTAGTTCGGCACGGACTTAGCCGGGCCACGGTAGAAGACGGCCAGCTTGCGGCCGCAGGCCCCGCAGGTGGCCAGGCCCTGCAGCAGCGCGCAGCCTTCCCGCACCGCCCCGGTGCCCGGCTGGCGGGCCTGCGGGCGGATGTTGGCGCCGATGCGTTCCTGGTTGGCCAGGTAGGTATCCCAGTCGGTGAACCCCTGGTGATGGCCGGTGATGAGGACCTCCCACTGGTCGCGGGGCAGCTTGCGGCGCCGCGTGCGCAGTGCCCCGTCGGCGCCAAGGTAGCGTTCGTCTTTGGTCCGGCCATAGACATAGGCGCCGGCGTAGGCCGGGTGCGTCAGCGTATTGTGCACCGCGTGGTAGGACGGCTCCGCCCACGTGATCTCGCCGGGCCGGCCGTGCAGGTAGACCGCTTGCTGCAGCGGCCAGCGCAGGCCCTGCCCGCGCAGCCACAGCCAGGTGGCCCGCACCGACCCGCAGATCGCGAACTGCTCGAACACCGTGGCGATGACGCCGGTGACGGCCTCATCGGGGTGGAAGCAGATCTCCCCGTCACCCTCGCCCCAGACCAGCCCGACCGGCAGGCCGCGGCGCAGCTCGCCGCGGGCGGCCTTGTTCTTGATCCCGCCCTCCAGCCGGGCCCGCAGCACATGGAGCTCAGCTTCGGACATCAGGCCCTTCATCCCCAGAACCAGCCTGTCGTTGAACAGACCGGGATGATAGAGGCCGTCGGCGTCGGCGACCAGCGTGTCGCAGACCCCGGCCAGGTCGAGCAGCCGGTACCAGGCGGCGTTATCGCGCGCCAGCCGGGATACCTCCAGCGCCAGGATGATCCCGACCTGGCCGAGCGCCACCTCGGCGACCATGCCCTCGAACGCGTCCCGCTGCCCGGTCACCGACCCGGAGACGCCCAGGTCGCCGTCCACGACGCGGACCTGGTGCGGCGGCCAGCCCAGCTGACGGGCCCGGGCCACCAGGTCATACTGCCGTGCGGTCGACTCGGTGTTCCGCTCCACCTGGGCAAGGGTGGACTGGCGGACGTATATTACGGCCGCTCTCGAGCGGTGCGCACCGGTGATCTTGCCGGATTCACTCATCGCAGTCCCCCGTCCCCGGTGCTGCCGTTGCGGCGGCTGCCCTGGCTATCAGGCAGGCCAGCAGCGACATCGCCGCTTGCGCCTGCGGCACGGGAAGCTGGCCCATCAGGGCCGGCGGTGGCGCCGGGAGCTGATCCGGCATCAGACTGAGCTGCACAGGCTGCACGGTTGTCCTCCTTGGACGGTGACTGCCGTGCAGCCTGCTCCCGGCCATCTGCCGCCCGGGCGGAAAGACCGGACACCAGCACGGATGCGTGCAGAAGATCCGAAACCGATCCCAGCGTCGCCGCAGCGCCGTCCCCGCCGGCCGGCTGCTCCAGGTCAGTCCACGCCGCCGGGATCAGCCGCTTGCTGCCATCGGGCAGCACCACCAGCAGCTCCGCCGCGCCGTGCCGGCGCATCCTGCCCAGCACCTGCAGCGACCGGCCCTCGAACGGGTGCCGCCGCCGGGTCAGCGTGACAGCGGTGACCGTGCTCACCGCCGCTCACCCCCCGCGGCCACGCGCAGATCCCGGTGGCCAGCAGCATGCAGCACCGCCGCCGCGGCCAGAACGGCGTTATTCTCATCAAGGCCGGTCACCGCCTCCCGCAGATCAACCGGCACCCCCTCGGCGATGCTCGCGGCGATCCGCAGTACCCGCCCCTCACCGCCAGAGCACGGCAGCACCCCCGCCTCCAGCGCGCCCGCCGCCGCCACGAAGTCGACCGCCGCCATCTCCTGGCCGCTGAATACCTCCCGGCCGGATTCCACAGCGATTGCGAGAAAATCCGCACGGAAAAGCCAACAGCGGTGCCCGATCAGCAGCTCAGCAGCCGCCTCCAAGCACAGCAGGCCTTTCGCCCACGCCCGCAGCGCAGCGGCGAGGTCATCGAAGCACGTAGTAAGTCGGGGAGTCCTTCGACCGGATCGATCACGACCGCCTCCTCGCCGCTCTTGGTGACTTCCCCGCCCGGGGAATGATCCGGGAGTGGCTGAAGGCGGGCGTGGTCGAGTCTGGCAAGGGCTTCGCGCCGACCGGGGAGGGAACTCCCCAAGGCGGCATCATGACTCCTCCAACGCAAGTGGCAACTTCTGCTTTGAGGTGACCCTCGGCTACCGGCGGTGCGAGCTGCCCCGGCGCGTTGCAGCGGGCGTGTGACATGTCAGGTAGTACATTGGTGACATGGCACGGGGTGGCCGGGTGGGTGGCGTGGAGTACGCCGGGCGCATCAACGCGGCCGCCGGGCTGGTGGCGGCGGGGGTGCCGGTGGCTGAGGCGGCCCGGGTGCTGGCCGGGCGGTTCGGCTGCTCGGAGCGCCAGGCCCGCCGCTATGCGGAGGTCGCGGCCCGGTCGGGAGCCGTCGTGGTTCCCGAGCCGGCGACGGTGTTCACGGTCAAGGTGCCGGCCGGCCTGGCGCAGCGGGTGCGTGAGCATGCCCGGGCGTCGGGGCGGTCGATCTCCGCCGTGGTGGCCCAGGCGCTGGAGGAGTTTCTCGCGCGGGGCCGCAGAAACCATCCCCGCAGGTGAGCGAGCCGGTGGTCGAGGCCGTGTTCGTCTTCGACCGCCTTGGGGCCGCGGAATTGTCGGCGGCCTACCAGATCCTGGTCCCCGAAGGGCCCTCCCGCAGCATGCGGGGCGGTCAGGAAGGACGGTGCCGCGATGACCAGCGCGGCGATCTACGCGCGGGTGTCGAGCGCCCGGCAGAAGGAGCAGGAGACGATCGTCTCCCAGACCGAGGCGCTGCGCGCCCACGCCGCGCAGCTGGGGCTTGACGTCCCGCAGGAGTGGGTGTTCGAGGATGACGGTCACTCGGGCGCGTCGCTGGCACGGCCGGCCCGGGACGCGCTGCGGGACCTGGTGGCCCAGGTGCCGGTGGATGTCGTGCTGTGCTACTCCCCGGACCGGCTGGCCCGTAAATACGCTTACCAGGCGCTGCTGATGGAGGAACTCGCCAGGGCGGGCACCTCGGTGGTGTTCGTCAAGGCCCCCTCCGGGGACACGCCCGAGGACGCCCTGCTGGTCCAGTTCCAGGGCATGATCGCCGAGTATGAGCGGGCGCAGATCATGGAGCGGACCCGCCGCGGCAAGAACCAGCGCGCCCGCTCCGGCAGCGTGAACGTCCTGTCCGGGGCCCCGTTCGGCTACCGGTACGTGCGCAAGAGCGATCACGCCGCCGCCCGGTATGAGGTCGTGCCCCACGAGGCCGCCATCGTCGCCGGGCTGTTCCGCCGTTACGCCGATGAGGGCATCGCCATCGCTGAGCTGGCCCGGTGGCTGGGCAGCACCGGCGTCGCCACCCGCACCGGCAAGGCCCGCTGGGACCGCTCCACCATCTGGGGCATGCTCCGCAACCCCGCCTACGCCGGACGGGCCTGCTTCGGCAAGACCGGCCGCGTCAGCGAGCAGGCCGGGCGCAACCGGGTCGCCCGGCTGGCCGGGCGCGCGGCCGGCAGGGCCTACTCCACCGTGGACCGTCCCCGCGGCGACTGGCTCGAGATTGACGTCCCGGCCCTGGTCGACGAGGCCACCTTCGAGCGGGTGGCGCGCCGCCTGGCCGACAACAAGAAGTTCGCGTCCCGCGCCAGCAAGACCGCGTCCCTGCTCCAGGGCCTGGCCGCCTGCGCGGGCTGCGGATACGCCTGCTACCGCGGCCACACCACAACCAGCGCCGGCAACAAGATCTTCTACTACCGGTGCATCGGCAGCGACAACTACCGGTTCGAGCACGGCAGGGTATGCCACAGCAAGCCCGTCCGCGCCGACTACCTCGACCAGGTCGTGTGGGATCACATCACCGGCCTGCTCACCGACCCGTCCCTGCTCCGCACCGAGATCGGCAACCGCCTCACCCAGATCCGCAGCGCCGACCCGGCCACTGCCCAGCACAAACGCCTGGACGACGGCCTCGCCAAGACCACCAGCGCGATCACCCGGCTGATCGGGGCATACCAGGAAGACCTCGTCTCCCTCGACGAACTGCGTGCCCGGATGCCCGAACTGCGCACCCGCCAGGCCAGCCTGCGCCACCAGGTCCAGGCCCTCGACGCCCAGCTCACCGACCGCGAGATCTACCTCAAGCTCGCCGAGAACCTCGAAGGCTTCCTGGCCACGCTCCGCCAATCCGCGGTCACCGCAGCCGTCGAGGACCGTCAGCGCGTCGTGCGCCTGCTTGTCAGGGAAGTCCTCGTCGCCCCCGGCAAGATCGTGATCCGCCACTCCATCCCCACCCGCGCAGACGGATCCGCACCGGGCCCCGCCAGCACGGACAGTGACGCCGACGCGGAGCCTGCCCCAGGTTCGCACTTGCGTTGGAGGAGTCA